>Ga0207416_1003172_pt1 | contig 16272 bp, 12 predicted proteins | sample PaiPotPPM11metaG_FD_184107 | JGI IMG/M metagenome (GOLD analysis project Ga0207416, IMG submission 184107) | Iron sulfur acid spring bacterial and archeal communities from Banff, Canada, to study Microbial Dark Matter (Phase II) - Paint Pots PPM... ...
ATGGCGTGCAATACGCGCACAGCCTGCTCGATAACCTCCGGCCCGATGCCGTCTCCCGGCAATACAGTGATGGTGTATGTTCCCAAAGTGGATTTCTCCTTCTATGAATTTTCCTCTAAAATAGCTTGAATTTTAGCTGCCAGGTCGGGAATGCCTGCTGAATTCTTTCAAGTGGGTCTGTCATAGAGGTATTGCCTCTTTCAAAACGTGCTCTCGAATACGATTATGCAGCCCCTTTTCAGTTACCAGGTCTACATCATGACCGAGCAACTCCTGGAGATCAAAAATAAGTTCGCTAAGGTCAAACAGCGTTCTTCCAGGCTCTACATCCACCAGTAAATCAATATCGCTTGCTGCATCGGCTTCTCCCCGTGCAACAGAACCAAAAATACGCACGTTCGATGCCCCATGTTTGATCGCTGTGCGAAGTATCTCATCACGTTTAGCCTTTAATAACTCTGCATAGGGCTTTGCCATCTTGCTTTTGAGTAAAGGTTGCTTATTGTTACTTCGGCTAATTTGTTCCTGAGATGCTTTTAAAGCCGCATCTATTTTATGTTGTAGGTCTGGAAGGTCATTATCAACAATGTTCCATAAGGCGTCTGTATCAATTTTAAGATAATAATGAGTGATTAAGCTTTGAAAGTCGGCTAACTGCTTCCAGGGTACTTCAGGATGATGCTCCTTGAAATTTTGAGAGAGTGTGTTCGCGGCTTCACTGATTGTTTGAAGGTAAAAGATGACTGAAAGCTGAATTTCTTCTTCAGCATCAAATTTTTGTCTCCCTTTTTTCGCGTACTCAGTGATTTTTATAATGGCGTTTTGTATGCGACGCAGTTGCTCGGTTGGGTCCCTCATTGTTAGCAGCCTCCAGGCTAGTGACATGTCTGTTGCCACTCTAATGCCAGAATTATACCTGATAGCGGAAGCTTCCGTCAAAAAAGCCGCCTCACGGCATATGGTCAGGTGTGGCGCAACGTGCTATAATTACGACAGGTTAGGAGACGGAAAGCGCCGGACTCCTTTCTCATATTACACTCTGCGAATATATCAACCGGGCAACAGGTGCTGCTAAACCTTTGCATGGGAGTTATTACATTATGAGCAGCGATACGAAAACCAGTGGGAATGAGCGCATTACTGGGCCGCGCAAGCCTGTGCCAATTGTTATGGCAAAAGGCCCCCACGAGTACACTCCTGGCGATCAGGAGTTGCCAGTCCAGCTCACCAGCGTCATTGATATGCTGCAATGGGCGCAGAACTGGGCGCGTTCAAAATCTGTCTGGCCGCTTGGCTATGGCCTGGCTTGCTGCGCCATTGAAATGATGGCGAGCGCGCAGGCGCACTACGACCTCTCGCGCTTCGGCTCGGAGGTATTCCGTTCAAGCCCGCGCCAGGCCGACCTGATGATCGTGGCCGGCACGGTTTCGGTCAAGATGGGGCCGCGCCTGCGCCTCTTGTGGGAGCAGATGCCCGACCCCAAATGGGTCCTCAGTATGGGCCAGTGCGCCAACTCCGGCGGCGAATTTTATGATAGCTACTACACCGTCCAGGGAGTGGATACCATTGTGCCGGTGGATATATATGTGCCTGGCTGTCCGCCGCGTCCCGAAGCGTTAATCGAAGGCATCCTCAAGCTGCGCGAGAAAATCGCCAAACAGGGCTTGAAAGTGCGTGGCGAGAAGGAAATAGAGGTGTAATCGATGCGTGGAATTCTGAGCGGAATGGGGCTAACCTTTAGCCACCTCTTCCGGCCCAAAGTAACGCGATATTATCCCTATGAAAAGCCAAAACTTCCCCCGCGCAGTCGCGGACTGATTCAATTGATCGCGGAAGAGGGACTGAAAACCGAGTACAATCTGAAATGTGAGTCGTGCCTGCTCTGCGAAAAAGCCTGCCCGCCGCGCGCCATCACCATCGAGTATGAACCGATGCACATTTGGAAAGAGCGCCCCTGGTTCGTCTCATACGTGCGTGATGGAGCCGACAAATTTGGCACGCGCAAGATGCCCCCGGCTACGGGCGCATCCAAAGCTGGTTACTACACGCAGCGCGTTTCCGAATATGCGACCGAATACCACAATAAGCCGGTGGCTCCTTGCGTTGCTATGCCGGTGAAAGATTACCTGGAACCGGAAATAGACCTGGGCAAGGTTGACGATTTGCTGGCAAACTGGTCGCAGGAGGCTGGCGCGCTCTCTTCGCTGCTGGATGCCGTGATGGATACCTATGGCTACCTGCCCCTGCCAGCGGCCAAACGTATTGTGCAGGCGCGTGGCGTGGACTTGAGCGATATATTTGGTATCGCCACCATGAGTCCGAAATTCAAACCTGCTCCCGCCGTCAAAGGCATACGGCGCGACGACCAACCTGTACGTGGACTATCACCCGCGACACGCGGTGTGTATGGCAATATTAATCATGTGAGGCAGCCCAATGCCTGAATTTGATGCATCTTATCGTGTAATCCGGCGGCGAGGCGAGCCTGATGTGCGCTCCCTCGACGCATACCGCCGCGCCGGTGGCTATGCCGCGCTGGAAAAAGCTATTCGCGAACAACCCCCGCAACAGATTATCCAGCAAGTGTTGGATGCTCAATTGCGCGGGCGAGGCGGCGCTGGTCGCCCCACCGGGGAAAAGTGGCGGCTCGTAAGCCAGCAAGCCGACGATACCCGCTACGTGATCTGTAACGCCTACGACGCCGACGAACGTTCGTTGGCGGCACGAACCATGCTGGAGCGCAACCCCCACCAGGTCATCGAGGGCATCGTGTTGGCAGCCTACGCGGTGGGCGCGTCAGAAGCCTATCTCTTCACACGCAGTTCTTATCTTGAAGGGATAGCCTCGGTGCAGCGAGCGCTACAGGAAGCGCTGGACGCCAACCTGGTTGGACGCGATATTTTAGGAACCGAGTTCAACTGCAACATTAACGTGGTAGGCGTCGATATTGGCTTCATGGGCGGCGAAGAAACCGTGCAGATCTCCATGATTAAGGGGCGGCGCGGAATGCCTGAACAGCGACCGCCTTATCCCGCTCAGGCTGGCCTGTGGGATCGACCTACCGTTGTCAATTCGATCGAGACGCTGGCAAACGTACCCGTCATCGTGCGCGACGGAGCGCAAGCCTTCACCAGCGTGGGAAGCGCCACAACGAGCGGCACCAAAGTCCTGACCATCTACGATTACGTGCCGGATAGCGAGCCAAAGGTGGTTGAAGTGCCTTTCGGGGCTACGCTGCGCGAGATACTGCGTCACGCAGGCTATAACCGGGCGGAAGGCGAACTGCGCGCGGTCGTCGTGGGTGGCGCGGAGGGCGGCGCGCTGCCGACCTCGCTGCTGGACACGCCCTTTGATTTCGATGCGCTGGAAGAAAGTGGCGCGATTGTAGGTTCCGGTATCATCGAATTGCTGCCGGCCAATACTTGTATGGTGGCATGGGCCATGGAGCGCAGTCGCTATCTGAGTAAGGAATCCTGTGGGAAATGCGTCCCATGCCGCCTGGGTATGAAACGCATCACCGGTATTCTGGAAGGTATCATCAGCGATCTGGGCGTCAATAACGACCTGGATGTGCTGGATGAATTTGCGCAATATGTACCAGATGGTTCGCTGTGCGGCTTTGGAATACATGCGCCAAATTCACTCAAAACGGCGAAACTCTACTGGCTCGAACACTTCCGCATGCACATTCAGGAGCAGCAGTGCCCGACAGGCACCTGTGTTCCCATGCGTGCGCATCGTTTTGTCACAAAACATGTCTTGCCCTAGAAACTGTAGGGGCGTACTTATCGCGCCTGGGCCTACGAGAGGTAATATATATGGCGATATCAATCCGAGATAATCTCTCTCCCATTGTGCATGATGCGCAGGCAGTGATGCCGCGCAATGACACCGGACATCCCGGTTTCACACTGACCATCGATGGGAAAACTGTAACAGCTTATGAGAGTCAAACTCTTCTGAGCGTGGCTGCCGATAACGGCATTACCGATATCCCCAATATGTGTGATGACGGGGAGTTGGAGCCAACCGCCACCTGTCGTATGTGCCTGGTGCATATCGAGGGCGTGAGTCAGCCGCTTCCATCTTGTACCACGGCGGCCATGCCTGGTATGGTCGTGCGCACGAAATCGGATGAGTTGTTCCACATTCGTCGCACCAACCTGGAATTGCTGCTCTCAGACCATAACGCCTATTGCCAGCCGCCGTGCCAGGTGGATTGCCCGACACATATCGATATTCCCGGCTACCTGGAACTGATCGCCAAAGGTTCGATGAAGGAGGCGGCGCGCCTGGTCAAAGAGGTCTTGCCATTCCCCTATATCCTGGGGCTGACCTGTCCCGCGCCCTGTCAGAAAGCCTGTCGCCGCGCGCTGGTGGAAGAAGAAATCGCCATCTGCCGGATGCATGGCCACGCCGCCGAGACGTGCCTGCTCGACCCGCCGCATCCCTTTCCACAAGACCCGCCAACAGGCAAGAAGATCGCCATCATCGGCTCTGGCCCCGGCGGCTTAACCTGTGCCTACTACCTGGCATTGAAAGGGCATTATTGCAAGGTGTTCGAGATGATGCCGCAGCCGGGCGGTATGCTGCGTTATGGCATCCCGGAGTATCGTTTAACGAAGGATGTGATGGACCGCGAACTCCAGCACGTCTGGGATTTAGGCGTAGACCTGCAATTAAACGTGAAGCTCGGCGTGGATTTCACCATCGACGACCTGTTCGCGCAGGGCTTCGATGCTATCTACCTCGCCATTGGCGCCTGGACCAGTAACCCGTTGAGCGTTCCCGGCGAGGAAGCGGAGGGCGTCATCAACGCCATCGCTTTCCTGGCGGATAAGGTGGAGGGTAAACCCGTTCCCGTCAAGGAAGGGCGCGAGGTCGTGGTGTTTGGCGGCGGATTTACCACCTTTGACTGCACGCGCACATCGCTGCGCCTGGGCGCGAAAGTGCACACCGGCTATCGCCGCTCCGTCAAAGAGATGACCGCGACGCCGGAAGAAATCGAAGACGCCGAGGCCGAGGGCACCGAGTTGATGTTCTATGTCCAGCAGACGAAGGTCATCGTCGAGAATGGCAAAGTAGCCGGTATCGAATGTATCAAGAACAAGCTGGGCGAGCCGGATGCCAGCGGTCGCCGTCGCCCCGTGCCTATCCCCGGCTCGGAGTTTGTGATTAAGTGCGATACCATCATTCCCGCCTTTGGCCAGAATCCAGATAAGGCTGTGCTGGATGAGAAGTCGGGCGTGAAATGGAGCAAACGCACCACTATTGAGACCGACCCGTTTAGCTTTATGACCGATCGCTACGGCGTCTTTGCCGGTGGCGATGCGCAGATGGGCGCGAAAACCATCATCGAGTGCGTTGGTCAGGGCAAGCTTGGGGCGCGTTCGATCCATGCCTTCCTCAATGGCGAAGATATGAAGGAAGTGTCCCGCCGCCTGGAACTGGAAGAGCGCAAGCCCGATCTCTTCGACATCGTGCCATACAAGCCGGTCGAGCCAAAGGTCAAGATGCCGATGCTGCCCTACGAGCAACGCAAGCGCAGCTTCGAGTTGATCGAGCTGGGCTACCTGCAAGAGCAGGCGGAACGCGAGGCGGCTCGCTGCTTGCAGTGCGCGTGTCCGGCTGCCGGGCAGTGCGACCTGCAAAAATACAGCATCGAGCATGGACTGGCGGATAACCGCTTCCACGATGGTGAGCCGAGCGACTACCACGACTACGAGCTTGATATGTCGCACAGCTTCATCCTGCGCGACCCCAACAAGTGCATCAACTGCACGCAGTGCGTGCGCGTCTGCCATGACGTGATCGGCCCCGACTGCTACGGTATGTTCGGCAAGGGCTTCGACACCATCGTCTCCACGCCGTTCAACGTCAGCCTGCACGATACCGACTGCGTCTCCTGCGGTGCGTGCGTGCAAGTCTGCCCGACTGGTTCGCTGATGATGGCCGAGCGCACGCTCAAACGCTACGCCTTCGCCCTTGATCGCTGCATCTTCTGCGGCGACTGCGTAGAGGTCTGCCCGCACGGCGCGCTCGGCGAAACTCCCAACTTCGAGCTATCCTTCTTCAACCGCTTCGGCGAAGATGTCACGCTCGAGAAGGGCGACCTAGCCGTTGCCCCCAACTATCTCGTGCGCCAGCGCCTGCCACGCGGCAAGAAGGACGTGCCAGTGATGAGCCCGCTCGTGCGGCCATTGCCAGCACGTGGAATCAGGGAATAAAAGTAAGCAAGGCAGCAAAGAAGAGAGCAAGCGCGCTTGCTCTCTTCTTTGCTGCCTTGCTTACTTTTATACTTTTAGGAGCGTTGGCTCTCAAAAGAGATGTGTATGGTACAATATCAATACCATGAACATCTTTCAAAGTCGAGGAGTATCACGGTATGGCATTGCAGCGTGGTCAGCGTATTTTGCGTTTTCCTGATGGTTTTTTGTGGGGAACTGCATCTTCTTCCCATCAATGCGAGGGGGGTAACACCGGCAATCAGTGGTATCGCTGGGAACAGTCGGGGCATACTCTTACGGGTGAAACAAGCGGGGATGCCGCTAACTGGTGGCAGGAGGCCGAGCAGGATTTCGCGCTGGCGGAACAGATGGAGAATAATGCGCTGCGGCTGAGCATCGAATGGAGTCGCGTTGAGCCTTCCGAGGGACGTTGGGATAGCGCGGCGATTGATCGCTATCGCCAGATGCTGACCGATTTGCGTAGGCGACATATGAAGCCCCTTGTCACGCTGCATCACTTCACCGACCCGCTGTGGTTCGCGGACCGCGGCGGCTTCACGAAAATCGAGAATATTCGCTACTTTGTGCGGTACGCGTCCTATGTGGTTGAAAAACTGCAAGACCTGTCCGATTTCTGGATCACTATTAATGAGCCAAATATCTATGCTGTGTTGGGCTACTTACTCGCTTCGTATCCACCGGGCGAACACGATTTGATGCGTGCCATGCAAGTGCTGCGCAATATGCTGCAGGCGCACGTCGAAGCGTTCTATGCCATTTACCGCATCCAGCCGCAATCCCAGATTGGCTACTGCCTGCATTATCGCCTCTTTGACCCTGCCAGCCAGCTTTCACCGCTGGACCGCGCCGCCGCAGGTTTGCAGGATACCTTTTTCAACTGGGCCACTTTGCAGGCTGGCGAGACCGGAAAGTTCATCTTCCCATTCAACTTGCTGCTCGCACCCATCAAGCGTGCGACTGGAACGCGCGATTTTCACGGAATCAACTACTATACACGCGATATGGTGCGCTTCGACCTGACCCGGCCCGCCGAAATGTTCGGGCGGCGTTTCGCTCTCCCCGGCGCAGTTCGGAACGATCCTGGCCTGGCAAATAATTTTGGCGAGATCTACCCGATGGGCCTGTATCGCTTGCTCAAATCGGTCTATCGCAAGACACGCGGCAACAAGCCGCTGTACATCACCGAGAATGGCTTTAGCGATACACTCGATGATCGCCGCCCGCGTGCCATCCTGGAACACCTGGCAATGGTGCATCGCGCAATTCGCGAAGGCATTCCTGTGCGTGGCTATCTGCACTGGACGCTGGTAGACAATTTTGAGTGGGCGGAAGGTTGGGGCGTGCGTTTCGGCCTGATAGAACTTGACCCACGTACCCAGGAACGCACCCCGCGTATCAGCGCCAGCATGTTCGGCGAAATCTGCCGCGCCAATGCCATCACCGAAACCATCGTGGCCCGCTACGCGCCAGACGCGCTGGAGAGCATTTTCGGCGTGGCGCAACAAGATGTCAGCCGATTATCCGTGTAAATCATCAGGGCGTTCGCCCTGGAAATCTCTATCGCCCTCGTGGTCGCCCTGGGAATCTATCGCCTTCACGGTTGCCCTGGCAGCTACTCGGTTGTCTGCTCCTGCAACACGGCCTGGAGTATCAGGCGGTCAGGACAGTGCTGCGGAAATTTCCGCGCGTAGCAGACCAAACAATAATCGCCGACCAGTTCATCGTCGTCGCCCGTGCCGTAGTAGGTGATGGTGTGCGGCGGGCACGCATAATGCCCGCAGGGACGCAGTTCGGGCGCATCGTGATGTGGCAGCCGGTGCGGATATTGTTCAATATAGCAGGTGTATTCGGCCATGATACCCTTCTCATTTTCTTTGTAATCTGAGTGCATCATATCTTTCCGTGTAGAGAGTGTCAAGAAGCATCTGCCTTGCCATAGACACGTCTGACGTGCTACACTTCTATATAAGGACAGGGCAGATTATCGCTTTTGTCTTTCATTTTATTGCAGCAAGAGGTTGGTCGTATGAGTAAGGTAATACGCATTTCCGAAATGGCTAAATTTCATTTTGGCAACACCATATTTTGTTCCGATGGCGAGGGTGGTGTCCTGGCGAACGTCACATTTGATGCTGCGACGCGCCGTATGACGCATATTGGCGCGAAACAGGGGCGGTTTTTTGGCAAGACGGGGTATCTGCCCTTTGAGAGCGTGACAAAGGCAACGGGTGAGGGTGTGACGGTCAGGGCAAGACGCGCCGAACTGGCTGCTGCCAGCGATGCGCCATCGGGTGGAGTCGTCTTTGATAGCAAAAGCGTCGTTGAGTGTGCCGGTTCTTCCGCGAAAGGCACGTTGAAGCTGGTCGCGACGCAGCCGGAGAGCGGCGAGCTGGCTTATATCGTGGCGCATAACTTGCGCGCGGGGCAGGATACCCTCTTGCGAGCCGAATATGTCACCGGTATGGAGAAAGACCGCCTTACCGTTACCATCTCTGATGATGCGCTGAACGCGCTTCCACCTTACCGTTCAGATGCCGCCTTGCAACAGGAGGTTGAGTCTATTTTGTTTGATCTCACTCCCATGCATGTAGACCTCAAGGGCATCACCATTCGCGTGCTGGACAGCGTACTCTATCTTGATGGCAATATTTCAAGCTCCTTGCGCGCCGATATAGCGCGAGATCAAGTATTTGGCGTGCAGGGTCTGTTGGAGGTCAAAAGCAACCTGGTTGGTGATGACCAGCTCGCGGCAGACCTGGCGCGGGCGCTTGGACAGGACCCCCGCACGCGCGATCTTCCCATTGGCGTCTATCCCAAACTTGGCGTGGTGCGCCTGAGCGGAGCCGTGCATACCGGTCAGCAGAAAGCGGCTGCGGAAGAGATTGCCCGCACGTTTCCGGGTGTGCGTTCAGTAGATAACAATCTGGTCGTTGACCCGAAATCAGATATGCTGCATGTTATGTCTGCCCCGGAGGGCGGCGAGGCAGAGGACAAGGTTCCCGGCAGATATGTTCGCCATACCCAGTAGCGATGGAATCCGCAGAACAGGCAGAGCCTGTTGAAGAGAGCATAATCGAAACACCAGCGCTGACCGGAGATGCGCCAGCGTTACCAGCTATTATGCCAGAATCGCCTTTACCACCGGCGCGCGCGCCAGAATCTACACACGAGGGAGCAAGACACGCTATGCCTACGCAACGCCGGGAGATCGCTGCACAGGCCATCAAAGAACTGTGGCAGGAATTACACATCACTGAAGAGGCGCCGCTTATCTTTGCCTCGCCCGTCCAACGCCGCGTGCAACTTGAGCATCATCCTCTGTTGCTTAACCGCGTCACATCTAATGGCAAGTCACGCAAGAGCAAGAAGGCCAGTTCAGAACCGTTGCAAGCCTGGGAAGCGCTGGATGCTCCCACGTATGCGCAGGGCATCGCTGCTACTGGCGAAGTAAACACACTGCTCAAGGCTGATATGTTCCGCTCTGCCGATATCGGCGAGCGCGGCGCCATCCCGTCCGCGCCATATGGCTGGATTTGCTATACCTTCGCCGCGGGCTGGAAAGCTCTGTCCGTCTATTACTATGACTCCGATAACAACGATTCACACGCCCTCAACGCCATTCCCCCTGGACATCAGGACGAGTGGTTAGCCTTCCTCAAGCTGCTGGACGAAACCCACGAGGATATCTGGCGAGAGCAGCGGCGCGGCACCATTGAGATTGTGGGCGGCGATGATGAACTGGCGGAGGTTATTAAAAAATCCTCGTATGATGATATCGTCTTGCCTGCCGCTACCCTGGCACATATTACCGCCCAGCGTCATATTTTCGCTCAAGATGTGCTTGACCGCTATGCCGCCCTGCGCATACCGCGCCTGCGCAAGGTACTCTTGATTGGCCCCCCTGGAACCGGTAAGACGACCATACTCAAGGCGGAAGGCGCGTATCACACGCAGCAGGGCGGGCTGGTATTTTACGTCTGTACCCCCACACGCAACAACAGCTCCTGGGGACAGCTTTCCTATGCCCTGCGACTGGCCGGAGAAAGTCGTCTGCCGACGCTGATCCTGGTCGAAGATTTTGAAATGTTTATCGCCAACCCGCCAGACTTACAGCAGGCGCTGAATATGCTCGACGGGATAGCGACGCCCGATAACCCGGCGGGAACGCTCCTGCTCGCCACCAGCAACGAACCCGAAAAAATCGACCAGCGCATCCGTGACCGCACCGGGCGTATCGATGTATTGATCGAAATCGGCCTGGTGGAAGATATCGAGCTGGCGCGGCGTATGCTGGTGCATTTCCTGGGCAGCGCGTACCGCGAAGAAGAACATGCCCCGGTCGCGCCGAGTCTCCTGAAGCATCCCGGCAGTCATTTCCGCGAAGTGTGCCTGGCCGCTCTCATACGCGCCCTGCAAGATGGACGCGCAGACGTGAGCGGCGCGGATTTGCTCTGGTCACACGAGGCTATTCTGATGGGCCAGGCCAGCGCGGAAGAATCGGAGCGCTTCACGCCCACCACGACCCGCAGGCGTGGCAGTTACTTTGGCCGCAACCAGTAAAGAGGAAAATGTATGGATGATGTGGATACAGCTAACGCTTCTCATCAACAAAAGGACACTCATCAAGATGTGGACAACGGGGGCAACGCTCCTGTTGTAGAACAGACGGTTGATATCGTGCTGGCCGAGTATAACACGCTGAGGACGGAACTGTTACAGCGCCTGGCGACACGCTATCAAATCATGGGTTTAGCCTTCAGCGCGTTTTCGGCCATCCTCGCTGTGCAAGCCTTCGGCGCTGGCAGCGCGGCGGGCCTCTATCTGGTGCTGCTCTACCCGCTGTTGGCCTTTTTCTTGCTGAACGTCTATATTTCCAATTCGCGTCACATGCGCACGATACAGATGTATATTAAACTACGCATAGAAGCATGTCTCATCGCGGAGTTGAAGCCCCCATTCAGCGGGAACTTCGGCTGGCAAACGTACTATGATAAGAACAACAGTGGCCCGAATAAGGCGCAATTCTCCAGTATTGGAGGCAGGTTTGTTTTCCCCGCCACTGCTGTCGTTACCATCGTCGCCGCATTTCCGGGTGTATGGCTTGACGCGGGGAGTAAAACACCGTTTGTCTATGCCCTGTTCTGGGTAGCGATTGTGTCCCTGGTCGTCTCGTTTGCGCAGACGATCTGGGATCTTCGATCCGAATATACCTCGCGAAAAAAGGATATGCCCGCTTAGCAAGGGTGCGAATGAGCTGTGGGAAAGGCGCAAAGCTACAGCGCCTGCTCCAGGTCTCGCATAATATCCCCCACGTCTTCGATGCCGACTGAGAGACGGATGCAGCCGTCGCTAATGCCGATCTGCTGGCGTTCAGCCGACGTAAGATTGCGGTGCGAGGACATGGGCGGGTAGCTTAATTCGGTATAGACATCGCCGAGCGTGGTGGCGGGCAGGCAGAGTTGCAGCCTGTCCATAAAACGAAAAGCTGCCGCGCGCGACTGTTCTTTTAGCTCAAATGCCAGCAAGCCGCCGAAGCGACCGTTGCGAAACAGGCGCGTGGCGAGTTCATGTTGTGGATGGTCAGCTAACCCTGGATAATAGACCCGCTCGATAGCCGGATGGTGTTGCAAATAACGCGCAACCGCCAGAGCATTATCGCACTGTCGCTCCATGCGCAGGGGCAGTGTTTTCATTCCGCGTGACACCAGAAAAGCGTCGAATGGGCCAAGCATGGCCCCCAGCATGATCGCATAGGTGTGAGCCTGCTGGACATGCGCGTTTTGGGCGCAGACCATTACCCCGGCGGTGCAATCGCCATGCCCGCTGATATACTTGGTCGCGCTGTGTACCACGATATCGAAGCCGTGTTCGATTGGTTTGAGGAGGTAGGGTGTGGAGAAGGTGCTGTCAACCACGGTCACGGCTCCCACCTCGCGCGCGGCGGCGCTGATAGCGTCCAGGTCAATCAATTTGACAAGCGGATTAGAGAGCGTTTCAGCGTAAATCACATCGGGCTGCTCGTCGCGAATCATTTGACCGACAGCGGGGCTGCACAGGTCGCGCAGCAACACCTCGACGCCAAAGGGCAGGAAGAGCGCGCGCAGCATTCCGATGGTTGGCCCGTAGAGGTCGCGCGCGATGCATATCTTCGCCCCTGGAACCAGCCCGGCTGTCAGCACAGCGGCGTGAATGGCCGCCATGCCCGAACCAAATACCACAGCTCCGGCGCCTCCCTCGGCCTCCGACAGCACATCTTCGAGGGCCTGCGCGTTGGGGTTGCCCTGCCGGGCGTAGACATAGGCCTTTTCGCCCGATGGAAGCTCTCCAGCAAAAGCGCGGTCGAGCGTTTCCGCGTCCTCGTGCAGGTAGGTGGTGCTGGGAGAGATGGGCTGCACGGTCGGCCTGCCAGAATGCTGCGAGATGGCCTGTTTGCGACTGCCATGCACCAGCAGCGTGTCAAGCGTCCAGGGTTGTTGTTCGTTGTGTTTCATGCAATCCTCCTGTAGAATAGAAAAGCGACCTGCCCAGGTCTCCCACCGCCAGCGATGCGCAGGCATAGATACCGGGAAGCCAGTAGGGTACGCCGAGCATATCGGGATGGAGATAGGCAAATGCGCCCGCAGCCACCAGTATCATCTCGATCAGCGTGCCGGTGATGGCCGTCACCAGCGAAAATACCAGGTTCTGCCAGTCGCTGCTCGCCAGCAACCAGAAGTTGCAATAGACGAGCACTATCAGCAGGGTTTTGGTCAGCGTATCAAAGAAACTCGCGCTTATCAAGTACACCAGTGGCAGCCATGCCAGCCCCAGAAGGCTGCTGAAAAGCGGCCGGAAACGCCGGTGATGCAGCAGCGGATCGAGCAGGGGATGTGAATAGCCGATAGCCACAGCCGCGCCCCCAAACAGCAAGGGAACCCACCATGCTATCCCTGGCAAAGTGGGTGATGCATAGCGTTCAACGCCGCTCAAGACATGGAACGCATCGAGGGCTGTGCCGGGCAGCGCGCCCAGTAAAAAGAGCCACAGAAGCGCCCTGCCTCGAAATTGCTGCATGACCAGTCGTCTATCCCTCCCGTTTCAATGATGTACATTTGATATTGTACATCATTAGTCTTCGTTGAGCCGTAATGCCTGCCCCAGCGCCGGGCGCATTACTGTCCAGACCATCGTGCCAATGGCAATGATGCAGATGCCCGCGAAGAGCGCGAGGGCCATACCAAGCGTAGAGGGAATCACAATCTGTTTAGGGAAGGCGTGCTGGATGGCATAAAACTGGCTGTCGCTCAGATTGCTCAGTATGCCGGAGATGGGGATGTCTGAGAATACGAGTGTTGGGACAATGGTTGCGGAGAGGATGCCTCCGAGTACCAACCCGATGAGCAGCGCGACCACAAATACGAAGCCCTGCTCGAGCAAGAACTGGCCCGCTACCTGCAGCGAAGTTGCGCCCAGCGAGCGCAGCGTCGTGAAGCTGCCTGAGCGCAGCTTCGCGTTCTGCCAGGAGGCGAGTACATAACCAATCAAAACCAGCAGCAGGGTAATCGTGACTCCGATGGTCAGCAATGTCAGAAGGTCGAGGTAAAGCGGCTCCGCATTCAGGGTATCAAGCAGCGCGCGCCGGTCGTAGAGATTTGCGAGGCGTAGAGGCGAAGTGGTGAGCGCGGCGCGCAACTGAGCCAGGGTCTGAGTGTCATCCTGTGCGCGTAACCACATATGGTTGACGGGCAATGCCGCCTTCTTTGTTATACCTGCCTGGCTGAGCGAATTGTTTAACTGGTAGACGCGGGCAAAGGTCGTATAGTCTAGCAATACGCCTCCACCGATGGTGATGTTGCTACCACCGGCGCTCTGCGTGACCCCCGCGTTCACAGTAGGAATATGTTGCGCCTCCGCGATGACTAAGCAGTTTAAGACGCTTGTATTCAGACCTTGCGCGTAGTCCGGTAAATCGCTCATCTGCATGCTAAACGTCGATCCGATTTGCAGGTTGAGACTGCTCGCGGCTGAAGCATCGATGATGACAGGCACGAGACTGCGCGCAATCGCTTGCTGGCGCTGCTGAACCAGCAGAGCCATTAAGGAAGAAAGAGATTGAGACGAATCCTGAGCGGTCCATATGCCCGTCTGCGCAAAAGTCCCGGCATCAACAGCCCGTATTGCTACATGCGTATCCTGAAACAAGATGGTGACAACGCCATCTCCGCTATAGCCCCCGCTGGCAGAGAGTACTCCAGGGAGTTTCTCATAAGACGAGGTGACGGTGGCGAGCGGTGCCTGTTGCGCGTTGGCGCTGGTGGCGATGTCGCCGCTGAAATCGGCTCCGGACTCGAAGGCCGCGATGTCGGATGAACGCTGCGTTTGCGAGGCGGTGAAGACCAGCGAGAATATGGCGAAGGCGACGGTGAGAGCCAGCAGCAGGGTAACGCGCAATGTCTGGCGTGGGGAGCGAGCCATGTGCGCGAAGGCCAGCATCGGGGTAGCTCCCTTGCCGCGCCCGGACAGCCAGGAACCTAGCCGCAGGAGCTGTGGATACAGGCGCAAAAGCAGCAGGATGCACCCGATCACCAGGAATAAGGGCGTAATCAGCGTGAGCGGCGATGAAAAGAGGACGATACTGCGCGTTGCCGACACGTTCTCTGTACTGTTGACGTAAAGCGAGATGAAGTACCCGGCAAAGGCGATCACAATGGCGGCCACATCTAATCGCAAACGCTGCCAGATAGGACGGTGGGAAGCGCGCGCCGCTTCCTGCCGCAGCGCGGTGATGTTCATGCCTGCCGCGTAGCGCAGGGCGATAATTAAGGCGAGCATCGCGCCTGCCGCCGTTGCCAGCGCATACCAGCCAACCGATAACAGCGCGTCCCATAGATGGCCGGTAAAGATGCTCAGCGCGTCCTGTCCTGCCGTCGTCAAATTACGGCTGGCGAGAAAACTGGCGGCAATGAGCGCCAGCAGCGGCCCGATGGTGAGCGCGATGAGGCCAAGCACGACGCTTTGCATAACCATCGCGTTGAATATCTGGCGGCTGCTGGCTCCCCGGCTGCGCAGGACGGCGATGGCATCGGCCTGTCGATCAACCAGCAGATGAGCAAGCAGGCTGACGAAGTAAAGCATGAGTCCGACGATCAGAGCCGAAAGAATAAAAATGGGAATGGCGATCACATCGACACGGCTGCGATAGCGTGTCAGGATGCCGGGAAGGTCAAAGGTATTTGCCACGGAATCTGAGACCGCTACCTGCAGCAAATAAGGAAAGCTGGTAATGCCGCTCACCGGTGTATTGTTCTGTATAGCGCCGGAGAGGTGTGCGATATCCGCTTGCAGTTGTCCCAGTGCGCCCTGCGCTGCACTTAGTTGGTCTACCGTAAGCGCGGCGACGTCCAGGTGATAGTTCAAGGTGAGTTCAAACGGCTGGGAGGTGAAAACCGCGTCCGTATGCAGCGCGAGGGCGGCCTGGTCCAATGCTCCCAGCAAGGCCTCGTTGGATACGAGCAAGGTATCGCTGTACTCCGTATTGCCCAGCGTTACCGGTTGAAAATCGTTCCCGTGCCACACAATATCGCCGGGAGCTACTTTGATCAAACCGACGACCAGCAGATGCAGCGCAATAGTTTGATTGGTCGGTGGCCCATTCGAGTTGACCGCGTAGATGTTGAGACTTAACGCCAGGTGAGAGCCGATGGTGACACCCAGATTGCGGGCGGTATCTGGCGTGAGCAGCGTTTCGATAGCTCCGCTGTTGTTGCCCGGCATTCGTCCTTGCAAGAGTGTCACATGTGAGCTTGCCTGCTGCATGGGCGCGCTCACCAGGCTGAGCGATGAGATATGCGCGGCGGATACTGGCTGGACGAGCTGAAAATCGGGTTCCGCAATGGTAAAGAAAGGCGAGCCGGTATGGTACTGACCCATATCTTTTTGGGTAAGTGGATCGAGGGCGCGTTGTACGCCTTGCACCGTTCGTGTTGATAAAGCCTGGGTTGAGGTGTCAAGCAATATCTGCGATGTGGCCGGGTTTGCGCGCAAA
>Ga0207416_1003173_pt1 | contig 16262 bp, 16 predicted proteins | sample PaiPotPPM11metaG_FD_184107 | JGI IMG/M metagenome (GOLD analysis project Ga0207416, IMG submission 184107) | Iron sulfur acid spring bacterial and archeal communities from Banff, Canada, to study Microbial Dark Matter (Phase II) - Paint Pots PPM... ...
GCGTTATTTCCGCGTAGAGGCTGGTGTGGGCTTGCAGTGTCTGGTCGAGGTTATTGATGTTAATATGCCCGATATCCAGGTGGTAGTACCACGACAATGCAGGCGTTGTTTCGATGTGCAAGCCGGCCAGCTTCGGATCGTTGTTGAAAGCATTGAGAGCGGCGATAATGGCCGTATTGGATGCCAATACCCCGCAGGTCTCGTTCTGGTGGAATTGGCCCAGGGGGGTACAATCGAAAGGGTTGTCATGCCAGAACGGGTCGTTGTTGGGACGGAAGATACCCGCCACGCGCAGGGTCATGTAATGTACGGCCAGGCGCTGGCCCTGATCGTTAGCGAATCCTACCTGGAGTACGATGCGCGAACCGACCTTGAGCGGGCCGCCAAAACGCGCGCCGAGGCTGGCAGCCGCGCCGGACATGATGTCAATATCGACGGGGCTGCTTCGCGTCGAGGGCAGCGTGCCTGCAAGAAGCGAGAGATGGGACGCGACCTGGTCGATCGGCTGGCCGATCAGATTGAGCTGTTCGCCTGTCCCGGCAAAGGTGGCATGGCCCGACGCCCCTGTTTCCTGGCGATACAAATCCGCCCCGGCCATGACGAGAGAAAATTGCGTTGGCCCGATCACCTGGTCGCCTAAAGTGGAGTGGACTATCTGATCGAGCGTGTTCTGCTGCTTCTGGATATCAGGCGGCGCGATTTGCCCGGCAGTAGACTGCACGAGGAGATCGCTGCTGGTATTCGATGCTCTGAGCGCGTTTTCTAATTCGGCAGTCAGCGCGATCTGCGAGTAAAGCGGCACGGCGCAGACGATGATTACGGCGGCGATGGCGCCCGCGCCAACGACGAGCAAGAGACGCCAGGTCTGGCGCAATTGCCAGAAGGCCAACGTGACAGGTGAGAACTGGTTTCGGCGGCGCTTGTTTGTACCCATCGTTGTTTGTCCTTCTCAGCTTTTACTCTGCCGGCCATATCTCCACGTGATCGCCCACCTTGCGCACCTCCGCGCGCCCGTTGAACGGGAGGCTCTCGACGATCTCTTTGGGCAACTGGAGCCGCCCCACGCGGTCGATCAGGACAAGTTCGCGGTGCGTCTCGCTCGACAGGCCGATGATGGCGCTGCTTCCCTTCGCAGCGCCGTTGGGCGCGCTAAATCTGGCCCCTGCGGGCGCTTCGCGGCGCACCGTCTCCGTGCTGGTGCGCCCGTCGCGGATGGCGATGGTACGATCAACGACGGCAGCCACGTTGACGTCATGCGTGACAATGATGATCGTCAGGCCAAGATCGCGATTCACCGCGCGCAGCAGGTCCAGAATCTCCGCCGTCGTCGCCGAGTCGAGTTCGCCCGTCGGCTCGTCGGCCAGCAGTATCTTCGGCTCGTTCGCCAGCGCAACGCCGATGGCGACGCGCTGCTGTTCGCCGCCCGAAAGCTGGCTCGGCCGGTGGCCTCGCAGATCGCCCAGCCCGACGATGCCGAGTAGTTCGCGCGCGCGCGCGCCTGCCTGCGCCGGATTGATGCCGTTCAATACCTGCGGCAGCTTGACGTTCTCTTCCGCGCTCAACTCCGGCAGCAGGTTGCGCCCGCTCTGCTGCCAGATCTGCCCGATCACCGTGCGGCGGTATTTGAGGCGCAGCGCCTCCGTCATGCGCGTGAGGTCGTTGTCATCGACCGTGCAGCGTCCCGCGCTCGGCACATCCTGCGCGCTGAGCATGTTCATCAGCGTCGTCTTGCCCGATCCCGACGCGCCTACAATGGCGAGCATCTCGCCCGGCGCGACCTCCAGATCCAGCCCTTGCAGCGCGAAGACTTCCAGATCGGCCACCTTATAGATCTTTACCAGGTTCTCACAAAGCACGATTGGCTCCGGCATATACACTCCTTAATCATATGTCGTTTTTTCTAATCCTCGTTCAAGCGCAGCGTCTGGCTCACCGACGGGCGGGCTACCACGCGTACCATCATCGCCAGCGCCACCATGCAGATTGCCACGATGAGCGCGAAGACGATCCACAGCGACGGCGGGATCACAATGCGGATAGGCGGGATCGTCTGCAACACGTAATACTGCCCGTTGCTGATGCTGCCGCTAAAACCACTGACGGCGATGTTCGTGAACACCATCGATGGCAGCGCCAGGGCTGAGAGCAGGATGCCGAAAACGACGCCCAGGAGCAGGGCCGTCGCGTAGATGATGCCCTGCTCCCAGGTAAAGATGCCCGCTAACTGGCCGGGAGTCGTACCCAGAGCGCGCAGCACGGCAAAGCTCGTCAGGCGACCGCGCACGCTGAGCCAGGAGGCGATCAGGTTGCCGACGAGGGCCAGCAAGATGGCAATGACCGTGCCGATCACCAGTAAGCCAGTCAGGTCGAGATAGAGCGGATCGTTCTGTAAGTTGGCGATGATGGCGCGGCGATCGTTCAAACCAGAGAGTGCGAATGTGCCGCTCGCGAGTGCGGCGCGCGCCTGGGCGAGCAGCCGGGGATCGCTGCTCGTTTTGAGCCATGCGTTGTTGGGCGTTACGGGCGATCCATTCACTTTCTGCACGACGGCGGCAAAGCTCTGATAATCCAGCAGGACGCCGCCTGCCGCTGAGAAATCGCTCGTACCCGTTGCCAGCGTGCTGTCATTAACGGTCGGGATGCGCTGCACTTCGGCAATGGCTTTGCAATTCACCGTGCCATTGGTGTCGGTAATCTGAAAGATCGCGCCGGGTACAAGGTGCAGCGACTCCCAGGCGGCGCTGTCCACGATCGCCGGTATAGTGATAGTTTTTATGGCGCTGGCGCGTTGGGCGACCAGTTGTTGCATTAGTGGAGCAATAGGCTGGGTCGAGTCCTGGGATGTCCAGATAACGGTATTGGCAAAGGTATGGGCATCGACGGCCAGCAGTTGCACCGTGGTGGTCTGCACGCCCTCCTGGACGGTTGGGAAACTCGTATAGCCGATGGACGCCGAGAGGACGCCAGGCAGGCGTTGATAGGTAGCTGATGTGACAGGGCCGGAGCCGCTTGAGATCTGGCCGCTGAAATCGGCTCCCACCTCGTAATTGGCGACGTCGAGAATGCGCTGCGTTTGCGAGGCATTGAAGACAAGAGCGAAGATGGCAAAAGCGATGGAGAACGCCAGCAGCATGGTCATACGCAGGGATTGGCGCGGCGCCCGCGCCATCTGCGCCACTGCCAGCATGGGCGCCGCGCCGCGATTGCGCTGCGTCAGCTTGCTGCCGCCGCGCAGGATGAGCGGGAAAGCCCGCAGCAGCAGCAGCGACAGGCCCAGCAGGAGGAAGACCACGCCGGCCAGCGTGAGCGGCGGCAGCACCAGCACGCGCACGCGCTCGTCCAGCACGCCGGGGCTGGCCTCGTAGACCGAGAAGCCGAAGCCAATCAGCGCGATGATGGCCGCCACCACATCCACGTTGAGGCGCTGCCAGAGCGGGCGATGCGTCGAGCGGGCGGCTTCGCGGCGCAGAGCGAGAATGCCGCGCTGCACCGCGCCGCCCGCGGCAAGCGCCATCGCCAGCAGCGCGACGCCCACGGTTACGAGCGTCGGGATCAGGATTGCCTGGATCGTTCCCGGCAGATCGCTGGTAATCGCGCTGACGGCCACGGTATCGGCGTGCGGGAGCGTCGCCAGGGAAAAGAGCGGCACGACCAGGATAGCGACGAGCGGCCCCGCCACGAGCGCGAGCAAGCAAATGCCCACGCTCTGGACGAACAGCGCGCTGAATATTTGCAGGCGACTGGCCCCGCGGCTGCGCAGCACGGCGATGGCATCCGACTGGCGATCCACCACGATATCCGTCATGGTGATCACGAAGAACAGCGTCAGGCCAACCACCAGCAGCGACAGGCTAACGATAGGTATCTGTACGACCGTGTTGCGATTGGCGTATTGATCCAGCACGCCGGAGATGGGATCGTTGAATGCCACCTGGTTGACGAAGGGATAATCGGTGAAGCGCTGGACATCGGTGGCGATATTTCCCAGATCGTTCTCCAACGCGGGAAAATTGTTGACCGTAATGCGCGCGATAGCGAGGTTATAATACCAGTTCAGCGAGACCGGATCCTCTAGAAAGACAATGTTTTTCTGGTTGAGGAAGGAGACGGTTGGAGACACTTGCTGGGAAACGGCAAAGCTCATTTGCTGAATCGTCGAGAGAAAACCCTCGTTGGAAACAAGGACGCTGCAGAGCTGCCCATTGAGGCTCGCCTGACTGCACCCAAAACTCTGACCTTGCCAGAACGTGCTGCCGTCCGCTTTGAAGATGCCCGCCACGAGCAGGTCGATGTAGGGAGCCACGGCACGCTGCCCCGCCTGCACATCGAAGGGAAGCTGTATATATATGGACGAGCCAGGCTTCAAGTCGAGGCTTTTGGCCGCAGCGGCCGTAACATCGATCTCAACCGCGTTGCTATTGTTCTGTGGCAGCCGCCCCTGGAGCAGTTCGATATGCGGTTTGGCCTGGGACATCGTCTCGCCAACAAGGTCGAGCAGATTCGCAGTCTCTTTGTAAATGACTTGCTTTTTCCCGTTTATCGGCTTGACCGATTGTGAAAAAACCGTCTGATCGTCCAGTTCGGCGGAGAATTGCACGCCCGGTTGCAAGAAAGACCCGAATCTGCTATCAAAATCGTGGGTGAGGCTGTTCTGGTCCTTCTGGAGGAAGGGTTGGAAAATTTTGAGGGCGCTGCCCTGGACAAGCAGCGAGCCATTAGTGGTGGAGTTGGCGCTGAGCGTGCCTTGCAGTTCGGCGGTCTCCGAGATCTGGGAATACAACGGCACGGCGCAGATGATGATCACGGCGGCGATCACGCCCGCGCCGATGACGAGCAGCAAACGCCACGTCTGGCGCAATTGCCAGCCCGCCAGCGTGATCGGCAGAAACGTAGGGGCGTGGGCTTGCCCCGCCCGGCGTGCAGGCGGCGATGCATGTGTCCCCGGTTGAGCCATGAGGGTCTCCTCTAAATAAATCTGTTATTAGTGATCTACGCTTTTAGAAGAGAGTTTCTCACGCCGCTGGAAAAAATCATTCTCCGGGCGTCGCGCCAACCACAAAGGCATCTACTTCGCTGAACTTGCCGCGCCAGTACGGCACTTTGATCTTGTGGCCCGCGCTCATGATGGTGACATCGCGCATGTGCGCGTAACGGTAGAGTACCGGGAGACCTTCAGGGCCGATTTCCGGCTGGTCGGATGGAGGAACGAGCGCCAGGTAGTACTCGCGCAAAGCGTCCGCCGTATCGGGATCATCCTCGCGGTGCAGTTCTTCATTCAGGCCGATGTAAAACTGGGCATAGCGCGCCGTACTGACCATCATGCCGAAGACGAGCATCCCCTGCATCTGGAGCATCATCTCGATCTCCAGGTCTTGTTGCTCGACCAGGCGCGCCCACATTTGCAGCGCGAAATCCTGCTCGCTATATTCTTTAATCCAGATAGTGCGTCGCTCGCTGCGCGTCAACGGGCGAAAACCGCTTTCTCCTGGTCTAATGCTGCTCTCGTTTGCCGGTTCAGGTATCTGATCGGGCTGATCCACCATCTTCGCCTTCCAATCTATGAGGGTTGCAACTCTTCATATCCTTCAATCTCTGCCCAAAAGATACCTGTTTGCCGGGTTTTTGTCAACACAGACATTTCCGTCTTCAGGAGCAAACTACTCCCCATACACGCCGCGGTACTCTGCTGGCAGCATCTCGGCGATCTTGCGCATGACCGTCTCGGTGGCCGCGTCGATGTCCTCGCGGGTGATCTTTTTGCCCTTCGGTTTAAGGATGATGGGCTGGCCGTAGGAGATGGTGATGGGCGCGCCGAACTTCTTGAGCGCCTTTTCGCTGCCCCAGATGGCGACAGGGACGACGGGGACGCCTGTGCGCAGGGCAATCAGTCCCATGCCGGCATGCGCCTGCGCCAGCGTTTGCGTCCGGCTGCGCGTGCCTTCAGGGAACATGACCAGAATGTTGCCCTTTTTCAGTTGCTCCTCGCCGGTACGCAGCGCCTGGCGGTCGGCCTCGCCGCGCTTGACGGGGAAGGAGCCGAGGATGCGCACCAGCCAGCGCAATTTGCCCTTGAAATACTCTTCTTTCGCCATGTAGACGACTTTGCGACGGCGGATGTGCATGACGATAAGTGGGATATCCGTCCACGAGAGATGGTTGGAGGCGACGATGAACGCGCCGGAGGTGGGTACATTGTAGAGGCCGCGCAAGCGCAGGTGCGTTGTCAGGTGAAAAATCGGCAGAGCGAGCAGCCAGCGTACCATCTCGTAGAGAATGGGCGGCGTCACATACGGTTCGTAGTCGTTCTTCGCAGGCTTTGCCGACCTGGCTGGCGCTGGTTTTTCCTGAGGTGCGCTATCGCTGGCGGCGCTGCTTTCTTGCTCTTGTTTCATGAAAAACGCTCCAGGTGACGAGCAATGGCGGCCAGGACCTGCGACACAGCCAGGCCATCCGTGTCGATGATGACGGCATCGGGGGCAGGACGCATGTTGTCGCGGTCGAGGTCGTCGCGGCGGCGAATGTCCTGCACGACGGCATCCATGCCGGGCAGGGCCGGATTATCCGCGCCCATGCGTTCGATGAGTTCGGCGTAGCGACGGCGCGCGCGCTCTTCCAGGCTGGCGGTGAGATAAATTTTGAGGTCGGCGTTCGGCAGGACAACGGCCCCGATATCGCGCCCAACCATGACGATGCCGCCCCGTTCGGCCAGCGCCTGCTGCCGCCCTCGCAGAATGGACCGCACCTCCGGGTGAATCGAGATCAGGGAGACATTGCTCGTCACATTTGCCGCACGTATCTCCCATGTCACGTCCTGCCCATCGACCATCACCGTATATTGTCGCCCGTCTTCGATATGCGGGTGGCTGATCGCGATCTCTGCATGGCGCGCCAGTTCCGCCAGCGCTTTTCCGTCGTGAATATCCACGCCACGGCGCAGAGCAAGCCACGCCACGGCACGATACATCGCGCCTGTGTCGAAGTATACATATCCAAGCTGCCGCGCTAGCTGTTCGCCGATGGTGCTTTTGCCCGCCCCGGCTGGCCCATCGATCGCGATGCACGCTGGCCGTCGCATGATCCCTCCCTGGTCTCTGATCGTCGCCGCTTTTGGCAAGATTATACCATAAAAGACACGTTGTGATTGCTGTTTAATTGCCCGCCAACAGGTCTGATTACGCTGGCGCGTGTGGATTACCTTCATCACAGCAGCGCTTTGACTTCCTTGTCCGTCAGATAGCGCCACTTACCGGCGGCCAGATCGGCCAGGGAGACGGGGCCGATGCTGACGCGGCGCAGTTCCAGCACGGGATGGCCGACCGACGCCATCATCCGCCGCACCTGGCGTTTGCGCCCTTCGTGGATGGCAAGCGAGAGCCAGCAGTTATCGCCCGCGCGGCGCAGACGCTGCACTTTGGCCGGGGCGGAGCGATGCACGCGGCCATCGTCCTCTCTAAATTCGACGCCGCGCCGCACTTGCTCTAAAGTTTCCTCAGACGGGCTGCCCCGCACCAGGGCGTGATAGACCTTTTCCTGAGCATAGCGCGGGTGCGCGATATGCTGCGCGAAATCCCCGTCGTTGGTCAGCAGCAGCAGGCCGCTCGTATCGATGTCGAGGCGACCAACTGGATAGACACGCAGGCGAAGCAGTTCGTCGGGCAGCAGCGCCAGCACGGTAGGGCGTCCCCGCGGATCGCTGGCGGTGGTGATATAGCCGGTGGGCTTGTGCAGCATGACGTAGACGAAGCGCGCGGCAGCGACGGGACTGCTGTCGACGGTGACGATGTCGGAGGTGGGATCGATGCGCGTTCCTTGCGTCGTCACGGTCACGCCGTTGACCTGCACGCGCCCGGCGGCGATCAAGTCCTCCGCGCGGCGGCGCGAAGCTACTCCGGCGCGAGCCAGGAAGCGCGCCAGTCGCTCGCCCTCCCGCTCCGTCATAGCACGCGCCTGCCGACGATGCACTGATCGCAGCGTTTCTCCTGGCATGTTTGCTGGTAGATATAGTGCAATCCTTGCTGCTGGCACGCGCCGGATGGCTCGCGAACCAGTTGCAACTGCCGCGTCATGGCGCGCGTGACGCGGTTGGAGGACAGAGCAGGATAGTCCAGGTAGAGAGCGCGCGCGTCCTGAGCCAGCATTGTATCATTTTCGACCAGCCCCACGGCATGAGCGAAGGGTAGGACGATGTTGCAGATGAGGATATCGGCGCGCGCCGCGCTGATGCCCACGGAAGTGAACAAGAAGCGTAAATCTTCTCCCGCCCTTACGAATTTTGGGGCGACTGCCTCGCGAATCAGGTTCCATGCCCCGGCGGCGCGCCGCGTTTCGATCAGCTTGCGTAGGGCTGAGAGGCGATGGGCATCCAGGCGCGGAGGCTGATCGGCCAGACCCAGAGGCTCTGGCGCGGCGTCGGCGAGGCCGATCAGGCGCGCGCCCACGGCGCGAAAGAATACGCGGTCGCGTCCGTACCCCAGCCCCTCGGCCAGCGCGAGCAGCAGGCAAGCATCGTAGAGGCTGTAGGGAGCGACGGCCCTCCCATTATGGATCTGTTCGACAAACGCATGTGCTTTTTGCTCAAAACGCAAGACGCCGGCCTGCCGCAGCACGCCGGCACGTTCCACGTCGCCCATGCAGGGTACGATCTGTTGGCACGGCCAAGCGGCAGCTACGGTTTTTGCAGGGGCGGCGCCGAGATCGTGCAAGGAACAGGTGGGGATGGTCATGCCGTCCTGGCGCAGCGCCGGATACAACATATCGCAAACCAGGACGACGTGCAGAATGACGCCGTTGTAGCGGGCGTCGCGGTGATGCTGGTGGGCGTACCAGTCGCTGGCGCGTATATGGAATTCGACGGCGCCGGTGCGTTGATCGGGAAAGGCGAGAATGGCATCCTGCACGTCCGGCCCGGCAGCTCCGCCCGGCAAGCCCGCGAAGAGCAGCACACAGGATCCGCCGCTGCTCAGAGGCAGGCGAGTGTGGGCGGCGAGCGCGTACCAGCGACGAGCAATGTCTCGTTCGTAGACATGCGGCGAGGGCGAGGCGGCGCTCTCACACACGCATGTTGTGATCACACTTGCTCCTGCTCCTGAGAGGTCGCGGCAACCAACTCCTGGGTATTGTCCGCGGCGAAGCTTGCTGCGCTGTTCGAGATTAGTCCATTTTCATCCGCTGATGTATCGGGCGGCGGTTCTTCCAGCACGGATTCGGCCTGTTCTTCGGCGGCAAATGCCATGCCTTCAGCCACTTCCGCTTCGGCTTCCGCCTCCATTGCCGCCCGGCGTGCCTGCTCTTCCGCCGCTTCGGCGTCCGCCAGCAGGGCATGAGCGCGCGTGGCCTCGCGTTCGGCGTTGCTCGACAGCACGTCGGCGTCCTCGCCCGTCAGCACGCCGCTGTTGATAGCAGTGAGAATCTCTTCCAGCGCCTGGTCCGCTTGCATCGCGAGGTAGCGCGCCTCGCGCGTGCGCAGAGCATTGGTCTCGGCCAGCGCCTCGGCCTCGGCGGCAGCGGTGGCGGCGGCGTCAGCAACCATCATGGCGGCGATGGCTGAAACGACCGTCTCTTCCTCTTCGACTTCTTTGACTTCCAGCGGCTCCGCGCGCTCCGCCTCCTCCTCCGCCCGGTCGCTCGCGGGCGGTTCCGCCTGCGCCACCTGTTCCATCTCGGAAGCCAGTTCTTCGGCTTCGCGCGCCGCCTCACCCGCTTCCTGCGCAACGGCGTTGGCGCGCTCCGCCTCCGATTGTAATTCGACCATCTCCTGCTCCAGGTGACGACCCGATCCTAATTGCTCCAGGCGACTGGCGATCTCCACGGCGCGCCCGGTAGCGACTCGCGCGGCCTCTTCGGCGCTCTCGGCTACAGCCCGCGCGGCCTGCGCCAGCACCGCCGCTTCATCAGGCGAAAGCCACCATGCCTGCTCCGGTTCGTCTTGCTCTTGTTCCGCCTCCGCCAGGTTGTCCTCGACAGCCGCCACGTCCCCGGCAACGTCGTTTTCCCTGTCATCCGGCGCGGGCGGCTCCGGCTCGCTTGCCGATTCTTCTGGCGGCGCAGTCTCTTCCTCCGGCGCGGGAGCCTGATCCGCCGCCTCTTCCGTTACCGCCGCTTCTTCCGGAGTTGCGGTTTCCGGCTCTTGCACTTGCGCGGAACTATCCTCTTGCGCTGCGGTCTCCGGCTCTTGCACTTGCGCGGAACTATCCTCTTGCACTGCGGTCTCCGGCTCTTGCGCCGCGTCAGAGGATGCAATTTCCTCTGCCGGTGTACTCAACTGCTGGCGCGCCGCGGCCAGGCGTTCCGTCAGGACTTCCACGCGATCCGAGCGTTTCTGCGCGCGGGCTTCGGCGCGTTTGAGCCGTTCCTGGGCGCGATCGTAGGCTTTCTGCGCTTCTTGCAATTGCTCTTGCAGGCGGCGTTCGCGCTTGCGAAGCTTTTTTGCCCCGGCGGCAGACTGGTTTGCTGTGTCCTTTGATTCTGAAGATGCGGCTTTTTTTGCCATACGACGTTCTCCCTTAAAATAAAATATTACGGATGCGCGCGGGCGGGGACAAGCCGCCACCCCTACGGACTTTTCGGTTTCGGCGCGCGAGCGGGCCGCCCCCACAGTCGTTTCGCTATGGATGCGCAGCTGCTCCTACGCTCTGTTCCTGTTCTCGTTATTCATGGCATAAGGCCAGCGCCAGACGAGCAATAGCACCGCGTTGAAGAGCAAGGTGACAGTGGCGAAGCTGAGGGGCGGAATACCGTGACCAACGAAAATGCCCCACGCGGCCATCGCGACCGGCCAGGAACAGACCCAGGCCAGCAGCGTGCGGCCCGCCATCTTGCGCGGGTTGGCTGCCAGTTCGCGCCGGTACGCGCCGAGCCAGGGCGCGACCAGAAACCAGCCCAACGCGAAGGGTAAAGCTATGACAACGATCTGCGGAATGGCGGCCAGGCCGCTAACTTTGCCGTGGCTGGTGCTCCCAAGAGCGGAGAACGCCAGAAAGACCAGCGCGTCGCCAATGGCGAGGATGGGTACGTAGCCCTTCACGCGCGTTGGCGGCTGTTTTTCAGCCTCACTTCTGCTCTTCGCCGGAGCGTTCTTGCTCTTTGCCGGAGCTTTACTCGTTTTTCCGGTAGTCATCGTGACCGGCTTTCTCCTGTTGCTCGCGCACCAGTTCTTCAACGGCAACAAGCTCGGTACGAGCGCTGCGAATGCGCAGCATGATAAAGGCAAGGTAAGCGAACAGGCCGGCCCAGACAATGGCGTAGGCCGCAATGAGATAGTTGATGCCTTGCATGGCTATGTTCCTTTAATAGACGTCTAATAAGCGTCTGGTAGCAGGCGTCCGGGCGCAACGAAGTACGTCCCTACAATTCTACGCTATTCGAGACTGGCGCGCAAGCGCTGCGCCAGCGTTTGTATCTTTTGCAAATGATACACCTGCACCATCAGAAAGCTGAAGAGCAGGATGAAGGCAACCGACGAGACGGCCAGCGTCAGTAGCATCTGCGGCGGCATCTGCGGGGAGCCGCCCAACGGCAGCACAGCCTGGGGATGCAGCGTGCGCCACCAGTTGACGGACTCGTAGACGATGGGTACGTCGATCACGCCGATGATCGCCAGCACGGCCCCGGCGCGCGCGCTGGCAAACGTGTGGCCCATGTAGCCGCGCAGCATGATGTAGCCAATGTAGATGAACCAGAGGATCAGCGTCGTGGTCAGGCGCGCGTCCCATGCCCACCATGTCCCCCAGATCGTGCGTCCCCAGATTGAGCCGGTCAGCAGCGTGAAGGTGAGGAAGACGACGCCCACTTCGGCGGCGGCGCGCGCAACCCAGTCCCAGCGCTCATCTTTTTTCCAGAGGTACATGATGCCGCCCAACGCGATGATGCCAAAGGCGCACAGCCCGATCACGGCTGACGGCATGTGAAAGTAGAAAATGCGCTGCGGGTTGCCCTGGGTAGCATCGGTCGGCGCGTAGATAAAAATCATGTAGATGGAGACCATCATGCTGACAAACGAGAGTACCAGCAGGATCAGCGACGTGACGGATAGCCCTACCGGGCGACCTGCCGCGCGCGCGCTCCGCTGTCCCCTGGCCCGCTCAACAGGCGTTTCTTGATTGACGAGAGCCATAAAATTGCTCCTTTAGTTCACAAACGTTTTATTCACAAATGCTTCGCGCACCGGGATGCAATGATGAAATCTAACCAACTGGTTAAATTTCATCATGCATCCCTATTATTCCTCAACGACAAATTCAAAGGTGAGCATCGAGATGCTCAGAAAGATCACGTCAAAGGCCGCGATCAGACCGAGCCACGGCGGCTCATTGGCGATAGGCGCGATCAGATCGCTGGTGGCGCGCACGGACCCGATCACGACCGGGACGATCAACGGAAAAATCAATATTGGCAGCAGCAGCTCGCGCGCCTGCGTCGCTGCCGCCATGGCTGAGAAAAGCGTGCCGACGGCGGCGATGCCCAGCGTACCCAACAAGACGATAAGCAGCAGCGGGCCAGCCTGCAGCGACAGATTGAAGAGTATCGCGAATATGGGTAACGCAACAAGTTCGACCACGCCGATAAAGAGCATGTTTCCTAACAGCTTCGCCAGGTAGATCGCTTTGCGATCCACCGGGCAGAGCAAGAGGCGATCCAGGGAGCCTTTTTCGCGTTCGGCGGCTATAGTGCGGCCCAGGCCAAGAATGCTGGCGAAGACAAAGGCCACCCACAACGCGCCTGGAGCCACCGCCGCCGTGGTATCGACGCGCAGGTCAAAGGCGAAGTTGAAAATGACCAGCACGATGATGGCGAAGAGGCCCATGCCCGTCCACGTCTGCTTGCTACGGAGTTCGTAGCGGATATCCTTCCACAGGATGGCTATGGTTTGTGTGAGAAATATGCTCATCATTCTCATGGTGTACCTGACCCTGACCTCCACAAGGGAGGTCTCTACATGTAGAGACCTCCCTTGTGGGGGTCAGGTCTACATGTACGATACGCCCGCCACTCAATGTGACGATCTGATCGCACAGCGAGCGGGCGCGTTCGGGCTGGTGCGTGGTGAGCAGCGTTGTGCCGCCCCCCGCGCGATGTTCATCCAGGATCAGCGTCACCAGTTGCACGCCTTCCTGGTCGAGGCCCGTGTCCGGCTCATCGAGCAGCAACAGGTTCGGCGCGTGCAGCAGGGCGCGCGCCAGCGAGAGACGCTGCACCATGCCGCGCGAGAACGTGCCGGCGCGATCGCTGGCGCGTTTCTCCAGGCCAACGCGCTGCAACAGCATGAAAGCGCGCGCGCGCGCATCTTTCACACTGTACATCTTGCCGAAAAACAGCAGGTTCTCCAGCGCCGTCAATTCGTCGTACAGGTACGGTTGGTGTCCGACAAAGCCGACGAGGCGGCGCACCTGCTGGGCATCCCGCGCCACATCCAGGCCGTCGATGGTGACATTGCCCGCCGTTGGCTGCGTCAGAGCCGCCAGGATGCGCAGCAGCGTCGTCTTTCCCGCGCCGTTCGCGCCCATCAAGGCCAGCCGCTCGCCGCGCAGCAGCGTCAGATCGATGCCGCGCAGCACCGGCTTGAGACCAAAACTCTTCTTGAGTCCCGCGATATTCAAGTAAGGATCGCCCGCGCTGGCCGTCACGACGTCACCTTTTCGCTCATGATTACGCGCAGGCGCGCTTTCAGTTTCGCGCGCCTCTGCTCGTACTCGGATTTCTTCACTTTACCAGCTTCATAGGCATTGTCAAGCTCAAGCATTTGCCGCAACAGGCTCTCTTCGCTGTCCGTCTCCACGGGCTGCTTGCTCTTTGCGACTGGCTCTACCTTTGCACCTTTTGTCTCCTTCGGTGCTGCCTGCTTGCGCCGACGCGCGCGGCGCGAGCGGCTGGCTTTGCTGGCCGGCATCTTGGCGCGCGTCGCGCGGGCAATCACCAGCGTGAACAACACGAGCAGCGCCATGATTGCCACGACGATCAGTAAGTAGAACCAGTTGGGAGTGGCAGCGGAAGCCGAAGACGGGGACGTACTGGAAAACGGGCTAGAAACGGGCAGGCCGGCGAGCAGCAAATCGAGCTTTTTCCCCGGCAAGAGCGCCGTGCTTGTGAACAGGTCGTATACCTGCTTATCGGCAGTCTGCGGCCCCTGCGCGTTCAGCGTATCCGACGCGGCATGAATGCTTGTCGGAACCAGCATTGACAGGCGCACCGTCGGATAGAGCACCTGGTAGTCGAAGTCGTAGTTCGCGATGCTATACGGCATGTCGAAGGTGAAGGAGAACTGCGTGTCGCCCGGCGGAACTGCCGCGTTGGCCGCGAAGCCTCCGGCTATCTGCGCGCCCTGGTAGCCATTGAAGCCCGCTCCCAGCACAAGGTTGCTGGCAGTGTGCGGCAGCGTGAAGCGCAGCGCGTTGGGCATCCCCTGGCCTGCGCTGAGCGAGCCGACATAGGTGCGGTCGGTCAGGTTGCGGAAGATCAGCAGTTCGGAGACCGGCACGATGTCTTTCTGCGTGTTGGCGGGCTGCAGCAGGACGGTGGCCTGCACGATAGCGATCTTCGTCATGCTGCTGGTGGCTTCGTAGATCGTCAGGTTCACCTGCTGCACCGGCTTCTTTGTCAGGCTGACCAGGCTTGTATTATATTGCGCTCCCTGATAGTTCGTATAGGCGGAATAGCTGATCGACTTGTCTGTTGACAGGTTCGCGAACGAAAACGAACCCTGCTCGTCGGTGGTGACGGTGTCCAGGTCGATGGCCGTGTTGCCTGCGGCCATCTGCAGCGTGACTTTCTGTCCCGCCACCGGCGCGTTTTTCCGCGTGCCATTCAGCAATTGCCCGTAGATGCGGCCATTATTGCCCAGCGAGCTGGCGTGCGCGATGGGAGAGAGCGAGATCAAACCGAAGAGAGCGGCAGCCAGCATCACCATCGCAACGATGATGGTGATGCTGGCTGCCGCTCTCTTCGGTAAAAACAAGTTATTCCGCATGGTCATCCGTATCCGCGTTATATTCTTTGGCATCACGTTCTTTTAATGATCGCAGGCGCGCTTCGATGGCATCGTCCAGTTCGTAGCCGCGTTCGTAACGCGATTTCAAGGCAACAATGGCGCGGCGCATGTAGCGTTCGCGCAGGTTGCGATAATCCGCTTCCTCGATATTGCCGAGATGATAATCCAGTTCGATCTCGCGCAGGGCGGTGCGGGCTGCATCCTCGCGCTCGCGGTCGGTCGTCGTCGTGTCCAGTAGGGGCTGATGTAGCGCGCCCTGTCCGTGGCCGTTGCGCGCTGGCAGCGCGCCGCCGTCTGTCTTTGGGCGGGCCGGGGCGCGGCGATAGAACGGGTAGAGAACGAAGGCGAGAGCCAGCAATCCCAGCACGATGGTGACGAGAACGGGCAAGATCTCCATTAGCGGGCCTCCATTCCTGGCCGGCGGCGCGGCGCGAAGATCGGGTCTTCGGCGGCCAGTTCGCGCTCAAGCTGCTCGCGGTAGCTATCTAGTTCGACCTCATCAGCGTCAGGGGCAAGCGGGTTTGCGCCGGGAGGAGGGTTCGCGGGAACGTCAGCGCGCCAACTGCGCAGCACATAGAAGAGGATGACCGCACCCAGCAACAACAAGGCGATGGGTACGAGCCATGCCACCAAGTCAAAACCCTGCCATTGCGGCGTCCAGACGATCTGCGGGCCGTAGCGATCCTTGAAATACTGGATCACTTGCTGCTCCGACTTGCCCTCTTGCAACTGCTGGCGAATGACGCCGCGCATCTGCTGCGCGATAGTGGCCGGAGAACTGGCGACCGACTCGCCCTGGCAGACGGGGCAAAGCAGTTGCGCGGCTACGTCCTGCACGCGCTGATCGAGCGTCTCCCGCGGCGGGTTGTGCAAAATGGCGAATGACCAGACGGCGGCTACGATGGCAATCACACCGATGGCGATGAGCAGCGAGCGTTTCTTCATACGATGGCCTCCTGATCGCCCTGCTGCGCGGGTAGGATCGGCACGCGCGCCGCGGCGGGAGCTTGCTCGCGGGGGGCCGCGCGCCGCGGAGCGTAGGGGCTATTATGGCCGGTCTCTGCCCGTGCAGCCCCTACGGCGCGCTTGCGCTTTTCCGGCCACCAGCAGGTGATGCCGCCGATCAGCATGATCAGGCCGCCGAGCCAGATCAGCGGAACCAGGGGATTGATGAAGACGCGAATCGTCGCCTGCGACGCGCCCGTCCAATCGGCCAGGTATACGTAGACGTCGGTCAGGCCATATGTCGTGATGGGGATGATGCTCGACGGTTGGTTGC
>Ga0207416_1003174_pt1 | contig 16255 bp, 17 predicted proteins | sample PaiPotPPM11metaG_FD_184107 | JGI IMG/M metagenome (GOLD analysis project Ga0207416, IMG submission 184107) | Iron sulfur acid spring bacterial and archeal communities from Banff, Canada, to study Microbial Dark Matter (Phase II) - Paint Pots PPM... ...
ACGCCGGCTCGTTGCGCCATCTCGCCGGCTTCGAGCGCAGAGAGATGGCCGCGCACTTCGCCGCTTTCGGCCGATAGGCCGAGCGCGGCTTCGCAGAGGAATAGCGAGCAATCGCGCGCGAGTTCGGTTACGGCTTCGCATGGTGCGGTGTCGCTTGAGTAGACGACGCTTTGATGATCGCGCTCGGCGCGGATCGCGTAGGCGTCGATATAGTGGACGGTCTTTGCGAACGTGAGATCGAGATCGCCGATGGTCAATCGTTCGCGCGGGTCGTATTCGCGAACCTCGAAGACCTCGTCGAGAAAATCTTTCTCGCCTTCACGCGCAAATGTCGCGCAGAGGCGGCGCAGCATGGCTTCGCCGCCGGGCGGCAACCAAAGCGGCATGCGGCCTAAGCGCGCTTCGCGGAGCAATGGGCCGTATTTGAGCCCGTAACGTAAAGGGATGATATCGAGGAAGTGATCGGCGTGCATGTGCGTGATGACGACGCCGTCCAGCGTTGGATAGTCGGCCGCGAGCCGAAGGTTTGCCAGCGCTCCGGTGCCCAGATCGAAGAGCAGCGATGTTGTCGCGGTACGGACCAGATGGCAACTGCATGCGCGGCCGGGGCGAGGGACCGATGGGCTCGATCCTACCACGCGAACGCGCATGGAGGTCGCCATCACGGTATCGATGCTAGGACTTCCTCCGCGTGCTCGTCCACGTTGACTTTCGGCCAGACCTTGGCGATCGTGCCCTTGGCATCGATCAAGAACGTCGCGCGAGCAATGCCTTTGGTTTTTTTGCCGTACATATTTTTATCGACGATAACGCCGAATACGTCGCAGAGTGCTGAATCCGTGTCCGCCAAGAGGGTGAACGGGATCGCATATTTAGCTTTGAATTTTCGATGCGACTCGGCCGAATCACGGCTGACGCCGACGACACGCGCGCCCTTTGCGACGAAGTGTTTGTACAGATCGCGAAACTGCGACGCCTCGTTCGTGCAACCCGGCGTGTCGTCTTTCGGATAGAAATAGACCACAAGCGAACCGCCGAGTAAGTCGGTGGTTCGCACCGGATTGCCCCCATCGTCGATGACCGTTAGGTCTGGGAGGGAATCGCCTTCTACGAGCACGATGGCCCTTTCTACACAAACTGATCGAGCGGAACCATGAATAGAAGCCGGTCGCCCGGCCGCACGTCCCCTTGGAACTTGTGTACGGGAACCGCTACTCCTTTCCCCATGCCGTCGTCATCTCTCCACACGAAGAGCGGGATCCATTGGACGCTGTGGCCGTCGCGCTCCGGTGGACCCTGCGGCGGAAGATTTTCCGCCGATTGATGGCGCTCGGCCAGTTGAAAGGTCCGCGCGATCTCGCTGCCCGCGTACAGATCGAAACGCCCGCGCGTGGTATCGAAACGCGCAAGCCCGGCGATGGTTGGAGCGGTCAGTTCGGTTGTCGAGAACGATCGGACTCCGAAATGGCGTTTGACCGAGGCGCCGAAGGCCAAATCGTCGATTCGGAGCACGACGTGTAAATCGCCGTTCCCTCGTTCGCGCATGCGCGTGCGCGCGCCCAAGGCGGCCTCGAGATTTGCGGTGTCGCTGTTCGTCACGCCGACGAGACTTTTGGCGCGCTCGGGAGAACAATAGGCGATGGTTTCATCGTTGGTCGCATCTCCGGTCAGGAGGTCGATCTTGCGGTCTCGGGCTAATTCGATCAGAAGTGCGTCCGGGTTTCGCTCGACGACGACCACGTGTTCGCCAAGCTCGCGAAGATAGTCGATGACTAGAGAGCCGACGTTACCCGCACCGCAGACGATGACGTGATCGCTGCGATGAATGCGGCGCAGCCCGCGCGTTCGGCGCGTCGTCGCAGCATTGAGAGCCGACGTAATAGATGCCGTAAACACCGCAAACACGCTGATACCCGCGAGCATGACGCCCATCGCCACCGCTACCGCAAGCATCGTATGCACGCTCATCGGAGCGCGAGCGCAGTTGACGCACGGCGTTATGTCTCCGTACCCCACGGTCGTCATCGTCGCCATGACGTAATACATCGAGGCGAGCACGTTGAGTTTGAGAGCCCAAGCGAAAAACGCCACGAACGCCACGTAAAGCACGATGCCGATGTAAAACACCGTCCGCAGGACCGGCTCGGTGCGCTTGAACGACGACGAGAGGTCGCCGAGCATGCCTTGGAGCCGCTCCATCCGATCGGAGCGCCCACGGGCTTGCGAGCGCGGCCAGCTCTTTTTTAGGTGCAAGATCGGGCCGAAGGCGACGACGCGGTCGTCTTGCTCGAGCAGGCGTGTGAGGAACTGCGTATCGGCAACATCGTTCTCGCCGTAGCACAGGTACGGAGCGACGCCGTCGACGGCGACGATGCGCGCCTGTAAGCGAGCCTCGGCCGCCGATATCGTCAGTCCGGCGATCTCGAAATCGGCCGCGGTACGATCGCAAAAACCGAACAGCCCGGTCGCCGCTTCCTCCGCGATGGCGTCCGGCTCGAAGACACGCTCGTGACGGTGTGCGACCCTCGATGCGAGCGTTTCAAACGTCGGGAACGGCAGCGCGTAAAAGCACGACGGATCGACGGCGGCGGCCGCATAGGTTGCAGCCGCATAGGCCGCCGGTGAGATGGCCGTGCAATTGTGTTTGAGACCCTCCTGAATCTTGTGCCCCAGAAGCGGATTGAATTGTCGCAGGGTGACGCGAATGCTGTCGTTGATATCGCGCGCCATCAGCACGACGCGCAGATTGAGCCGATCGTCCTGTGAGACCGCGACGATGCAGTAGTTCGAGTGCGCTTCGCCCCAGGTGTGCGCTCGCAGCCCGGCGTTCCGCAGCGTGGCCGGTTCGGTCGGGTCCTCATTGACGAAAGAGAACGCATCGCCGAACTCTTCGGCAAGGTCGCCGGCCTCGCGCGCGAGCAGCCTCGCCGCGCGTTCCTCTTCGTGACGCCAAACCAAAACGACTTGCTGGCCGGCCGTCTTCAATATCTCGCGGCAGATTTCGAATGCCAGGTAGTCGCCACCGACGACGATAATCAGCGTCTGCGTTGACATAGATGATGCCTGATTCGCCAGAACACCCCCCTCTCCGTCCGCCGCATCCGCTCGCGCTCGCGCTGATCGAGGATATGCGGCGCGCTGTGGGGGCTCGCGTTCTCGAAATCGGCCGCGGAAGCGGCCGGAATACCCATGCCTTAGCGCATGCGCGGTTCGAGGTAACGTCGACCGGCGGCTACCGCGATCTTCCGCAGAACCAGCGCTTTGCCGCGGCCTTGAGCACGCACGCGCTGCTGCACGGGCACCCTACGGAGATCGCTGATGCGCTGGCACGAATCGCAGCGCTTCTCGATGCGGACGCGCCGCTGTTCGCAACCTTTGGATCGATGCGCGATGGGCGTTTTGGGGTGGGCGAGCAGATCGCTCCCAACACGTTCGCGCCGGCCGATGGCGACGAACGCGGGGTGCCGCACGCGTACTTCGATGCGGCCGATCTGCGGCGGATGCTCGAGCGTTCGTTTGTCGTCGAACGGCTCGAAGAACGGTGCGTCGACGATATCGCCGGTAAGTGGGCGCATCCAAACGCGCCCTTAGCCGGCGCGTGGCATTGGTTTACGGTCGCTCGGCGCCCTCGTGAGAACCCACCGAGATGAGGTTCTCCATCGGGCTCGATGCGTTCGCATAGAGCCGCTTGGGCATTCTTCCGGCGAGGTACGCTTGGCGCCCAGCGATGACCGCATGCCGCATCGCGTGAGCCATCATCACCGGATCGCGCGCGGCGGCGATGCCGGTGTTCATCAGCAACGCGTCCGCACCGATCTCCAAAGCGATCGCTGCGTCGGAGGCCGTGCCGACCCCCGCATCGACGATGACGGGAACGCTCGCGCGCTCTTTGATAATGCGGATCGAATACGGGTTGCACACGCCTAGGCCGCTGCCGATCGGCGCGGCTAGCGGCATGACCGCCGCGCAACCGATCTCCTCGAGTTGTTTGCACACCACCGGATCGTCTCCGATGTAGGGCAGCACCGTGAAACCGTCGTCGACCAGGATCTGCGCCGCCCGCAACGTCTCGCGCGAGTCCGGATAGAGCGTCTGCGGATCGCCGATTACCTCGAGTTTGATCAAATCGGTGCCGAGCAATTCGCGCGCGAGCTGGGCCGTCAACACGGCATCCTGCGCCGTATAGCATCCCGCCGTGTTTGGGAGAATGCGCATCTTCGAGCGATCGATGTAATCGATCATCGTCTTACCCGAGGCATCGTTGAGGTCGATGCGGCGAATCGCCACCGTCACCATGTCGGCGCCGCTGGCGGCGTGCGCTGCCTGCATGATCTCGAGGGAAGGGTACTTGCCCGTACCGACGATCAATCGCGATGAAAGCGTGTAAGAGCCGATCGCAAGCGCGTCTGTGCTATCCACCTGCGACCGCCTTGATGATCTCGATGCGATCGCCGTCGGCCACGGGATGCTGGTGGTATTCGCCGCGGCGCACCACGCGCTCGTTGCGGGCCACCGCAATGCCCGACTGCGGCGTACCGAGCAGCGCCAAAAGGGAACCGACGGTCAATCCGTCCGGAAGCTCTCTGAGATCTCCGTTCACGGTCACTCTCATGCTATGCCCGTTCGATGCGCGTCCAGCGCTTCCGTCCCGCCCCGCGCCAGGCCGAACGCATCGAGGGCGCCATGCGCGAGCGAACCGTCGATATACGATGCCAGAAGCTTAGCCGTAATCGGGGCGAGCAGGATCCCGTTGCGGAAGTGTCCGGTCGCAAGCAAAAGGCCTTCGATCGGGGTTGGGCCGAGATACGGGCGTCCGTCAGGCGTGCCCGGGCGGAGGCCCGCCCACGTTTCGCCGATCGAGAACGCACCCAGGGCGGGGGCTGCGGAGAGCGCCGCGTCGAGGAGCTGGCGAATCCCGGAGGCCGTGACGCGCTGATCGAAGTCTTCGTTTTCAACCGTGGCTCCCACGAGAAGGCGGCCGTCGTCGCGAGGCACCAGGTAAGCACCCGTCACCCACGTGGTGTGGCGGACGAAGCCGCGCGGCACGGCGAGGGCCAACATCTGCCCTTTGACCGGGCGCACCGGAGGACGGGCCGATAACGGAACGCCGGGCAGTTGCTCCGCCCACGCGCCGGCGGCATTGACCACGATCGAGCAGGTGGCAAATCCGCGTTCGCTGCGTACGCCTAGGACGCGCCGATCGTCACACTCAACCGCAAGGCCGGTCGCCTCTCTCACGAACGTTACGCCGCGCGCATCGCATGCCGCAGCCAGCGCTCGTCCGAATCGACGGTTATCGATCGACCCCTCGTCGCGCACCAGCAGCGAGCCCGCGACGTGCGTTCCAAGCCAAGGCTCGAACGCTAGCGTCTGCTCGCGATCCAGAATGTCGTGCGCGACGCCGCGCCGCGCCAAATCGAGGGCGTGCGCGCTCAGACGCGCCACGCCCGACGCATCGAAAGCTGCGTGAACGATGCCGTTCAGACGCAAATGGGGGTCGATACCGCTGGTCGCTCGCACGCGCTCGACAAACTCGGGGTAGGCGCCCAGGGAGCGCTCGCAGAGTTCGAGCACGCTTTCATCATCGATGTGCTCGGTGTAGGGAGCGAGCATCCCGGCACCAGCCCAGGACGCGGCCCGGCCGGGCTCCCCGCGATCGAAGACGCGCACGGCCGCGCCCCGCTCCGCCAGCTCGAATGCGATGGCCAGCCCGATCAGGCCCGCGCCGATCACGGCGACGTCGCCGCCCTTATGTGCTCCTATCATGTGTCCCTAATTCTACGCCATGCCCGCGCGCACGGCGCGGACAATGGCCGCTACATGCCGGTGTAGACGGGTCCTTCTCCGCCCTGCGGCGGTACCCAGGTAATGATCTGATAGGGATCGGCGATATCGCAGGTCTTGCAATGCACGCAATTGGTGAAGTTGATCTGCAAGCGGCCGTCGATGCCGCCGTCGCCGTTCTTTTCGAACATCGGCTCGTAGACTTTGGCGGGGCAGAAATACGCACATGGATTGCCGTATTCGACGGTGCAGCGATCGCGACAGACGTTCGTATCGGCGACGTGCAGATGCGAGGGCTGGTCCTCTTCGTGAATCGTACCAGAATTGAAGACGTCGGTAAGCTTATCGAACGTCAACACGTTATCGATTTTGGCGCGCGGGGTCTCGGTTGGGCGATAGCCCGCTTTCTCCATCATCTCGTAGCCCGGTTTGGCATGCAGTTTATCGATGAAGCCGAACGCGCGTCCGCCGGTAAACGTCGAGAGCCCCGCGTTGAACATACCCGCCCACATGCCGTGCTCGAACCCTTGATGGAAATTGCGAGAGCTGCGCATCTCGCCATACGCCCACGAGTCTTTGAAACGCCGCTCGTACGCCTGTAATTGAGCGGCGTCGTAACGTTCGGCGGCAAGGGCGTCCCATGCCGTCTCGGCCGCCATCATGCCGGACTTCATTGCGAGATGAATGCCTTTGAGCCGCATGCCGTTGAGGAACCCGGCCGAATCGCCGACCAGCATCAGCCCGTCGGCATACGGGCGCGGCATCGCGAAGAACCCGCCCTCCGGTATCGCCTTGGCGCCGTATCGAATGAGTTTCGCGCCGTCCAGGAGCTGACGAATCGCGGGGTGTTCCTTGAGGCGTTGCAGTTCGTTGTGCGGGTCGGTCGTCGGATTCTTGTAATCCAGGCCGGTGACCTGACCGATGTCCAAGACGTTGCCGCTCATCCCGTAGACGAAGCCTCCGCCGAACGTTTCGCGCGGTAACGGATAGCCGAGCGTATGCACGACGCTCCCCGCGGGGAAACGACCGTCAGGCAACTGCCAGAGTTCCTTGACGCCGGCCGCGTAGACCATCGGCTCTTTGCCGTCGTCGAGCCCGAGGCGCGGTATCGCCTGCTTGGCAAGCGTGCCTCGCGGCCCTTCGCCCAGAATGACGATCTTGGCCAGCAAGTCCGCACCCGGCTCGTAATTCGCTTTCGGGTTGCCTTGATGATCGACGCCCTTATCGCCGGTCCGCACGCCGATGACGCGGTCGCCTTCCCACAGCAACTCCTGGCCGGGAAATTCGCCGAAGACCTGGACTCCGAGCGCCTCGGCCTGCGCGGCCAGCCACTTGGACATGCGCTGCAGCGAGGCAACGTATTTGCCGTGATTGTTCAGCGGCGGCGGTGTGAACGGCGCCTTGAACTTGCCGCCCGCTGTGAGGAACCACAGCTCGTCGCTCGTCACCGGCGATTCGACCGGGGCACCGAGTTCGAGCCAGTTCGGCAACAGCTCGGCTAGCGCACGCGGATCCATAACGGCGCCGGAGAGCCCGTGGTTACCGATCTCCGCAGCTTTATCGATGACCAGAATCTCCAGCTCCCGCCCGGCGTCCTTGGCGAGCTGGGCGAGGCGAATCGCTCCCGCCAAGCTGGCAGGACCGGCACCCACGAAGAGAACGTCGACTTCAAGTTGATCGCGCTGCGGCATACGTTGTACAACACTCCGGAAAAGCAGGTTGCTTCGACGGTTCGAGTTATACCTAAACGATCATTTGTGAAAACCCTGAGAAAGCGCGTCGATCGCGGCCGTCACCGCGACCTCGTGCATGGCGAGCCGGGCTTCCCACGCATGCGCGCCGGGCGTTTCGTGCGTCAGCACCCGAGCGGCCGCGCCTCGGGCGAGCAGGAGCGAATACGAGAGCCCTCCGACGATGCCGCCCTCGGCGCGATGGTCGGCGGTGATGCGCCCCCGTTGGAACGTCATCACCTTCAGTGCCAGAGGCGAGCCGAGATCGAGCGCCACGAGCGGCTCGACCGGCAAGCCGGCGCGGTCGATCGCCGCCACGACCGCCACTCCCAACTCGTCTCCGCCGTACTCGTAGCAGTAAAACCCCGCAGCATCACTATCTTCGTGAAGATCGATCGAGAGGGCGAATTTGCGATTGCGATTGGACGTAACGATTGCGCGGGCCTCGGGAGATTGGCCGCCGCGACCGAAGGTGCGATTGACGTCGAGGCCGTCGACGCTCTCGCGCGTCCGCGCATCGTAGCCGCTCGGGTTCGTGCACGGCCAGATGCGATAGGAATAGCGCCGGTCGAGCGCGCCGCTTTCCGCCAATCGCAGGAGCGCCGCGGGTCCTGCGGGTTCGTCCCCATGGACGCCCGCGCTCAACGCGATGCAGGGCAGCGCGGGGCTCCCGACTTCGACGCACAGCAAGGTCCGCGGTGCGTTGACGCAGGCGACCTCTCGCACCGCAACGTCGTCGCGCGAACGCCGCAGCGATTTCCAGCGCGCTTCGAGCTCCGAGTAGGTGGCGTTCTGCATCCGTGGGGAAGTTAGGCACGATATGCAGAGTTCCGTCTATGCGGGCGCGATATGAAGCGCAGCTTCGCCAGCGACAACAACGCTCCGATCGCGCCGGAGATCCTTGCGGCAATCCTCGATGCCAACCACGGGGATGCCGTTGGATATGGACGCGACGAATGGACGCAGCGAGCGATCGGGCGCTTTCGCGAACATTTCGGCGAGCGTACCGACGTCTATTTCGCCTTCAACGGGACCGGTGCGAACGTCGTCGCGCTCAGTTGCGTGACCAAGCCCTGGGAGGCCGTGCTCTGCCCGCTCACCGCGCACCTCCAGACCGACGAATGCGGCGCGTTCGAACGCTTCACCGGATCGAAAGTGATCCCGATTCCCACGCGTGACGGCAAGCTGCGCATCGCGGATCTCGAGCCCTATCTGCATGCGGGCCACGACGAACACCATCCGCAACCGCGAGTCATCTCGATCTCGCAATCAACCGAATACGGCGACGTCTACGAACCGAACGAGGTTCGCGAGCTCTGCGCGTTCGCCCACGCGCGCGGTCTCTACGTTCACGTCGACGGCGCGCGCATTTCGAACGCGGCGGCCGCGCTCGGGACGACACCGCGCGCGCTTACCGTCGATTTGGGCGTCGATATGCTCACCTTCGGAGGCACCAAGAACGGCCTAATGTTCGGCGAGGCCATCTGCTTCTTCGATCCCACGCTCGCGGCGAACGTAGCGCCGTTCGCCCGCAAACAGGGCATGCAACTGGCGTCGAAGATGCGCTACGTCGCCGCGCAGTTCGAGGCACTGCTCACCGGGGATCGGTGGCTTCGATACGCTTCACATGCCAACGCCATGGCGGCCCGCTTGCTCGAACGCATCCGAACGATCGAAGGCGTGCGCATCACGCGCAACGCCCGCTGCAACGCCATCTTTGCCACCATGGATCGCGCGGCGATCGCGCGCGCTCAAGAACGCGTCTTCTTCTACACCTTCGACGAATCGCTGCCGGAAGTTCGCTGGATGACGCACTGGGCCACGACGGAGGACGACATCGACGATTTCGTGCTGGCCGTCAAGGAATCTCTCGCGACGTGAGTCACCGTATGGCGTGCCCCTTTCCTCGATAGCCCCACGTCGTGATAGGATGAGCATGATGAGCATGCAGCCCTGGGAGCCGCGCCTGGCCCGGTTGGAGGGGTCATACGAACAGATCGACCACCGATTGAGCGATCTGGCGCAGAATATCGACGCGCGCTTCACTCAGGTCGATCATCGGTTTGGACAGATCGACCAGCGGTTTGGACAGATCGATCAGCGATTTGGACAGATCGATCAGCGATTCGGGCAGCTAGAGGCCCACATCGACGGGCTCGATCGAAAGATCGATGGCGTTCGCGATGGGTTAACGGCGAAGATCGACGGCGTTCGCGATGGGCTAACGACGAAGATCGACGGCCTACAGTGGCGGATGACCGCGTTGATCGTTGGGACCTGGATCACGACGATCCTTGCCGTGCTGTTCCACCGTTAATAGCGCAATTCGCGGAGCAGCGAGAGCCACAGACGGCGTTCGCGCGCCGGGCGCACCAGCGCGGCCAACGCACGAACGCGCCGCCGCAACGCGAGCGCGAATCGCGGGTCGCGCGCGAAGCGTTTGAGTAACCCCGCGCACGCGGCGGTATCACCTACCGCGAAATAGCCCGGATACGATGCGCCCACGATCCCCCGATTCCCGGAAATATCCGAAGCGAGAACCGGAACGCCGGCAGCGATCGCCTCGCTGAGCACGTTTGCACCCCCCTCCATCCGCGAAGAGAGCACGAGCAGATCGCTCTGCCGCAGTATTCGCAGCGCGCGGGCGTGTGTGACCTCGCCGAGCCATCGATACCGTGCATCGGCGCGTGCGATGCGCTCGGCGGCGCGCGCAAAGCGCGGCTGCAGGGCCGCCCCGGCTTGAATGACGCGAAGCGATACATCGCGTGGTAGCCTCTGCAACGCATAAGCCGCGCGCAATGGGTCCTTCTCGTATCGCAGGTGGCCGAGCACGCAGACCTGCAGCCCCGCGCGACGCGGTACCGCGCCCGTACGCGCGGGCGACGACTGCACGATCGCGCGCGCCTTCGCTCGGACGGCGCGCGGTAGATATCCGATGCCGTCCGGCTGGAGCGTAACGATCGCATGCGCGGCGCGCATCGCGCGCTGCGCGAGCTTGCTGCTCGCGATGTCACGATATAGGTCGGTCCCCGTCATCACGACGATTAACGGACGGGCGGGAAAGGCGCGCGCAAACGCGAGCGCCGAACGAGCGCTCTTACGGGCATGTAATGCCACCAACACGTCGCAGGCTTCTCCGTCCCAGCGCTCGAGCACGCGCACGCGCCAGCCCCCGGAGCGAAAAAAAGACGCGTAGCGAGCTGCGGTATGCGCGTTTCCGGTCCGCGCCGTGGCGGCCATGGGAGCGATTATGACGATCGTTCGCGAATGCTTCCGTATGGGCACAGGCCGCAGATTCGCCCTACCGCACGTTCGCCCTCGGGAAAGAGACGGATGCTAGAGACCAAAGCAAGCTCGCCCATCGCCAAAGCCTTACGGGATGCCCGAGCGCGGACGCTCGCATATGTCGCGGATCTGCGTGACGAGCAGTACGTCGTCCCCATGCTCGACGTGATCAACCCCGTACTGTGGGAGTTGGGGCACGTCGGCTATTTCGCCGAGTTTTGGACGCTGCGTCAGTTGCACGGACGCGCGCCGCTCGTCGAGGGCGCCGACCGCCTCTACGATTCCGCCAAAATTCCGCACGACGATCGCTGGACGCTTCCGCTCCCCACGCGCGAGCAAACGTTCGCGTTTTTGGCGCAGCAACTGGAAGAGATGCTGGAGCGACTACCGGCGACGGATCCTCCCGCAGCCGACGCATACCTCCACCAACTCGCGCTCCATCACGAAGATATGCACGCGGAAGCGTTCGTCTATACGCGCCAGACGCTCGGATATCCGCGTCCGGTCATGCCGTACCGCAGCATCGAACCCGCCGGCGGGCTCGAAGGCGATTGTGCGGTTCCGGTCGGCACGTATCGCATCGGCGCCCGTCCAAGCGACGGATTCGTGTTCGACAATGAAAAGTGGGAGCACGACGTTACGCTCGCGGCATACGCCATCGCGCGCGCGCCGGTAACCAACCGCGAGTACGCGGCATTCGTCAACGCACGCGGATACGAAACGCGGACGTACTGGAGCGATGAAGGCTGGGCATGGCGCGAACGCGAGGCGGCCGAGCATCCGAAGTATTGGCGCCGGAACGGCGGGGCTTGGGAGCGCTGCCACTTCGACTGTTGGGGCGCGCTACGCCCGAACGAACCCGTCGTGCACGTCAGTCTCTACGAAGCGCAGGCCTATTGCGCCTTCGCAGAACGGCGACTCCCCACCGAAGCCGAGTGGGAGGTTGCCGCAACCGGCGGCTCCCGCCGTCGGTACCCATGGGGCGAAGCGACGCCGTCTCCCGAGCGCTGCAATCTCGACGCATGGTACGGCGACGTCGTGGACGTGGGGGCCTTCGAGAGCGGCGAGAGCCCGTTCGGCGCGCGCCAGATGGTCGGGAACGTCTGGGAGTGGACGTCGAGCGCGTTCGGCCCGTACCCGGGGTTCGCTCCGGACCCGTACCGCGAGTACTCCGAGCCGTGGTTCGGCAACCACTACGTCCTGCGCGGCGGCGCGTGGAGCACGCGTGGGCGTTTGGTGAGCACGCGATGGAGAAATTTCTACCGTCCGCAACGCCGCGACATTATTACGGGGTTTCGGACGTGCGCGCGATAATAGCACGCCAGCCCATTCCCACGGCAGCAGAGCCGAAAGGACGCCGCATCACGTGACCAAAGCCGACATCCTCCGTTTGACGCACCTCTCCGCTTGCGCGGGTTGAGCTGCCAAAATGGACGCCGACGTCCTCGCGCAGGTTCTGCGCGGCTTACCCCCCATCGACGATCCCAACGTCCTGGTCGGCACATCGACGGCCGACGACGCAGGCGTCTACCGCGTGAACGAGGCCCTCGCGCTCGTGCAGACGGTCGATTTCTTCACGCCGATCGTCGACGACCCATACACGTTCGGCGCCATCGCCGCGGCGAATGCCCTCTCGGATGTCTACGCGATGGGCGGCACGCCGGTTACGGCGCTGGCGATCGTCGGCTTCCCCGAGGATCAGGATCCGGCGATACTGCATGAGATTCTTCGCGGCGGAGCCGAAAAGGCGCGCGAGGCCGGCATCCACGTCATCGGCGGCCATACGGTCAAGGACGCGGAGCCGAAATACGGGCTCTCCGTTACCGGTTTGGTCCACCCCGAGCGGATCATCCGCAATTCGAGCGCGCAAGCCGGCGACATACTCTTTCTCACCAAAGCCATCGGCACCGGAATCCTCACGACCGCGCGCCGCCGGGACGCCATCGACGATGCGGCGATGGCGGAAGCGATCGTTTCGATGTCGGCGCTCAATCGCGCGGCCGCGGAAGCGATGGACGGCTGCGACGTGCATGCGGCAACCGATGTCACGGGGTTCGGATTGATCGGCCACTTGCGCGAGATGCTCGATGGAGCCGGCGTGGGCGCGGATATCGATGCCGACGCGATTCCGTTCTTCCAACGTGTGCTCTCACTCGCGCAGGACGGCGTCGTACCGGGCGGCACGCGCACGAATCTGCGACAGGCGCTCGCGAACGGCGTAGCGTTCGACGATCGCATCGATGAGAGCCTACGGCTGGTGCTCTGCGACGCGCAGACCTCGGGAGGTTTGCTCGTGGCGGTTGCGGCTGAGCACGCCGAACGCTACGCGGCTCGCGCACGCGAGCTTGGCGTGGCGATCGTGGCGCGCATCGGCATCACTACCGCCGCGAGCGGCCTACGCGTTCACGTGTGAAACCCGGGAATCACCGAGACGATCAACCCCGCGAGTAGCCCTGCCAGCACCACCGCTCCGGCGGCCATCGCCAGCACGCGTTTAGGAAACGCGCTGCGTACGATGTAGAGCGAAGGCAGGCTAATCGCGGGAAGCGTCACGAGCAGCACGGCCGCCGGCGCGACGCCCAGGCCGAAGCCCATCAACGTCTGCACGATCGGCACCTCGCCCGCCGTTGGAATTACGAAGAGCGTGCCGACGATCGCAAGCGCGATCAGCACCAAGATACTCCCGCCCGCAAGCGTAAGCCCCGGATGAAAGAGCCACGCGCGCGCGGCGCCCAGCAGCAACACGATCACGACATATCCGGGAACGATCGTATAGATCTCCCACCAGAGCAGCCGTAACCAGTCAACGAGAAGATCGAGCCCACCCTTGCGCCCATCTTCGATCGGCGCGTCGTCTACTTCCACGTCGACGGGATCTTTGACCAGCCTATTTGCCAATGTCGCCGCGCCGAATACCAAAGCGATACCGACGAGCAAACGCACCAGCATGAGTTGCCAACCGACTACCGCCGCGATGAACACCATTACCGCCGGATTAAGGGTAGGGCTACCCAGAAGAACTGCGAGTGCCGAGCCCGCCGATGCGCGCTGTTTGCGAAGGCCCACTGCCAGTGGACCGGTGCAGCACGTTCACATCATCCCGCCGAGCGAGAGCGTTCCGGCAATCGCGATGGAACGAAAATCTCGCCCGGAGAACAGCTTGTGAATCCAACGACGCGGAACCAACACTTGAATGGTGGCGCCGAGCACGAGCGCCAACGCCAGCGCCTGCCAAATCGCGTTATAGTACGCGAGCGCATACTGCCATGCGGCCGCGAAGCTCGCCGCCGGCGGCGCGGCGGACTTGCCCGAAACGATCGACGCACCGATCGAATGGTGCGTGAGCGCAAGCAGGCTCTTAGCGTAATAGGGAAGCCACTTCACATAGAGCAAGCCGAGCACGAGCGTAAACGCGAAGATCGCAAACCCGGCGATCAATCGCCCGTGGTTCACGCCTTCGCGTTCGGTCGCCGTTGAAGTCGTCGACATCGAGTACCTCCACGAACAAAGGGTAGGATACGCATCCCAACCCGCCCCTTTCGCATAGGGTGGCGATCGTCCCGGGCAGCGCGCGGTGCGGCCAGCTAAAAAAAGCCCCGGCGGGCTATGCCGGTTTTCCGGGGCCTGTGAGGGAGGAGCGGAGCCCGGAGGGCGGGAGCGACGACGAACGGAGTAGTGGATTTCGCACGATGCGAAATCCGCGCGCGTCCCCGGAAAACCGGCATAGCCCGCCGGGGCTTTTTTATGGGCCAGGCAGCCCTCAAGCCGTCCAGTCGAGCAGTGCGTCCCACTCAGGCTTCGGGTAGCGCTCTTTGGCTTTGATGGCTTCGACGTACTTGCGTTTGCCGGCGCGGTTGCCCTTACCGAGCATCAGGCCGCCGACCAAACGATCCTGCCAGAAGTAGAGCGCGCGGTACCATTGCTTTTCCGGGTCGATTTTGTAGGCGGTCTCGATTTCGGGTTGCAGATCGGGCGAGAGGCCGAATTGCGTGATCGTCTGGCCCTTGAAGAGCAGCGACGAGTACTCGGGGACGTCGTGGTACTTCTGGCTGCCGCCCATCATGTTGAGAGCGACGACTTTGCCGTGCGCGCCCGCGTTGTTCCACGTACCCATGCGATAGCGCATCTCCAAGATCGGGTCGAAGAAATCGGCGATGTCGCCGGCGGCAAAGATACCCGGTATGCTGGTTTCGAGTTCGTCGTTGCAGACGATGCCGTTCTTGCTGGTCTCGATTCCGGCCGTTTGCGCCAACTCGACGTTCATGGTGAGGCCGAAGCCGACGCCGTAGCAGTCGGCCTCGATTTCGAGGCCGCCCTTCGTGCGGACTTTGGTTGCCACGCCGTTCGAGCGGATGAAGCCCTCAACTTCCTCGCCATAGTGCATGTGGACGCCATCGGCTTTCGCCGCCGCGTCAACGTACGCGCCTGCGGCTTCGTCGAGCATGCGATGGAGGAAGCGCGGGCCGCGAATGAGCCAATGCGTCTCGACCTTGCGGGTCGAAAACGCTTCGGCGAGTTCGTAGGCAATATACGATCCGCCGATTGCGACCGCGATCTTCGCGGTCTCCAAGTGTTCTGAGATCGCGCGCGTATCGTCGAGATATTGAAAGTTGAAGAGATTGTGCGCTCCCTCGCTACCCGGGGCGCCGATCGGGTTCGGGCGCCCGCCCGTGGCGATTAACAGGGCGTCGTAGGGATACGAAACGCTGTTCGCGATAACGACGCGTTCTTCGGGAACGATGCGTTCGACCGGCGTGCGTAGTTTGAGCGCGATGCCGTGCTCCTCGTGCCATGCTTCGGTGCGCATCATCACCTTGGCTTCGGGAATCTGCTTGCGCAACATGGGCGGTAAGGATATGCGGTTGTACAGCGGGTAGGGCTCATCGCCGAAAAGCGTGATCTCGCAGGTGGGATCGTGCTTGCGTAATTGCTCCGCGGCCGTCGTCCCGGCAAAGCCGTTCCCGACGATCACATATCGGCGGACCTGTCTATCTAGCACCGCGGGCTCCTTTTCGCATACGATATGCGAGGCTCATTCGTTATGCTCGTTAGGTAGGCGGGATTCGCCCGCCGGCCCTGCAACAAGAGGGGATTCTGGACGTTCGGCTAGTGCAACTCATGGCCTCATTCATCGGCGCCCGCAATCAATACACGCTGGTCAGGCTGGAGTTTGCCATGAAGTACGCCGAAGTTCCCGCGCCGCCGCCGATCGCCCGCCTCGGCGAGCCCTCCGAACGCGCTCTCTCGCAAGAATGGCCGACGATCGAGGAGCAGCTCGAAAAAGCGCTCGCCTACGCGAAACGATTGGAGCGCGAGCGCGGTAAGAAGCTCGTAGACGACCCGGCTACCCAATGGCTCCTGCGGAGCGTGCGCGAAATGGACCAACTCAACCGCGCGATCCGCTGGGTGCTCACCGTTACCCAAAGCGAGGATGTATGAACGACGACGTCATGCGT
>Ga0207416_1003175_pt1 | contig 16254 bp, 12 predicted proteins | sample PaiPotPPM11metaG_FD_184107 | JGI IMG/M metagenome (GOLD analysis project Ga0207416, IMG submission 184107) | Iron sulfur acid spring bacterial and archeal communities from Banff, Canada, to study Microbial Dark Matter (Phase II) - Paint Pots PPM... ...
GGCAGCGAACTGGACAATCTTCGTGGAGTTTACCCTGAGCCAAATGCCGGGATTCTTCGCGGAGTTTACCCTGAGCGGAAATACCGGGATTCTTCGCTTCGCTCAGAATGACTGCGAAGGGCTCAGAACAGCAAGCTGGCCGACAAAATGTAGAAACTCCAGGGCACGGTTAAAACCGTGCCCTGACGGTCTTCGAGAAAAGCATCGTGAATAATCCGGGCTAGGTCCGTGGCCTGTCAATGAACCGCTCGGAAGACCAGCGGACCTGGAAACCAAGTTCGCGCTACGTCCTGAGCGGCGAGATGATCTATCAGGCAATGGAATCAAAATTGATCCTGGGCACGCGCGGAAGCAAGTTGGCGCTTTGGCAAGCGAATTGGGTTAAGAGCCGCTTGGAAGAGCTGGGCCGCCGTGTTGAAATCCGGGTGATCAAAACCAGCGGCGACAAACTTGATGATGTTTCTCTGGCGAATTCGGGAACCAAAGGCCTGTTCATCAAAGAGATTGAAGAAGGTCTCGTGGACGGGAGCCTCGACCTCGCGGTTCACAGTCTGAAGGACGTGCCCAGTTCCTTGCCTCCGGGATTGTTGATCGGCGCCGTGCCGCGGCGGGAAGACCCAAGGGATGTATTGATCACGCGGGACGGCTCGGCTCTTGCCCAATTGCCGGAGGGCTCCCGCGTGGCCACCAGCAGCCCCCGGCGAGTGGCCCAGTTGCGGGCGCTGCGAGGGGATTTGGATTTCGTGCCCATTCGCGGGAATTTGGACACGCGCATCCGGAAACTCGATTCCGGAGTTTGCGATGGCTTGGTGGTTGCGGCGGCCGGAGTCCACCGCTTGGAACTCACGTCGCGGATTGCCGCCTACTTTTCCATCGAACAGATTTGCCCCGCCGTAGGCCAGGGCGCGCTCGCTGTAGAAATCCGGGAGCAGGACGAAATGGGGAAGCAGGCGGTGACGCCCTTGGAGGACGCCGTCACCCGACGCGCCGTTGAAGCCGAACGCGCCGCGCTTGGCGAGCTGGGCGGAGGTTGCCAGGCGCCCATCGCCATTCACGCCTTTGAGGAGAATGGAAAGTTCGTAATCACCGGCATTGTGGCGAATCCCGCAAGCGGCGAAGTGTTACGCGCCTCGCTCACGGGACCGGGCGGCGAGGGCAGGGAATTGGGCCATCGTCTCGCCCGTTTGCTGCGGGATCGTGGCGCAGACCGTATTTTGAATTTAGCCCGAGGTCTCACGGTCCAGAGATGAGGAATCATTCAACTTCAGGTTCAATGGGTGGGGGATCAACTCCACCGAACCCGTCATTCTGAGCGAAGCGAAGAATCTCTGCTTTTTTCTTCAATGAAGCAAACAGATTCTTCCCGGTTCCGCAGGAACAAGTCGCTTCGCTTAGCATGTCGGGCAGCTTTTCTTCAAGAAATTGTTAAGGGTCTCGAAGTAGCCCATCAGGATCATGCCCAGAACCTCCATCGCATTGCCTCTTGCCGGAAAGCGGATCGTGATCACTCGCGCTCAGAATCAGGCCTCCGGTTTTCACGATGGGCTGGCGCAGCTCGGCGCGGTGGTGATTGATTTGCCCACCATTGAGATTAAAGACCCGGACTCCTGGAGACCGTTAGATTCAGCGATCGCCTGCCTCGAGCAGTTCGACTTCCTGATCTTGACTTCGGTGAATGGGGTTCGATCTTTCGTGAACCGGTTGCGTGCCTGTGGAAGGAGTCCGGCTGACCTGGCTCCCCTGGAAGTCGGCGCCATCGGGCCAGCGACGGCGGAAGCACTCCGCGAGGCAACCGTGCGAGTGGATTTTATCCCGCAAGAATATCAGGCGGAGGGTTTGTTGGAGTCTCTTAACGGCCGGGAGGTGCGAGGCAAGCGGTTCCTGATCCCACGGGCCAAAGTAGCCCGGGACCTTGTGCCTCGCGTCCTCACCGGGCGTGGGGCCCAGGTTGAAGTGGTGGAAGCATACCAGACGGTTTCTCCTGTCTACCCGCCCGGTGAAGTGAAAAGACGGCTGACGCCAAGGCCGGACGTCCTGACTTTCACCAGTTCATCCACCGCCCATCATTTTGTGAAGCTCGCGCAGCAGGAAGGCCTCTTGCAAGAAATGGAGGCGTGCCTGATGGCCTCCATCGGACCGGTGACTTCAGCTACCCTGAAAAAGCTGGGGCTGAAGGTTGGCGTGGAAGCCCGGCAATCAACGATCCCCGGATTGGAGCAGGCATTGGTCGAATACTTCACCGCCAGTTCAACGGTCTAAAGGTTCAATATCTCGCGCAGCTTGCGCGTCTGGGCGCGGCTGACTGGGATTTCCGTTTGTTTACGGTCATCCATTTTGAGTTGGAAGGAACTCTTGAACCAGGGAACGACCTCTTTGATGCGATTGATGTTGATGAGGAATGACCGGTGCACCCGCCAGAAAGTTTGCGGGTCCAGACTGCTTTGCAGCTCTTCCACGGTGCGGAAATTGGACTGGCCCTCCAGGTCTCGCGTTACGATGCTGATGACTCCGTCTTCAATCGTCGCGTAGATCACGTCTTCCGAATCGACCAGGTGGAGGCGGCCGGCGCTCTTCACCACGAGCTTGGTGCGTTGTTGCGTGGCGGGGCGCTGCTCGAACATCTGGACCAGCCTGTCCAGCTTCTCGAGCGCCGGGTCATTGGCTTCCATGCTATGCCGGGCCTTGGAAATGGCCTTTTCCAGGCGTGGGCGGGAAATGGGCTTTAACAGGTAATCGAGGGCGTTGACCTCAAAGGCGTGCACAGCGTATTGATCGTAGGCCGTGGCGAAGATAAAGGCGGGCATGCGGAATTTCTTCTCGAGCAGCTTTTTAATCACACCGAATCCGTCAAGGCCGGGCATTTGGACATCGAGGAAGACGAGTTGCGGATTGAGCTCGCGGATCAGGTTGACGGCCTCAACTCCGTTCTTGCCCTGGCCGACGACCTCAATCTCCGCAACGGCCTTCAGGAGATAGGTCAATTCGTCACGGGCAAGCTGCTCGTCATCTACGATTAGAGTCGAGATCTTCGCCATAAAGGTTTGTTTCTCCTGTTCCTGCCGTTCCGGGCCCGGTCGTCATCCGTTGCGAGACGGGGTAGTCAATGGTTCCGCTCGATCATCTTTACTTTAGATCAATTATAGACCGAAGCGGTTCGCCCATAAAGCATAAGGGCTTCATTAAGCTTTTCTAACGGGCCGCCACGTTGCAGGATTTCCTGGGTGTGTCCGAAGAAAGTAACGCCAACCTTCTCTGGATTTGTTAAGATCGGTTTTATAAAGGTGAATCAATTCACAGTTGGCTGCCGAAACAGTGGAGGCGTGCTCACGCTTCAGCGGCCAAGAGGAGGAACCGTGGGGGTCATCAATCGTAAGGTTGCCCTCCTGCTGACGGCGGGCTTTTTGTTTTCATTTCAACCCAAGGCGGCAAATGCGCAGGCGTGCCAGGATGAGGAATCGATGGTCACGGCCAACACCAAAGACCTTTCGGATAGCGTTGCGCAAGTCCGCAAGGAGAGCCTGAACGATTTCGTAAAGGATTTTCACCAGAAGTCCGTCTCCGTCAAGCTTTCGCTCTCTTCCGGCATGGTTCAAGAGGTGGTGGATTGCTTCGATAAAGCCGCCAAGGATACCACCGCCACCAAGGAACAAGTGGATGCTTACAAGGCCAAGAGCGCTGCCTACTCCAAGCTCAAAAATAAGATTGACCAGGGCATGAAAGGTCTGAAGGGGGCGACCGATCCGAAGCAAGCCAAGGCGCTGATCGAAAAACTCGATTTTTCCACTTAACGGCATGGCCAAAACCTGTCTTTACAAGCTTCGGCTCGTTTTTCCCTAACGCCGGAAACCTTACGGTGTCCTGTCCGGCAAGCGCTCGTGGTTTGCCGCCGCAGCGAATCAATTACGTTCTTAACTATGCCGTCCCCATATCGCGTTCTGAACAGCAAACAAATTTATAAGGGTAGAATGGTTGAGTTGCGCCTGGACCGCATCGTGGAGCCTGGTGGCATCGAGGCCAGCCGCGAACTGGTAGTGCACCCAGGATCGGTGGTGGTACTCCCGGTCTTTCCGGACGGTCGCGTGATTTTGGTCCGGCAGTTCCGCTACGCGGCGCGGCGTTCGTTATGGGAATTGGTGGCGGGAGGCCTCGAGCCGCGCGAAAAACCGCTTAAGGCGGCGGCGCGGGAGCTTCAGGAGGAGACCGGCTACCGGGCAGGGCGATTCAGGCTGCTTTTCAGCTTTTTTCCCAGCCCGGGAATCCTAGCCGAGCGCATGCACTTGGTCATGGCGCAGGGTTTGACCCCTGGAAAAGCCAATCCCGAAGAAGATGAGCGGCTTGAGATAAGAATCTTCAAGCGAGGCGAGCTCGGCAAAATGTTTCGTGAGAAGAAGATTGAGGATGCAAAGACGCTGATTGGACTGATGTGGCTGGTCCGGCAAGGACTCTGACGGAATTCCCTCCGCCGTCTTGAAAAGAGGAGCGGCCCTTGTGGTCTCCCGTTCGGTAGTATCTCAGTTTCTTTGCTGTAGCGGCGCTCGGAGCTTGCCCTGTCAGGGCAAGCTCCGAGCGCCGCTACAGCAAACTGCGTCACTACCAGCAATTCACCTTTATTGACCGGCAAAGCCCTTCTTTGTTAGGTTATGAACTTGCTGTTTCTGATTCAGTGTGGTTCAGTCTGTGACCATTCATGGATAACATTCAAATCACCTTTCCCAATGGCCACGTGAAGGAATACCCGAAAGGCGTGCCGGCCGCTGAGGTCGTGCGGTCCATTTCGCCTCAGCTCGCGCGGGAAGCTCTGGTGGCAAAAATCGATGGGAAGCTGGTGGACCTTGCATCGCCCATTGAGGAGAGCGCGCCGGTGCAGTTTTTGACTCCGGATTCACCCGAAGCGCTGGAAGTCTACCGGCACTCATCCGCGCACCTGCTGGCGGCGGCCATCCTGGAGCTTTTTCCGGATGCGCACCCCGGCATTGGTCCGCCGACGGAAACCGGTTTCTATTATGACTTCTACCGGGAGAAGCCGTTCACCGAGGATGATCTGAAAAAGATCGAAGAAAAGATGCAGGAGCTCGTCAAGGAAAATCTTCCCTACGAGCGAGTCTACTTCCCGAAACAAGATGGGATTGAACTCTTCAAAAAAATGGGCGAGTTCTTGAAATGCCAGCTCATTGAAGAGAAAGCAGATCCGGTTTTTTCAGCCTACCGCACCGGAAAGTTTCTCGACTTCTGCCGCGGACCCCACATTCCCTCCACCGGACGCATCAAGGCATTCAAGCTGCTCAGTGTGGCGGGAGCGCATTGGAAAGGGGACGAGCATTCCCATCCCATGCAGCGGATTTATGGCACAGCTTTCTTCAGCCGCAAGGATCTTGACGACTATCTCAAACAAATTGAAGAGGCGAAGAAGCGCGACCACCGGCGGCTGGGCCGGGAGCTCGACCTATTTAGTATTGAGGACGATGCCGGGCCAGGGCTGATCTTCTGGCATCCGAAAGGCGGGCTGATCCGCAAGGAAATTGAAGACTGGCTGAGAAATGAGCTCCTGGCGCGCGGATATGACATGGTTTTCACCCCCCATGCGATGCGGCGGCATTTGTGGGAAATCAGCGGACACACCGACTTCTACAAAGAAAATATGTTTGGCGCCATGCCGGTGGAGGATGATGAGTATCAGCTCAAGCCCATGAACTGCCCGGGCCACATCCTGATCTACAAGTCTCACGTTCGCAGCTACCGTGAGTTGCCCTTGCGCTATGCAGAGCTTGGCACGGTCTACCGTTACGAGCGTTCGGGCGTGCTCCACGGGCTGCTGCGCGTGCGCGGGTTCACCCAGGATGACGCTCACATTTTCTGCCGGCCGGAGCAACTGGAAAGCGAAGTTCAGGCCTGCGTGGAGTTCGCCTTCGCCGTGCTCAAGACTTTCGGCTTCGACCGCTATGAAGTGGAGCTCTCCGGGCGCGACCCTGCCCATGCGGAACACTATGCCGGCACCGTGGAGGAATGGGAGCGCGCGGAAGGCGCCCTGATGAATACCCTGCGCCGCATGGAAATTCCTTTCAAATACATGCCGGGTGAGGCGGTGTTTTACGGACCCAAGATTGATGTGAAGCTGGTGGATGCCATCGGACGGCCCTGGCAGCTCACCACGGTGCAGTTTGACTTCAACCTGCCCCGCCGTTTCGGACTGGAGTTCGTGGGCGCGGACGGCCTGAAGCACACGCCGGTGATGGTGCATCGGGCATTGCTAGGATCAGTGGAGCGATTCTTCGGTGTTCTGGTGGAGCACTACACGGGCGCATTCCCAGTATGGCTGGCTCCCGTTCAAGCGATGGTCCTGCCGGTCAGCGAAAAACACGCAGCCTATGCACGGGAAGTTGCTGAGGCTTTGAAAGCTGCGGGCATCCGCTCTCACCTGGATGACCGCAACGAAAAGCTGAATGCCCGGATTCGTGACGCCCAATTGCAAAAGGTGCCCTTCATGCTGGTGACGGGGGACCGCGAGGCCGCGGCGCGCTCCGTGGCTGTGCGGCGCCGGGATACCGGAGACGCGGGCGTGCAACCTCTCGATCAGTTTATTGCCTGGGTCAGCAATCTCATCGACACACGCGCCGCGAAATGGTAAGCTATTTAAACCTGCGAAGGGATCAAAAACCTTTGGGATCAAGGCGCCGATCGATAACCGTAGGGAGTGGCCCAAAAGGGCCGGGAGGGACTGCGTATCGCTGACCGTTTTATACGAATAAACGAACGTATTCGGGCCAAAGAAATTCGCGTCATTGACGATGAAGGCAAGCAACTGGGCGTGTTGCCGCCCTGGGAAGCCCTCAAGCTCGCCCGCGAACGGGGTTTGGACTTGGTGGAAGTGGCGCCGGGCGCCAACCCTCCGGTCTGCCGGATCATCAATTACGGCAAGTATCTTTACCAACTGAATAAAAGGCAGCATGATGCGCGGAAGAATCAACATTCGATCGAGCTGAAGGAAGTGAAGTTTCGCCCGCGCACGGGTCAGCATGATTTCGATGTGAAGAAGAACCACATTATCAAGTTTCTGCAAGAGGGCAGCAAGGTTAAGGCGACCATTGCATTCCGGGGCCGTGAAATGGCCCATCGGAATATCGGTTGGGAAATGATGCAGCGTCTTGTCGAGAGCCTGGCTGAGCATGGGCAAGTTGAAACACGGCCCAAGCAAGAGGGCCCAAACCTGACGGCGATCATTGCGCCCAAAAAGACCGGCGGGAAGACGGCTCCAGTCGCGGTGCCCTCGCAACCGAAGGCGCCGCCGTCGCCGGTGCTTCAAAAGTCCGCTGCTCCCACAGAACGATCAGGAGGATGAGTTTGCCGAAGTTGAAACTAAAAACCCATAAAGGCGCAGCCAAGCGTTTCAAGCTTACTGCTACGGGAAAAGCGATTCGCGGACACGCCTACGCCCGTCACATTTTGACTTCCAAGTCGAGCAACCGCAAACGCAAATTGGATCAAACCACCACGGTGTCCCCATCAGACATTCGGCGCATCCGTGTGATGCTGCCATATGGCAGGTAGGAGCAGGTGACAGGTGTCAGGTCTTTGGTGTCAGGAAGGCCAACAAATTACCAATCTTTTTCTGACACCTAAGACCTGTCACCTGCTTCTAGGGTGCGGGAAGGCCACTTGGCAGGGAGCCTTCAGGCCGGCGTAATCACGTTCCGGTCTTCTGCCGCCCCAACACAATTCTCTGAAAGGAGCCAATCCCATGCCCCGAGTCAAGCGCGGAACTGTGCGCCGCGCCAAGCGTAAGAAACTCTCCAAGCTCACCAAAGGTTACTTCCTCAATAAGAGCAAGCTCTACCGCGCCATGAAGGAGGCTGCGGACCGTGCAGGCCGCTTTGCCTTCCGTGACCGGCGCCGCCGTAAACGCGATTTCCGCCGTCTCTGGATTTTGCGGATCAACGCCGCTGCCCGGCTTAATGACCTTACCTATGGGCAGTTCATGCACGGTTTGAAGTTGGCCGGAATTGAATTAGACCGTAAGGTGCTGGCCGACGTTGCCGTGCGCGATGCGGCAGGGTTTAGCGAGCTCGCCGCCAAGGTCAAGCAGGCCCTCAGTAAGGCCGCCGAAAAAACCCCAGCAGCCAGCTAACGCCGGTGTTTCATAGCGGTTTCATGCGCCGTCCGCAATGGAGTGTTTCCGGCGCGGGCGGCCTTCCTTCTTTAAGCCTCAGAGGCAGCCCCCTATGTCCTTTGATGAAAAACTCACGAAAACGCTGGAGGCGCTCGGCGCCAAGGATGAAGCCTCTGTCCGCGCTCTGTTTAATGAAGTCTGGGATGCTCTGGAGAATGAGAAGCGGACGTTGGTCTCAACCCCCGCAGCCAATGACGCGGATCGCATGGAGCGAGCGAAGGCTCTGCGTGACCGTTGGCTCTCTCGAAGGAACGGATTGCTCGCCCAAGTGGATGAGCACTGGCTGAAGCCCGCTTCCCGGGAGCTCAAACCCATCGTGGGCCGCGAGTTCAATCAACTTCGCCAATTGGCAAAGGGGCTTGAGGTCGAGGAGCTAATCAAGTCAGTCCGCGTCGAGAGCGGGAGCGCCGTCGTTGGGCGCGATCTCAATGACCGCGAGGGCTTGGGCGCCGGCAAGGGGAAGGGAATCACCCAAGCCGTGGAAGCGATGAGCCTCGATCCTACGCTTCCCGGCAACCGCCGGTCCCTCGGCTCCATTCATCCCATCACTCGGGTGCAGCGCGAAATCGAGGAGATTTTTATCACCCTGGGCTTTTGGATCGAAAGCGGCCCGGAGATCGAATCCGTCTATTACAACTTCGATGCATTAAACATTCCGGAGAGTCATCCGGCGCGCGACGATTGGGACACGTTTTATATTGACCCGCAGACGGTGTTGCGCACGCACACTTCGCCCGTTCAGATTCACGCCATGAAGAAATACGGCGCGCCGTTACACATCCTAATTCCCGGCAAATGTTACCGGCGGGATAATCCGGACGCCACGCATTCCCCCATGTTCCACCAGATTGAAGGCATGGCGATTGACCAGAACGTGACCTTCGCCGATCTTAAAGGAACACTCGTTTTCTTCGCCAAGCGATTTTTCGGAGATAAGACGCGCACCAGTTTCCATCCCAGCTTTTTTCCGTTCACGGAGCCGAGTGGTGAAGTGGCGGTGAGTTGTCCCATCTGTGACGGGCAAGGATGCAGGACCTGCAAGCAGAGCGGCTGGATTGAAGTGATGGGTTGCGGCATGGTTCATCCGGAAGTGCTGAGGCACGGCGGCATTGATCCGGATCGATACTCGGGCTGGGCTTTCGGACTCGGGGTGGAGCGTTACGCCATGATGAAGTATGGCATTCATGATATTCAGCTCTTTTACCAAAGCGACCTGCGGTTCCTCGAACAGTTCTGATTCTGAGAAATGTTGTGGTGGTAGTGGTAACCACGGCAAGCGGTTTTTCTTGCCGTGGGCTTCTGTTTCCAGACATCGCCTTTGGTATTTCCGGCATATACGTTTTCTCTATGAAGATTTCCTACAACTGGCTGAAGGAATTCGTCGATGTTCCGGTTGATCCCGGCCGGCTCAAAGCAGACCTCACCAGCCTGGGCTTGGGTGTGGAATCGATTACGGATGTGGTGGGCGATCACGTGCTCGATTTGGAAGTCACCACCAACCGCCCGGATTGCCTGAGCCATTACGGGATTGCGCGCGAGCTGGCCACGTTCTACCGACTGCCGTTGAAGCCCGTTCATGCCAGCTTGAAAGAATCAAACCGGCTGGCTTCGGGTGAAATCACAATTGAGATTGCTGACCCCAGCCTCTGCGCGCGCTATTGTGGCCGCATCATCCAAAATGTCCAGGTTAAACCTTCTCCGGATTGGCTCCAGCGCCGTTTGGAGATTACTGGCGTGCGGTCCATCAACAACGTTGCGGACATTACTAACTATGTCCTGATGGAGCTTGGCCATCCACTCCATGCCTTTGACTTGACCCGCGTCCTCCAGCGCAAGATTGTCGTGCGCCGGGCGCTTCCGGGCGAGCAACTTCGCACGCTGGATGGCGTGAACCGTCTCCTGAAGCCGGAACATCTGGTGATCGCCGATGGCGAACGGGCCTTGGCGCTCGCCGGCATCATGGGCGGTGAGGAGTCGGAAATCAGTTGGCACACCAGCGCGGTGTTGCTTGAAAGCGCGTTTTTCGATCCCTTGTCGATCCGTCGAACATCGAAGGCGCAGGGCTTGCACACAGAAGCTTCCCACCGGTTCGAGCGTGGCGCCGATATCGAGATGGCGCCCGTAGCCATTGACCGCGCCGCCGCGCTGATCCAAGAGTTGGCGGGTGGCGAAGTCTTGGGCGGCGTTGTGGATATTTATCCCCGCCCGTGGAAGCCGCCGCAAATTTATCTGCGCGAGCAGGAGATCCGGCGCATTCTCGGCGCTCAGATTGGATGGCAGGAGGTGGACCGCATCCTGCGCTCTCTCCATTTTGATGTGAAGGCTCTTGACGCCTCCACCCGCGAAGTTACGCCACCTTCATTCCGTCTGGATGTGACGCGCGAGGTGGACCTGATTGAAGAAATCGCCCGGCATTTCGGGTATGACCACCTTCCTTCCCGGCTTGTGGCCGCCGCGCCACCGGTCAAGCCCGATTTGCGCCGCGAAAAGGAATGGGCATTAACGTCGGCTCTTACCGCGCTGGGCTACCGGGAAATTGTCGCCACGACTTTGGTTGACCCGGCGGAGGACACGTGCTTTTCGCAGGCAGAGCCGGTAGTCATCACCAATCCTTTGAGTCAGGAAGCCTCGGTCTTGCGGCGTTCCCCGGTCCCGAGTATGATCCGGGCTGCCCGTTGGAATTTGGATCGCGACCAAGTCAACTTCCGCCTGTTCGAATTCGGCAAAGTCTACTTTATTGATACGGATGGCAGGCCCAGAGAAAAGTGCGTGCTGACTCTCGGCCTGAGCGGTTTTCGGCGGCCACCCACCATCCACGAAGCTCCTCGGGAACTAAACTTCTTTGACCTTAAGGGTGACATCGAGAGCTTGTTGGCGTTATTCGACCTTCCCCAGCCAGATTTTGCGAGTTCAGCCGGATCCTATTTTGAGGATGGTCTGCGAGGCAGTTTGCAGGTCTCCGGCCACGCTCTTGCGAATTTTGGGCGGCTCAGTTCAGAGGTCGAGCGAAGCGAAAAGTTGCGCCAATCCGTGTGGATTGCCGAAATTGAGATTGAATATCTCGGCGCTTTTCACCTACGCTCGATGACCTTTCGTAGCTACTCAAAGTTTCCAGCCGTCGAGCGCGATTTTTCGCTCACCGTGCCGGAAAGCGTGCGGTATGCGGAGATTCAGCGGGCAATCGCAGGAATCGAATTGCCGGAAATCCGCAGCATCGCGCCCATCGATAAATTTCTTGGCGGGTCGATCGCGGCGGGCTATTACAGCCTTCTGCTGCGCGTGACTTTTCAGAGTTCGGAGGCGACCCTCACCGGCGAAGCAGTGGATGAGGCGAGCGGAAAGATCCTCCGTGCGCTCGGTCCGCTTGGCGTTCAACTCCGTTCTTGAGGGTTTGGCGCATGACTTGACCTCCGGTGTCCCTTCGCCAAGCCTGAAAATGTAGCGCCGGTTGTTGCGGTCGCCTTTTGAACATAGACGCCCTTCGGTGGTAGCGTCGCAGTCTGCTGTAGCGGCGCTCTATGAGCGCCGGAAACCGTTGAGGACCCAAGTTCGGCGCTCATAGAGCGCCGCTACAGCAAACAAACTGCGACACTACCCCTTCGGTGCCTCTATCTCCTCGTCTGCGAAAATTGGGGCAGAATGCCTCGCAATTATCAAAACTCATGGCAAGAACTTGGCTCCAGAGCCTACCTGTGTTGTTATAATAGCGCCGCCCATTGTCCGGCGGTGCTCCAAGGCTAGGCGTCCCGCCGCACGGGATCCAGAAATTCTTCTTAGATGGGGGATGACGTTCATGAAGAGAAATACCATCACCCGCAGGGCCTTCGCTGCAACGGTATTAGGCTTCGCTCTAATTGTGATTCCAGTGCTTTCGGGCCCACTTTTGCAGGCGGACTCTTCGCCTGCGGATGTTTTTCACAATCTGAAATTTCGTGATCTCGGGCCCGGCACGGCGGGTGGTCGTGTTACTGCAATTGTGGGCGTCGCTGGCGATTCCAATCTCTATTACGTGGGTACCGCAGGTGGCGGCATCTTCAAGACGATCGATGGAGGCCTTCAATGGAAACCGGTTTTCGACCATGAAAGCACGGCTTCCGTCGGCGCTCTCGCCCTTGATCCTTCGAATCCGAACACGGTCTGGGTAGGGACGGGCGAGGCTAACGTCCGCAATGACTTGGTGGATGGCCACGGTGTTTACGTTTCAAATGATGGCGGACAATCCTGGAGGTTTATGGGGCTTGCCGATGCCGGTCAGATTTCGGATGTTCTGGTGTCGCCCACCGATTCCAAGGTAGTTTTCGTTGGCGTCCTTGGTCACGCTTGGGGGCCAAACGCCGATCGTGGTGTTTTCCGCACCATCGATGGCGGCAAGACCTGGCAAAAAGTTCTGTACGTGAATGACACGACTGGCGTCGCCAACCTTGTCATGCAGTCGGGGAATCCCCAGGTGCTCTATGCGGCCATGTGGCAATTCCGCCGCTATCCCTGGACCTTGGAGAATGGCGGCGCGGGCAGCGGTATCTACCGGAGCACGGATGGTGGCAGCACCTGGAAACTGTTGACGGATGGGCTGCCTCCGGGACCCTATGGGCGCATTGCGATCGCGGTTGCCCCCACCAATCCCAACCACGTTTACGCCCTCATCGACGCCAAGAAAGGAATGCTCTGGCAGTCGATGGACCTGGGCGATCACTGGACCGCAGTTAATAACAATCACGGTCTTGACGTGCGCCCATTCTATTTTTCGCGGATTATGGTATCACCGGTGAACGAGAACAAAATTTACACGCTCTCCTTCAACCTCATGGAATCGGACGATGGCGGAAAAACGGCGCGCCCCATTGACCGCCGCGTGCACCCGGATCATCACGCTCTCTGGATTGACCCGAAGAACCCGGATCGCATGATTCAGGGCAACGATGGCGGCGTGTTTCTTTCAACCGACAGTGGAAAAACCTGGCGTTTTCTGGACGGGCTTCCCATCGAGCAGTTCTACCAGGTGGCCGCGGACAGCCGCTCGCCTTATAACCTCTGTGGCGGGTTGCAGGATAATAGTTCCTGGTGCGGACCATCCAGCGACAACGGTGCGCATTCGGCTTCCAGCCTCGAATGGTACACGGTGGTGGGCGGAGACGGAGAATACGCGGTTCCCGCGCCCAGCGACCCGAACATCATCTACACCGATTCGCAGAATGGATTTATTGAGCGCCTCGACCTTGTCACCCACCTTTCACGCTTCGTTCGTCCTTCTGTCGAATCCATCGAGCAGATGAATCCTGCCGATATGAAGTACCGGTTCAACTGGACCGCTCCAATCGCCGTTTCGCCCACGGACGCAAACGTCGTTTACCTCGGCGGCAATGTCCTCTTCAAATCCACCGACGGAGGTCAAAACTGGACGACCCTTGGCGGCGACCTGACCCGAAACGATAAGAGCAAGCAGTCGGTGGCTGGCGCGCCTCTCGCCCACGATGTCAGCGGAGCTGAAACTTATGACACCATTCTGTGCATCACTCTGGCCCCCACGGATCCGAAGGTGGTCTGGGTGGGGACGGACGACGGCTTGGTGCAGGTCACTCGCGACGGCGGCAAACATTGGACCAACGTCACCAGCCAGATTCCGGGCGCCCCCGCCTGGGCCATGGTTTACCAGATTGGCGTCTCGCCTTTTGATGCGGGCACGGCTTATGTGTCCTTTGACGGGCATAAGCTTGACGATCACAAAGCTTATGTCTATCGCACGTCCGATTACGGGCAGACCTGGAAGAAAATCACGACGGGACTTCCGGATGACTCGCCCATTCACGTTGTGCGCGAGGATCCAAACCAAAAGGGATTGCTGGTTGCGGGAAGCGATACCGGTCTCTTCTATTCCGCCGATGACGGCAATCAATGGAATCCACTGAAAGCCAATTTCCCGGTAACGCCCGTCTATGACCTGAAGTTCATCAAGTCCGCGCACGATCTGGTGGTGGCGACGCACGGCCGGGGTATTCTCGTCCTGGATGACATTCGCCCGGTGGAAGAGTATTCGGCCTCGCTCGCGTCTTCTTTCTTCCATCTCTTTACGCCCGGCAATGGCATCCTTTATCATCATTGGGAGCGTGACGAAGACCAGCAAAATGCTTATGCGGCGCCCAACGCCCCAAATGGTGTAGTGATTGACTACTATCTGAAGTTAAAGCTCGAATCCACTGCCGCAGAAAAGAAGAGTCATCACACTCCGGTTAAAATTGTCATTACGGATGCGAAGGGCAACAAGGTGGAAACCCAGTATGGGCCGTCCAAGGCGGGCGTCAACCGTGCTGTCTGGACCCTGCGTTATGAGGGTCCAACCCGCCTCAGCTTTGTTCCGGCCCCGCCCCCAAACCGGTATTTCAACCCCAACCAGGGTCCGCTGGCCATTCCCGGCGAATATCACGTCATTGTCACCGTGAACGGCCAGAGCCAGACGGCTGACGCCGTGATTCTTCCCGATCCCAACCTGAAGATTGATCCTTCTGCGTTCCGCGCCCAACTGAAAGCGGCGTTGATGGCCCGCAATGAGGTGAGCGCCGTGGACGAAATGTTGAACCGACTGGATGGCATGAAGAAACAGATGGCAACCTTCAAATCCGCTGTAAACCAGAGCTCGGACCCCGCGGCCAAGAAGAAATACGCTTCGCTGCTCAGCCAGGGGGAAGGCCTCGATAAAAGACTTTTCAATCTTGAGAACCAGGTATTTAACCCCGAAGTTCAGCGAGATGCCCCCGAGGATAGCATCCACTACCTCGAGCGCCTGCATAGCCAGTTGTCAGGAGCTGCGCGGAGTGTGGGCCGGTCCTATGGCCAGGCGCCCAACGAAATCGTCCAGGCGAGACTTGATCAGCTTCGCAAGGAACTCGATCAGAGTTTGGCGGATTACAATGCGCTCTTGAAAGGCCCGGTCGCTGCGTACAACAAGGCGGCCTATGCCGAAGGCGCGCCGACGCTCTATGGAGGCGATCCCATCAGTGTTCAACCGCCTCCTGCGCTGTGAAAAACGTGCTTCAAAACGGAATGAGAGAGGATGGCTTTGCCACAAGCAAGTGGGGATAAGAAGCTCTTTCTGATTGACGCGATGTCGCTGGTTTTCCGCGCGTTTTATGCGCCCATGCAGATGGCCTTGGTTTCACCTAGCGGGTTGCCAACCAAGGCCATTTACATCTTTGTTCGCACGCTTCGAAAACTCATCAAAGATCACGAACCCGAATACATCGCGGTGGCTTTTGACCTTGCGGCTCCCACCTTTCGCGATCAACTCTTCGCGACTTACAAAGCGCAGCGGCCTCCGTTTCCCGAAGACCTCTCCGTGCAGTTGCCTTTCGTCCGGCGCTTCTGCCAGGCGCTGGGATTGCGCATCGTCGAGAAGGAGGGCTTCGAAGCGGATGATGTGATCGGAACCTTGGCAAAGGAAGGCGAGAGAAAGGGTCTCGATACCTTCATCGTCACCGGTGACGAAGACATGTTTCAGTTGGTGGACCCCAAGATTAAGGTCCTGAAGCCTTCGCGCGCTAAAGAGGGCGAGACGTTGTGTGATGAAGCCAAGGTGACGGAAATCATCGGCGTGGAGCCGGGCAAGGTGGTGGACTGGCTTGCCCTCACGGGCGATCCGAGTGACAACATTCCCGGAGCGCGGCCTCTGCCTGCATCTCAACCCGGGTTGCAAACCGAATCTGCAGAGGGAAAGAAGAGGAGTTACATTGGGCCCAAAGGCGCAACGGATCTGATCCGCCAGTTTAGCACGCTGGAGAACGCGCTCGACCATTGGGAACAGGTTCAAAAGCAAAGCTATCGCGAGGCTCTGCGCGACTTCCGGAAGGAGGCGCTGCTCAGCAAGCAACTGGCCACCATCCGCACCGATGTCCCGCTGGAGTTGGGTGTCGATCAGCTCCAAGCGCAGGGAATTGGGACGGCGGAAATTGTCGAATTGTGCCGCGAACTGGGTTTTACGAGCCTGCTGAAAGAATTCCTGGAATTAGCTCCGGCACCTGGCCCCGCCGTCAATTCCACAGAGCCGGGGGTTGGCAGTGTGACCGCCCGGGAGCTTTTGACTCCCCAGGCTGTTGAAG
>Ga0207416_1003176_pt1 | contig 16251 bp, 10 predicted proteins | sample PaiPotPPM11metaG_FD_184107 | JGI IMG/M metagenome (GOLD analysis project Ga0207416, IMG submission 184107) | Iron sulfur acid spring bacterial and archeal communities from Banff, Canada, to study Microbial Dark Matter (Phase II) - Paint Pots PPM... ...
CCTCAAGAAGTTCGCCGCCGCGGCCGGCGCGGTCACCGATGCGACCGGGTCAACGACCGCGGATCCGCGGGAGACCGTCACGTTCGCGGTCAGATCCTCGGTCGCGGCGGGCAGCGGCACCACCGCCGTGCGCGGCACGTGGTCGTACCACTCCTCGCTCCTGGCCTACCAGCAGCCGAACTCGTCCGTCTGGTTCGTGCAGTGGCAGCCCGACGTGGTCGCGCCGAACCTGACCGCGACCACGCACCTGGCCGCCGTCCCGGTCCCGCCGACGGTCAGCATGGTCACCGACGCCGCCGGCGCGAGCCTCACGCGCTATAACGACGCCGGCCTCGACACCATCGCCGGCCTGCTGAAGGCGCAGGCGCCGACCAACGAGGGCGCCAACGCCGGCCTCGACGTGCAGATCGAGACCAAGTCGGGCACCCCGGTGCCGAACATGCAGGCGCCGATCGTCGCGCCCGGCAATTACCCGACGCTCTCCACCACGATCAACGCGAAGGCGGAGACCGCCGCACGGAGTGCCGTCGCCGCGCACACGGGAAGCTCGATGGTCGCGATTCAGCCGTCCTCCGGCAAGATCCTGGCGATCGCGAACAACGCACAGCAAAACGACTTCGCGTTGACCGCGTCGGTCGCACCGGGGTCGACGATGAAGATCATCACGTCTACCGCGCTGTTCAACGCCGGGCTGGCAACCGCGAACACTGGGGTGTCCTGCCCTGCGACCTACACCGTGCAGGGGATCACTTACCACAACGATGCGGGCGAGTCAGAGCCTGCGGGGACGCCGCTGACCACCGACTTCGCGCAATCCTGCAACAACGCGTTCTCCCAGTGGTGGCCGCAGCTGTCGGGCAAGCTGGCGAGCACGGCGAAGAACTACTACGGGCTCGACCAGAACTGGAACCTCGGCATCGGGAACGTTTCCGCCTCCTACTTCAACGCGCCTGCCAGCGCATCTGGATCCGAACTGGCGCAAGAGGCGTTCGGCGAGGGACAGCTCACAGCCTCGCCGATCGCGATGGCGTCCGTGGCCGCCACGGTCGACACGGGGACCTTCAAGCAACCGATCCTGACGGACACGGCCAAGCAGGCGACCGCGACGCCACTGCCCGCCGCCACGGACGCGGGCCTCAAGCAGATGATGCGCGCCGTGGTAACCCAGGGAACGGGTGCCGGGCTTGGCTTCGGATCCACGGTCTACGCCAAGACGGGCACCGCCGATGTCGTGGGCCAGGGGCAGCCCAACAGCTGGCTGGTCGCGTTCGACCCGACGAAGGACGTGGCGGTTGCCTGCCTGGTTGTCAACGCTGGGTACGGTGCGCAGTTCGCCGGGCCTGAGGTTGCTTCGTTCCTGAATGGTTACTGATTCGCTTGGGACTGGGGGAGCGGGAGCGGCGGGAATGCAGCCGCGCGCTGTCGGGCCACCATTAAATCCGATCGTGGCCCGAACGCGCGCGGCCTCATCCCAGCCGCCCCCGCTCCGCTACCCGTCGCGAGAAACCCCGCCAAAACGTTCCCTTTTCGAGCACTAACGCCAATGCCTCCGCCCATCCTGGGCCGGACACCCAACGCCAGTAGTTGGTGCCGGTCGAGATGGTCCAGCATGCCCCTGTTCGAAGGGACTCTGGGACAGAACCGTATTGGTCCAAAGGTAATGCTGTTAATTCAGTGAATATGCGGTACGCGTGATGGCCGCGGGGGGCCTGATGCCACCGTGCGTCTGCTGGCCCGCACCATGATCGCGAAGGATTTTCCTTTCACGAAGGATTTTCATTGAATGAGATGAAAATCTTTCGCGATCATGAACCGATCATGAACCTGAGCTGCCGGGATGCGCGACAAATCAGACAAACGGAACGGTCGCCGCGTCCGGACCGGCGTTACTCGACAGCATTGTTGGTCCAAAGGCACTTTGGCGCAGAACCGTATTGGTCCAAAGGGACTGCGGCGCAGAGCCGTGTTGGTCTCGGGGACATAAGCGTGCGACCGACCCTAGCGTCGGGTGTCATCGCACTTTGCGGGAACCGCTCGCGCATGAATGCCGGATATTTCATGAAAGCGTCGCGGGTAACTCGGTCGCGACAAAAGATCTTGGATAGTTGGTTCCGTCAGAGCGGATCACATCGATCCAAGATCTTTTGGCGGCCCCTCATCCCTGGGCGATATTTCGGATATTTCGCGGCTTGCGCGGCGTCTCGGGCGTCAAAGGCCGGCCTGGCGGCCCGGGGAGAATGTCCCGACGTAATAGGTCAGTCTTTCCTCGCGGCGCAGGGTGTCCCGTGGCGCAGGGCGCCCGCGGCGGGAGGTCACTCCGTCGGCGGGTCGGCCGGCGGGGGAGTCGGGGCAGAAGGCGCAGACGGTGCGGAAGGAGCGGTAGCGGCTGGAGGAGCAGGAGGCGCGGGCGGTGGGGTGGGACCCGCCTGGGGCTCCTCTGGCTGCGGGGGTTCGTGGTGGACGTCGAAGACTTCCTCGCGGATGCGGTCCAGCGTGTCGGAAAGGATGTCGCGCAGGGTCGGGATGACGTCCGTGCCCAGGATGGTGCCCGAGTCCCAGGCGACCGAGCGGAGGTCGGTCACGAAGTCGCGGGCGAGGCGCTCGAAGTCGCGGAGCGCGCCTAGGTCGTGCTGGCCCGGCCAGCCGGAGCGGCCCGGGCGGCCCGCCCAGTCGCTCCAGTGGCTCCACTCGCCCCAGTTACCCCAGTTGCCCCACTGGTCCTTGGTGTCGTCGCGCAGCCGCGACGCCTCTTCGCGGAGCCGGTGAGCGTGGGCGAACGCCCCTTCGCGGGCCTGGCGGGCCTGCTCGCGGGCTTGCTCGCGCGCCTGGCGGGCGCGGTCGCGGGCGGCGTCCGCCGCCTCCCGGGCGCTCTCCCTGGCCGCGCGGGCCTGGTCGCGGGCCTGGTCGCGGGCCTGGTCCCGGGCGTCGCGCTCGGCGCCCCGCATCTCCCTGGCCGCCCTGGTCAGCTCCTCGCGGAGGCTGCGCACTGTGTCCCTGACGTCCTCGCGGACCTCGCGGACGATGTCGCTGACGGAGGCGGACAGCTCCGCCTCCAGCTCATCGAGCTCGTCGCCGCGGTTGCGCAGCTCCTCGCGGCCTGCCTCGGTGATCCGGTAGACCTTGCGCCCGTTTTCCTCGTCGTGCGTGACCAGGCCCTCTTCCTCGAGGCGGGCCAGCCTCGGGTAGATCGTGCCTGGCGAGGGCGCGTAGACGCCCATAAAGCGATCGCGCAGCAGCCGGATCACCTCGTAGCCGTGCCTTGGCTCCTCGTCGAGCAGGCGCAGCAGGTAAAGCCGAAGGCGTCCATGGCGGAATACCGGGGTCATTGGGTCTTGCTCTCCATCCCTACCGGAGCACGTCGCAGCAGCGTGACCGCACCGGACATGGTGGTGACGGACACGTGTCCGGTACCTGCGCCAACGTTACCGCTTACGGTATGTGAGGCAGGAGCCTTGACGGCCCGCAGTGTTTCGAATTCTGTCCGCACGGCGCCCGACGTCGACCGCAGCGACACGTGCGCGTCGCTCTCCGCCGGAAGCCGCAGCGTTACCTCGCCCGACATCGTGGTCACGCGCACGATGCCGCCCTCGTCGAGCGAGACGTCGGCGGTGACCTGCCCGCTCATCGTGTCCACCGACAGGGACCCAACCGAGCCGCCGGCGAGCGTGAGCCCGCCGGACAAGGACTTGAACTGGATCTCCCCGTCGAGGTCGCAGGCCGCCACCTCGCCGGACATCGTCTCGGCGAAGACGTTGCCGGCGACGCCCTGCAGCGTGATGTCGCCCGACATGCCCTTCACCGCGGCGCCCGCGAGGAGTCCCGCCACGACCGCGGAGGCGCTGACCACGCCGAGCTGGATCTTGCAGTCGGCGGGGACGGTGATCGTGACCACCGCCCTGTCCTTGCGCGGCATAAGGAACCCGAGCAGCCCGTCCCAGGTCAGCGACTCGTAGCTGACGGTAAGGACGCCGTCGACGTGGCTCACCTGGAGCGGCCGCCCGGCCAGCTCGCTGACGGCGATCTGCGCGCGGGGGGTCTCCCCGGGAGATAGCTCGCCGTCATCGGACGCGAGAACGGCCACGGTGCCGCCGATGAGGCGCACGTTTAGTTCCGTGACGTCATCGAGGTCAAGCGCCGTGGGCGCGTCGACGGTCCAGTGGGTCATCGCTGTCCTCCTAGGCGACACGTTCCTGAGCTACTCACCACGATATGTCGTGTTGTGGCAAAGTCAAGATGTATCGCGTTTCCGGGAACGTTCCCCGGGCTACCCGCCCCTCGTGGAGACGGGCAACCTGGGGCGCGAAGACACGCACCCGTTCGGATTAATGTCGTTGTATTTACTCTTCCTCGTCGGCGTCGGAGTCACCGTCGGAGTCCAGTCGCGCCAGCCAGGACGCGAGCCGGTCTACCGCCGTCTCGAACTCGGGATTCAGATCGACGAAGTCGCGCAGCCGCTCGGCGAGCCAGGACATGGCGACCCGTTCGTCGCCGCGGCGGTCGTCGAGCTCCTCGATTCCGGCGTCGGTGAAGTACATCGCTAGTTCTCCGCGGGGATGGCCGTCTCGATCAGTTCGCGGTGGGTCGCCGCGTGCACCTTGGCGGAGCCGAAGGCCGGCGCCGAGCTCGCGGGCAGCGACACCCGCCGGGGCAGGCGGCCGATGATCTCCGGCAGGCGCAGCGCCATCCGCGGCCAGGCGCCCTGGTTTTCCGGCTCTTCCTGCGCCCAGACAACCTCGACGTCGGCGGGGTAGCGCGCTAGCTCGTCGCGCAGTTCCTGCGCCGGGAGCGGGTAGAGCCGCTCGACCCGGACGATCGCGATGTCCGTGAGGCCGGCCTTCGCGCGGTGGTCGGCCAGGTCGTAGTAGATCTTGCCGGTGCACAGCACCACCCGGCGCACCCGGCTGGCGTCGAACCCTTCCGGCTCGCCGATCAGCGGACGGAAGGAACCGTGGGTGAGTTCCACCGTCGCCGACGTAGCCGCCTTGAGGCGCAGCAGCGACTTCGGCGTGAAGACGATCAGCGGCTTGTGCCTGCCGGACAGGGCCTGCCAGCGCAGCAGGTGGAAGTAGTTCGCCGGCGTGGTGGGCAGCGCGACGGTCATGTTGTCCTGCGCGCACAGCGACAGGAAGCGCTCGATCCGCGCGGAGGAGTGGTCGGGGCCCTGGCCCTCGTAGCCGTGCGGCAGCAGCAGGACGACGCTGGACTTCTGACCCCACTTCTGCTCGCCGGAGCTGATGAACTCGTCGATGATGGTCTGCGCGCCGTTCATGAAGTCGCCGAACTGCGCCTCCCACATGACCAGCGCGTCGGGGCGGGCGACCGAGTAGCCGTACTCGAAGCCCATGGCGGCGAACTCCGACAGCAGCGAGTCGTACACCATGAACCGCGCCTGGCCGTTGTCGAGCCGCTTGAGCGGCGTGTACTCGCTGCCGTTGTTCCGGTCGACGAGCACCGAGTGCCGCTGGCCGAAGGTGCCACGGCGCGAGTCCTGGCCGACCAGGCGAACCGGGAGCCCGTCCTGCAGCACCGAGCCGAAGGCGAGCAGCTCGCCGGTCGCCCAGTCGATGGTGTCCTCGTTGACGCTGGTGGCGCGCCGGTCGAGCTGCGGCTTGAGCCGCGGGTGCACGGTGAACCCGTCGGGGATGGACACCTGCGTGTCGATGATCTGCTTCACGGCGTCGAGCGTGATCGCGGTGGGCACGGCCGCGTGGTCGACGGGGCGGTCGCCGACCTCGGGGCGCAGCACGGTGCCCGGCTGCGGCGGGAGGTCCGCGGCCTCCCTGGTCTCGGTGAAGGCGCGCTCAAGCTGCTGCTGGTAGTCGCGCAGCGCCGCCTCGGCTTCCTCCATCGTCAGGTCGCCCCGGGCGATCAGCGACTCGGTGTAGAGCTTGCGCACCGATCGCCGCGCCTCGATCAGGTCGTACATCAGCGGCTGGGTGAAGCTGGGGTTGTCGCCTTCGTTGTGCCCGCGGCGGCGGTAGCAGACCATGTCGATCACGACGTCCTTGCGGAACGTCTCGCGATAGGCGAACGCCATCCGGCCCACGCGGGCGACGGCCTCCGGGTCGTCGCCGTTCACGTGGAAGATCGGCGCCTGGATCATCCGGGCCACGTCGGTCGCGTAGACGCTCGACCGCGACTCCATCGGCGAGGTGGTGAAGCCGACCTGGTTGTTCACCACGATGTGCACCGTGCCGCCGGTGCGGTAGCCGCGGAGCTGGGACAGGTTAAGCGTCTCGGCCACCACGCCCTGCCCGGCGAAGGCCGCGTCGCCGTGGATGAGCAGGGGCAGGACGGTGAAGCCGTCCTGCGACTTGTCGAGGATGTCCTGCTTGGCGCGGGCTACGCCCTCGGTCACCGGGTCGCCTGCCTCGAGGTGGCTCGGGTTGGCGACCAGGCTCGTGTCGATCCGCGTGCCGCTTGCCGCGGTGTAGACGCCGTCGGCCCCCAGGTGGTACTTCACGTCGCCCGAGCCCTGAGTGGACTTCGGGTCGAGGTTGCCCTCGAACTCCTTGAAGATCTGCCCGTAGGACTTGCCGATGATGTTGGCGAGCACGTTGAGCCGGCCGCGGTGCGCCATGCCGATCACGGCCTCGTCGAGCCCGGCGTCGGCGGAAGCGCTGATCACGGCGTCGAGCAGCGGAATCAGGGCCTCGCCGCCCTCAAGCGAGAAGCGCTTCTGCCCGACGTACTTGGTCTGCAGGAACGTCTCGAACGCCTCGGCCACGTTGAGCTTCGACAGGATGCGGATCTGCTCGTCGTGGCCGGCCCGGGCGGGCGGGACCTCGACGCGCGCCTGGATCCACTTGCGCTCTTCCGGGTCCTGGATGTGCATGTACTCGATGCCGACCGTGCGGCAGTACGAGTCGCGCAGGACGCCGAGTATCTCCCGCAGCCGCATGATCGGCTTGCCGCCGAACCCGCCGGTGGCGAACTCGCGCTCCAGGTCCCACAGCGTCAGGCCGTGCTGGATGATGTCCAGGTCGGCGTGCTTGCGCTGCGCGGTCTCGAGCGGGTTGGTGTCGGCCATCAGGTGGCCGCGGACCCGGTAGGCGTGGATGAGCTCCTGGACGCGGGCCGAGCGCGCCACGTCGTCCTCGTGCCCGTAGGGGAAGTCCTTGACCCAGCGCACCGGCTCGTAGGGGATGCGGAGGCTCTCGAAGACCTGGTCGTAAAAGCCGTCCTCGCCGAGCAGCAGCTGGTGCAGCACGCGCAGGAAGTCGCCGGACTGCGCGCCCTGGATGATCCGGTGGTCGTAGGTGGAGGTCAGCGTCACGGTCTTGCTGATCGCCAGCCTGGCCATGGTCTCCTCGCTCGCGCCCTGGTAGGCGGCGGGGTACTCCATGGCGCCGACCCCGATGATCGCGCCCTGGCCGGGCATGAGGCGCGGCACGGAGTGCTCGGTGCCGATCGTGCCCGGGTTGGTGAGCGAGATCGTGGTGCCCTGGAAGTCGGCGACGGTCAGCTTGCCGTTGCGCGCCTTGCGGATCACGTCCTCGTACGCGGTCCAGAACTGACGGAAGTCCATCTCGTCGGCGCCCTTGATGTTGGGCACGAGGAGCTGCCTGCTCCCGTCCTTGGCCCTGAGGTCGATGGCCAGGCCGAGGTTCACGTGGTGCGGGGTGGCGAGGAGCGGCTTGCCGTCTTCCTCCGCGTAGGAGGCGTTCATCTCCGGGACCGCCTTGACCGCCTGGACGAGCGCGTAGCCGATCAGGTGGGTGAAGGAGATCTTCCCGCCGCGGCCGCGCTGCAGGTGGTTGTTGATGACGATCCGGTTGTCGATGAGCAGCTTGGCGGGCACCGCGCGGACGCTCGTGGCGGTGGGCACGCTGAGGCTCGCCGCCATGTTCTGGGCGGTGCGGGCCGCGGCGCCGCGCAGCTTGTTCACGTCGGCGTCGCTCGGCGGCGCCGTGCCGGGCGCCTGGCCCCCGGTCTTGGCGGGCGCCTGCGCGGGCGCGACGGCCGGCGCAGCGCCTGCCACCCCGCCCGCCGCCCGGGCGGCGGCCGGCGCGGACGCGTCCGTCAGCACCGGCTGCGGCCCCGTGCCGTTCACAACCCTGACCGGACGGTAGTCGGCGAAGAACGACCACCACGCCTTGTCGACGGAACCAGGATCGTTGAGGTAACGCTCGTACAGCTCGTCAACCAGCCACTCGTTAGGGCCGAAATCGGCGCCCGCGGGCGCGGCGCCCAGCTCGGCCGACTCACCAGGCTGAGCCGGTGACGAAGGGTGTACTGAGGGTGCGCTGAGGTCTGCGGCAGCGAGCGGCGACTCAGAAGACACGGCGGACATCGCCTTCTTCGAAAGAATAGATGTGATAACTGACTCCCGCTCTCTAGGCTACCGCCCGGTTGCGGGGAGGCGTGGGTGGTTGGTGCCCCCTCGCCCACAGGGGCCTGTGTGGCGTGAGTCACGCATCACGCACTCCCCGCGCACCCGGCCCGTACCGTAGCGGGCCCGGCCGCGGGCTGACCTATTTCGAGGTTATGGCGGCAGCCCGCGTTTCCCTGCCTTTCGGTGGGCCGGGCGCTACGCTCGGAATGGCATGAACAGAGGCGAGGTTCCCGGTTACGAGTTCGAGGTGCCGCGCGACCCACGTCAAGGGAGGGACCCGCGGCCCGAGTTCCCGCATGACCAGAGGGGTCCCCGGCCCGAGTTCGGACCCGACCCCAGGCGCCCGCGGGACGAGTTCGCGCCTGACCCGAGGCGGCCGCGGCCCCAGTTCTGGCCTGGCCCAAGAAGCCCACAGGACGAGTTCGGGCCCGACCCAAGGCGGCCGCGGCCCGCGTTCGGGCCCGACCCGAGGCGCCCACGGGACGAGTTCGGACCCGACCCGAGACGCCAGCGGCCCGAGTTCGCGCCCGACCAGCTTCGCCAGTTCAGGCGCGAGGAGCCGCCGCCGCCCAAGCCGGCGGTGGTCACCGCGGGCCGCGGCATCCTCTCCGTCATGCGCGCGCGGAACTGGATCCTGGGTCTCGCGGTGCCGATATTCGCCGCCGTCGCGGTCGGCATCGCCGTCGTCGTCGTGACCGGCGGCGGTGGCAGCGGCAGTGCCGCGCCGTCCGCGCTGGCCGCGGGGTTCCCGCCCGCCCGCCTCGCCGGCGCGAGCTTCACCGGCACGGGATCGTCGCGGGTGTTCCTCACCGCGATCGGCGCGTCTTCAGGTACCGAAGTGGCCGCGGGCGGCGTGAACGGCGGCCCCGCGCTCTGGTCGTCGTCCGACGGCGGTACCACCTGGACCCGCGCGACGCTCGGCGGTCCGGCGTCGCTGACCAGGACGGGCGCCGGTCAGCTCGCCGCGGTCGCCCACGGCCCGGCCGGCTGGCTGGCCGCGGGCACCACGCTCGCGGGTAGGTCCGGCCCGCTCGTGGCCTCCTCGCCGGACGGGCGCAAGTGGACCGCGACCGACGGCATCGCGCGCAACGCGGTCGCCGCGGGGGTCGCCGCGGGCCGCGCCGGGTACGTGATCGTCGGCCACAAGTCGCTCGGCGGCTCCAACGTGGAGGCCGCCGCCTGGTACGCGACCGGCCTGACCGGGTGGCGCACCGCCACGGTCGCGGGGCAGGGCCAGCAGAGCGGCCAGATGATGAACGCGGTGACCACGACGGCCCGCGGGTTCGTCGCGGTCGGCGCGCAGGGGACGACGCCTGCCGCCTGGCTGTCCGCCACGGGCAGCAGCTGGCAGCCGGTCACCGTCCCGCTGCCCACCGGAGCGGCCCGGGCCGCGCTCGACTACGTGGCGGCGGACGGCACCGCCGTGGTGGCCGCGGGGACGGAGTTCTCCGCGACGGGCGTGAGCAGCCCGTTCGCCGAGGTCTCGGCCGACGGGGGCAGCACGTGGACCCAGGTGCAGCTCCCCGTACCGACCGTCGGACCTGGAACCGGCACGACGGTCACCGCGCTGACCGCCGCCGGAGGCGGATTTACCGCGGCGGGCACCTACGTCACCCAGGCGGGGCCGGAGGTCGTGGTCTGGACGCTGCCCGCGGGCACGTCGGTGACCGACGGCGCCGCGTGGGTCGCGGCGACACCGGAAGGCGAAGGCCTGGCGAGCGGCAGTTCCGAGAACGCGATCACCGGGCTCGCCGCGGACGGCGCCACCCTGACCGGCGTGGGGTTCACTGCCGGGCTCGCCGCGTCGGGCATGCCGGGCGCGCAGGAGCCGACGCTGTGGCAGTCGCCGATCCGGTGATGACTACGATTATTTAAATGGTTGACACAGTCTTTGTTACCGGTGCCAGCAGCGGCTTCGGCGCGGCCGTGGCCCGCAGGTTCGCGGCGGACGGCGCGCGCGTCGTGGCGGCCGCGCGTCGCGTCGACCGGGTCAAGGCCCTCGCCTCCGAGTTCGGCGACCGGGTGCTCCCGGTGGAGCTCGACGTCAGGGACCGCGACGCGGTCGCCGCCGTCGTCGCCGGACTCCCCGCGGAGTTCGCGGCCATCGACGTGCTGGTGAACAACGCGGGCCTCGCGCTCGGCCTGAACCCGGCCCAGGACGCCGACCTGGACGACTGGGACCAGATGATCGACACGAACTGCAAGGGGCTCGTCTACTGCACCCGCGCGGTCCTGCCGGGCATGGTCGCCCGGCGGCGCGGCCACGTCATCAACCTCGGCTCGGTCGCGGGCACCTACCCGTATCCGGGCGGGAACGTGTACGGCGGCACCAAGGCGTTCGTCCACCAGTTCAGCCTGAACCTGCGCAGCGACCTGCACGGCACGCGAGTCCGGGTCACCTGCGTGGAGCCGGGCATGGCCGACACGGAGTTCTCCCTGGTCAGGTTCTCCGGCGACCAGGGCAAGGCGGATAACGTCTACGCGGGCATGCAGCCGATGACCGCCGACGACATCGCGGAGGCGATCCACTGGGCGGCCAGCCTGCCGGAGCACGTCAACGTGAACACGGTCGAACTGATGGCCACCGCCCAGTCGTTCGCGCCGTTCCAGGTCGCCCGCGAGGCCTAGACCCCCAAAACCGATCATCCCGAACGACAGCGGCTTCCTCACTACCCGCACCCCTGAGCCATCACGCGGGGTGGACGCCCGCGCTGTCTTACTTGTATTCCGGGAAGATGTCCGTCCGCCGGTTGGCCAGCGAGGGCAGCGTCTTGCGGACGGTGTCGACCAGCGACATGTCCGCATTCACCACGACAACGCCAGGCGCTGGTCCGAGGTCGGCCCGCACCACTCCGAGCGGGTCGATCAGCATGGAGCGACCGACCCCGGTCGCCGCGTTGGTTGGCTTCTCGTCCGGCTCGGGCATGTACCCGACGCCGTGGACCCATTCCCTCGGCTCGGGCACCTGCCCGACCGCGGCGATCCACACGGTGTTCTCGATCGCCCGGGCGCGCAGCAGCGTGACCCAGTGCTCCTCCTTGAACAGCCCCGCCTGCCACGCGGCGCTCACCGTGACCAGCGAGGCGCCGCCAACGGCGAGGGCACGGGTCAGCTCCGGGAACCGGATGTCGTAGCAGATCTGCACCCCGACGGGCACGCCGGCCACCGGGGTCACCAGCACGGCGGACCCCGGGGCCACGAAATCGGACTCACGCTGCGTGAACGCGTCGAACAGGTGCAGCTTCCGGTAGGAGGCGACCAGGGCGCCGCCGCCGTCGATCACCACGGCGGTGTTGTAGACCCGTCCCTCGGGCCCTGGCTCGAATACGCCCGCGACCAGGGCGACGCCCGTCTTCTTGGCCGCCGCGGCCAGGCCCGAGCAGAACGGCCCGTCGAGCGGCTCCGCCGCCGCCCGCAGGTCGGTTCCGAAGCGGGTCGGCGTCGCCTCGGGGAACACCGCTAGGTCCGCTCCGTCTTCGGCGGCATTCTGGAGTGCGAGTTGTACCCGCCGTAGGTTGACATCGGGGCGTGAGCTGACCGGGAGCTGGCACAGGGCGATGCGCATGCCGCCACGATAACCGGGCCTGGCCCGATGGTCCTACTGTTGGACGCGTGACCCGACCGCTGCTCAACCGCCGCCTCGACGGCCTCGGCAACTCCATCTTCGGCGTGATGTCCGCCCGCGCCGTCGCCACCAACTCGGTCAACCTCGGCCAGGGGTTCCCCGACGTCGACGGGCCGCCGGCCATCGCCAAGGCCGCCGCGGACGCGGTCATGGCGGGCCGGGGCAACCAGTACCCGCCCGCCACCGGCATTCCCCAACTGCGCCGGGCCGTCACGGGCCACCAGCGGCGGTTCTACGGCCTGGACTACGACCAGGACACCGAGGTGCTGATCACGGCCGGCGCGACGGAAGCCATCGCCGCCGCGCTCCTGGCCCTAGTCGAACCCGGCGACGAGGTGATCGCGTTCGAGCCGTACTACGACTCCTACGTCGCCAACATCGCGATGGCCGGCGGGGTGCGCGTCCCCCTCACGCTCAAAGCGCCGGACTTCCGCCCCGACCTGGCCAAGCTTGAGTCGCTGATCACCAGTAAGACCAGGCTGCTCCTGCTCAACAGCCCGCACAACCCCACGGGCATGGTCCTCACCCGGGACGAGACCGAAGCGATCGCCAGAATAGCCGTCGACCACGACCTCCTCGTGATCACCGACGAGGCCTACGAGCACCTGACGTTCGGCCGCGAGCACATACCGCTCGCCACCATGGACGGCATGCGCGGCCGCGTCGTCTCGATCGGCTCGGCGGGCAAGACGTTCTCGTTCACGGGCTGGAAGGTCGGCTGGGCCACCGCCACCCCGGACCTCATCAGCGCCGTCCGGACGACTAAGCAGTTCCTCACGTTCGTGAGCAGCGGTCCCTTCCAGTACGCGGTCGCCGAGGCGCTCGACCTCCCGGACCGCTACTACACCGACACGGCCGCCAACCTCAAGGCCAAGCGCGACCTCATGACCGCGGGCCTGCGGGAGATCGGCTTCGGCGTCTACGAGCCCGACGGCACCTACTTCATCACCACGGACATCGCGCCGCTCGGCGAGCCGGACGCGATGGAATTCTGCCGCGGCCTGCCCGACCGCGCGGGCGTGGTCGCGATCCCGAGCGCCGTCTTCTACGACGACCACCCGGAAGAGGGCCGCACCCTCGTCCGCTTCGCCTTCTGCAAGCGCCCCGAGGTGCTCAAGGAGGCACTCAGCCGCCTGGCCGTCCTCGCCCGCTGACCGGCGGAAGGCCCAGAATAAAGGCGATGATCCCGAACGACTTCGGCCGGCTCCCCGAGCCAAACAGTAGGCCTAGGCCCATGGCCGGCGTACGGGCAGGCGACGACCATGGGACACATGACGACATCAGGCAGACTCCTCGCGGCCCAGGGGGCGCGGCTGCGCGCGAACTGGCCGGCCGTGCTCCTACCGCTGGTGGCCGCCGACACGCTCGGCCTGTTCGTCGGCCCGGCCCCTTTGTGGCTCTTCATCGGGGCCGCCGTCCTGGCCTTCCTCGCACCGAAGGAGGGCGCCAGGCTCACCCCGTTCGCCTTCCTCGCCTACGGCGTGTACGGCCTGTTCCTGTTCCACTCCCTGTCGTTCTGGTCGCCCCAGCTGGTCGTCTACGGCTTCGTGCACTCGGGGCCCAACGACAACGCGGGATGGGTCCCCTTCCAAGCGGTCGCCTTCCTTGCCGCCGGCGTCTGGCTGCTCGCGGTCACCGGCGCCCCGGGCGGGGCCGCGGTGCGCCGCGCCGCCGCCCAGTTGCGGGGCACGGACGGGCAACCCAAGACCGTGCCGCCGCTCCTCCTGCTGCTCGTGATCTTCTTGTGGGAGGAAGTGTTCAGCGGGCAGCTCTGGTTCAGTTACGGCCAGAAGCCGCATGTGGTCGCGATCATCCTCTTCGCGGCGGGGGTGGCCCTGGTCAGGTTGTGGCCGCGCGCGGCCGCGGTGGTCGCCGTAGCGGGGATCGTGAGCTTCGGGATCGTCGGAGTGCTCGTCACCGTGCACGGGAGCCTCCTGAATGACGGTGACCCTACCCCCACGGTCTTCGGCGCGGTGGCGCTCGATGATGGTGGCAACCTGAACGCGCTCGGGCTGATTCAATGCCTCGCGCTCGCCGGACTTGGCTGCGCGCTCGCTCCGCGGCTGCTCACCTGGAAGGGCGACGCCGAGCTGGCGAAGCGGGCGCAGGCGCTGACCCAGCGGGTGGGCCGGCTCACCCAGACGCGCAGCGACGCCACCGAGGTCGCGGTCGCCGAACTGCGCCGCATCGAGCGCGACCTGCACGACGGCGCGCAGGCCCGCCTCGTCGCGGTCGGCATGTCGCTGCGGGCGGCGGAGGAACTGATGCCCGCCAATCCCGAGGCGGCGCTCGCGCTGGTCGCCGAGGCGCGGGAAACGTCCTCGCGCGCCCTGGACGACCTGCGCGGCCTGGTGCGCGGCATCTATCCCCCGGTACTCGCCGACCGCGGCCTCGCCGACGCGGTTCGCGCCCTGGCCATAGACGCGCCGCTGACCGTGGACACGGACATCACGCTCACCGCGGAGCCGTCGATGCCGGTCGCGGCGGCGGTGTACTTCGCTATCGCGGAGGCCCTGACCAACGCGGTGCGGCACGCCGGAGCCGACACGGTGCAAATCGGCATCGGATATTCCGATGGCATGCTCCGGGCCACGGTCACCGACGACGGCCAGGGCGGTGCCGACCCGTCGGTCGGCACGGGCCTTTCCGGCGTAGAGCGCCGGCTAGCGACCTTCGACGGCATCCTGGCGGTCACCAGCCGGGTCGGCGGTCCGACGATCATCGTGATCGAGGTGCCCTGCGCGCTGCCGCACGTTGCCGGCGCGGAGGACGGCGGCTGGACGGAGGTTGTGCGATCCTCAGGCTGACCGGTCCAGAGCGTCGGCGTTCCGGAATGTCGGGCGCAAGCGCCCGACATTCCGGAAATTTCAACATACGGACCTGCGATTGAGGTGCTGTGCGCGTTGTCATCGGCGAAGATCTGTTCCTGCTGAGGGACGGGCTGGTCCGGCTGCTCGAGGCGCACGGGTTCGAGGTCGCCGCGGCGGTCGGGAGCGCACCGGAGTTGCTGCGCGCGCTGACCGAACTGAAGCCGGATATCGGCATCGTCGACGTCAGGCTCCCGCCCACGTTCACCGACGACGGCCTGCGCGTCGCGATCGAGGCGCGCCGCGCCTGCCCCGGGCTGCCGCTCCTGGTGCTGTCGCAGTACGTGGAGCAGCTTTACGCCCGCGAGTTGCTCGCGGACCAGGCGGGCGGCGTCGGCTACCTGCTCAAGGACCGGGTATTCAGCGACGCCGCGTTCGCGGACGCGGTCCGCGACGTCGCCGCGGGCGGCACCGTGCTCGACCCCGAGGTCGTCAGCCGGCTCATGACCAAGCGCACCAGGTCGGGTCCGCTCGCCGCGCTAACTCCCCGCGAGCGCGAGGTCCTGTCCCTGATGGCGCAGGGACGGTCCAACGCCGCTATCGCCGCGAAGCTGTTCATCACGGAAAAGGCGGTGACCAAGCACGCCGCCGGCATTTTCGCCAACCTCGGCCTGGCCCCGTCCGACGACGACAACCGCCGCGTCCTGGCCGTCCTCGCCTACCTGAACTCGTAAAGTTCGAGCACATGCATCTTGCGTGCACTCGCGAGACCAGGAATCGTGCACTCACGAGACCACAAGGGGTATCGTGCTGCGATACCCCTTTCGAAGACTCACTGAGCCATCCTGCTTTCACGCCGGCATACCGACGTGATCGCGGGTCAAAGCGGGGAATGGACAGCGAGGACACCCATTCCACCCCAGCAAAATGGAACAAACTGCCCACGTTAACGCCCCTCCTGCGTGATCGCGGGTCAGAATTGGCGATATACGCCTCCGATGACCCACGATGACCGAAACAGCCGACCAGGTGCTCGGGCAAAGCTGGACGAAGCACCGTAACCGGGACGGCGGCGCAGGCCGCTCACCCGGATGACCCGCAATCTCCCAACCAGGCGGCGGGCGGCAAACCTCAGGCTCACCAGGATGGAAAGGTTTGCGGGGGCCCGGCTTCCTCCCCGATTCGGTGCCGGGCAACTCCTGGTCATCCCTCGGCGGGTACCGGGCGGCGCCCCCTTAAAACGCCGACCCGGTCCCGTCCCCCCGACGCAGGACCCGGCCGAGGCGCGCGGCTGGCGCTCCCCTATCTGCGCCGGGCCTCGTTATCCCGGCCGTCCCCCGGTCCTGCACTTGTATGAGGAGGCGCCGCACCGGATGCCAACAACTTTTTCTATGGATTTTTCGTGAGATCTTCGCTGCCCTGCGGATCTTCGCGTCGGCCCCCTTGCCGAGCGCCCATCAGCCGGCCCACCGGTTAGCAAAGCT
>Ga0207416_1003177_pt1 | contig 16247 bp, 16 predicted proteins | sample PaiPotPPM11metaG_FD_184107 | JGI IMG/M metagenome (GOLD analysis project Ga0207416, IMG submission 184107) | Iron sulfur acid spring bacterial and archeal communities from Banff, Canada, to study Microbial Dark Matter (Phase II) - Paint Pots PPM... ...
CCCTGCTCCCCCACCCCCGCCTGCCGGTAGCTGTACCCTTTCCCTAGCGCGAGGTCGAGGTCGTTCCCGTGGGTTTCCTCGCTCAGCACCTCGATGATCAGCACCGGCGGCCCGTCCTCGGGCACGTGCAAGGAACGACGCGCGTCGTCCCAGGGCTGCCGGTAGACGAACACGTCCGGCAAGGTCGTGTAGGCGGAGCCATCGGGGTGCTGGAACCCGCGGATCATCGTCTGCCCGCCCGCCTGCCAGCGCGGCGGCGCGCCCTCGGGTGTGGCCACCGCGGCGGCGTCGTTGATTCCCAGACGCAGGTTGAGGATCGCCGTCTGATGCAGGTTCGTGCCCATGACGCTCTCTTCGGTGTCGTCGGGCGGCCAGACGGCCGGCGAAGGCGCCAGGGCCACGTTGGGTCGGTCGTGCATCGCTGCCTCTCGTGCCTTGGTGGTCTCCGCCGCCATCCTACCACACGCGGCGCGCCGGGCAGGACGTGGCCGCGTCTGGAAAATTGGAGGCGTGGCACGTATTGTGCAGCCGCCCTTCGTGCGTCATCGATCCTTTATTGGCATTCTGGTCAGGAAAGGACAGTGCCATGGCCTTCGATCAGTATCACGAACCGCCGAACGAGCTGTCGGAGGAGACCCGCACCTTCGCGCGCATGGTCCTCTCCCTCATCGAGGAGGCGCAGGCGATCGACTGGTACGAGCAGCGCTTGGCGTTAGAGAAGAACGCCGAAGCGCGGGCCGTCATGGCAAACTCCCAACAGGAGGAGTTCAAGCACTTCGCGATGGACCTGGAGTTCCTGATCCGCCAGAAGGAGAAGTGGCGGATTGCCCTACAGGATGTGCTCTTCAAGCCCGGGGACATCGTCGAGCACGGCGAGAAAGCCGAGCAGGACGAGGATCGAGCCTAGCGAGGCTCGCCCGACCTCCGTGCCACATCCAGCATGTCACGCACTTGCCAGCGACTGCATGGCTCGCAGCCGCTGGATGACGACCGGAAGGATGTCGCCCACCCGCTCCACATCGGCCTCGCTGTTGTTCCTGCCAAGGGTGAGGCGCAGTGAACCGATGGCCAGCGGGGCGGGTAATCCCAGCGCCAGGAGGACGTGGGAGGGGTCGAGGGAGGCCGATGTGCAGGCGGAGCCGGTGGATGCCGCGATGCGCTGAACGTCCAGCGCCATCAAAATCGCCTCGCCCTCCGTCCCCGAGAAGACAAAGCTTGCATTGTTGGGAAGCCGATTGGTCGGGTGACCGGTGAGGCGGCTGTTAGGGACGAGCTCAAGAATATGCGAGATCAGACGATCACGCAACATTCGCAGAGCCACCGCCTCTGCCTCTCGCCTGGATTCGGCCCGCGTCAGAGCCGTAGCCAGACCGACGGCTCCGGCCACATTCTCCGTGCCGGCTCGACGCTTTGCCTCCTGTGAGCCGCCGTGCTGCTGTGGCGTCCACGCGATCCCGCTCCGAACGTAGAGGACGCCGGTTCCTTTGGGACCGTAAAACTTGTGGCCGGACAGCGACAGGAGATCGACGCCCAGAGTATCGACATCCAAAGGGAGTGCCCCGGCAGCTTGCACTGCATCCGTGTGAACAGGGATGCCGTGCTGGTGGGCAACGGCGGCAATTTCGGCCACAGGCTGGATCGTGCCGATCTCGTTGTTCGCCAGCATGATTGAGACTAGGGCGGTATCGGGTCGGATGGCCCGCGCGACTTCGCGCGGGTCGACCTGGCCCCATTGGTCAACGGGAACCAGGGTCGTTTCGACGCCCAACGGCTGCAGTGCCTCACAAGTGTGGAGGACCGCTTCGTGCTCGATGGCGGAGGTGACGACGTGCCGGCCTCGCGCCCCGCGTGCGAAGAGCACGCCTTTGATCGCCGTGTTGTCCCCTTCGGAACCGCCGCTAGTAAAGATCACCTCGGCAGGCCGGCAGTGGAGAACGCCGGCAACTTGCTCCCGCGAGCGGTCCAGGGCGCGTCTCGCCTCACGACCGAGTCGGTACACACTGGAGGCATTGCCGAAATGCTCCGTGAAGTACGGCAGCATCGCTTCCAGGACAACCGGATCGACCGGTGTGGTGGCCGCGTGATCGAGGTAGATGGTCGAACGAGCTGCCATGCACATAGTCTACCCGTCACGGCGCGCTGCTGGTCGCGCGTTTCGAGTGCAGCCCGCGGGTTGTGAGGTCTCCGTACCTGTTCCGGCGTATCCGGCGAAATCATGTAGGGGCTGGCCTTGTGCCTGCCCTGGTCCCGTCACCGGTCGTGGACTCCGTGTTGCGGACCGCACGGCCTGTTATCAGGACACCGTCGCGGGGGCGGCCACCAGGGCAGGCACAAGGCCAGCCCTACACGGCCGGCGCCTCAGGACATCGCCGCGCTATTTTCTGACATCCCATCAACCAGCGACCCTACGTTAGAATGCCGTCACATTGACCCGCAGCACGGGGTCTGGCGACGCTCGGAGAAGGCAATGGACGCATCGAGATCATCCTGCGCCGTGGAGCAAGGAGAGGAATGAGCTCATTCACCGTTCGCCCATACCGACCGGCCGACGAGCAGCAGGTGCTGCACGTTTGGAACGCCGCGATGTGGGCGGACCCAATCGACGCCTCGGGCTTTCGGCGGACCGTGCTGCTGGATCCTAACTGCCGACCGGAAGGGCTGCAGGTGGCGGAGGCCGGCGCTGACATCGCCGGCTTCATGCTGGCGCTGCACCGGCGGGTGCCGAACTTCCGCGACGGTCTCCAAGCCGACCAGGCCTGGATCACCGCGTTCGGCGTCCTACCGAATGCGCGACGGCAGGGCGTCGGACAGCGCCTCCTCGACGCCTCGCTCGCGTACGCGGAAAGCGATGGCGCACGCGTGGTCCGGATTGCGCCGTACGTACCCAATTATGTTATTCCCGGCGTGGATGTGGCTGCCTATCCGGAGGCAGTCGCCCTGCTGGAGCGCAATGGCTTCACGGTGACCAGCCGGCCGCTGAGCATGCGTGCCGAGCTCACCGGTTTCCGCATCCCCGAGCAGATCGCCCAGACCGCCGAGCGGCTCGCCGCGGAAGGCATCGTGATCCGGCCCGCCGTCGCCACCGACATTCCCCAAGTCCTCGATTTTGCCGCGCGTCTGTTCTCCTGGGACTGGTGGTCGAACGCGACGGAGGTGCTGGGGGCGCTCTTTGCCGGAGGTTCCAGCCGCGGCGTCGGCATGTGGGTCGCCTACAACGGCGGCCAACTCCTGGGCTATAGCATGCATCGCGCTGAGCGATTCGGGCCATTCGGGGTTGACCCGGCGTTGCGCAGCCGGGGCATCGGTCGGGTCTTGCTCGCGGAGACGCTGCTAGGGATGCGCCGCCAGCAGTTTCACGCGGCGCGGTTCCTGTGGACGAGCGATAGCGCGGCGCGGCTGTATGCCCAGTGCGGCTTTCGCGAGGTCCGCCGCTTCGCAGTGATGGAGAAGCAACTTGGATAGCGGGAAGCGAATCATGGTGATCGGTGGGCACGCCGCCGATGCCGAGGTCATGGCCGGCGCGCTCGTGCTGAAGCATCGCCGGGCGGGTTGGCAGCCCGTCTTTGTCCACATGACGCCGGGCGAGAAGGGGCATCCCCGCCTCAGCGCGGCCGAGTACCTGACACAGAAGCGTCAGGAGGCCGAAGCCGCCGCAACCGCCTTTGGCGGCATCCAGGTGATGATGCCCTGGGGCGACGGTGAGCTGCCGGTCAACGACGAGGTACAATGGGCCATCGCCGATACCATCCGCGAGCACCGGCCCGAGGTCATCGTGACGCACTGGCGCGGAAGCATGCACAAGGATCACCGCAACACGCACGACAACGTGATGGAGGCACTATTTTACGCAGCCTTGCCCGCCTTCCAGCGCCGCCATCCGGCCCACCGCGCTCGCGCCGTGTACTACGCCGAAAACTGGGAAGACCCGACCGGCTTCGAGCCCAGCGTCTACGTCGACGTCACCGAGGTCTTTCCCGACTACCTGCAGGCGATCCAAGCCTACGAGCTGTTTCGCGGCGGCATCTCCAGCTTCCCCTACGCGCGCTATTACGATGCGCTCGGCACGACACGCGGCTGCCTTGGCGGCTACGAGAAGGCGGTGGCGCTAATGACACCGCCGGGTACCGGCCGTCGCAAGCTGGATCTCCTGTGACCGGCCGATGTGGGTGCGGAGTGTGTCGCTCCAACGGGGTCGTGACTGTGCCCACACTGTCTGTTTGTCAACGGCGATTCCGATCCGGTTGGAGGCTGGGTTTATGCCAAGTGGCCTGAGAGCGCTGCATCGGGTCTTATCGTTACGCTGGCGGTGCCGGGGCGGGGACTGCGGTCCGCCGCCAGAGCACGCGACTGCCGTCGGGACAGGTTGGTACGTCGTCCTCCTGTGCTGGAGGCGCGGGCTCCTTTGGAATCGATCGGCGCACCGCAGTGCCGTGCTCTGGCGGCGGACCGCAGTCCCCGCCCCAGCACACCCGCTACTCGCTGGGGTAACGATGAGGCCCTAGAGAGCCACGTTTGAGAGGATTCACCGAATGACCACTTCAGCAAAACGCACGCGGCGAGAACTGCTCCGTATCACGGTACAAGCCACCGCACTGGTCGCGACGGCGTCGCTCGCCGCCTGCGGAGGCGGCGCGGCTGCCATCACAACATCATCCAGCCAGGCGGCCCCGGCAAGCAGTGCCGCCAGTGCTGCAACTGCGACCACAGTCACAAGCGGCAGTTCCGCCGCCGCTTCGAGCGCCGCCAATGCGACTCCCGCCAGCGCGGCGACATCGACGAGCGCGGCGGCCTCCAGCAGCGCGGCAACTGCTGGTAGCGCCGCCACCTCAGCCAGCGCCTCGGCGACCAGGGCAGCGACGAAGGTCACAGTACTCACACATTGGGACCCGGCGACGACACTGAAGGCGTTCCTGCCATACGTGAACGAGTATCAACAGACGCATCCCGGCGTGACAGTCGAGGTGAGCACGGTCGCGTTCGACCAGTTGCTCAACAAGATCACCGTGGCGCAGGCATCCGGCTCGATCTACGACGTCTATCATATCTACGACCTGTGGCTGGCTGAGCTGGTGAAGAATCGCGCGGTCGCCTCGGCGCCGCAAGATGTCGATGGCGTGATCAGGGGAGCCTACCCCTCGGGCGCCGTCGACGCGGTGAGCAGCCAGGGCCACCTGTACGGTTTCCCGACTGAGATCGACACCTACGCGCTGAACTACAACAGGCGGCTATTCCAGGAGGCCGGCGTGGCCGACCCACCGAAGACCTGGGCGGAGCTGACGGCAGCCGCGCAAAAGCTCACCAAGGTCGACGGCTCAGGCGCGATAACCCAGGAGGGATTCGGGTTGATCACCGGCTGGGATGCCGGCGTCCTCCACCCGTGGCTGTCACTCCTCTGGTCCAACGGCGGCGAATTCGTTACCGGCGACTTCAAGAAGGCGCAGTTCAATAGCAATCAGGGGCTAGAGACGCTCGATCTGTATCAACAGTCCATCGGCCAGAAGGTCACCGACCCGAAGATGGCGAAGGGGTACACGGCGAACTTCATCGGCGGCAAGACGGCCATGCTTATCATGGCCAACTGGTGGCAGTCGGCCTTGCAGTCCAAGATGAAGGACAGCTACGCGGACGTGGCGACCGCTCCCATCCCGACGGGCCCGTCGGGGACCAAATCGACCGCCGTAGCCTATGCCTGGCTATTCGCCGTCGATCCGACCAGCAAGGTCCAGCCCGACGCCTGGCAATTCCTGCAGTGGGTCAACGGTCCGGCCGCTGGCGGCAAGTCCTCCCGAATGGGCGACTGGCTGCTTGGTCAGGGCATCCTGCCCAGCCGTAACAGCGACCTGACGGCCCACCAGACGGAGCTGGGCACCCCGTTCCTCAAGCCGTACGTGGATGCCTTGCAGACCGCGCGACCCTTCCCCATCGTCTTGGCCGGCACGGAGATCACCACAGATATGCAAAAGCAGATCGAGGGAGTGGTGCTCAACAATGCCGCGCCGAAGGACGCGCTCATCGCCGCCGAAACGCAGATCAACGCGCTGCTGCAGAAGAACTACGGGTAGGTCAGGCAGCGCTAGCCCCGCTCCACCGCCGCGGCGCCGCCCACAATCTCGGCCAGCTCGCGGGTGATGCCGGCCTGGCGCGCCTTGTTGAGGCTGAGGGTATACGACGCGACGAGATCTCGGGCGTTGTCGGTGGCGTTCTGCATCGCCACCATGCGGGCGCTCTGCTCGCTGGCCTTCGACTCAAGCAACGCCTGGAAGATCTGCATCTCCACGTAGCGGGGCATGAGCGAGGAGAGCACGACAGCAGGCTCCGGCTCGAACTCGTACAGGGCACGAGGGCCCCGCCCGCCAGGCCCGCCATCAGATCGCGAAGCGGGAACCTCCTCCCCCGCCCATCCCCTTGAAAGGGAGGGGGGAGCGTCGGCACTGCCTGATGTCACGTCTTGCCGCGCGGGAGCTACCGGCAACAACGGCACTAACGTCGGCTCCTGGCGCAGCGTGCTGATCAGGCGGGTGTAGGTGAGGTACACGGCGTCGACGCGTCCCTCTCGGAACTCGGTGATCGCGGCGCGGGCGATCCCAACGGCGTCCTCAGCGCGAGGGGTATCCCCCAGTCCCGAGAAGTCTGCGACCATGTGCCGCCCCGTTCGCAAGACGAAGTCACGTCCTTTGCGGCCGACAGCGACTACGCTGACAGGCGCCTGCTGGTCGAGAATGAAGCGCGCCAGCCGCCTGTTGATGTTGCCGGGTAGGGAACCGCAGAGCCCACGATCCGGTGTGATGTGGACGACCAGAATGTTCTGGACCGTCCGCTGCTCCTGCAGCACATCACGGTCGCTGCCGGACACGGCAGGCAGGGTGCGCAACACGTCGCGCATGGCCTCGGCGTAAGGACGCGAGCGCAATGTGCGTTCCTGGGCGATACGCAGCCGGCTGAAGGCCACCCGCTGCATTGCGCGCGTGATCTGCTGGATATTCCGAACGCTCCGGATACGCCGCCGGATGTCTCGTGCGCTCGCCACCGCTCCTCCTACGCCAGCTTCTTGTAATTGGCGATCGCCTCGTCGAGCATCTTCGCCACATCCGGAGTGACCGCCTTGTTCGTGCGGATCGCCTCCATCACAGCGCTCCCCTGCGTGTCCATGTACTGGTGGAAGCCCGTCTCCCAGGCATCGACTTTATCCAACGGCACCTCGTTGAGGTAGCCCTTGACGCCGACATAGAGGATGGCGACTTGGTGCTCCACGGCCATCGGCTGGTACTGAGGCTGGCGCAGGATGTAGGTCATGTGCTGGCCCTGGTCGATGCGAGCGCGCGTCGCCGCGTCGAGGTCGGAGCCGAACTGGGCGAAGGCGGCCAGCTCGCGGAAAGCGGCCAGGTCCGTGCGCAGGGTGCCGGCAACGTCGCGCATCGCCTTGATCTGCGCCTTGCCGCCGACTCGGGACACGGAAAGACCGACGTTGACGGCGGGACGCTGCCCCTGATAGAAGAGGTCGGACTCCAAGTAGATCTGGCCGTCCGTAATCGAGATCACGTTGGTCGGAATGTAGGCGGAGACGTCGCCCAACTGCGTCTCGATGATTGGCAGCGCCGTCAAGGTGCCGCCGCCGTAGTCCTGATTGAGACAGGCGGCGCGCTCCAACAACCGCGAGTGCAAGTAGAAGACGTCGCCGGGAAAGGCTTCGCGGCCGGGAGGGCGGCGCAACAGCAGAGAAACCTGGCGATAGGCGGCGGCATGCTTGGTCAGGTCGTCGTAGACGATGCAGGCATCCTGCCCGTTGTCGCGGAAATACTCGCCGATCGAGCAGCCGGCGTAGGGCGCGATGTACTGGAGCGACGCAGGCTCGGCCGCCGTGGCGGTGACCACGATGGTGTGCTCCATGGCGCCGTGGCGATCCAGGGTGGCCACGATCTCGGCAACCTTGGAGGTCTTCTGCCCGATCGCCACGTAGATGCAGATGACACCGGTACCCTTCTGGTTGACGATGGTGTCCAGCGCCACGGCCGTCTTGCCCGTCTGACGGTCGCCGATGATCAGCTCGCGCTGGCCACGCCCGATTGGCGTCATCGCATCGATGGCCTTGAGACCGGTCTGCAGCGGAACGTTGACAGCCTTGCGGGTGATGACACCCGGGGCCACCTTCTCGATCGGCGCTGTCTGGCTGCTCTCGACCGGCCCTTTGCCGTCCAGCGGTCGCCCCAGCGGGTCGACCACGCGGCCAACCAGCGCCGGCCCGACCGGCACCTCGACGATGCGCCCGGTGGTCCTGACCTCGTCCCCCTCACGCAGCTCGCTGTCGTCACCGAGGATGATGGCGCCGACCGTATCTTCGGAGAGGTTGAGGGCCAACCCACGCACGCCGTGGGGGAACTCCAGCAGCTCGCTCGCCATGGCTCCCGACAGCCCATAGATCTGGGCAATGCCATCGCCCACCTGGACAATGGTACCGACGCTAGTTTGCTGCACGGGCAGGTCGAAGCCCTCGATGTCCCGCTTGATAATGGAGGTAATGTCTTGGGCACTGAGCGCCATGTGGTTCTCCTTCTTTACTCCCCGTTCGCGTCACCGCTCCCTGAGGAGCAAATGCCGCAGCGTCGTCAGTCGCGCATCGACGCTGCCGTCCAACAAGGTATCGCCGATGCGGATGATGAGTCCGCCCAGCATGGCCGGATCGACGCGCTGATCAAGGATCACGGAGCTCGCTTGCAGGCGCTCGGCGAGCCGGACTTGCAGGTTGTCGAGCTCCTCGCGAGACAGCGGAACCGCGGACTGCACGATGGCCGTCTCGATGTGCCGCTCGCGATTCACCAGCTCGCGATAGCGCTCCGCAATGCGCGGCAGCAATAGCAACTGCTGCCGCCGAACCAGCAGGAAGAGCAGGTTCAGGACCTCCGGAGCGACCTCCTTGGCCAGTACCGCTTCCAAGGCGGCACGAACCTGCTCGAACTTCAGGTCCGGATTGCCGAGCCGGTGCAGCGTCTGATCGCTGCCCAACCGGCTGACGGCGGTGTTGAGATCGTTGCCCCAGCGATCCAAGGTATCCCGCTCCCTGGCGAGCTGGAACAGCGCTTCGGCGTAACGCCGCGGACGGGCAGCACCGGCCATGCGCTACTTCCCAGGTGTCGCGAAGATCAAGACGATGGCAAACACCAGGCCGATAATCGGCAACGCCTCGATCAGGCCAACGCCGATGAACATGGTGGTCAACAATGTGGCGCGTGCCTCCGGCTGACGGGCAATGCCCTCGACCGTGCGCGAGGTAACCAGACCATCGCCAATGCCGGCGCCACCAGCGCCGATGCCCAGCATGAGGCCGGCCCCGATGAACGCTCCCGCCAGCAAGATCGCGTGCTGCATATCCACGGACAGCTACCCCCTCCAATAACCCTTTGCTCTTCGTTTCACGGTCGCGCCCAGCGAGCCGACCGTGGCGAGTCCCAGCCACCCGAGGCGGGAACCATCACGCCCACTTTCATGATATCGGCGCACCTGACAGCATCGGCACGCCATTCCTCTCAGGAGTGATCGGCCGTCGCCACGACGGTACCGGTCGGGCGATGCGTCTCCTCCTCCGGCTCGTGTTCAATGGCCAGGCCGACGTAGGCCAGGAACAGCATGAAGAAGATGAAGGCCTGGATGAGGCCGACGAACATGCTGAAGCCAAGCCAGATCGGCATGGGCAACAACAACAGCCATGGAACATTGTACAGAAGCGCCTGCAGGATCAAGATCATGATCTCGCCGGCCACGATGTTGCCGAATAACCGGAACGACAGCGTCAACGGCCTCGATAGCTCGTCGATCACGTTGATGATGAAAAAGATCGGGGAGGGCCGCATGAGGTGCCGGACATGGCCGCCGACGCCTCGCTCCCGGATGGCTAGCCCCTGGACCAGAATGAAGGTGAAGATGCCAAGCGCCAGCGTGGTATTGAGATCGCTGGTAGGCGACTTCAGGTACGGAATGGGGATCAGGCCGATATAGTTGGAGATCAGGATAAAGACGAACACCGTGAGGGCGAGCGGCATGATCGCCGCGGCGCGCGTCCCCAGGCTGGACTCCGCTTGTGTGTTGACGAACTCCACGACGTATTCGTAGAGATTCTGGAAACCACGAGGCACGCCGCTGGTGAAGTTACGCGACAGCAGCGCGAGCGGGACCACGATGATGGCGATCACGACCCAGGTGAGTATGATCGTGTCGGCATTGATGGTGAGCAGACCGCTGCCGAACGGCGTGAGCTGCAGCCAGTGCTCACCGATCGGGATCGGCGACTGTGCGCTCCCGGTGCTGTTTGCGGCCAGGCCAGCTCGCCAGAGGCCGTCAAGCGCTTGCACGCGCCGCTTCTCCTTCCGCTGCCGCACCGTTGCGCACCGCGATAACCTCATCGACGGTGCGCGAAATGAGCTGATGCTGCTGGCCGGTATCCAGCGATACGCCGATAACACGTCGCGCCGCCTCGATGGTGAGGTCCACCACGTAGGAGCGCAGCTCCTGCTTGGTCTGCTCGCGCTCCTGATTGATCGCGCTGCGTGCCTGCTCGACCAGGCGGGCCGCATCGGCGCGGGCCTGAGCGATCTGCTCCTCGCGCAACTGGTCGGCCGCCTGGCGGGCGCTGGCGATGAGCGCCTGCCCCTCCGCGCGCGCCTTCTGCAGCTCCAGGAGCTGCTCGTCCTGCCGCGCCGCGGCTTCCTCGCGCGCGCGATCGGCCGCGGCCAGCGCCTCGCGTATCCGCTCCTGCCGCGCCGTCATCACCTTGGTCACCGGCTTGGCCAACCAGCGATTGAGGAAGTACAGCACGATGAGAAATGAGGCAACCTGGAAGAGCAGGGTGATATTGAGGGTCACCGGGTTCACGGCAATCGCGTCCTTTCTGGAACGGCGGTGAGGCTCACGGCGCTCCGGGCGCCAGCGATCGGGTGTTCAGCATCGGCAAGGGAGTCGAGTGAGTCTTCCAATGTATCGCCGCGCCTCCCGCTGTCATCCTGAGCGCAGCGAAGGACCCCCGGCATTTCCTCACGCGCTGCGCGGAGTTGTTGGGGGGCCAGTCTGTCGCGCCGGGGGTCCTTCGCTGCGCTCAGGATGACAGCGGGAGGCGCTCCATGCCACCTGGCAGACCCTACGCGGCTGTCAGACGTTTGGCGCGCCAAGAGGGGAATCGGGCGCGCCTTCGGACGAGTGGTCCACCGAGGCGCGGCAGTCGGAGAGTCGGGGCATGTTCGATAGACCGCCCGCGCGGCTGTCGCGATGGCAAGGACCATCATGGCGAGCAAGCCGAGTACGAAGCTGGGAATCGAGGCGGGATCGAGCTTGATTATCACCACGGTCGCCAGGAGCACCATGCTGAACCGAAGCGTCTGCCCCTGCGACATGATCGTCGTTGCCCTCTCGCGTGGAGCTTCGGCGGCGCGGTCGATGCGGCGCACCAGCATGCTGGCGTTGAGCAACGCGACCAGGCCGCCGCAACAGAGGCCCAACGCCACATTGCGCCAACCGGCGGACAATAGTAGCGCCCCGGCGGGCAACATGATTGCCACTGCCAGGGCGTAGACCTGCCGAACAACGGCAGAAAGGTCCGGTTTACTCAACTTATCCTGCGCCGCAAACTGAACCGGATGAGTTGCACACCGCTCACCGTGCCAACTATCAACCCGGCAAAAATGCACACCAAGATGAAGAGCGGTGCGGAATGAAATCGCGCGTCAAGCGATAGGCCAAGAAAGACGCCCAACCCCACACATACACCGAGCGTGACGCCAAACTGTGCAGCGAGCGCGAAGGCACGCCAAACTGTGAACTGGTCGTCCACCCGGTCCTTTCACGCACAAGTAACCCGCCTCTTTTCCGCACAGGATGGTACCACACCGCCGGTCAGCCAACAACCGGGTCCCGCCCCCGGTCCATCACACCGCCGCACCTTCCGCCCGGCGCGCGATCAACTGCGCAACTTGCTGTCGAATCGGCTCCAGCGTGATGCGTTGCAGCACCGGCTCGAAGAAGCCATCCACGATCAGGCTGACGGCCGTTGCACGGGGAAGGCCGCGCGCCATGAGGTAGAACACCTGCTCCGGGTCGACCGGCCCCGCCGTGGCGCCGTGGGTGCAGCGCACCTCGTTGGCCCCGATCTCCAGACCAGGGATCGAGTCGGCGCGGCAGTTGCCGGAGAGCAACAAGTTGCGGTTGGCCTGGTAGGCGTCGGTTCGCTGCGCATTGGGATGGACACGGATCATGCCGGTCCACAGCGTCCGAGATCGGTCCCGCAGCGCACCCTTGAACAGCAAGTCGCTCCTGGCGCCCGGCTTCACATGATCCTGGAAGGTGTGATGATCGACAAACTGTGTGCCGACAGCAAAGCAGATGCCGAGCATCTCCGTTTCGGCGCCTTCGCCATTCAGGACCACGTCGACGTTGGACTTATGCCAGCGACTGCCCAGGGACACCGTCAGCGAATTGAGACGAGCGGCGGCATCGAGCACGGCCCGCTGCATGCCGACGTTCGCGGCCCCGGAGCCAAGCTGCTGCAAGTTGATGTAGCGCAGCCGTGCCCCCCGCCCGAGGTACAACTCGGTGGCCGGGTTCGCAAACAGGTCGATGCCGTCGGCAGAAGCCAACTGCTCGACCAAGGTGACTTCGGCGCCATCCTCGACAACCACCAGCGTGCGCGGCGTCAGGGCCAGACCTGCCGTGTCCGCCCAGTGCAGCGCCTGCAACGGCAGCTTGACCTCGGCGAATCGCGGCACGTAGAGGAAAGTTCCGCCCTGCCAAAAGGCGGCGTTCATCGCGGCGAACTTGCTGAAGGTGGACGGCACGGCCTGGGTACCCAGGTAGCGCTGCACCAACTCGGGATGCTCCTGCGCCGCGCGGCTGAGTGTCGTGAAGACGACACCATCAGGCAGCGACGATCCAGACCCCTCCGCCGCGGTCGCGCCGTCACGAGTGACTAGCAGCGCGCCGCGCTCTTCGACTGTACCGCCGATGCCCAGTTCCTCGGGCAGGCCGGACAGCCCCGGCGACTGCGCGCTCCACTCCGGAACGGGATGGTAGCGGTCGAAGTGGATCGCCCCCATCACGTTGGTGCGGCGCCACTCCTCGTCCGTCCGGCTATTCGGCCAGGGTGTCTCCTCGAAGACATGCCAGGCTTGCAACCGCCAATCGCGTAGCCAGGCCGGCTCTTGCGCCTGCGTGCTCAGCCACTCGATGGCCTGACGGGAATAGCCGGTCGAGGCTTCTACGGACGCACTCATCTAGCCGACAGAACCTTCCATCTCCAACTGGATCAACCGGTTGAGCTCGAGGGCATACTCCAGCGGCAGCTCCTTGGCGATCGGCTCGATGAAGCCGCGCACGATCAGGCCGGCGGCCTCCGCCTCGCTGAGCCCGCGGCTCATCAGGTAGAACAACTGCTCCTCGCCGACTTTGGACACCGTCGCCTCGTGGGCGACCTGGACATCGTCCTCCTCGAACTCCATGTAAGGATAGGTATCGGTGCGCGAATGCTCATCCAGCAGCAGGGCATCGCAGACGACTTTCGATTTCACACCATGGGCGCCGCGCAGCACCTTGATCTCGCCGCGATAGCTGGCGCGACCGGTGCCCTTGCTGATGGACTTGGAAGTGATAGTCGAGGTCGTATTGGGGGCAAAGTGGTAGATCTTGCCTCCGGCATCCTGGTGCTGGCCGTCGCCGGCGAAGGCGATGGAGAGCACTTCGCCCTTGGCGCCCGGCTCCATCAGCCAGACGGCGGGGTACTTCATCGTGAGCTTCGAGCCCAGGTTGCCGTCGACCCACTCCATCGTCGCGTCGGCGAACGCCTTGGCCCGCTTGGTCACCAGGTTATAGACGTTGTGCGACCAGTTCTGGATGGTGGTGTAGCGGCAGCGCGCGCCGCGCTTGACGATGATCTCGACGACCGCGGAGTGCAGGGAGTCGCTGGCGTAGGTCGGCGCCGTACAGCCCTCCACGTAGTGGACGTAGGCGCCCTCGTCCACGATGATCATCGTCCGCTCGAACTGCCCCATGTTCTGGGCGTTGATGCGGAAGTAGGCTTGCAGCGGCAGCTCGACCTTGACCCCCTTGGGCACGTAGATGAAAGAGCCGCCCGACCAGACCGCGCTGTTCAGCGCCGCGAACTTGTTGTCGCTGTAGGGGATAACGGTACCCCAGTACTCCCGGAACAGCTCAGGGTACTCCTTCAGGGCGGTATCGGTGTCGACGAAGATGACACCCTGCTTCTGCAAATCCTCTTTCAGGTTGTGGTAGACCACCTCGGACTCGTACTGGGCGCCGACCCCAGCCAGGTATTTGCGCTCAGCCTGGGGAATGCCGAGCTTGTCGAAGGTGCGCTTGATGTACTCGGGCACCTCTTCCCAGGTGCGGCCCTGGCGCTCGGAGGGACGGACGTAGTAGTAGATGTCGTCGAAATTGATGTCGTGCAGGGATGGGCCGCCCCAGTTCGGCATTGGCCGTGCCAGGAAGTGCTTGAGCGACTTCAGGCGATAGTCCAGCATCCACGCCGGCTCGCCCTTCATGGCCGAGATTTGCTCGACCATCTCCTTCGACAGCCCCTTTTCCGACTTATAGACGGGAGCCTCTTCGTCGCGGAAGCCATACTTGTAATCGGTACCAAACTCCTGATCAAGCGCCATGGTGATCTCCTATATTCCCCTTGAACGGGCGTACGGTGTGCGCCCAAGGGCGCATGCCATGCGCCCCTACGCCGCGGCCCCGCCGCGTACCTCCTTGACGATGGTTTCGTACCCTTTGCTGTCCACGTCCAGCGCCAGCTCCGGTCCGCCGTTCAATACGACACGGCCGTCGACCAGCACGTGGACGAAGTCCGGCTTGATGTAGTTCAGGATGCGCTGGTAGTGGGTGATGATGAGCACGCCCAGCTCCGGGCCGCGCAAGGAGTTGACCCCTTCCGACACGATGCGGACGGCGTCCACGTCAAGGCCGGAGTCGATCTCGTCGAGGATAGCGACCTGGGGCTTCAGCAGCGCCAGCTGCAGCACCTCGGCGCGCTTCTTCTCACCGCCGGAGAAGCCGTCGTTGAGATAGCGATTGACGAAGCTATTGTCCACCTGGAGTAGCTTGAGCTTCTGCTGCATCATTGGTCGGAAGTCGCGCGCGCTGACCGCGCCTTCGCTGCCGTGGGGGCCGACGCCGCTGGTGCGCGTGGCGTTCAGGGCAAGGCGCAGGAAGTTCTGCGTGTTGACTCCCGGAATCGCCATCGGCGCCTGGAAGGCCAGGAACAGCCCGCGACGAGCACGCTCATCCGGTCCCAACTCGAGGACGTTCTCGCCGTTGAGCAACACCTCGCCACCGGTCACCTCGTAGTTGGGATGCCCCATGATGGCGTAGGACAGCGTGCTCTTGCCGGAGCCGTTTGGCCCCATCAAGGCGTGTACTTCGCCCCTATTGACGACCAAATTCACGCCGTTGAGGATTTTCTTGCCTTCGACCTGAACGTGCAAATCGCGGATAACCAGATCACCATCAGCCATGCTGTGTCACAACACCTTTCCCCGCCGCCTGCTCCGTCAGGAGCTCCATCGGGCTCGTATACGTCACCGGCTCGCGCCGCGCCGGAAGGGGTACCAGGGCCGCCAGAGTCATGCCGTCCAGGGTCTGCGCGATCGCCTTGCCCACTTGCAGCCACATGAGTCGCGTGGAGCAATGCCCCTCGAATTCGCACACCGGCTCGGCCGCGCCCTCGGTCACGCACACCATCGGCGCGATCGGTCCCTCCAGGGCGCGCAGGATCTCGCCCATGCGGATCTGTTCCGGTGACCTGGCCAGCGCATAGCCGCCATGCACACCGCGCTGACTCTCGATCAGCCCGGCCTTGCGCAGCGACACCGCCAACTGCTCCAGGTAGTCCACCGACAGGTGCTCCTGCGCCGCGACTTCCGTAAGCGGCACCGGCCCAGCGCCCCAATGTCGAGCCAGGCAGACCATCATGCGCGCGCCGTACTCGCCACGGGTCGACACCTTCAACATCAAAGGCCCCCAAAATCCCGAGTGGATTCCTCAGGTTTGAGTATACCGGTTATGGGTGAGCGGCGCAACGTCCGGTCAGAGCCGGTTCTTGCCACGGCGTCTCCACCTGGGGCTGAAGCCCCAGGTGGAGACGCCGTGCCGCGCCCTTAAGTGCGCCACACGTTGTCGCGCCGTTAGCTCGCTTGTGTGGGTTGGCGGAGGGGCCGCCGCCAGGGATGGTCGGCGGTGGGGCGACCGTCCCT
>Ga0207416_1003178_pt1 | contig 16246 bp, 13 predicted proteins | sample PaiPotPPM11metaG_FD_184107 | JGI IMG/M metagenome (GOLD analysis project Ga0207416, IMG submission 184107) | Iron sulfur acid spring bacterial and archeal communities from Banff, Canada, to study Microbial Dark Matter (Phase II) - Paint Pots PPM... ...
GGTATCTGGATAGTGGCAGCCGCGACTGCTCCATCATCGGAGATCTGCTGTGGTTGCGTGGATGTATCGTCGTTTTCAATCATGGTCGCGCTCCAATCGAATCTGCAAAACAGTCTTGAAACTACCCGGTTCTGCCTTCACTATACAATACACACAATTGTACGAAAAGAGAGTTCTGGTTGTTGCAAACGGCGTATTCAGTTTGTGCTATCATTACAGCAGAAACAGAGATGAACAGAACCATACGCTTGAGGAACTGAGCATAATGATTGTAAGCGATGTGATGACGACCAGGCTTGTGACGGTCGTGCCTGATGATACATTGAGTCACGCGGCCAACCTGCTGCGCCAGTATCAATTTCATCACCTGCCCGTTGTGAGAACAGCGCCAGCATTTGGCAGTATGTACACCTCACAGAGCAAACATCCTGTGCTGGAAGGTCTGCTGACCTCGCAGGATATCGATATGGCGGCGGCAGTGGGAACCAGTTCGAGCGATATATTGCATCGACCCTGGGGGGAGCGGCGCGTGCGTGAGGTGATGCACCGCGCCACCATGCGGGTGACGCCGGCTACCAGCGTGGCGGCTGCGGCTCAGATTCTTGTCGAGCGGGGCCTGAATAGCCTGCCTGTGGTGGAGTACGAGCGTGCTGAACAGGTTTCTGGTGAGCAGCAAGACGAAGCGTTAATCCAGCCGTTGCTGGTTGGGTTGCTCACACGCAGCGATCTATTGATAGCCCTGGCGCGCTCGCTGGGAGCCTTTGAGCCGGGTATGCAGTTGAGTATTGCGCTTCCTATGGGCGATCTTACGCCACTGGCGAAGACGTTGGCCCTGGCCGCCGAGCTACATATACAGGTGCGCAGTGTGCTGGCGGCGCCACTGGAAGGGAAAGTGCCATTGAGCGCAACGGTGCGCCTGGGGACGATTCATCCCGCGCCCCTGCTGGTGCGCCTGCAGGAGGAGCATATTGAGTATGCCTATGGGGAGGCGCAGTGAAATGAGCAGCGCGAGGCCAAAAGGGAAAGCCGCGGCGAGGGCGCGTTTGATTTTTCATCCAGATGAACTGCGCTATAATTTCGGGGCGGAACATCCATTGCAGCCCGCTCGGATTGCGGCCTTGATGGATTTACTTGAGAAATGCAACCTGTGGCATCCTGCCAACGCAGAACAGGGGCTTGCCCTGCGTCCGGCGACGATAGAAGAACTGAACCTGGCGCATTCCGCCGAATATATCGCGGCGGTGCGGGAACTGAGCAGGGGCGAAGCGCTAGACGCGGATAAAGAGGAACGGCAGCGACGCTCACAACTCGCGCTCAAATATGGTTTTGCTGACGGAGATACGCCCGTGCTGGCCGGTATGCACGAAGTTACGGCGTCTATCGCGGGCGGTTCGCTGGTCGCGTTAAGTGCGGTGATGGGTTTGCCCGAAGGGGGAGAATTCACCACGGAAGACCAGCGGCCTTTGCACGTCTTTCACCCTGCCGGAGGGCTGCATCATGCCTGGGTAGACCGGGCCTCGGGCTTTTGCGTGTATAACGATATTGCCGTAGCCATTGCCCACGCGCTGCGGGCGAGCGAGGCCAAAATTCTGTATATCGACTTCGACGCTCATCACGGCGACGGGGTGCAGCGCGCCTTCTACGACGAGCCGCGCGTCATGACTATATCGCTGCACGAAACGGGGCGCTACCTCTTCCCTGGCACGGGGGATGTACTTGAACTCGGCAACGGCCTGGGACGCGGCTACTCCGTTAATATACCGCTGGAACCGTTTACCGAGGACGATTCGTATATCGAAGTGATCGAATCACTGCTGACACCACTGGTTATTTCTTTCGCGCCCGATGTGATCGTCACGCAGCACGGGTGCGATACGCACGCCTGGGACCCGCTGACGCATCTCAGCCTGACTATGCGCGGCATTGCGGCGCAGATTCAACTGGCGCACAGTCTTGCGCATACCTATTGTCAGGGGCGCTGGCTGGCCCTGGGCGGCGGTGGGTATGATCTGTACCGCGTGGTACCACGGGCCTGGAGTATGGTGTGGGCGGAAATGTCTGAACAGACGCTGCCAGAAACGCTGCCCGGTGCCTGGGTCGAGCATTGGCGACCTGAGTGGCAGGCCGTTGAACAACAGGAACAGGAGGATCAGCAGGTGATGGGCAAGTCTGCCACGGCGCAAGTGTTTCCGCTCCTGTTTGAGGATCGCCCGGAAGATTTCCCCGCGCAGCCCCGGCGCTGGTCGATCAGCAATGCCAATCGTCATACAGTTGCGCTGGCGCGGCATTTGCTGGTACCCCCTTCGGTGCGCCAGGCGTTTCCAGCAGCGCGCTCCCATTCGCCGCTGGCCGGGTTATTCGATCTGCTGCACCTGCAAGGGACGGACACCCCCTCGCGCAGTAAAACGATGGAAACACCGGCAGGCACGCTGCTTTTGCGTGACTTCTGCCCGCCCTCCCTACTTGAGCGGCTGACAGCAGATAAGGGACTGCACGCTTTTGCGCGTTTGCCTGAGCGCGAGCTGCAATTGTTTATGGGCATTGCCCGGCGACCCGATTGCGCTTTGACGCTTGCCCATACCACCGAAGGCGTGATCGTTGGCGAGGTGACGCTGGCGCCCGGCGATGAATGGTGGGAGGGATTGGAGAATGTCTATGAAGTGGCTATCGAGGTAAGTTCTAACTGGCGCGGCTTCGGTGTTGCGCGTCAACTATTGTCGTTCGCGCTCGAACTGGATGCGCTGGAAGATATTATCCTGTTCGCGCTGGGTCTATCCTGGCACTGGGATACCGACGGGCTGGGCATCAGCGTTTTCCAGTATCGCGAGATGATTGCGCGGCTGTTTGCCTCACAGGGTTTCGCCGAATATCCTACCACCGAGCCGAACGTCAGTCTGGAGCCTGCCAACATTTTGCTGGCGCGCATCGGTAAGCGCGTTGACCAGCGCGTCGCCAGCCAGTTCTTGAACCGGCTGCTCAGTTCGCCTAATCTTTCCCGTCTGTAATATATCTACTTCTTCGTCCGGGTATAAAAAAAGAGGGTCCCACCATAGAGAACTAGTGTGGAACCCTCATTATTTTATGAAGCAATTTGCTCCGATATCTTCCCTTTGTCAACTAGCCAGCGCACAAACTCCAGCCGCCGCTTTTCCGCGAGTTGTTTGAGCCGCTCACGCTCGTTGTGTAATTTACGAAGCTGGCTCAATTGTTTCATTTCGCTCTCGGCGAATCCTCCCTTGCGCAGAATTTCACGGTCTTCCTTGCGGTCCATGTCATCCTCCTTACTTAGGCTGTAAAACAGCTACTGGGGCGTAATCGCCAACATGCGTTCGATGCGCTTAAGAAGTGCCTGCAAAGCATACGGTTTGGGAAGATGATCCAGCATTGATCTGGGTTCTCCCTGCATACGGATGGAACTACGAATGGCCGATTCCGCACTGGTAAGCAACACCGGCGCGCTAGAATAACTGCGCAACACCTTGAACACATCCCAGCCGGTGGTTGCGCCGGATAGATCGAGATCAAGCAGCACCAGGTCAGGAATTTCCTGATGGAGCGCCATAATCGCCATCTCTCCACTGGTTGCAGTAGAAACTGCATACCCGCGCGCGCTCAGCATGTCAGCTTCCAGATTTGCCAGCGAAACATCATCCTCAACCAGGAGTATACGTTGCAGCGTCGCTGACTCCTTAACGTGGGTGTGCAGTGTTCGCGCGAAATCTCGCACGCCACCCAACGTGGTATTTTTGAAAGAACTATGACCGCCACCCGGCTGAGTGTTTGTTGCAGCGTCATCTGGCATGACCGACATCCTGCTTCCGCACAGATTAGAATTGTGTTGCGGTACCACCGCCGGTGCGATGTAGAGAGTCTATCTCTCTTAGGAAGTAGTGTACACGAGGGTTGGTGATAAAGACGTGAAGAATCGCTGAGCATTGTGAAATTTATGTGAAAAGGAAGAGAAGGAAAATGAATATTCTTTCATGATAAAGGTTCAACTGGCTCAGGCTTGCTATCCCTCTTCGCTATCAGGCAGGGGTACATAATAGCCGACGCCCAGTTCGTTGAGCAGGAAGCGCGGCTGGGTGGGGTCTGGTTCCAGCTTGCGGCGCAGGTGGCGGATGAACGTGCGGAGGTAGGTATTTTCGCCGCTGTAGTCGGGTCCCCAGACGCGCTGGAGCAATTCGCGGTGTGTCAGCACTTTGCCCGCGTTGCGGGTCAGTTCGCTGAGCAAATCGTATTCGGTGGGGGTGAGGTGAATCTCTTTGCCGCCAGAGCGCACCTGGCGGTGGGCGAAATCGACGATGAGGCCGTTGGGACCGCCGCGACGATAGACGGGGCGCGGTTGATCGCCGCCTGCCACGCCGCTGCGCAAGCGCGCGGCCTCGTCTGCGCGGCGCATGGCAGCGCGCACGCGCGCCAGCAACTCATTCAGGCTGAACGGTTTGGTCAGGTAATCGTCCGCGCCCGAGTCAAGCGCGCGAATCTTTACCGATTCCTCGTCGCGAGCAGAAAGCACGATGACGGTGGCTCTGCTCCATTCGCGCAGGCGGCGCAAGAAGGCCAGCCCGTCCAGTGTGGGCAGGGCGAGGTCGAGCAGCACCAGTTCTGGCTCGAAGATGGCGGCCTGGTCGATGGCCTGCGCGCCATCGCGTACCGTCTGCACCTGGTGTCCCCTGGCCCGCAGTTGCGCCAGCAAAAACGAGCGCATCTGCGGATCATCCTCGACGCAAAGAATGCGAAGCTTGCGATCAGTAGTGGTCATATATTCCTCATGAGACTTCGTGTATTACCGGGCTGGCAATGCAAAGTGTGAAGGCGAACGTCGTGCCTTCGCCGGGTGCGCTGTGCAGGGTAAGCCTACTGCCATGCGCCTCAACAATGCCGCGACTGATATACAGCCCCAGGCCCGTAGCGGGACTCCAGCGCGCGCTGCCGCGCTGCGCGATTTCTGGTTGACCGGGGCGATTTGCTTCCGGGCGTCGCATGGCGGCGAAGGTGCTAAAGCGCGTAAACAACTCTGCCTGCCGCTCTGGTGTGATGCCGGCGCCGCGATCAATGACGCGCAACTCGACGCCTGTGGGCTTATCCTCACCTGAGTTATATAGTAGCACAGCTTCTAAGCGCACGGTATCCCCTTCGGGCGCATAACGAAAGGCGTTGCTGAGTAAATTTGTGAGGACGCTGACGATCAATTCATAATCAGCAAGTACGGCGGGCGCGCCGGGGTCGATATGGATGGTCAGGGAGCGCTTCGAGGAAGCGATCAGCGCTTCCAGGCGTTCTTGCACATCCTCGAAGAGTTCTGGCAGCAAAACAGGCTCTCGGTCCAGGCGTAATGCTCCGGCTTCGATGCGCGAGGCGTCGAGGAAGTGGTTAATCATGCCTACCAATCGTTCCACCTGTTCGTCGGCAGTCTGTAAGAACTCCATTTGCTCTCCTGCTGACCATTCGTAATCGCTGGCTTGCAGCGCGCTCAAGTGGGCGCGAATATTGGCGAGCGGTGTTTTCAGTTCGTGCGCCATGCTGGTGAAGAAGTCTTCGCGCGCGCGCTCCAACGCTTTGATGCGCGTGATATCCTGAATGACCAGTACCGCATCGGTAAAGGCTCTAGCGCTGACACGCAGGGGAGCGGCATTGACCAGCAAGTAGAGCGGCTGCCCGTCGGGCTGGGTAATATGCAGTTCGGCTTCACTGGCTTCGCCTTTATGCAGCGCGCGGTAGAGCGGTTGCTCTTCGTAGGGGAGTTCCTCACCGGATGGCCCGAACACTTCCATGCTTCTGAACAGCTCTTCGATATTCATGCCTATCATGCGCTCGGATGCGAAATCGAGATCATCGTAGAGGGTGGATGCGCCATTTGTAGGTTTCCATCCCATGCGCTGCAACAGTTGCGCCGTTTGGCGATTGCTTATACTCACCCGGTTATCGCGGGCGGAAACGAGCAGCACGCCCGATGGCAGGCGAGACAACAGCAGCCCGAGGCGGCTATGCTCTAATGCCAGCGCATTCTGGGCCTCTTCCAGCGCCTGGTTGCGCTGCGCCAGTTCGGCAGTGCGCGCTTTCACTTCATCCTCGATATGCTCGCGCGCTGTCACCTGCTCGGTAACATCGTGATAAAGCACCACATAGGCAAAGATGTTGCCCTGGTCGTCCGAGATGGGCGCTTTCGAGCGGCGTATGGCGTAAAGTTTTCTGTCGGCGCCAATCATTTTAAATTCGTCCACACGATTTTCATAGGGATGCTGTTCGAGATCTGCGACCATGTCTTGAAAGGAAGGTGATCTATCAAGAAAAATGGCGGTGCTGCGCGCCAGGGCCTCGTTGAAATGCAGACCGATTACGTCATCGGACCAACCGAGCAACCGGCGTATGACGCTGTTGATGTCGGCAACGCGCCATCGCGCATCGTAGAGGATCACCCCGTCAGGGATAGCGCGCATCACATTTTCACGCTGGCGTGCCTGCCGCCGGGCGTCTCGCGCATGGCGATCGATGCTCAGGAAGAAGCGCGCATTCTGGATAGCCAGTCCGACCTGCTGCGCGAACTGTTCCAGCAGTTCGACTTCCTCGGCTGGCAGACCGCGCACGCGGCGGTGATAAACCTCGATTGACCCCAGGATGGCCCCTGCGTGTGTATCCTTGACGGGAACAGGATCGAAGATGGGGACGCAGATGACTGATCCCGGGCGGCGGGGCGTGCCATCATCGTCTAGCAGAGGAAACTCAATTTCGGGCTGAAGACTGGTGTTCGGGATTACAAGCGAATGGCGCGTCTGCATGACCCGGCCCAGCAGCAAATGCTCGCCGACCTGCGGCCACCAACTTTGCGAACTGAGGTGCAAGCCCTTCTGCGCCGCGATAGTTACTCTGGGTAGAGGATCTGATAGATGGACTGGTGCTTGCACGTGGCTTTCCTGGCTATCAGTCCTGCCCGAAATTGAGTCATCGAGCAGCAGGATAGCGCAGCGCGTCGAACCCACTAATTCCTGTACAGCCTGGAGGATGCGGTCGAGTACCTGGGGCAGCGCGAATGGTCCGGCAATGGCCGAGGAAATGTAGTGTATAGCATTGATGTGCATACGCGAACGCATCTTCTCTGTCACATCCTCGATAGTAAGCAACAAGGGACGTGCCAATTGTTCTTGCTGTGAAGAGGACGCGCCGGTGAAGAGTGAGGCGAGCGAACCTTCTCTATCTGGTTCGATGCTGACAGTCCAATAGGTGCGCCCGCGCGTCTCAAGAAATCCCTCGTAAGGAATATCGTTCAAATGTAGCGCGTGACGGTTCTCGTCAACCGTGTGTGACCACGCTTCAAGCGTCGCTACCGCGCTGGATGGAAGCAGGTCTCGTAGGAATTGTCTTGCTGTTTCCAATGATGGATGGAGTTTTTCTAAGTATGAGAGAAGTTGGGGATTAGCATAATAGATGCGCAACGTGGCCGCGTCGAGAACGGCCATGCCAACCGGCGCGTGCGCCAGCATAAATTTAAGGGGTGTAGATAACGAAAACTCAGTCTCCATTTTATATAATTTCTAGTGTATAACCACAAGACCTATTAGGAAACGTTGATCTTGTCAACGAAGAACTCCAGTGCTACACTAGCCTTGATAGCTCTCGCTGTCAGTTGCAGCAATGTCTACACATTACTGAGGGTTGAAACTATTATACCTCTTTTTTGAGAGGATTTCTGGTGATTACCCGTAAAAGCGCAAGAGATCCTTCGCAGCGCTCAGGATTACGGTGTTCAAGACTGTCATCCTGAGCACTGCGAAAGATCTCCGAGTCTCTCTATCGTCGCAAACTTGATCTAGCCGACTTATGGGGAAGCACTAATTTGACAGTCAACAATGTAGCCTATAATACAATAGTTAGAGTTTGCAGCCAACTTGTTTATAGCAAGCGAGCCAGGCTGAGGATTGAAACGTTATAGGTATTGTATAGTGAACAGAACGCCCTACTTGCAAGTAGGGCGTTCTTTCGTTGAAAAGACAAAAGTACTTTAATTTGATTCTTTATTGCAAGTTCGTAAGATGAAGTTGTTTCCGAATTAAAAAAAGTAAGAGTACTGAAAGGTCATCATTTCCGACTTTTGTATTACTGAAAAGAGTACCAATGTAGAGATGAGTTACCAATTTCTTCTCTGACTGTTTTATAGAACAGAGGTACAAATCAGTTAGAAGTGGAGAATTATTTGATATGTCGAGTATTGCTCATACGAAGAATTTGCATGGGAATCGACAGGATTTAGATGAACATCTCCGAAATGTGGCGGGTGTAACTGAACAATATTGTGCCTCATTTGGGGGCGCAACAATTGGACGAATAGCGGGATTGCTGCACGACATCGGCAAATATGATCCGGCATTTCAACTATACTTGTTGAATGCCGAGCAGAATCCGGCTAAGGGCATGAGAGGGCCAGACCATAAGGGGGCTGGCACAGTCTTCGCACAAACAGTTGAAGCGAGGGGTGTGCTGTCGTTTCTCATTAATGGGCATCATGGAGGGCTAGCAGCAAGGTCCGATCTTAAAACGACAATTTTGGAACGCCGGTCAAATAAAGCTGTTCAGGATGCAATTGCTACAGCAAAACGCCTGATACCAGAGTTGCAGGCTATTCCTCGTGATCTCATTCCAGCATCTATCGGTACCTCATTAGAGCAAGAGTTTTTTGTGCGCATGGTTTTTTCGGCCCTCGTTGATGCCGACTTTCTTGATACAGAGCAGCACTTCAATGGTGGGAAAAGAGCGGAGCGCGCGCATCAGTGGCCTCTAGCGGACCTGTGGGAACGATTCAGCGCAGCTTACACGCAAGCTTTTGCAAGTGCGCCTGAAAGTAGTTTGAATGCCATACGAGCCGAGGTCTACCAACATTGTCTGAATGCTGCTCATCTTCCGCCTGGATTCTTTCGTTTAACAGTTCCAACAGGCGGTGGAAAGACCCTGTCAAGCCTGGCATTTGCACTAAAACATGCGTTGCAGCATGATTTTGAACGCATCATTTATGCTATTCCCTACACAAGTATTATCGATCAGACGGCGGAGGTATTTCGGAATATTCTCGGAGACGCTGGTGCAATTATAGAGCATCATAGCAACATTGAATTGCAGGACCCGGAAAAACCAACCCTGACAGAAATCCGCAGAAGGCTGGCTGCTGAAAACTGGGATGCGTCATTGATAGTGACGACAACGGTACAGTTATTTGAGAGCTTATTCGGACGTGGTACAGGCAAATGTCGCAAACTACATAATATAGCGCGTAGCATTATCGTCCTGGATGAAGTGCAAATGCTGCCCGTCTATTTGCTCGCCCCAATCCTTGATGTATTGCGCCAGTTAGTTGCGCATTATGGAGTTTCAGTTGTGTTATGCACCGCGACCCAGCCGGATTTTGGGTCGCGGCAGGGCTTCGAGGGGCTGGACAATATCCGGGAAATCATTCCATTGCCAGTACAGGAAAGGCATTTTGCGGCGCTGCGGCGTGTCGATTACCAGTTACCCGTTCCTGAGGAAAGCTGGACGTGGGAACAGCTGGCGGCTCGTGTGCAGGCTGAACAGCAGATACTGGTGATCGTCAATACACGCCCCGACGCCATAGAAATTATGGACAGGCTCTCCCCTGCTGATTCTCTCGATCAAGACGACAATACCGCGCTTTTTCATCTCTCGACGCGCTTATGTGGAATGCACCGGCGCGCGGTTTTAGAGGAGGTGCGTCGTCGCCTCAAGGGAAAGGAGCCTTGCCGTCTCATTGCCACACAGGTCATTGAGGCTGGCGTTGATGTGGATTTCCCACTCGTCATGCGAGCTATCGGACCGCTCGACCGCATTGTGCAGGCGGCAGGACGTGCCAATCGCGAAGGGAAGATGGAACAACCGGGTCAGGTGATTCTATTTCTTCCTGCTGATGGTCGCGTTCCGAAGGGGTCGTATCAGCTCGGAACAGATATAACAAAACGGTTGTTACAGCAGAGTCCCGTAGATTTACATGATCCAGGCCTGTATCAGCAGTACTTCCACGACTACTATGGATACCCATTTCTGGATCATCATCAAATTCAGGAAGCCCGCAAAAGCTTCGATTATCCGCTTGTCGCTGAAAAGTTTCGCATGATTGAGGATGATAGCACGCCTGTGATTGTCAGGTACGACCCACCCTGGTTGGAGGGTGAGCATCCGATTGACGCGCTTTTCAACAATATAGCATCGTCCCCTAAACGCGAATACCTGCGCGCGCTGCAACCCTACACCGTGAACTTGGTCAATCATGAATTTGAGAAGGCGAAACAAAAAGGACTTGTTTATGAGGTCATTCCCGGTGTCTGGAGATGGGAAGGCAAGTACGATAGCGGAAAGGATGGGAAACATGGACAGGGTATTGTACTCGACAGCATAGTGAGCGCCGAGAGCAATATCTGGTAACAGCAGAGCAACTATCAAGCCATAAAGAAAGGATTTTGTTTGTATGAACTATGCCCCGGTTCAAGTCTGTGTCTGGGGAAAGTTTGCCTGTTTCACTCGACCGGAGATGAAGGTTGAGCGTGTCAGTTATGAAGTAATGACCCCCTCAGCCGCGCGCGGGATTCTCGAATCGATCTTCTGGAAACCGGAATTTTCCTGGCAGATTCGAGAAATCCGTGTGTTGAAGCCAATTCGCTACTTCTCCATTTTACGAAACGAGGTTAATAACCGGGCGAACTATGCATCAGCGCTGCGCCATATTAGAGGCGAGGATGGCTATTATGCCGGTGAGGACCGCTCTCAGCGTCACACACTTTGCCTGCGTGATGTTGCGTACACCATCGCAGCCAGAGTTGTTGTACGACCCGGCGTTGAGGAGGACGAGGCCAAATATCGCGACCAGTTCCAGCGGCGTGTCAAACGGGGCCAGTGTCACAACATGCCCTACCTGGGCTGCCGCGAATTTACCGCGAACTTCGCACCAGAGCCACCTCACGATAGTGATACGCGCTTGCGAGAGGATATCACCGTCGATTTGGGACGAATGCTTTTTGACCTTGATTACAGGGAAGATGGTAGCGGTAGGGGTAATCCCCGTTTCTTTCATGCCCGGCTCGCAGGAGGCGTATTGCGCATACCAGAAACGCTGTACAGGAGAGGAGGAGAATAACGATGTTTCTGGAAAAATTAAGTGCGTATGCAGAGCAGATTGATATGCCTCCATCCATGTATCAATCAACCCCAATTCGCTATGTGATCCGGTTAGATGCAGACGGGAACTATCTTAACATTGAGGAACTTGTGGATGAGAAGAACAAGCTTACTTTTTCGCGCAATGCTCCTTCCTGTAAGCGTTCATCAGGTATCAAACCGAAATTGCTTGTTGACAATGGCGAATATACAATCGGCATAGCACGTGAGAAAAGCGATCCCAGGCGTGTTCAGGAACAGCACGCAGCCTATGTCGCGCAAGTGTGCGAGTGCGCTGTAGAGACACGCGAACCGTTGGTAATCGCCGTGACGCATTATCTGCGTTCCCTGGATATTGGGCGCATCATCAAAGAAAAGCCAGATTTTGACCCATCCGCTAATATCACTTTTCGAGTGGGTGACTGCTATCCCTTTGATCTGGATTCTGTAAAACGGTACTGGGCCACAAAGGCGGCGGCTTCTGATGATAGCGGGCCAGTGATGCAATGCCTTGTGTGCGGCGAAATGCGACCACCGGTGGAGCGTCTGCCCATCGTTATCAAAGGTATACCCGGCGGTCAGGCAACCGGCCTGACGCTCATTTCCGCGAATGCTGCCGCTTTTGAGTCCTACGGGCTGATCGCTTCATTGATTGCTCCTACATGTGAAGCATGTGGAGAACGTTTTGGCAACGCGCTGAATGCTTTGTTGAGAGAGAACAAGACTCATATTGTCATTCCACCACTTGCTTATGTGTTCTGGCTGCGCGATCCCGGCACTGCGGACCTGGATATGCAAAGCCTGATGAACGCGGAGCCTGCTGATGTGAAAAATCTTTTGCATGCAGCACGGCGCGGGAGATCTGAGTCTACCTTAATCGACGACACAACGGCATTCTATGCCGCGACGCTTTCGGCAAGCGGCGCTCGCGTGGTGCTGCGTGACTGGATAGAGACCTCCGTTGAGACCGCCCGGCAAAACCTGGCCCGGTATTTTACCCTGCAACAGATTCAGGACTACCAGGGCAATCTCATTCGTTTCCCTTTGTACTCTCTCATCAATGCGACTATCAATCGCGATACCCAGGAGAAACCACAGCCGCAGGTTGGTCTGGCCTTAATGCATGTTGCTCTGCATGGAGGCGAACTTCCCAAATCACTTTTGTATAAAGTTGTACTGCGCATTCGGGCTTCCCGTAATGTGCAGCCTGTTCAAGCCGCTCTCATTAAAATGGTTCTGCTATCACAGCACGATACAACTATTCTAAACAATGAAAGGGATGATTACATGACAACAGTGAGCGAAGACGAAAAGGACGCCGCTTATCTATGCGGGCGGCTCCTTGCTCAACTCGACTACATCCAGCACCGCGCGCTGGGAAAGGTCAACGCCACCATTGTTGACCGTTTTTATGGTACCGCTTCTGTGTCCCCGGCAGTCGTTTTTCCGCGTCTGCTCAAAGGAGCGATACCGCATCTGGCAAGTATACGCCCCGACCACAACGCGAACTCAAAAAGCTATTCCGCGTCCCTGAGCTATCCTGACAGGGAATTAGCGCGCCTTCTGGAACAATTAAGCTCGTTCCCGCCTATGCTTACGCTTAAAGAGCAGGGCAGGTTTGCGCTCGGCTTTTACCATCAAAAGGCCCAGATTCTCTCACAGGCGGCAAAAACAGGGATTGCTCAATCCCTGACCTCAGAAGACATCGATAGCGATGCAGTGACAACATCAGTAAGTGAAGGAGAATAAGAACTATGACGACGACAGCACCATCGATTTTCTGCGATCCAACGAAAAGGCACGATTTCGTCTTCTTGTTCGATGTGACGAACGGTAATCCCAATGGCGATCCCGATGCGGGTAATTTGCCGCGCATCGACCCGGAAACTATGCATGGTCTGGTAACGGATGTGTGCATCAAACGCAAGATACGCGACTGGGTGGACATAACGCACAACAATGAAGAGGGCTTTGACATCTACGTTCAGAACAAGGGTATTGCCCTCAACGATTTTAATAAGCAGGCGCACCAGGCCGTCTTCGGAGCGAAACCCGCAGAGAATGGGCGAAGCGAACAGGGGGTTACTGAAGCCAAACGCGCGAAAGGCACAAAGGACGATGAGCCGAAGGAGAGCGCTGCTCCCCGGCAGAATGCGCGCCGTGAGTGGATGTGCAAACACTTTTATGACATCCGCACATTCGGAGCAGTTCTTTCTACAGGCGACTATCCTGCCGGTCAAGTACGCGGGCCAATTCAATTGACCTTCGCTCAATCAATCAGCCCGATCACTCCATTGGACATTTCAATCACTCGCGTGGCTGTCACGGAAATTGACGAGAAAAAGAAAACGACTACTACCATGGGTCGCAAGTCCTTCGTCCCTTACGGGCTGTATCGCGGTTATGGCTTTTTTGTCCCTCATTTCGCGCAGCAGACAGGATTCTCCGCCGAAGACCTTGAACTGTTCTGGTCAGCCCTGCGCTCGATCTGGGATGTGGATCGTTCAGCAAGCCGGGGTATGCTGGCACTGCGCGGTCTGTATGTCTTCAGTCATGCGAATGCACTGGGTAACGCCCCCGCGCACAGCCTCTTTGATCGTCTTCACATCAATCTCAATGAAGGAGTAGAGGCTCCCCGCTCTATTGGCGACTATACAGTCACAATCGATGAGGCAGACATGCCAGAAGGCGTAACTCTCAACTATCTGGTCTGATAAGGTTGACTAACGGGGTACTGTGTAGCAGCAGCCAGCAGTTCGTTGGATGTCTGCTACAGAGAGCAGGTATGCGATGATGAATGTGTATGAAGCCTCCGATGAGGAGATCGAGCCGGTGATGATCTCAGCGTTGGAGCATTACAGCTATTGCCCGCGCCAATGCGCTTTGATACATCTCGAGCAGACTTTTGATGAAAATATTTATACGTTGAAGGGCCATATGGCTCACGAGCGAGTTGACCAGGCAATAGCTCGCAATGAGGATGATATTCGAGTAGAGCGCGGGTTGCCATTGTGGTCGCGGTTGTTAGGACTGACTGGAAAGGCCGATGTCGTTGAATTTTACGATAACGTTCCGTATCCAGTCGAGTACAAATTAGGGAAACAACGCAAGTGGCAATTTGAGGCGATACAGCTATGCGCGCAGGCTCTGTGTTTAGAGGAGATGATGGGCTGCACAGTTCCTAAAGGCGCGATTTATTACTGTAGTTCGCGCGTCCGTCGCGAAATCGAGTTTGATACGCCCTTGCGTGAAAAGGTAGTAGAGATAGCTGAAGCGGTTCGCGCCATGCTCGCAGGCATGACTTTGCCTCCCGGTGTGAATGACCAGCGCTGCGATAAATGCTCGCTCATCGAGTCATGTATGCCCACCGTGATTACGAAACCGGGACGCTGGCGATCCTACAGTGCTGCCCTCTTCACTCCTGACGAAGTAGTTGCACCTGATCTGCGGATCAGATAAGGATGGAAACAAACATGAAAGAGATCTTGAATACGCTCTATGTGACGAAAGAGCGAGCATACCTGCACCTCGACCACGATACGATACGAATGGAAGTGAAAACGGAAAAGCCAGTACAAATGCCTTTACTTCATCTGGGGAGTATTGTCTGTTTTGGTGATATTTTAATCAGTCCCGCGCTCATTTCGCGGTGTGCTGAAGATGGTCGAACCATCACACTGCTTGACGCGAATGGGCGCTTCAAAGCGCGCATCGATGGACCTACCAGCGGCAATGTACTCCTTCGCCAGGCGCAGCATAGAGCGCATGAAGACCAGCAGCGTACACTTCCTATCGCTCGCAATATGGTGGCGGGAAAAATTCAAAATTGTCGTCAGGTCTTGATGCGAGCAGGTCGGGAAACAGAGAATGAAGAAGACCGGGGCGCTTTATCAAATGCAGCGGAAACCCATGCACACGCGCTGAGGCGACTTGAGCAGCATACCTACATTGATTCTGTACGAGGCAGCGAGGGAGACGCAGCTCGCTCCTACTTCGAGACGTTCGGTTCTATGGTACGTGAAGACCGCGAGGCATTTACCCCGCGTGGACGAACGCGACGCCCACCTCTTGATAGGATGAACGCGCTCCTTTCCTTTGTTTATACGCTATTACGACATGACTGTGTCGGTGCATTGGAGGGAGTTGGCCTTGATCCACAGGTAGGCTACCTGCATACACTACGACCGGGGCGACCGGCGCTCGCTCTGGATTTAATGGAAGAGCTACGTCCAGTTTTAGCAGACAGGCTGGTCTTATCATTGGTCAACAGACGCCAGATTCAGCGAGCCGATTTCATTGAACGCGAAGGGGGAGCGATACATTTGAGCGACAAAGCGCGAAAAGATGTAATCATGGCTTATCAGAACCGCAAACAGGATGAAATACAGCACAGGATAATTGAGAAAAAGATAGCCATGGGATTGATTCCCCACATTCAGGCTCGTTTGCTCGCTCGCCACCTGCGGGGAGACTTGCCAGATTATCTCCCATTCCTCTATCGTTAGGGATCAGGGACCGCCGCCTGAGGAGAGATAAAGTATATGGACATTCTGGTAACGTACGATGTAAGTACCGAGACCAATGAAGGCAAACGACGATTACGCAAAGTGGCTGAAGCCTGCCTTGCTTACGGTCAACGCGTACAAAAATCAGTCTTTGAGTGTTCGTTAAATGAAATGCAACTGGAGCAACTCAAACACCGTCTGCTCCATTGTATGAGCGAACAGGAGGACAGCCTACGCATTTACCGCATGACCCAATCGCGGGAACGCTACCTCTGGACATTCGGCCAGCAACACGACATTGACTATGATGCACCACTTATCTTTTAATCGGCGCGAACCTCCAATGCTGATACGTCAAGCACGAGGTTCGCGCATACTATGGAAATACCACTTCAAGCCGCTTGATAAGCTGATGCAGCTACAAAAACTGAAGGGAGGAAAAGGAAGAAGAACACCATTACTATTGATTTTATCAAATGGAAATTCTGGTTCGCGCAAACAGGGACACCAATCAAGGCCACACCTGCTTTCATGGCGAACCCGGTTGCACCCGGCCTTCGGGCTGGGTGAGGGTTGAAACAAAT
>Ga0207416_1003179_pt1 | contig 16244 bp, 17 predicted proteins | sample PaiPotPPM11metaG_FD_184107 | JGI IMG/M metagenome (GOLD analysis project Ga0207416, IMG submission 184107) | Iron sulfur acid spring bacterial and archeal communities from Banff, Canada, to study Microbial Dark Matter (Phase II) - Paint Pots PPM... ...
TTGACCGCCAGGCCCCATGTGTCGGTGACCATCCCGCACGCGATGCGGTTCTCGGCGGGCGACCTGACCGTGTTCGCCCGGCATGCGGAAGACGCCGGCCTGGACGGCGTCTTCGTCGGCGACCATCTCACTCCCGCGGTGCCCGTCACGGACAGCAGCCTGGCGCTGGCCGTCGCCGCGGCCGCCACCAGCCGCATCCGCCTCGGCTTCGGCGTGATGGTGCTCGGGCTGCGGCATCCCGCCTGGGCGGCGCGGCAGCTAGCCACCCTGCAGCAACTGTCGGGGAACCGGGTCATCCTCGGCGTCGGCCTGGGCGGCGCGGTTCACGGACTGGCGGCCTGGCAGGCGGTCGGGGTGCCCTTCCAAGAGCGCGGTGCCAGGACCGACGCGGCCCTCGAGGTCCTGCGCCCGCTGATCTCCGGCGAGCCGACGGTCCTCCCGAACGGCGCCGAACTGACGCTCGCGCCGGGCGCGCCCTGCACGGGTCTTCCGCCGCGGTGGCCGAGGGACTGCGCGCCTACGCCGACGCCGGAGCCCGTCACGTCGTCCTCGGCCTCATCGGTGACGACTGGCGGCGGCAGTGCGACCTGCTCGCGGAAGCCGTCGCCCTGACCTGACCGTTTGTCGGCCACGACGAGGTATTGCGGCGCGGTCAGCCCGTGGCCGGCCGTGACGGGCGGAACGGGCGGAAGAACGCGCGGAGTTCCTCCGCGTACAGCTCGGGCTCCTCGAACGCGGCGAAGTGCCCGCCGCGAGCGGGCTCGGTCACGCGCACGGCGTTGGCGGTGCGCTCGAGCCAGGCGCGCGGCGGGCGGCCGATGTCGCCGGGGAACAGCGAGAACCCAGACGGGACCTCGACCCGGCGGGCGAGCTGCGCGGGCGGGATCGCGGCGTTCGCGTGGTACATGCGCATGGACGAGCCGATCGTCCCGGTGAGCCAGAAGATCGTCACGTTCGTGAGGATCTCGTCCTTGGTGAAGCTGCGCTCGATGTCGCCGCCGCAGTCACTCCACGCCCGCAGCTTCTCGACGATCCAGGCGGCGAGCCCGGCCGGCGAGTCGGTGAGCCCGAAGGCGGCCGTCTGCGGCTTCGTGCGGTGCATGGCCGAGTAGCCGCCCTCCGCCGCTCCCCAGGCCGCGATGCTTTCGATCCACGCGCGTTCTTCCGGCGCCAGGTCGGCCGGGTCGCCGGAGAAGAAAGGCACCCCCGCGTCGGTACGGTGCACGGCCACGACCCGGCCGGGATGGTTGAGGCCGAGGTATCGGCTCACGTGGCTGCCGATGTCGCCGCCGGCGGCGGCGAACCGCTGGTAGCCGAGGACGCTCATCAGCTCGGCCCACAGCTCGGCGACGGCGATGGAGTTCAGCGGCGGTCCAGCGGGGCGGTCGGAGTACCCGTATCCCGGCATGTCCGGCACGACCACGTCAAACGCGTCGGCCGGGTCGGCGCCGTGCGCGGCGGGATCGGTGAGCAGCGGAATGACCTTGGCGTAGCGCCAGAATGAGTCCGGCCAGCCGTGGCTGAGCACTAGCGGCAGCACGGGCCTGTGTCGCGAGGCATTGAGAGGGGCGGCGGCCCGGACGTGGGCGAAGTGGATCCGCAAGTCCCCGAGCCGGACGCGGAAGCGCGGAATCCGGGCGAGCGCCGCCTCCTGCGCCGGCCAGTCGAAGTCGTCCGCCCAGTAGCCGACGAGCTCACGGAGGTAGCCGAGGTCGGTACCGAGGGACCACCCGGCATCCTCGGGCGCGTCCGGCCAGCGCGTCGCGCGCAGCCGGACGCGGAGATCCTCAAGCGCCGCGGGGGCCGTCCGGGCGCTGAACGGCTCGGGGCGAGGCAAGGCGTCCGGCATGATCCGCATCTTAACGCGGCGCACCGGTCGCCGGCGTAGCCTGAACTGCGTGAGTTCGCCGGTTCTGCAGCAGCCTCAGTGGCCCGACCGTGATCGTCTGGAGGCGGCGGTGCGCCGCCTGGAGGGCCTGCCGCCGCTGGTGCTGCCCGCCGAGTGCGACCAGTTGAAAGAGCGGCTGGCCGCGGTGGCGCGCGGTGAGGCCTTTCTGCTGCAAGGCGGTGACTGCGCGGAGACGTTCGCCGCGGCGACGGCCGACAGCGTCCGGGGCAAGTTCCAGACGCTGCTGCAGATGGCTGTCGTGCTGACCTACGCGGCGAGCGTACCGGTGGTGAAGGTCGGCCGGATGGCGGGCCAGTTCGGCAAGCCCCGCTCGGCGGCCACCGAGGTCCGGGACGGCGTGGAACTCCCGGTCTACCGCGGCGACGCGGTCAACGGCGTCGCGTTCACCGCGGCGGCCAGGACACCCGACCCTGGCCGGCTGGTCGAGGCCTATCACTGTGCGTCGGCCACGCTGAACCTGTGCCGGTCCCTGGCCAGCGGCGGCTTCGCCGACCTGCGCCAGGTGCACGCCTGGAACCAGGACTTCGTGGCCGGCAGCCCCGCCGGGCAGCGCTACGAGCAGCTGGCGGACGAGATCGACCGGGCGATCGCGTTCATGCACGCGTGCCTGGCCGACCCGGCGGAGTTCCGCGCGGTGGAGTTCTACTCAAGCCACGAGGCGCTGCTGCTGGACTACGAGCGGCCCCTGACCCGGACCGACGCGCGGAGCGGGCATGCCTACGACCTGTCGGCTCACTTGCTGTGGATCGGGGAACGCACCCGCGATCCGCGTGGCGCGCATATCGACTTCGCCCGGCAGATCCGCAATCCGGTCGCGGTGAAGATCGGCCCGGACGCCTCCGCGCAGGACGTGCTCGAGCTGATCGAAGCCCTCGACCCCGGCCACGAGCCCGGTCGGCTGACCCTGACCACCCGGATGGGCGCCCGGCGGGTCCGCGAGGCGCTCCCCGCGCTTGTCGAGAAGGTGACCGCCAGCCGGTCGCCCGTGGTGTGGGTGTGCGACCCGATGCACGGCAACACGGTGGAAGCCGCCAGCGGCCACAAGACCAGGAACTTCGACGACGTGCTCGACGAAGTCACGGGTTTCTTCGAGGTGCACCGCGCGCTCGGCACTCATCCCGGCGGCATCCACATCGAATTGACCGGCGACGACGTAACCGAGTGCATCGGCGGCGGCCATCACATCGCCGAGAGCGACCTGAGTGACCGCTACGAGACGGCGTGCGATCCCCGCCTCAACCGGAGCCAGTCGCTCGACCTCGCCTTCCGCGTCGCCGGGCTCTACCGCCACCACCTCGACCCTCAAGGGGGCGAATGAGCGTTCGCCGGCTAGCCGCCCTTGGCGCCGCCGTCACGCGAAGCGGAAGCGGGTGGACCGCAGGCCGGGGAAGTCTTCGCCGGTGCCGAACGCGTAGACGAGGCTCGGGGTGATCTCGTAGACGCGGTAGGGCGGGGATCCCGCGGTCGGCGCGCCGTACGGCGCGTCGAACATGTTCTCGTCGGTGAGGGTGACCGGCCAGTCGTACTTGTCGCGGTAGGCCGCGGCAACGTCCTCGGCCTCGGCCCGGCCGCTGACCCATGAGACGGGTCCTTCTAGCACGATGTCCAGGCCCGGTGAGCGCCCAGCGAGGGAGCATTCCGGGTGACGCCGAAGGTTGCGGGCCTTAGCCGCACCGGGGTTGGTGGTGGAGTAGACCTTGCCGCGCAGCCACACGGCCAGCATCGGGCGGGCCTGCGGGCGGCCGCCGGGTCCCGTCGTCGCCAGCCAGTACCACCTCTCCTCGGCGAACCGATCGCGTACTTCTCCCCAGGAAAAGGGCTCGGTGCCCGGCTCGGCGGCCGTGGCGATGACGGCCGCTTGCGGTGTCTCCGGCATTGGGGTCCTCCGATGGGTTGATCTCCCGTTCCCTTAGGGAACTGACAAGTGAGACGCTAGCACAGCGCGTTTCCTAAAGGAACCCATGCGGGTTAGAATGCGCTATGCAGCGGACCCAGTTCGGCGCGATGGCGTGCTCGATCGCACGCACCATGGACGTGGCGGGCGAGCCATGGTCCCCGCTGATCGTGCGGAACATATTTATCGGTATCAACCGGTTCGACCAGTTGCAGGAGAACCTGGGCATCTCCCGCAAGGTGCTCGCCGAACGGCTCAGGTCGCTCACCGACGCCGGGGTGCTTGAGCGCCGGGAATACTCCGCCAGCCCGGCAAGGTACGAGTATGTGCTCACCGAGATGGGCCTGGACCTGGTGGAGGTGCTGATGGTGATGGTCCGCTGGGGCGACCGATGGCTGGCCGGACCGGCGGGCCCGCCCGTCCTGTACCGGCACCGCGACTGCGGCCAGGTCGCCCACGCCGAACTGCACTGCTCCGTATGCGGCCGGCCGATGCGGCCGGCCGACATCGACGTGCTCCCTGGTCCGGGCGCGGCCGGGTTATCAGCGAGCCGAACTCAGCGTCGCCGAGGTCAGCGCTGTCTCGGTGCGGTGAGGATCACGGGCCCGTCGCCGGTGACGGCGATCGTGTGCTCGGCGTGGGCGGCGCGGCTGGCGTCGGCCGTGCGAATGGTCCAGCCGTCCTCGTCGAGGTAGATGCCGTCCCGGCCGCCCGCGATGAACCAGGGCTCGATCGCCAGGACGAGGCCGGGGACGAGGCGCAGGCCGCGCCCGGCCTTGCCGCGGTTCGGGATATGCGGATCCTCGTGCATGGTGCGGCCGACCCCGTGCCCGCCGAGGTCGGTGGAAATGCCGTAGCCCGCCGACCGGCCGACCTGGCCGATCGCCGCGGAGATGTCGCCGAGCCTGCCGCCGGGGCGCGCCGCGGCGATGCCGGCGGCGAGCGCGGCCTCGGTCGCGCTGATCAGTTCCGGGTCGCCGTCGGCCGGCGTACCGACGGAGAAGGAAACCGCGGCGTCGCCGACCCAGCCGTCCAGGGTGGCGCCGGCGTCGACGCTGAGCAGGTCGCCGTCGCGGAGCCGGTAGTCGCCCGGGATGCCGTGCAGCGCGGCGTCGTTGACCGACGTGCAGATGACCGCCGGGTACGGCACGGGGGCGAACGCGGGGTGGTAGTTGAGGAACGGCGAGGTCGCGCCGGCCCTGGCGAGCACGTCCCTGGCGACCCCGTCGAGTTCCTTGAGCGTCACGCCCGGCGCGGCCGCGGCCCGGGCCGCGGCGAGGATATCGGCGACGACCCGTCCGGCGGCCCCGATCGCGTCGATCTCCCGTGCCGTCTTGATCTCGACCATCCGCTCCTCCCGCCCTGCTCTCGCTGCGACTCCCTGACCCTACCCGCTGCGGAAACTGTCCGTGCTGGCGGCGGCGTCGCAGCTAGCCGCTCCCCGCGGCCTCCTCGCGCACGCCAAGCGCTTCGAGCAGCGACCCCAGGTCGCCGAGCTGAGCGGCGCTGAGCGGCGCTAGGGGGCCCGGGTCTTCGATGAGGCCGCTCCAGAACCTGGCGCGCAGCCGCTCGCCTTCCGGCGTGAGCGCGAGCGCCCGGACCCGGCGGTCGTCCGGGTCGGCGCGGCGTTCGACGGCGCCGCGCCGTTCCAGCCGGTCCACCAGCACCGTGAAGTTGGAAGCGTCCTGGTCGAGTTGCGCGGCGAGGCTGCGCATCGGCACGGCGTCGCCGGGCTTCATCAGGAGCAGCACCCTCACCTGGGCGGTGGACAGGCCGACGGCCGCCGCGTGGCTGGTCCAGTGCTGGCGAAGGCGGTCCGCCATCACCAGCAGCCCGAAGACCGCGTCGAGCGCCAGGCGCCGCTGCTCGGTGCTCGGCGCGGGCAGGTCGTCGGGTACGTGCATGGGACGGAGATTACCTGGCTGCCGCCTGTTCCTTAGGCGCGGTCGACGCGCCGGGCCACCGCTTCGGCGTACCTTTCCAGGGTGCTGCCCTGGCCGGCGGCGCCGACCGCGGCCCTGATCATTTTCGCCATCTCCTCGCCGTGGCGCTCCAGGTGCTTGTAGGTCAGCGTGACCTCGGTCGCGTCCGTCCCGGCCGGGCTGAACTCGGCCACGATCACGCTGGCGTGCTCGTCGTTGTCGATGGGCCGCCAGCCGGCGCCGACCCGCCAGGTGACCGCCAGCCGGGCGGTGGGCGCCCACTCCACGATCGTGCCCCTGGTCGCCTCGGTGCCGTCGGCGCCCCGCTCGTAGAACCGGCCGCCCGCCCAGGGCTCCATGGCGATGGACTCAGGCTCGCGGATGAAGGTGTGAGCGGGGGGCAGCCACTCGTCCGGGTGCTCGGTGAAGACGCGGAACGCTTCGGCGGGCGGCGCGGAAACGGTCACCGACACCCGCGGGTCCGCTGCTTCGTCAGGCATGCTGTCTTCCTTTCCTAGAAAGTGGTTATGCATAACTACTTTAAACCATCCGCGACCGGCACCACGCACTCAACACCCGTCATCCCGAACGACTTCGGCTTACTCCGCCGCACCCGTGACCGTGTGAGTCCTGGCCGGTCAGGTCGCGGGCGGCGCGGGGCGGCGCGGGTACCTGCGGGCGATGCGATGCAGCGGCGTAGTGTTCGTGATGGTCAGGTGGCGCCTGTTGACGCTGATGAGACCGCGGTGCCGCCAGTCGCTCAGCGCGCGTGTCACTGTTGCCCGTGACGCGCCGACGAGGCTGGCGATTTCCTCTTGGGACAGCGGGATCGTGATGAGGGTCCCGCCTTTGCCCAGGGTCCCGTGCCGTTCGGCGAGATCGACCAGGAGCGCGGCGAGGCGCTGCGGCCCGCTGTGTACCGAGCGGCTGTACAGCATGCTGGCGGCTTCGCTCCACCGCTGGGTGATGGCGCGCCGGTAGGCGCTGTCAGCGCCCGGGTGGGCACTGAGAAACTGGGTGAATCTGTCATACGGGACGATGAGCGACCGGACGAGGCCGGCGGCCTTAACGGTGGCGGTCCGGAAGCCGTCGCATTCGCCTGCGATTTCGCCGACGACGTCTCCTTGGCCGCGCAGCGCGAGAAGCAGCTCGCGGCCGTCGCCGGCGGCCGACAGGACCTTTACCCAGCCGGTGATGAGCATGAAAACGTGAGTTGACTGTTCTCCTTCGGTGCACAGTACGCCCCCGGCCCGGAACTCACCGGGGCGGCCGAGTTCACGCAGGGCCGCCTGCTCGGCCGTGGTCAGGAGATTCCAGTAGCCGGCCCAGGCGGAGAGGGTCTCGGCCGTGCGGTCCGGCCGTGCGGCGGTCACGGCGGCGGCCCGGGGAGCGCGGTGCGGGTCCCGCGGTGCCGGGCGGGCAGGATCAGTCCTCCCGGGGCTGGCACGGGTCCGGAGACCGTGGGGACGGCGGCGGGCCCTGGCGGCTCCGCGCCGGGCAGGTACATCCAGGCGCTGATCCTGGTTCGTTTCACCTGGGTTTTCATCGGGCGGAACAGCGCGGGATCGACCAGGGTGCGGTGGCGGACGACGAGGCTGTCGTGCATGTAGCCGGAGACGGCAAGGGCGAGCTCGGCGCCGGAGCCGGCCAGGGCCCGGCGCAGCGGCGCGGCGTCGAGCATCCGGAACAGCAGGTTGAGGTCGTCGCTGATCATGCCGTAGGCGTCGCCGTAGACGGGCCCGATGTGGGCCGCGGCGCGTAGCTGCATCTGGGCGGCATCGCACGCTACGCGGTTATGGCGGCGGATCAGGCCGCGCAGCCGCTCGGGAAGCGGGTCGATGACGGGCTGTGCCGGGATGCCGGGTGGCAGGATGACCAGGGCGCCGTCACCGCGGTCTTCGCGATGGCAGCGGGACCAGGGCAGGCCGGAGCCCCCGAAGGCGTCCGTGAGGACGTCGTAGAGGGCTTTATGGAGGTGGATGCGGATGGCCTCGTCCCGGTCGGGCCGGGTGAACTCGTGGATGTCGAAGGCCAGGAGGGTGCAGACCTGCCCGCCGGCCGGCCGGGCAGCGGGCATACCGGGCAGCTTGATCACCGTCGGCTCCCCGCCGCCGCGGGGCATGCCGCGTGGCGGCCCGCGGGCGGCCCGAAGTCATCTGCCCAGAAGCCGATGAGTTCTTCCTCGCTCAGCTCGCCGGGCGGGACGTTGCGGGGCAGCGGGCGGCCTGACGCCAGGGCCCACATGCGGACGTAAAGGGCTGCCAGGAGAACGTCGTCCCTGGCGCCCGCGGGGTTCCCGGCTGCGGCGTCCGGCCGCCCGGCTGGGCAGGGGCGCATGGCTAGCGTCTCCCCGGCGCGGGCAGGGAAGGGGTTTTGCGGCACGGGGAATTGCGTGCGTGACAGGGTTTTGCGTGCAATTTGCGCGTGCGGCAGGTAATCTCGTGCACGTTGAGCCCTCCTTTCGGGAGGTAACGAGGAGGCCCGCCCCGCACGGTCCCGTGCCTTTCTGTTGCGCAGCTGGTCACGGAACCGGGGGGCGGTCCTCTGGGTATTTCCGGCGGTAAAAACCGGACGGGCCGCAACTGGTGCGCCCCGGGGATTTCAAGCGGCAGCCCGGCCTAGGGCTCTGTAAGCACTGCGGCCGGCTCGTTTCTTCAGGGATCGTGTACGGGCACCGCAAGCACGGGATATCAAATGACATAGTGCTTGGCTTGCCGCCCGTAAAGCAGTGGCTCCGCGCCTCGGGACACCGGATCTTCGGTGCTGCCCTGCTCAAGAGCTTCTGCCCGGCAGAACTTTACCGCCTGTAGCGGGGAGCACGGGGCAAGATCGGCTTTTAGTGTATGTCGGTGTGTGCGGGACGTTCGGGACATCTCGCACCCGGCGAATCTAGCTGCGATGACGCGCCACCGGAGACTCCTGGGTGCGTCATTTGACGCTCGCCACAATCACCCGGAAATCATCCGGCGCTAACGCCGCCGCTCACAGCATGCAGATGCACGTGCACAATCCCGGTGAAGTGGCTGTGCATCTGCACCTGCACCTGCATGAGCGGCGCTGGTGAATGTTTACAGGCGGGCTTACCGCACAAGAATCCTTCCAGGCGTATTTGACATCATTTACAACATTATTCAAATTAGACACTTATGCCTTACATAGAAATTCATGCTCGCCTGGCCATAGCGCTCGCGGGGCAGTACGCCGTACGTCGGCAGATCCCGCGAGCCCGGCGCCACAAGCAGACCGGGCCCGACCTCGTCGCCGAGATCGCACCACCAGGACACGCGGCCGAACTCCGCGCCCAGATCGGCCCTCTCGGGATGAAGGTCGCAGGTTCAAGGCCGCCGTGCCTCGGCGCGCCAGGTCAGGTCAGCTTTCCATCCGAATGTGGAGGCGGCGGTGGGCGCGGCGGGGTAAGCCGAAGTCGTTCGGGATGACGGGTGTTGACCGGTCCCGGACGGCGAAGACGGGGATGCTGATCTTCAGCAGGAACGTGGCCCGTGACCAGGTAGGCATTCGCCAGCGCGGCGCGCCCCTCACGGCACGGAAGTCGGAGCGGGTAGTGAGACTGCGGAAAGTGGGCCCGATCCAAGACATGACCACCACGCGAGTCCGGCACCAACTGCGACGCCGATGGCTAGGAACCCGACGGCAAACCGGATCGGCAACAATTGCGCGAGCAAGCCACCGAGGATGGCGCCCATCGGCTGGCCGATCCCGTATGCGATGAGTCGGCCAGCCGTATTGACCCGCGCCTGGAGGTGGTCTGGTGTCAGCATTTGCCTTACCGAGATACCCGTCATGGTTACAAGGACGAAAACGAGCTGATAGCAGCAGAAGAACGCCAGTGCCCAGCCGTATGAGGGCGCAATAGCAAGGAGGGCAAGAGCAGCTACATTGGCTACTAGGAAGGCTGCCATTAGCCGCCCGATCTGCGACCGTTTCATCAGCTTCGGGACTACTGCGAGCGAGACCAAGCTGCCGAGTTCCCCCACGCTGTAGAGAAGGCCGAGTCGCGCGTTCGCATGAGTTATACGGAGTGCCCGATCTGCGTAGACTACGATCAACCCAAAGGTGCCGCCCCAACTTACACAGGCACAGAAGACCGAGAGTGTCATCGTCCTAATAACCGGCTGGTACCACAGAAACCGCAGGCCCTCCATGATATCCGAGCGGATATTCCGATGCTTTTCAATGTTCTGCTGATGCAGTGGCCCCATGCGTTGCCGAATCGAGGTAAGGAGCAAGGCAGACATCAAATAACTCGCCGCGTCGAAGCCAAGAGCATACTGCGGGGCAATGAAAGCAAGCAACGCGCCGCCGATGGCTGGCCCTGCTATCAGTGGAATCGAGTTCGCTGAGGCGATAAGGCTTGACGCGGCAGGCAACTGCGAACGGCCCACGAGTGTCGGCAGCGAGCCCCATTTAGCCGCATCGAACCACACAAATGCAGTCCCGATACCGAAAGCGACGATGAACAGCTGGGCTAGCGTCAGCAGATGAAGTGCGGCCGCAGTCGGCACAGCAGCCAATAGCAGTGCAGCGGCGCTATCGCAGGCCAGCATCATCTTCTTTCGATTTAGACGGTCAGCCAGTGCGCCCGCAAGAAGTCCAAAAATGACGTACGGCGCGATCTCGATCGCGTTCAATGAGGCGACGGCAACTGGGGAGCCGGTAACCGTGTAGACAAGAACAGGCAAGACGACGGTCGTAATCCCGGTGCCCACGTACGATATTGCCTGAGCCGACAGATATGAAACGAACGCAGGGTTTCTGTACAACTTCTCTGATGACATCCAGCCGACCATCCATCAGTTCTCGAGACAGGGCACCACGGCAACGTCCAAGGCTACCGAGTTTGTTGGGCGCCATCCTGGGAGCGGCGGTGGACGCGCCTGCCACTCCAGTCACTTCTACTGCCTTCAATCTCAAGGAAAAAATACACGTTCGGCTAGACATGGCGCAATATAAATCCTACTATTGCCGCAATCGTCACGGATTCCTTAGCTTCGGGAGTAAGCGTGAACCTGCTCGAGAGCCCCAAGTCCACCGCGAATCACCTGATGATGGGCCCAGACGGAGTGGTCTACGTTCCTCGTACCGGGACGGTGGCCGAGTTCCAGCCTACAAATGATCTCTACCGTGCAACCGAATCACCAAGGTCGATGGAGTTCACCCGAGACGCCATTGACGACAGCGGTCAGGGCTCCGGCTGCCTCACGTACTCCGCCGACCTCGCCGGAAGCGACAGCGGCCAGGGCTCCGGCTGCCTCACGTACTCCGCCGACCTCGCCGGAAGCGACAGCGGCCAGGGCTCCGGCTGCCTCACGTACTGACCAGGGACCCGCGCAACTTATGGTGGGGGCAATCATACGGTCAGCGCGGTCCCGTGCCTGACGATGTTGGCCTGCGGGCGAACTATTGGGTCGGGACGCACCGGATTACTTCTCCTGAAGAGACGCTTGAGGCGGTGCGGCGCTTCTTCCCGGTGATGGGAATTACGCGCGTCGCTGACATTACTGGGCTTGACACGATAGGAATTCCGGTCATCGCCGTCTGCCGACCGAACTCAAGGTCGGTGGTGGTATCGCTGGGCAAGGGCCTCGACCCGATGGCCGCTAGGGCGTCTGGTGTCATGGAGAGCATCGAGGCCTTCATGGCCGAGCGGATAACCCGCCCTCTCGTCCTCGCCAGTGTTAGCGACCTGAGGTTCAGCCACCGGCTAGTCGATGTCGACCAGATTCCGCGAACGAAGAACTCACTGTACCATCCGGATATGCCTCTCCTCTGGATTGAAGGGCAGGGGTTGTTGACGGAGGCGCCAGTATGGGTTCCCTACGAGATTGTCCACACGGCGTATACCCTTCCCGCTCCGACTGGAACGGGCTGTTTCATCGCCACCTCTAACGGCCTGGCTTCCGGTAACCACATGCTTGAGGCGATCAGTCACGGGATTTGCGAAACGATCGAGCGCGACGCTGCCGCGCTACATAGCCTGCGGACGGCCGAAGAAAGAGCACTGCGCCGGGTCGACCAGCAGACAGTGGACGACGCCAGCTGTCGGGACGCTCTCGCTCGATTTGACCGGGCGGGAATGTCGGTGGCCATCTGGGATATCACTAGCGACGTCGGGATCGCCGCCTTCAAGTGCCTGATCGCCGAGAGGGGTCGGCCTTCGACGCGTACGGAGCACGGCTCCGTCGGCATGGGATGCCACCCGGACCGAGGAATCGCGTTGCTCCGCGCTCTCACCGAGGCTGCACAGGCCCGGCTGGCAATGATCTCTGGTATACGTGACGATCCCGCTCAGCTGGATTATCCGCTGGAGATGGAGTCCAGCTCGCGGCGCGGGCGAGCCGCTGCTCTCGCAGGGGAGGCAACCAGGGACTTCACCACTGTGCAGGCCTTTGCCAGCGACAGCATTGATCAAGACGTGGCGTGGGAACTCGATAGTCTTCGGTCGGCGGGTATCAGCGAGGTGATCGTCGTGGACCTGATGCGCGAGGAGTTCGGCATCGCAGTCGTCCGGGTGATCGTCCCGGGCCTGGAAGGGCCGGCCGGGGTGGTGCCGTTGTGTCGTCTCGGCCAGCGGGCCATGAGCGTGATAAGCGGCCGATGAGCGAGGCTTACATCTTTCTCGGTCCCACACTTTCTCTGGCCGCCGCACGGTCCGAGTGCGATGCCACCTACCTCCCGCCAGCGTCCGCAGGAGACGTATATCGGCTGTGGCGCAACCGTCCTCGGGCCATCGGCATCGTCGACGGTTACTTCGACCGCGTCCCCACAGTGTGGCATAAGGAAATCATGTGGCTCATGGAACGGGGGGTTCATGTATTCGGCAGCGCCAGCATCGGGGCACTGCGTGCGGCCGAGCTTGACAGCTTCGGGATGCGCGGTGTCGGCCTCATTTATAGGTCCTTTAAAGACGGGACGTCGGACAGGGACGACGAACTGGCCGTCGCCTGTGAGCCCGGACCGGACGGGTACCGAAGGCTTTCGGAAGCGATGGTCAGCATCCGCGCCACGCTCCAAGCTGCCTACCACGCAGAGATCATTTCCGGCACCACCTGTGATCTCCTGACGGCGGCGGGTACGGCGCTGTTCTACCAACAGCGGACTTGGCCCACCCTGCTTAAGGCCGGCCAGGCAGGGGGGGCCGAGCCTGCCGAGCTGGACGCGCTGCGCCGGTGGCTTCCGGCCGGACGGATCGACCAGCAAGCCGACGACGCTCTGGCAATGCTGCGGGAGATGCGCAGCTTCCTCGCTACCGGACCGGGCCCTCAGCAGGTGCGCTGGACCATGGCAAACACGACTAGATGGGAGGCGGTGAAGCGCCGCGCGGAACGCATGTGCACGGAGAACACCATGCATCTTACGACTAGGCCTTCCCCGCTACCGCCCAGCACGAATGCCAGTGCCCGAGCGGACAGTGACAGCCTTGAACCTCCCGGCGACCGTTAGGTCGGGTGCTCATTGTGTGGTGCCGGGTTCAGGTGGCGGTCGTCATCACCGCGGAGTTGATGAGGTCCCAGTCGATGGCGGCGCCGAGGCCCGGGCCGCCGGGCGCGTGGACGTTGCCGTCGCGGTCGACCTGGAAGGGCTCGGTGAGGCCGTAGCTGAAGTGGGCGAGGCTGTGGTCGCCGGCGCGGTTGAAGGCGAGGACCTCGAGCCAGTCGCAGTTGTCGATGGCCATCATGACGTGCCTGGCGGCGACGTTGTTGAGTGCGTTGTAGGAGTCGTGGACCTCGCAGTTCATGCCGAAGGCCTCGGCGAGGTGGGCGATCTTCATCAGGCCGGTGACGCCGCCCTTGATGACCACGTCGCCGCGCAGGAAGTCGGTCGCGCCGCTGGTGATCCAGGGCGGGAGGGCGGCGAGTCCGCCCGGGGTGATCTCGGTGGCGAGCAGCGGGATGCTGAGGTGCCGGCCGAGGCGCACGTAGTTGTGCATGTCGTGGGTGGGGAACGGGTCTTCGAACCAGTGGTAGCCGAGGTCCTGGATGGCCCGGCCGACCTGGAGTCCTTCGGTGTAGGAGTAGGACCAGGAGGAGTCGAGCATGAGCGTCATGCCGTCGCCGACCGCTTCCCGTACCGCCGTGCAGGCTTCGATGTCGAAGCCGACCGGGGGCGCGGCGCCCTGCAGCCAGGGGCTGCGGGGCGGGTGGATCTTAAACCCTTTCCAGCCTTGTTCCTGCCAGTAGGCGGCTTCTTCCGCGTACTCGGCGGCGGTCTTGTGGTGGGCGGTGGAGAAGTAAGCGGGGATGCGGTCGCGGCAGGTCCCGAGCAGACGGTGCACGGGCATTCCCGCCGCCTTGCCGGCGATGTCCCACAGGGCGATGTCGACCGTGCCGACGGTGTGCGGCGACAGGTAGTGCACGAGGTTCTCGAGCCGCCGCCAGTGCCTGCCGATGTCGAGCGGGTCCTCGCCGAGCAGCCACGGCTTGACGACGGTGACGATCTGCTCGGCGATCTGCACCGGGCCGGGGCCGGGGTTGGACAGGAACGCGTTGCCCTCGATGCCCTCGTCGGTCTGGATCCGCAGCACGCCGAGCGGTACGGGCCGGGCGGGCCCGAAGCTCGCGGAGGCGGTGTGCCGGCGTTCGTGGAGGACGACGGTGATATCCGTGATTCGCACGGTCCCTGACGTTACCCCTTAGGCGGCGTAACGTCAGGGGCGCGCGCCCGTGCGGCGTTTCAGCCTCAGCCCATGCCGATGGACGTGAGGAAGCCTTCCGCGACGGTGGTGTAGTTGGCCTTGTCGGTGATGACGGCGTTGTCCATCTGGAGCAGAGCGCTGGTGGTGAGCTTGGCGGAGATCTCGTTGAGCGTGGAGCTGATCGTCGGGGTCAGTGCGGGCTTGTAGACGAGCGGGATGACGTTCTGCGCGGCGAAGTTGAACTTCGGGTCGGCGAGCGGCACCAGCTTGTCAGAGACGATCTGCGGGGTGGTGGTGAACACGTCGGCGGCCTGGACCTTGCCGCCGGTCAGCGCCGACAGCGTGATCGGGCCCGACGTGTCGAGCGGGTCGAAGCTCTTGAACGTCAGGCCGTAGTTGGCCTTGAGGCCGGCGATGCCGTCCGAGCGGGTCGTGAACTCCGGTGGCCCGCCGAGCACCATGCTGCTGGCGTAGGGCTTGAGGTCGGCGATCGACTTAAGGTGGTACTTGGTGGCGGTCGCCTGGGTGACCGTGATCGAGTCGCTGTCCTGCGCAGGCGCCGGGTTCAGCACGGTGAGGGTCGACGGGAGGCTGGCGGCGAGGGCGGCGTCGACGGCCGCGGTGGTCTTGGCGGTGGAGGTCTTGTCGACCTCGACGGTGAGCAACGTCCCGTTGTACTCGGGGATGATCGAGATGCTGCCCTTTTCGACCTGCGGGTAGTAGACCTCGCGGGCGCCGATGTTGAGCTTGGTGGTGACCTTGACGCCCTTCTTCTGGAGGGCGAGCGCGTAGACCTCCGCGAGGAGCTCGTTCTCGGGGAAGTTGGCGGAGCCGATCACGACGGAGCCCGAGGCGGCGCCGCCGCCGAGCGGGTTGCTCGCGCCGCCCGAGGCGGACGCCGTGGCGGTCGACGCGCCGGTGGTCGACGAGGAGGCGGCGGCGGAGCTTGAGGAACTGCTACTCGAGCACGCGGTCACGGCCGCGAGGCCGATGACCGCGAACGCGGCAAGGCCGCTGGTCGCGGCGGTCCTGAGGGTCATATGGGTGTTTCCTTTCGGAACGGGTTGGTTATTCGGTCTTGGCCTGCTTGCGCAGGCCGGCCGGGACGACCAGCCGGGAAAGGCCCGCGAACAGCGCGAGCACGAGGACTGCGAGGACGACGACGAGCAGCGCGCCGCCGGCCACCGGGCCGTACTCGTCGCTTGCCAGCCCGTCGAAGATGAAACGTCCGAGGCCGCCGAGGCCGATGTACGCGGCGATGGTCGCGGTGGCCACGACGAAGATCGCGCCGGTGCGCAGCCCGACCAGGATCAGCGGCAGCGCGTTGGGTACCTCGACCCTGGTCACCTGCTGCCAGGGGGTCATGCCCATGCCGGCGGCGGCGTCCTTGACGGCCGGGTCGACGGCCGCGATGCCCTCGTAGGCGTTGACGAGGATCGGCGGGATCGCGAGGACCGTGAGCGGCAGCAGCCAGGTGAGCACGGAGAAGCCGAGGAAGACGGCGATGAGGATCAGGAGGCCGAGGGTGGGGATCGCGCGCCAGGCGTTGGCGATGTTGATGACGACGGCGGCGCTCTTGCCGCCCCGGTGGCCGATCCAGACGCCGGCGGGAACGCCGATGAGCGCGGCGACCAGCAGCGGCAGCGCGCTGTAGCCGAGGTGGGCGACGAGCTGGTGCGGGATGCTGCCCGGGCCGTGCCAGTTGGCGTCGGTCGTCACCCAGTCCCAGGCCCAGTTGAAGAAGCTCACGAGGCGGCCTCCGTCAGCTGTCGCGGCCGTTGCCGGCGCTGCCGCCGCTCCGGCCGCGGCGCCCACGGGGTGAGTGCCCGCCTGACGGCGAGGAGGATCAGGTCGCAGACGAGGGCG
>Ga0207416_1003183_pt1 | contig 16236 bp, 22 predicted proteins | sample PaiPotPPM11metaG_FD_184107 | JGI IMG/M metagenome (GOLD analysis project Ga0207416, IMG submission 184107) | Iron sulfur acid spring bacterial and archeal communities from Banff, Canada, to study Microbial Dark Matter (Phase II) - Paint Pots PPM... ...
CTGATCCGGTTTGACGCATATCACATTGAACCAAGCGAAGGTATCACATTGAACCAGCGAAGGGATATCCCTAGGTCGATATCCACTATCGCGCCCACACCATCTTCGCCTATTATTCGCCTATGGGTGAACGGGCGTCAACCACGAGGATGCGACTGTCAGGCCAGATTTGCTGCGTCTGCAAAGTCTCGCTGCCACCTGAACCCAACCAGAAGCCAGGGGAACGCTACTGCGCCAAATGTGCCACGGCGAAGGGTTTATATGTCGTTCATGCTGCGGCAAGGCTGGCACTGTCAGTTTCTCGAGGAAGACCTAAAGACCGCTCTGCCCCGTAAGCTCACGTTCGCGACACCGGACAAAATCATGGAACTTGCTGAGCGCACCGGCGCACTTCGTGATCTCGCCTGTCGTCAGGCGGTACGGCATGGGATCAGCGAGGGCAGAGGTGGAGTGTGGTTGGTGCTTACTGGGGAGCAGTATCGCAAACTGCTCATTACCTCTAAATAATAGCGCGTCTTTGCGGCTCGCTCCCGTTCAGCCATTCATCAAACCATACATAGGTCTTTTCGTTTTCATGAACCCAGAGCCTATTGATGTGGTTCGGATCGTTACCCTCGACGATGTAGGGATAAATCCCAAGATACTCTTGTCCCACATACATATCAGTCTGAACATTTCTCCGAGCCACAGGGAGGATCGCGGATCGAGCTTTCTTGCCATCCATGTAACCTAATTCCCAAGGCATCCATTTGGAGTCCTTTGCGCCTTCCGTGGTCGCAAAAAGAAGTGACTTGCTTTGCGTAATTCTTTTGCGCACCAGTTGGGCTGTCTCTTTCGTTACATTTTCACGGTTAAGTTGGCTATCGTTCTTCCAATCCACATATACGAGGTAACCCATATCCTCCAGGAATTCAACTATTCCATATACGAGTTCCTTATCTAGGTAGCTGTGCGACAAGAAAATGTCAAAAGAGTCCAATGAAGCTGCTTTCATTACACTCTTAAGCAGGGCCGAGGAGGTGGACTCAGAGAACTGAGTTGTTCGAGACATCGCTAAAGCACGTAAACTTGCTTCGTTAATTAGAGCCATGAACCCCTCTCAATAACTGTTTGCTTGGTCAAGTCGTTACCGGTCCGAGTTAACTCTTGTTATTTAATTAAGGGGCATGTTGCGGCTGCGGCCGCGGTTGTATCTCCGAGTGCTTGACATTCAAATCCAAGCTTCCCGAGACAACTGTCTGCGGCGTCTCTTTCTTGGAAGGGATTCCCACTAACACCAAGGTCCCGAGGCCGATGTACACCGCCGCAAACACACCAGGGATCCAACGTTCAACATGTGTAGTGGGTGTATAGGCTTTTCCTTTTCCGTCTTCGCAGTGATGCCATTCATAGGCAAACAATGCGGCTGGTAAATGTTTCTCCATCTCGTGAATCACCTTAAACTTTGCGGAGTTAAGGTTCTTATAAGAGCGCACCATTGAGTACCAGGCTAACGAAACCAGCAGTCCTGCGATGGGAATGATCACCAGCCACCTTCCCGTCATCTGCATGACTACAAGCCCAAACAGTGTAAGCAGTGCCGAACTTACAGTGAGCAGGTAATTGCTTGCCGAGATACGTCTCTCGCTGACTTTTTCTGCTGATTCCACATAGAGTTTGTATTGATCCAGAAGATGGTCACGAAAGCGGTCGCCGTAGGCCGCTGCGTCATTGCTTATAAGCTGCGCGCCAGCGCGTCTGTCGCTAGTACTATCCATTGGCTTAACGCCCCCCACCGATGAGGGCTTTGAGGTTATCCCAGGTCCATTTGTACATCTTGTCGGTCGGCAATGCGGAAAGCGGCTTGGTGCAAATCTTACTGGAATATCCCCATAGCAAAAAGTAAGGTTTCTTTTCTTCCCGAGCGATGGCCAACTCTGTCGCAACCCCGGTAGCAAGGTGCGTATGCTCTCCACACAGGATCACAACCTGATCGACGCTACGAATCTTCGTGCGAACTCTCGCCTTCCAATCGCCGGGGAAAGGGTCTTTGACGGACCAATCGTGCATCTCAAACGGAGAATCGGTGTGCTTGGATTGACCGACCAATAGATTCCTGAGCGCCTCATCGTGGTCATAATCGAACGCGGTGAATACACGAGATGGGCTTTTTGTAACCATTTTCTGCTCCCTCCCCTAAGAGAAGTACAGTGTTTTTTGAGGACACCCCAGTCTACTCCCGGTGTCATGCCGACTCAAGGCAGACCTCTTCTTCTCTATGGTTGCGTGGTTCCATTAACTTGAACTTCGTGCGTCCGGAGAGGAGATGATCCCATGATTCATTTATGGGTACGCATCATATCCACCTATTCAGGGTTCAGATATTATGATAGACGCAACGGTAGGAGGCATATGAAGAGCAGCGAGATTCAATTGCAGATTGATCGGCTGAAAAGCGAAGAAGCACTTCAGAGGGGACGTCTGGACGCGATGATTCCAGGCATCCGCAATGAGCTTGTGTCGCAGGCCGATAATTGGATTAAGAAACAAGCACAACACCAAGTCGAGATCAACTCACTGATCGTGGTTTCGATGGGAATGGATAAACTCACCTTATTCAAAAAAGACCTAAAGGAACTCTGCGCTTCGCTGCCAACGGTTGTATTTGACGAAACAACCGACCCCTCAAAATGGGTGCACAATCAGAAAGACCCCAAGCCATCCGGTGAAGAGTATTTCACGGAGTTGTTTAGGAAAATCGTTAGCAGACTTGGTCCGATTCTCAACGAGTACGGGATCACGAACCCAGAAAAAGGAAGTACTCGGGCATGGACAAAGGGGACGGATGGGAGGGTGTGGTACGGCCTATATATTGGATCATTCCTGAGCAATTGTCCGATAATCTCTCAATATGTCATGGAAGACAACACCCTCCGTAACCATGTCAGAAGAATTGCGGCTGAGGAGATTGCTCTTACTACTGCGAAGGCGAAAGAGATGTGGGAGTCGGCTTAAACAGCGAAAGCCCCATACCCGATGTTTTGAGTATGGGGCTTTCTGTAATTTGCAATCTTTAGGCAGCCTTCTTCCGCTTCGCCCAACGGGCTTTCATAGCCGCAGAAATTGCCGCTCTACCCTTAGCACTCAGACCGCGTTTCTTCGGGGCAGGAGCAACGGGTTGCTCGTTTGCCTTTGGACGACCAGGGCCTCTCTTGAGTGGCGTCTCTGCCAACAGAGCCTTAGCGCCTTGCAACCGCGCTATCTCTGCATCTATCTGACTGATGATTTCTGCGGTGTTCATTAGTCCTCCATCGAAATGGTATCCCATTGGATGGTCAGGTTGCTCAACTCCGCAATAGTGAGAGTATCTTCGAGTGGGGGGACTTCAATTATGCATGCCGGTGTCGATTGGACAAAAGCTCCCAACAACGCATTTTGGTGGGCCGTGGATGAGGACGGAAAGGCGCATTGGTTCAAAGGGCCTGATGTCATAGCGCATACCAAGTTCTGGTTCATGGACGTCACGCCTGCGCCGACCTTTGGATACGAAGGGGACTGGCGCGAAAGCCTTGCCAGGAGTCCGGTCCTGTGAAATCAGTCTGCGTCGCTTGCCTGCCACTCAGAAAGAGCTTTGACGACGCCATCGAGAACGATCGTCCCAGGGCGGAGTATTTCACAGAACTCCTCTGTGCCAACCGCCTCCGGACGCTCAACGGTAATGCGCTCTGACCTGTATGACAAAGCCGCTCGATCGCCATCATTCTTGTTTACGTTCCATTGTGCGGCCATCGTTAGCCTCCCTTAGGCTCTTCCCGTCAACAGCCTGACGATGTCATCGGTGAGCAACTGGTCAACCTGTATCTCCATAAAAACTTCTCGTAGTGCTGACGCATCGGGATGACGACCAGAACCTCGACGTGGAACCCAACAAAAATTGCGCAAGCGTTGTAACGCTGCCTATCATCTATCTGTCGCTGGCTCGAAATTGGTGTCGAGCGGTCCTTCACGTTTCTCTTCGCTAGAAGGTGTGAGCGTTGCCAATTGCTCTCTTGTATATGTCGCGGTCGAATTGTCCGAATATTCCACGAGGACCCTGTCCCCGTTTCTGCGGTCGGTACCAACAATGTCCAACTGTCTATTACCTGACATAGCTATTCCTCCAATCGTGCCGACTATGATGTGATCGGCCGTAGAAAGGTTACCCCAAGCCAGAGCGGGACAGATCACCATACCGGATGATCGGAGATTGCGTGGGGCTGGCACGTATGATTTTGGCGAAGGTGTTGCGGCAAAGGAGATCTAATGAAGATCACTTCAGCATGGCTCTCGTTTGACCCAGAAGATCTACGCACTCACCCAGAAGAAGGGATGGAGGTTGAAATGGAATTTGATGATGGTGACGTTATTGAAGGCGTGTGGGAAATCGACGATTTTTTCGAAATGGGGCAAACGGCTCACACACCTTTTACGGTCAAACAGTGGCGCTATACCACGGCGCAATAAAATGACTTCTGTTGATAGCTAAAATAGCAAAGGCCCCACACCCGATGTTCTGAGTGTGGGGGTTGTTTGCTCTTGGTGCTGGTTCTTAGGTGTGCATGGTCAGCTTAATCAGCGGGTGCGTTCCTGCATCGGTGCCGAACCCAGACACACGGGTGAAGGCTTGGAAGCCAACCTCATAGGTATCGGAGTACCTTTCATTGAGCCTCATCACCTCGATTTCACCAACCGACCGCAAGGTGTAAGCGTCAGTCAGCGAGCCAAGCATGATTGGCACAGTGGTTGCGGCAATCGACGGCGCATACTGGTTGATCACAACCGGAATGCCGAGGATCTTATCCAGGTTGTCAGAGTTCGCATTAGGCACATACAGCGGACGCCCGAAGCCGTCGACCACACCGAGGAAGTATGCACGAGTGGTGCTGGACATCACCCACGACGCCGAAGGGATATAGGCCGCCTCGAGGGTGCCATACATCTCAGCAATCTCACCGTAAGCAATTGCCGTAGGGCTAGCTGTGGTGATGCCTGCAACAGCAACAGTGCCGATAGCTGCTACATTGCCCGTGCTGGTGCCGTTCGTGATCGCTGCACTGACCCCGCGCCAGTAACGTTTGGCAAACTCACCACGCAGCCAGGAGTCCAGATCGAACGCAGAATCTGCAAGCAATTCCTTGCTCACCTTGACGATCCCGCTCTGAATCTTGTCGACTTGAGAGGTTAGGCCGGTCAGGGTTGGATCAACTTCAGAGACCGCAACAGCTTCGCCCAACAGAGTGAAGGCGTTCGCAGTGTCGTTGGCCAACGGAATCCGCATCGGCTCGCCTGTGGCTGTCTTCATCTGCTTCACAGAGACTGCAAGCTGTCCCCAAAGCTTCGCAGCCTCCGTCAGCGTGTCACTGAAGCCAGTAGGCACAAGCGGGGTGCCCGTGCTGCCCACGTTCAGGTCTCGGATTTCTCCGGTACGCATGTAGTGAACAAAGTTCTTGCTGTCCTTCTCGCGGGTCTCAGCGGTGATGTTTTCACCAGGCTGTCCACGCGGGATGCGGCTGGTAGAACGCTCGTCAGACTGGACCTTTGCGATACGCTCCTCGAGAGCAATCTGCTCCTCGAGCAAGTCAGCATCGGCGATCATCTTCTGAGCAGTGGTGCGCTCCTCTTTGGTTACATCCTTCTTCGTAACGATCTTCTGTGCATCCAAGAGCAGCTTGGTACGGCTGGTACGCAGTTCAGCAATAGTGGCCATGTAGTTTCCTTGTGGTGGTTCGGTAGGGGCGCAGGACGGCCACACCTCGCACGCGGCGAAGTCTGGGTCCAGGCGTATGTAGGTGGGGCTTCTAGGCCGCGCTATGAAGCGGGCTGGGCAGGATGGTTCTAGGGGTTAACGGCGTTGCGCGATGGCTATTTGTGTTTTGAGTCTCCAGAGGTCGACTGAGCGGATAGAATCCTCACCGTGTTCGCAATCGTCATCGTCACAGTCAGGATCGCTGCAGTCAGCACAGTTCCCGTCTAGGCACTCTGGGCAATCGCAATCACACTCGTCGTCATCATCCTCGTCGTCGTCATCATCCCAATCGTCACGTTTCAAGAGTGTGCGAAGATCAGATGGACAACTGCGAACGCTCACGGCCGTCTGTGGATACGCAGGGCTGGAGCAAATGGAAATCTCTGAGATGTTGATTTTTTGCAAACTTCTCAGAAGAGTTCCGTTTTCATTGCTCCAGGCATCCTGCAATGTTTCAAAACCAAAACTGCAACCTCGTGTGTCGCCACGTTCTACCGAGATCGCAAGATCGTTTGCATAGGTTGACCGTGTGTCCAGGGAACAACTGAAGCGCACACCAACGGCGTCGGTGGACAGCTTCAGAGTTCCTGACGTTGTTCTCGAGATAACTTCAGACGAGTTGTGGTTGTTGAGCAGCAAAATGTCAGGCTTACCCGAGAGGGTATCTGTCACCGATCTGGACTCGACTACTTCAACGAACCCGCCCAAGTTCAATGAGCGCACGCCGAAGACGATTGCATAGCCACTCAGGGTTTTAGTTCCATCGGCTGCCGTTGCAATCCTGAGTTCTTTTGCTGGCAGGTAACGCAGTTCAGTTTTACGCATCAGTCACGACCGTTTCTATTGGAGCGGGGTCTTTGAGAAGACGCTCCGCGTTCTGCATATTCACTGGCACTATTCGCACATCCTCAGCGGTACCTTGGGCAGGCAGACCAAGCATTCTGAGGCCATCGTTAGCTGACAGCACACCCCACTGTCTGCCGGCCGCAATCAGGCTTACCTGAGCAGCCGTGTCCCCACGCTGTCTCTCGCTGATGTCGAACTGAATGGTTAAATCACCAACTCTGCCAACCTGTTTGGGAAGCAGTTTCTTTACTAGCTCAGCTTCGATTCGCGTCAAGATCGGTCGCAGGGTATCGACAATGAAGGACAAATTAAGCTGTTCGACATTACTATTGGAGAGCTTCTGCTCTGAGCCTGCCATGTGAACAGGCACGCGGAACATTGCACATATCTCTGATCGCTGATGCACTCGAGTGGCAATGAATTGCGCCTCATCGGCGGTCAGTGATAGTTTCTCCACCTTCATATCCTGATCCAGGATGGCAAGGCGGTGTTGATTTACGCCAGACTGAAGCGCCTCCCAGTCTGCTCTGATTTTGTGCTTGTCCTCCGCCTTATACTTTCCAGTTGAAGTCAGCACTAAGTTGGGCGTGGCATTGTTGGCGAACAGACGGGATCCATACTTCTCAGTTGCTGCAGCCAAACCGAATGCTCTTGCAGCCTGTTCGATTGGTGAAAGCCCAACCAGACCGTCCCAGCTTGACAACGGAATGTGAACACAATCCGCAGCGGGGATGATTCTTGCCTTCTCTCCTGCCTCACCATCGCGAGTCTCGTATGCCAAACTTCCATCCGGCAGGCGAACAGGGCGCGTCAGTCTGGGATGCAGTGGCCAGAGTGCAATTGGGTTTCGGTTGCCATCGCGCTCAATCTGCGAGTAGCTGTTACCTGTTAGCACGAGGGAGAATGCAACAACCTCGAAGTAGGTAAATGAGGTCATCTCTGGGTTCGGAGATTGACTCAGCAGAGTGTGCAGCGGGTCGTTTAACTCCTGCACTCTGCCCTGTGGTGTGACGCGTAGCAAGCGAACGGGGAGTGATGCCACGCTCTCTGAGAGCACCTTGACGCAGGTGTAGACTGTGCTGATCTTGAGGGCAGTACGCCACGTGATCGCCTCACCGGCTTCTGTCATCCTGCCATCGCCAAACCACTCCCAAGCTGCGAAGTCGTTCAATGAGACCGAGGGATTGTCCAGGGGATTGCCACGTTTCTCAGGCGGACTGAGACCGAGCGTTTGAATTTTCATAAAGGCACGTCTTTCCAGCAGGGCCACCTAGAAATAGGTCGCTAATACCTGCGAATAGGCTTGTAAATTGGGTATAAGTGCGCGTATATTGGCACTTAGTAGATGGGTGCGCCGAACCTAGGCTGACTCACTAAGCCGTAGCCAAATGCACAGTATGCAAACAGAATTATGGATAGTGAATGGTGCCAATATCCTGTTTGTCATAGAGTTCTGGGTTGCAGATGAAAATTAAACATTGGTCGTTCGGTCGCGGGGACGCAATGTCTAGCTTTCAAACGACCCCTACCCCTCTGGAAGGTTCTAGGTTAAGGATTGATGGTGGGCACGGAGCGATTGTGCTCAACGTGCCGCACGCATCCGGCTGGTGGAGAGGTCAGAGGGAATGAAGCTCTGACAAGAGGCCAGCCGTTTATTACCGTGAGAGCGCACGGTAATCTCAATATCGAGACTGACACACAGAGAAGGTTTGCCCTTTGCCACCTAGCGAGTGTTGTGTGTCAGCCTGATCTAGCTGTGGGGTTTGGTCACGGCTAAATTCAATGTGGTTTGTGGTGTCGGTGTCAGTGAGAACCAATACATATTTCCATCCTTTGAGGGCTTATAGCCAATCAGTTGATGGGCGCGGAGTTCCTGCCTAGCCTCACGTAATGCGTCCAGTGGCATGTCCAGGGTGCGAGCGAGATCACCATTCGCGTACCAGCGCGCTTGTCTCTTGCGTCGGTACATCGCATATGCCAAGAAGAGATATAACGCCATCGAATCACCTGACAGCATTGTCAGCTTGCCATCCTTGACAATCCGCTTTGGAACCGTGAAGAAGTCTTTGGACGCGGCTGCCGGTGTGATCAATACGGTGTCGGTCGGTGCGCTCATTCTGCCTCGATTGACTCATTGCCAGGATCACTAACAAATGTGTATTTTGTCAGGCCAACGCCAGGACTCATTTCTAACAGGTTGGCGCGAGCGAGTTCACTTTGTGCGGCCGGAATGTGGTGCATTAACACGCGGGCTCTGCGGCTTGCCTCTGCGTCGTCAAGCACAATCGTAGTCAGGTTTTTTCTTGCCATTCGCGCCCAAATAGTCTGATACAGTTTGGCTGCATTGGGTGACAGCATTTCCAGGTGCCATTCGGAAAGCGGTTGCCGTGTCGCTACTGTTTCGTCATTCATTTCTGCTCTGTTTCCTTTGGGTTAAGTGCAACACTTCGTTGCTGCGTTGTTGGTCTGCTCTGCAGAGCACCTTTGAAACTTTTGTTGCGCTGCTTAATCCGATTGCACTCCTGTTGCGTCCACCACTGCACATTTGCTGCGTTGAATGCTGTTCGTTTGGATTTCTTCTTAGACTTGCTCATTGTTCATTTCCTGTCCGCGTATGCTTTGCGCTCAGTTGCAAACGCGTCCTTATGGTCTGGGTGCTGTTCTTCAATTGCTGAGATCGTCCAGGCGCAATCGGTTGCGATAGCACCGAGGCAGCGCATCAGGTCCTGAATTAGCGTTGGCCAATTGTCAAAGTCTTCAGCGTCTTCTGCGGCACCATCGAAGATTGGATCCATACAGCGGACGGCATACATGACTTTAGCTCGTCGATCAAAATCGTCTCTGTATGGGTTTGAGATACCCAAACGGTACCTCAGTTCATCGGCATAACCAGTGAAGATGCTAGTCAGCAGAATTGTCTCTTCGTGGGTGGGATCGTCAACTTGCAGACTGTCCAGGCAGTTCTTAACATCCCGAAGGCTGATCAGGTTGTTTCTATAGGTCGGTGTCATGTGATTGCCTTTCGGGGTTTGTCTCCTGCCCATGCATACTAAGAAGGCGGGACTTGGGTCAAATGTGACAGCTTTTGAATAAATCGTGTGTGTGAGGATTGCATACTGTGCAAACGAGTGAGTTGATTTAAGACACAGCGGGGCTTCCCACTGGAAAAACAGTTTTCCACTCCCTATGTTCTAGGGGGTATGCAGACCTGTTAACACCGAGGTCAATCGGCGCGAACTCAGTCATCTGTTCAATCAGTGATTGGGTTTGTTATGTCTCTCTGAGTCAATTAGCTTTTCAGATGCTGGTTTGTATTATTACTAGCGGTTTTCGTTATCCATTGAAGACCGGGACGTAGCCCCATTGCGAGGATCAATTACCCCGCCCGTTGCCCGGAAACCTGCTTGCGCAGGACCACTATTTCACTTACACCATAAGGCGTCCACTAGGCATTGTTAGCCCGAATCGATAGATTCTCGATTCTCACGCCGACATCGCCCCCGAAGCATTTGGGGTGCGTTTAGATACGCCCGTTTTTTAGGAAAAGGTGTGCGTAGAACCAACCGTCTGCACAGTGTGCAAACCTCAGAGATTGAGCTTCTGTAGAAAGTTAAGGGGCAGAAGTTGAATTCCTGCCCCTCTCTTCCTGCTTACTAAGAAGGCGGGACTTTACCTTTTTATGACAGCTTTTGAATAAATCGTGGAACTACCTTTGTTTCTCTAACTTGAGCAGGTACCTAACTGCTTGTTCCCAAGTCCTCTGCGCTCGGCTATCCTCTGCGAAGCAATCAGAGACAGTCGTTACATAGTGATTCTTATGATGGGCCAGATCGAGTGCTATCCGCCTAAAGCGTTCAGTACCGTAGCCCTCCAGCCCGTCAAGCCCCAGCGCCACAGCATCCGCAAACGTCTTGGGAAGTTGTGCCTTGGGCAGCATTCGCAGCCGCAGCAATAGGCAGACAAACCGTGAGGCCCCAGGAGACTCGGCTAACTCCACGTCCAACGTGAGTGCCGCAATGATTTGCTTCAACTCCACCACGCGTGCTGTGATGCGCTTAATAATCTGGTTCATGGTGTTGTCTGACAAGCCGAATAGTTGTTGCGTCTCACTCTTGCCATACCGCGCCAGCGTGGTCAGAATTTGTTGCTCTTGGGTGGAGAGGCAGAGTTGGGCAGCCCGTGCAGTCGGACTGGCACGATACCCAAACCGGAAGGTTGGGGTCCTTTGATTGACAACCTCGAAGGTATCGCTGTTGTGATCCCCCTTGCGCTTGTGCTTCGTGATCATTAGTGGCTGTTCGCGTTGCTCGGCCCTTTTGGATCCCTTCACAGCATCTGCGCTGAAGTGTTTGATCGTCGTACCCATGTACTTGAGCAATGACAAGTGCGAAGGGAAACTTTTAGCCCGCAGCTTGGTGCTGATCGCAAACGCAGCGCCCATCGCTGCATCCTCCCAACCCTCACCCTTATTACCGTCGAACTTGCGCCGTGCTGCCTCAGTGAGCCTCTTCATTACCCACTTGAGCAGCGCATCCTCTGACTCGGTGTCAGGCTCGTATGCATCAAACAAAACCTTAAGGTCCTTCGCTCGTTTGGCACGGATCGTCTCGGTCTGTTCGACGTCTTTGTCTTTCCAGTCAGACGCGGACAGCGAGTCCAGGTCTTCAATTTCACTCATTAGGTGTTGCTTTTCCGAAGTGTTCATTGTTTACTTCGGTTCCTGCGTCAGGGCAGCGTGGTTGGAGCGGCAGAATTTTGACAGTTCACCCTGAGTGAACATCACCTTTTTTCCCAACCGAGTTGCGTTGAGTTGGCGATTTGCTACCAGGTAGTCGAGTGAGCGGGTGGAGATACTGAGGGCATATGCTGCAGACTTGCGGTCGTACAAGAATTTCTGAATCGATGAATCAGACATAGGTTTTCCTTACCGGGCAAGCGCACAGGTTTGCCGGGGTCGCACTGGGCTGGTAATCGTGGACAGTTGCAGAGTCCAGCCCGAATGCGCGGCGCAAGGGGTCGGATCTCTGAGTGTGGCTAGTTTGGGTGACTCGGTTTTATACGTCGTGAGTCTCGACGAGTCCAACCTCTGGGGAAGAGGTTGCTGCTTGTTTTTATAGCCGTCGCTCGTGCGGCTGTGCTAAGTTGCCTCGCAGGTAAGGTGGGAGTCTAGCCAAGTTAGTCTCATTGGCTACACATTCTTCACCCTCATGCACATTCCAGCATAACAACGCATTAGGCTGATGGCACCTCCCCAAAGGTGGCTATCGACTACAACCTTTGGGTCACATTTGTCCCATACTGCAAAAAGGTTCCACTCGGTGCAACGCGTGGTGTCCGTTTCACCAGACTATCTATTATCGTGAGTCTGGTGTATGGTCACAGACATGGAAAAAATTCGTGGTGTGTACGAGCGGGACAAGGGCAGTGGCGTTTGGTGGGTTCGATGGACGGACAACAACGGCAACAAGAGGCGCATTAAGGCTGGCACCCGATCAGCAGCGAAGATGCTGCTGGAAAAAAAGAAGAATGAGAAGTTGCAGCAGACCAACCTGCCTGAGTTGTCCAGCAAGTCGCTGCTGTTCTCTGTCCTCTTGGATGATGCGTTGGAACATTCCCGTGCTGAGAACGGCGAGCGGTCAACTCAGGAACTCGCGCTCAAGATCGAACGGCTGAGGCCAGAGTGGGGCAGTCGCAAGGTGGTAGACATAACCAAGCAGGAGATCGTCCGCTGGCTTCAGAAAGAGACGGTGAGTCGGGAGTGGACTGTCTCCACGATGAACCGCTGGCAAGCCTGTTTCTCTCTCGCGTTCAGAGTGGCTGTCGACAATGAGAAGATCGCAATCAATCCTGCCGCACGCATCCGGCGCAAGACTGAGGACAATCAGAGGGTGCGATACCTGACCGAGGAAGAGGAGAGCCGTATACGGGCAGTGCTGGCCACTAGGCACCCTTCCTACCAACACGCCTTCACTGTGAGCCTGAACACGGGGCTGCGTGCCTCTGAGCAGTGGAATCTCCGTTGGGCAGACGTCGACCTTGACCGCAAGACGCTCACAGTCAGAAAGCAAAAGTCTGGGAAGGGTGAGCGACACATCCCACTCAACGCGGATGTAGTCGACGCGTTCAAGAGTCTCCGCAAGGGGGCAGACCTGACCGGTGTCCCTTTTCTAAACTCAAAAGGGACACCGATGCTGGCGCACCGTGAATGGTTCGATCCTGCCGTGGTGGAGGCCCAGGTCGCGGACTACACATGGCACATGAACCGGCACACGTTCGCCTCACGGCTGGCAATGGCAGGAGTACCCATACACGCCATAGCGAAGCTCTTGGGACACGCTACAATACAGATGTCTATGCGGTATGCCCACCTTAGCCCGGACTTCAATCAGTCGGCTGTAGACAAGTTGATGGACTTCAAAATGAAAGGGACACCAAAGCGGACACCGACTAAACCAAATAAGCTAAGTAATTGATTATAAAGATGCGAAAGTGGCGGAATTGGCAGACGCACCAGACTTAGGATCTGGCGGAGAAATCCGTAGGGGTTCAAGTCCCCTCTTTCGCACCACCTCCTTAACCCCCGCCTCACCGCAGTGAAAGTTCTTATGAGCCAGCCCAAGCAGCCTTCCGACCAGCCCACCGTCCTTACCCGAAACACCGAAAACTACCGCGACAGTTATGCCAACAGCGTCCAGGTGCGGATGAGCGTCTGGGACTTCTACCTCATCTTCGGGACCATGCGCCAGGACTCGGCCGAAGAGGTCAAGGTCGAGAACTTCCAGGGCATCTACCTCAGCCCGCAGCAGGCCAAGGCGCTGTTGAATGTCCTTGGCCACAATCTCGCCCAGTACGAGCAGACCTTCGGCACGCTTGCGCTCGAGCCCCAGTTCGGGCCTCCCGGCGGTCCCGTCCACTAGCGAGTGCGTACCTCCGCCGCATCGACGTCCTCCAGACTCCAGCCACGTGCCCCGCTCCCCCTGTGGATGCTGTATCCGGCCTTCGTCGCCGCGGTCTATCTTTCGCACCTGACCCTCCTGCGCCTGCCCTACTTCTGGGACGAGGGCGGCTACTACATTCCGGCTGCGTGGGACTTCTTCCGCACCGGCACGCTGATCCCACAATCCACCGTCACCAACGCGCATCCGCCGCTGCCGTCCATCCTGCTCGCCGGCTGGTGGCGCCTCGCGGGCTTCGTTCCCATCGCGACCCGGACCTTCATCTGCATGGTCACCGCGGCCGCGCTGCTGGCGGTGTTCCGCCTCGCCCGCAACCTGCTGGGGACGCCTGCCGCCGTTGCTACCACGCTGCTCACGGCGCTCTACCCGATCTGGTTCGCGCAGAGCACGCTGGCCCACGCCGACATCTTCGCCGCAGCGTTCACGCTGTGGGGGCTCGCGTTCTACCTCCAGCCAACCTGCCTGCCGCGCCCCCGGGTCTACGCGGCGCTCCTGTTCGCCCTGGCCGCGCTGTCGAAGGAGACCGCGATCGTCACGCCGGCGGCGCTGGCGCTGTGGGAGGCGGTGCAGTTTGTCCGCGAGCCGCAGCGACGGCGCTTGCACGCGGGCTGGATCGCCGCACTTCTCTCCCCCATCCTGCCGCTGGCCGCGTGGTATGCCTACCACCGCCATCGCACCGGCTTCATCTTCGGCAATCCCGAATATCTGCGCTACAACGCCACCGCCAATCTCGACGCCCACCGCATCGCGCTTTGCCTGTACCACCGGTTCCTGCACCTGACGATGCACATGAACCTGTTCGTGCCGGTGACGTGCGCGGTGGCCGCGCTGCTGATGCCTGCGATCGCCGAGCGCGTCCGCCTTCCCCGCACCATCCTCCAGGCCATTGCCGTCGTGCTGCTGGCCAACTGGATCGCCTTCTCCGTGCTCGGCGGCGCGCTGCTCACACGCTACCTGCTGCCCATGTATCCGCTCGTCCTGCTGGTCTGCGTGGCCGAGTGGCAACGCCACCTCAGGAACTGGGCCTGGCTCGCCGCGCTCAGCGCCGCCGCGTTTCTCTGCGGCATCTGGATCAACCCGCCCTACGCCTTCGCGCCGGAGGACAACCTCACCTACCGTGACATGATCGTGCTGCACCAGCAAGCTATAGACCTGATCGCGAAGAAGTGGCCGGCGGCGACTGTGCTCACCGCCTGGCCTGCCAACTCGGAACTATCGCGGCCGGAACTGGGCTACACCAAACAGCCCATCAAGACGTTCGCCATCCAGAACTTCTCCTTCGACGAAATCGAGAAGGCTGCCGCAGAGCCCGGCGAGTACGACACCGCGCTGCTCTTTTCCACCAAGTGGGCGCCTCCGCCGGGCCGCGTCAACCTGAGCCGCCGCAACCAGGACTCCGACACCCAGTACTTCGACTTCCACGAGGACGTCCGCCCGAAGCAAGCCGCGGCGCTCCTCCACGGAGAATTAGTCTGGCAGGCTTCCATCCGCGGCGAGTGGGTCGCCATCCTACGCTTCCCACGAATCGTGAACGCCGGATTAACAGGGGACTTTATAAGCCGCTGAAAAACTCCCGCGCGCCTGTTTTCGGAGTAGCAGCAAGCCTTAGACGGTGCTGAAAAATTAGGAGCCGTCATTCTGACTCGCAGAGTCAGAATCTCCGTATTTGTTTTTCGGAGTAGCAGCGGGCTTTAGCCCGCGGTAAAACGCCACGTAAAGAATCGGGGTTTTAACCCCGGGCCTTTGCCTCTTCGCACCCGCTCATCGCCACTTCTTCAATTCAGGCCACGCATCCTGCAGATTCAACTTGAACCCGCGGCAATGGTAGATCGGAAGCCACTCATCGGGACGGGAGAGCGGGTCCTTGGTATCGCCGACGATCGAGTAGCTGACGCACTTCGTCTTCATGTTCTCTTCGTGACCTTCGCCCAGGACAATCATGCTCTCGCCGGTATATTCGCGCGGACCCCATAGCCAGTAATTCTGGTGGCCGCCAATTGACTTCGGCAGTCCGTACTTCGGCCCGAAGAAGTCAATCGCGCCGCCGTCGCCATAGTTGTTCGCAAAAATCGCGGTTCTGCGCTGCTCTTCGGGCGACAACGTCTTGTAGTAAGCCGCCACGCGCTGCGCCATGCCCTCCCAGCCGAACATATCCGCGTACAACTGCGGCAGCACGCCCTCCTGCGAGTGCTCAAACTTCGCCTGCTCAATGCCCATCCTGTGTTCGTAAGCAAGGAACGTGGGCACGCTAAGGACGGGCACAATAGTCGGAGCATAAATGCAGCTAACCGCCGCGATCCCCACCGCCAGCACCGGCTTCGCCCACACCATCCATCGGCTCCGCGTCGCATACTCGATCCCCACCGCTCCCCCGGCGAACATCATCGGATAGACCGAAGTGACGTAGTAGATCTTGCCATGCAGCACCATCATCTCCGCCAGAAACACTACGAACGCCACGCCCAGCGCGCGAAACGGGCGCCCCGTCTTCGTGAAGCCGTAGACAACCGCGCCAATCACCAGCACCGCCGCAACATAGCCAAGCATCTCTGCCTGCGCCTTCAGATACCCCAACGGCGGCAGCACGATGTCGCGGTGACCCATGCGAATGTTGTGCATCAGTTGCAGAAACGGAAACTGCCGCCGCCATTGCCAGAGAAAGTTCGGCAG
>Ga0207416_1003185_pt1 | contig 16232 bp, 12 predicted proteins | sample PaiPotPPM11metaG_FD_184107 | JGI IMG/M metagenome (GOLD analysis project Ga0207416, IMG submission 184107) | Iron sulfur acid spring bacterial and archeal communities from Banff, Canada, to study Microbial Dark Matter (Phase II) - Paint Pots PPM... ...
CGCCCGGTCCACCGGGACCGCCAGGTCCACCTGGGCCACCCGGTCCGCCACCCTGCTGCTGTTGAGCCGCGCGGCGAGCGTCCGCCGCCAGCGCAGCCTCGGTCTTAGGACCGAACCCGATCGTGCGCGAAAACCGCAGGTTGAAGCTCACGTTGTTCGGCCCGGTGCAGAAGTTCACCGGTATCTCGCTGTAGGTCTCACCGGCCGTATACGACGCGGTCGGCGGGGGCGAAACGAAGTTCGCTGGATTCGTGCAATTCTGGAAGGTCGGAGCCACCGGCCCATGCGCAAAGGCCGGACGGTCATCGATGACGCCATCCTCGTTGTTGTCCTGCCCCGTCGTGATGCTGTACGGACGCCCGGACGATACCGTGACGATCGGGCTGGCCGTGATCAGGAAGGGCAGGGGAATCGTCCCCAGCAGCGTCATCTGGCTGCGGATATCGAACCCCGCACGCCCGTAGTCATAGGCCGGATGGTAGGGATCGGTGATGCCGCTCAGGTTCGAGTTCGCCCAGTTGGCCGAATAGAAGCCCGTAATGTTCGTCCCCTTCGGAGTCGACACCCGAACGCTGGCATTGATCTGGTTCTGCCGGAACACACCTTCCGACTGGTTGCACTGCAGGTATCCGTTCGTCAGCGACGTCGGATTCGCGCAGTACCCGGAGTTGATTGGGAATACACGGTTCAGGAACTGATGTTCGCCGTGCACGTTCATGTATGTCACCGAGATGCTGGTGTACTTGCCCACCTGCTGCTCCACGGTGCCTGCGGCTTCAATCATGTACGGAGCACGCAGTCCGTTGCCTGCCACCGGAATTACGGTCTTACCACTACTGGTGCCGCCCCCCGCTGTGCAGGCTGCACTGGCGGCCCCCGACGAAGTGAGCGTGCAGGTCGGCCCGGGATTCAGGTAAATCGTGTTGGTCTGGTTGCTCGGGTTGCTCTGGATGATGTTGGTAATCTGGCTCAGGCCGAACCGGTTGTAGAACAGGCCGAATCCGCCGCGCAGCACCGTGATCGTTTTCTTTCCGTTCTTGCGCGGAATGCCGTATGCGATCGAAGTGCGCGGAGCAAAATCGTGCGTACTACTGATGTAATTCTGCGCCTCCAGGCGAACGCCATAGCTGATCGTCAGGTTGTCCCGCGCCTTCCAGTCATCTTCCGCATACAGCCCGATGTCCGTCTCCCGCGCGTTTACTCCCAGGTGGTTGATCGTCGTTACCGAGTACTGGAACGGAATGCCGCACTGGTAGGAAGAGATGGATGCGTTGGCCGTCGCGCAGGGGGTCGTGGTCGCCACGCAGGTGCTGGGTTTATTCGTCACCGTGGGGTCCGTGCATGGGTCCAGCAGGTACGAGTACTGCAGATCCCCATTCTGGCCGGCGTTCGAATTGATCGTGTTGGCCGAGGTGCGCAGCCGTCCGCCCAGCCGGATGAAGTTCTTCGTCAACTGGACCGACGTATAGTTCTGGAACTCGATATGGCCCGAGGTGCTGGAATTGATATTGCCGCCGCCCGTTCCATGCGCCGTGAAGTATCCCGACACCGACACCGTGGTCGCCGGGTTGACCGGAGTGGAACTTGAAGTGTCGCGCTGATACTCGAACCGCGTCTCGTTGATGATCCGGTCGCTCAACAATTGCGTGTCGCTGATCTGAATCGTGTTCTCGGCGCTGGTCGAGCTGCTGGCCTGTGTCGTCAGCGAGTTGTTGCTGCCGGGGTTCGTGCTCGTGCCCGACTCATACCCATACCGAACTGTCAGAGTGTTTTTCGCCCCCACCATCATGTCGACGCGCGGGTTGATCTCCCAGCGTTTGTTCGGCGCGGCCACGGCGCGCGCCGTCGTGGGGTAGGGATTGACGGTGCAGGTCAGGTCGCCCGGATTGCACACGGTAATCGAGGTCGGCGAGCTGCTGTAGATCGCCGCAGGGTTGATGATGTTGTTGTTGGCAATATCCCGATACGTCCCCGCGGTGGTAAACGACATCCCCGGCCGGATCGGTCCCGTCACATTGCCGAATCCAAACAGCGTGTGATACGCCGGCTGAACATTGGCCGGCCCCAGGAACGGCGTCGACGTGTTGAACACCTTGTCCTGGAACTGCAGGCTTCCGCCACCGTGGAACTTGTCCGTCCCCGGCTTGGTAATGATCTCGATGCGTCCATATCCTGGTTGGTCATACTGCGCCGAGAACGGGTTCTGGTTGATGCGGATCGCCAGGATCGACGACTTCGGGGGCAGTTGCCCCCCCGTGAATCCATCAATATAAATCTGGCCGCCGTTCGGTCCGGCCGAAGGCCCCGCCAGTGCGGTCAACTCGGCGGAAAGCTCATCCGGATCATCCGACAGCGCATTCAGCGCGTCTCCGGTAATCACCGTCGCGCTTGCATTGTTCTCGGGATCGACGCTCAACTGCACCGTGTCCGTCGTGACGTTCACTGTCTGACTCTGTGTCTGCAGCGCCATCTTGACGTCCGCATTGATGCTCGCGCCGGCCGCCACCACGACTCCCGGCTTCATGAACACCGCAAAGCCCGGCGCGGTCACGCTCAACGTGTAGGTTCCGGGAGCCACGCCGCGGAACGAGAAGGTGCCATCGCTCTTGGAAGGCGTGTTCGGCCCTTTGCCCGACGCGTTCAGCAGCGTTACCGTCGCGCCCGGGATAATTGCGTCATCCGGATCTTCCACCGTCCCATGCACGGTAGCGCCGGCGGCGGCGGCAGGGGCTGCCGGTGGTGTTTGCGCTCTCGATACCAGCGTTAACGAAGGCAGAAAAAATAACACAAGAAAAGCCGCACAATTTCGAAAAGACATCCTCACTCCTAAAAAATTGCTAAGAAAATTACCGCTCGCGGTCGAACTGGCGATCTTCATTCCGTACCGCCGCCGCCACCGCCAAGATTCATCGACAGGTCCATGCCGCCATTGGGATTGGCGGTCAGAATTGGATCCACTCCGGTCAGCACCGTGATCGCTGTGACCGTACTCGCACCCGGCGTCGTCTCGGATGCCACCACCATCACAGCGTCACCCTTATGCAGGTCGCCCACCGCAATCGTCGGGAAGCGGCTGATCATCTGCGAAAGGTCCGCACCCGCGGAGCGCCGCATACCACCTGCGTCGCCGCCCGCTGCGCCGGAAGCATCCTGCCCGCCGCCGCCAGCTCTGCGCCCGCCGCCTGCGGCCGCGCCGCCATTGCTGCGCGCTGCCATCATCGCCGCCACCTGCGGCGGCATCTTGCGAATGTCTGCCTTCGCGGTCACATCCACCGTGACCATCTTCTTGGTGGCGAGATCCTTCAGCGTAATCGTCCCCGCCGTCGGATCAACGCTCGCAATCAAGCCGGAAAGATTCTGGAAGGAGCCGCTGACCACTTCCTCGGCCTGCACCGAAGTCCCATCGGCCGACTTCGCTCCTCTTGCCTGCACGTGGTCCGTCACGTGGATATCGGCCAGCGTCCCCGGCTTCGCATCCTGGTAGGCCACCGAATCGCCCGCCCAGCGACGGAACTCGGTCTTGGCGTTCGTGTTGATCACCGTCTTCTTGGTGCCGGAGCCGAGCGTGATCGCCCCGCTCGCCGGATCGACCGCGCTCACAATGCCGCCCGTGCCGCGCGCCTTCCAGTCCGCCTGCTCCGCTGCGTTCTTCTGCGCAATGTCGCCGGACTTCATCAGGATCACGCGCACCGCGCTCAGTGTCCCCGCATCGCTCCCGGCCTTGCCCGTTACCAGGATGTGGTCGCCCGCCGCAATGTCGGTCAGCTGAATCGATGTCGCCGACTTCAGATCGGTGCTCCCAACCGGCACTTGCAGGATCCGCGCGCCGTCCGCCACCGTGATCGTGTAGGCCTGCCCCGCATCGGCCTTCATCGTGATCGTATTGCCGGAAACTGTCTCGACGCTCCCTCGCTGCGTCACCACCCCTGTCGCCGCGGGAGCCGCCTGGGCCGCGAGTTGTGTCGCCGTCGCACCCGTACCGGCCAGAAGAAGTCCCACGCCGAACACAATCCGGACTCCGACCAAGTTATTTCTCATTGCGTTTCTCATCCTCGTTTGAAGCAGTTCCCAGTGCAGTACCCCGGCCAAGGCTTTCTCGAACCAATAAACCCGGTTACAGCACGTCGCGTTCCGTCGATTGGAGTCGTGTGTCTACCTAAGGATACGAACCCAAAAGGCAAGAAGTTTCGGCCAAATGCAACATTCCGTTGCCCGACCTTAAGCCCGGATTAAGAGCCTCGGGAAGGTCGCCACGCCAGCGCTCTGTGGAACTCAGCCGCAACGGCACGCTTTTCCCGTATCTCCAGTCTACATAACACCGTGCAGCCTTCGATAGGGCAACCGCGCCCGCCGCCGCCCACCCCGCCAATCGAGCAAAGCCAGCACCTTCTTCGGTAATATGCTGCGAGCAGCCGCATCACAGTAATTCGAACCATCGAACTATTTCGACCATCTAAGCCGAAGTGAACGAATACCCCGATGAATAGGAAAAAATGAAACCTGCAGAAGGCCGTAAGCGCGTCATCATCGAAGCGATTCAACCCCAGGTCGACTGTGGCCGCTACCCCGCCCGTCGCATCCTCGGCGACAAAGTCGACATCTCCGCCGCCATCTTCTCCGACGGTCACGACCACGTTGCCGCGCGCCTCCTCTACAAGCCCCTGGGCGAAGCCGACTGGCGCACCACCCCCATGCTCGCCCTTCCCAACGACCTCTGGTCCGCCAGCTTCACCGTCGACCGCCTCGGCACCTGGATCTTCACCCTCCAGGGCTGGGTCGACCACTTCGATACTTGGTGCTACGACCTCAAGAAGCGCCTCGACGCCCAACCCGACCCCAGCAGCGACGACCCCGCCGTGCGCAACCTCCCGTCTCAGGACATCCCCGTCGCCTTCACCATCGGCGCCACCCTGCTCGACGAAGCCGCCGCCCGCGCCGCCGGCAGCAGCGCCGACGCGAAGAAACTGAAAGCCTTCGCCGGCACCCTCCGCGCCCTCGCCGCCGAAGACCGTCCCGTCTACGACGACCCGGTTACCCCCGAAATCGAAGCCCTCGCCGCCCGCTATCCCGACCTCGGCTTCGCCTCCATGGCCCCCAAAGAACTCCACCTCTGGGTCGACCGCGAGCGCGCCCGCTTCTCCAGTTGGTACGAGCTCTTCCCGCGTTCCACTTCACCCGACCCCAACCGCCACGGCACCTTCGCCGACGTCGAACATCTGCTCCCCGACATCGCTGCCATGGGCTTCGACATCCTCTACATGCCGCCCATCCACCCCATCGGCCATGCCTTCCGCAAGGGCCCCAACAACACCATGTCCACCAACCCCGACGACGAGGGCAGTCCCTGGGCCATCGGTTCCGAGGAAGGCGGCCACAAGGCGATCAACCCCAAACTCGGCACCTTCGCCGACTTCGATCACCTCGTGGAAGCCGCCCAGGCCAACGGCATGGAAATTGCCCTGGACATCGCCTTCCAGTGCTCACCGGACCACCCCTGGGTCAGGGAGCATCCCGACTGGTTCATTCACCGCCCCGACGGCACCATCCAGTACGCCGAGAACCCGCCCAAGAAATATCAGGACATCTACCCGCTCAACTTCGAGACCCCCGACTGGAAAGGCCTCTGGGACGAACTCCACTCCGTCTTCCAGTTCTGGATCGCCCGCGGCGTCCGCGTCTTCCGCGTCGACAACCCCCACACCAAGGCCCTCCCCTTCTGGGAGTGGTGCATCAACGACCTGCACACCCTCAACCCCGACGTCATCTTCCTCGCCGAAGCCTTCACCCGCCCGCACATCATGTACTCCCTTGCCAAGGGCGGCTACACGCAGTCCTACACCTACTTCACCTGGCGCACCGGCAAAGACGAGTTGCAGGCCTACTTCGAAGAGATCACCAAGCCGCCCGTTTCGGACTTCTTCACCCCCAACGTCTGGCCCAATACGCCGGACATCCTCCACGCGTCGCTGCAGACCGGCGGCCGCCCCGCCTTCATGCAACGCATCATCCTCGCCACCACCTTGGCCGCCAGCTATGGCATCTACGGCCCCGCCTACGAACTCGGCGAAAACGTCCCCATCCGGCAGGGAAGTGAAGAGTACCTCAACAGCGAGAAGTACCAGATCCGCCGCTGGGACCGCTCCGCTCCGCAGTCCATCGCGCCCTTGATCACGAAGCTCAACCAGATTCGCCGCACCAATCCCGCACTGCAGACCGATACCTCGCTCTGTTTCCATCACGTCGATAACCCGCAGATCATCTGCTACTCGAAGACCGCCCCGGCCGCGCCCTCCAACGGCCCCGCCGACAACGCCCCGCTCGACGTCTCCAAGGCCGACACCCTCGTCCTCCCCGCAGCCACGCAGCCCAGCGTCATCCTCGTCGCCGTCAACCTCGATCCTCACAGCGAGCAGGGCGGCTGGATCGACCTCGACCTCAAGCGCCTCGGCATCGGCCACGACGAGTTCTTCGACGTCGAAGACCTCCTCACCGGCATCCACTATCAGTGGCACGACCGCAGCAACTACGTCGCCCTGCGCCCCACCGTCATGCCCGCCCACATCTTCCGCGTCACCCGCAAAGCGTGACATCTCGGGCTTGCTCGATATGCGCACCGTCTGAGAGGTCGTATGGGTTGGGTTTGTAGATCGTGCGGAGAGGTCCACGAAGAGCTGCCTCTTAGCTTCGCCGTGGACTTTCCAGACAACTATGCCAACCTGAACCGAGACGATCGCGAGAACCGGGCCGTCATCAATTCCGATCAGTGTGTCATTGACCAGAAAGAGTTTTACATACGGGGCTGTCTCGAGATTCCTATCCGTGAGGACAACCGGGTCTTCCTTTGGGGACTCTGGGCATTCATGTGGGAGGAGGATTTCGATGAACTCGAAACGTGCTGGGACGAGGAGGGTCGCGAAACTCGATTTGGCCCGTATAAGGGAAGACTGAGCAACAAACTATCGGACGTCTATTTCCCCTCAATCGCGAATCTCAAGGTGTCCATTCGTCTCCAACCACTAGGAACAAGGCCACTTTTCTTCATCGATGAACCTGAGCATCCGCTGGCTATGGCTCAGCGCGATGGAATGACCCTGAAGCAAGTCGAAGATCTCGTATCGAAGCTTCTGCACTAAGAAACCTACGCCACTTCCTTCTTCCGCGACTTCAGCCCCTCCAGCATCTCCCGCCGCAGAATCGCATTGATCCGCGACTGGTACCCCTTACCCTGCGCCTTCAACCACGCCAGAACATCGGCATCTACCCGCGCCGTGATCTGCTTCTTCACCGGCCGATAAAACCTCCCGCGCTCGGCGTTTTTCCATTGCTCATCAGTCAGCTCGGGCGCATCGCTCAGGTCAATCTCGCTGTCCGGCATTTCTGCCAGCCTCTTCAACCTCTCACGGCCCTCCTTCGTCAAAGGCGGCAGCGTCTCTCGCGTATAACTAACGATTTTCTTCTTCATAGCGCCTCCTCTCATGCTTCGTCGCCTTTCGTGCCGTGATGATCCTGATAACCTCAATGACCCTGTCGCCAATTTCCTCGCGAATCGTATGTCCAGCCATCAGCAAAAGCTGTCCCTTCACGATCCCGAAAGTCTGCCAGCGTTGCTCGCGGTCCTCGATGCGCTCTGGCACAGAAACATGGTGTGGGTCGGCGAAGACCTGACTCGCCTCATCGAAGCTGATACCGTGCTTTGCTATATTGGCCCGGTTCTTCGCCTCATCCCATTCGAAGCGGATGCCGTTCATACTCCCATCATAACGCCAAAAATGTAATTACATTTCAGCTCTTTTCATCAAGAATCATCAAGAAAACTGCAAACTGGCCCCCGCTTGCGTGCCGCGATTCCGGATGCTATGGTGGTCCACCATACTTATGTATCGTCTGCGAGACATTTAGTTTGAAACGCAAACTATAAACTAGCTCGATTGAGAGACCTATGACATCCGCCCGCCCCGCCAGTTTGCTCCAGATCTTGTCTGCCTTAGCCGCCTGCCTCGTCCTCGCCGCCGCACTGCCCGCGCAGACCCCGGTGCCGGCTGCTCTGCCTGCATCTGCCCCCACGGGATCCATGCCTCCCGGCTTTCCCTCCGCCGCGGAGCGCGCCGCCCAGGCCGCCGCCTCCACCGCCGAGCGCGACCGCGAGATGAAACTCCTCGGCATTGCCGCCATGCAGCCCGGCGTCAGCGCCTACGACATCGGCAAGCCCGGCAACGCCAACTACGACGAGTCCAAAGCCAATCCCTATCCCAAACTTCCGGCACTGCTCGTGATGAACGACGGCAAGCCGGTCAAGACTGCCGCGCAGTGGCAGAAGCGCCGCGCGGAGATCCAGGCGATGTTCGACGAAGACGTCTACGGCAAGTACCCAGCCCACATCCCCGGCGTCACCTGGAAGGTCGAAAGCACGGAGCAGATGGACGTCGCCGGTGTCCCCGCTCTCGTCAAGCACATCGTCGGCCACGTCGATAACTCCGCCTATCCGGCCATCACCATCGATATTCATGCCGACATCGTCACCCCCGCCGCGATGAAGGGCAAGAGAGTCCCCGTCATCATTGGCGGCGGCTCCCTCCGCCGTCCAGGCGCCTTCCCCCCGCGTCCTGCCGGGGCCGCTCGTCCCACACCGCCTCCCGGCACCGTCTTTCACGGACTCTCCTCGCCGCCCAATCCGCCCGACTCCTCCAAACTCCTCCTCGAAGACGGCTGGGGCTTCGTCTCGCGCAACACCAACGAGGTGCAGGCCGACAACGGCGCCGGCCTCACCAAGGGCATCATCGGCCTGGTCAACAAAGGCCAGCCGCGCTCGCTCGACGACTGGGGCGTTCTCCGCGCCTGGGCCTGGGGCGACAGCCGCATCCTCGACTATCTCCAGACCGACCCCGACGTCGACGGCGCCAAGGTAGGCGTCATGGGCCACTCCCGCGGAGGCAAAGCCGCGCTCGTCACCGAAGTCGACGATCCTCGCTTCGCCATCGGCTTCATCTCGTCCTCCGGCGCGGGCGGCGCCGCCCTCTTCCGCCGCAATTACGGCGAGACCACCAGCAGCATCACGTCCACCACCGAATTCCACTGGTTCGCCGGCAACTTCCTTCGCTACGCCGCCGTGGGCCACACCGCCAACGAACTCCCCGTCGACAGCCACGAGTTCATCGCCCTCATCGCGCCGCGCGCCGTCTTCATCGGAGGAGGCGCCCTCATCACCGATCCCCAATACGTTCCCGGCGACGCGTGGCAGGACGCACAAGGCATGTTCATGGCCGCCGCAGCCGCCAGCCCTGCCTGGCAACTCCTCGGTTCCAAAGGACTCGGCACGGATACCTTTCCGCCCATGGGCACCTTCCTCAACACCGGTCAGATTGCCTTCCGCCAGCACGAGTACGGTCATACGCCCGCGCCCAACTGGCCCTACTTCGTCCAGTTCGCCGACCGCGTCCTCAACCAGCGTTAGCTGCTCGCCGTGCCCGCTTCGATCGCGTCAACAGGTGGGGTAACCTCAGAAAGCTACCTCTGGCGGTCGACGCGAATTGGCCGGGCTCACGCCGCGTCGGGAACCTTTGCCGTCAGTTCCACACCGAGCGCCTTCATCACGGCAAGCGTTGTCTTCAACGTGGGGTTCCCCCGCGCACTGAACGACCGATAAAGTTGCTCGCGCGACAACCCTGTCCGTTTGGCGATCTCTGCCATTCCTTTCGCTCGCGCCACCACGCCCAACGCATGCGAGATGTGCGCAACATCGCTCGTCGCGAATGCCTCTGCCATGAAGACCGCGATCGCCTCTTCCGATCCAAGGTCCTCAGCCGGGTCATAGTTGGTCAGCTTCTCAGCCATCTTCTTCGCTCCATTCTGCCGCCAGACGCTTCGCGGTTTGGATGTCCCGATCCTGGGTGCGCTTGTCACCGCCGCACAACAGGACGATGATCGTGTTGCCCCGCCGTTGGAAGTAAATTCGATACCCTGGCGCATAATTGCAGCCATGTATTTTATAAACTACAAGCCAGCACCCTGTCGTAATCGAAATCTCGGTCTCGCCGTCTGCAAAGCATCCAAACCTCGGAGAACAAATCGCGTGACCAACCCCACCCACCCTGATCTCGTCGCTGATTCCTTGCACGACCTCCTTGCCGGCCCCAGCCTCACCCCGCTCCAGGAACGTCTCCCTGCCTACCTCCTCCGCCAGCGCTGGTTTGGCGCGAAATCCCGGACCATCGCCAACGTCCGCATTCTGGACTGGGTCGAGCTCCCCGCGCTCCCCGCCGCCATCGTCTTCGTCGCCATTACTTACGCCGAAGCTGCCCCTGACGCCCCGCCCGACGTCTACCAACTCCCGCTCGCCCTCACCACCGGCCAGGAAGCCGAGATCGTCCAAGCCAATGCTCCCGCCTCCATCCTCGCCTCGGTCACCACCCCCGCTGGCCCCACCATCCTCCACGACGCTACCGCCCGCGAAGACGTCCGCCAGGCCCTCCTTGCCATCATCGAAACCGGCACCACCCTCACCGCCACCACCTCGAACCCCGAACCTCGAACCTCGGACCCCACTCTCGCCGGCCACGCCTCCACCGCCTTCGCCGCCGCCCGCGGCCTCGCCTCACTACCCGCCCGCACCGGTTCGGCCGAGCAGTCCAACACCTCCATCCTTTACGCCGATAAGCTCATCCTGAAACTCTTCCGCCGCCTCCAGCCGGGCGAAAATCCCGACACGGAAATCGGCCGCTTCCTCACCGAAGTCGCCCACTTCCCCCGCATCGCACCCTTCCTGGGCGAAATCCGCGGTAGCAGCCAGGGCGCCCGCACGCCGCCCTCCGAGCAAACCACTCTCGCCATGCTTCAGGGTCTGGTCGCCAACGAGGGCGACGGCTGGCAGTTCACTCTGGACGAACTCGCCCGCTATTACGCCTACGTCCTCGGCCTCCCCATGCCCATCGATACCGGCGACATGCCGTCGTTCCTCGACGATCCCAACCCGCCGCCCCTCCCCGCCGACGTTCGTGAGCACTCTGGCCTCTCCTCGGACGACGACCGCGGCAACGCGAGCTACCCAGCCGAAGTCCGCGAGCACGCGGGCCTCTCCCTCGCCGCCGCGGCTCTCCTTGGCCGACGGACCGCCGAGATGCATCTCGCCCTCGCCACCCCCACCGACAACCCCGCCTTCGCCGCCGAGCCCTTCACCGCCGAAGCCCTCGCTGCCGACACGCGCCGCATCCGCACCCAGATCATCCACACCCTCGACGCCCTCAAGCAGGCCTTCTCCACCCTCACCGGCGAACTCACGATCGACTCCGCCGCCCTCATCCTCTCCCGCCGCATCGAGCTCTTCGGCCGCGCCTTCGCCATCGCCGAAGTCCCGCCCGCCGACGCCGGCCAGCGCATCCGTATCCACGGCGACTACCACCTCGGCCAGGTCCTCCGCTCCCGCGGCGACTACGTCATCCTCGACTTCGAAGGCGAACCCGCGCGCCCCCTCGCCGAACGCCGCGCCAAGCAGTCTCCCCTGAAAGACGTCGCCGGCATGCTCCGCTCCTTCAGCTACGCCGCCTATGCCGCGCTCGACCGCTTCGTCCAGCGCCGCCCCGGCACCGCCGAACGCCTCGAACCCTGGGCCCAGCTCTGGCAGAACGCCGCCGCCACAGAATTCCTCACCGCCTGGCGCACTACCATTGCCGCCAACCCCAGCCTCACACCCGAGCCGCTCCAGGCCCACCGCCTGCTCAACGCCTACCTGCTCGAAAAGGCACTCTACGAACTCCTCTACGAACTCAACAACCGCCCCACCTGGGTCCGCATCCCTCTCGCCGGCATCCTCGCCCTCCCCGCGGGTGCCCCATGATCACCGCCAAGCTCGAGCCGCTCTTTTGCTTGTCATTCCGTAGCGCAGCGGAGGAATCTGCTTTTGCCTTTCCTGGAACCTGGAACCTGGAACCTGGAACCTCGAACCTAGTACCTCGAACCTAGTACCTGACACCCGGCACCTAGTACCCTATCCTTATGCCGCTCGACGAAATCTACGCCCAGCTCACCACCGTCTTCCACGATCTCTTCGACGATGACACCCTCGTGCTCACGCCCGAGCTCACGGCCGCGGACGTCCCCGAGTGGGACTCCTTCAACCACATCAACCTGATCGTTGCCGTCGAGCAGCGTTTCAAAATCAAGTTCCAGACCGCCGAACTCGAAGCCCTCCACACCGTAGGCCACCTCGCCGATCTCATCCAGACCAAACTAGCCGCCCAGGGCCGCTAAAGGCAGTTGTCAGTTGTCAGTGCTCACTTGTCAGAGCCGATCTCATGGGGTTGTCATTCTGACCTTGAGCGAAGCCGAAGGGGAAGAATCCCCGCATTCGTGCCGACATAGATTCCGGGCGCAAGTCTCCTCTGTTGCCGTAGCCGTCTCTCAGCTAGCAACTAGCAACTAGCAACTAGCAACCAGCAACCTCCCTACACTCCCCGCCCAAACTCCGCCGTCAGCAGTCCCGCTTCCGGATCGGTATTCCCCGCAGGCGGCAGGATCAGGGGCGCGCAGAAACCGTAGATCGCTACACCCGCGAAGCACACTCCCGGCACAATGTACCCCATGGCCATGCTGGTTGCGTCTGCAATTCTGCCCAGCAACAGCGGAAACAGTGCGCCACCCACAATCGCCATCACCAGGAACGATCCGCCCAGCTTGGTGTTCTCGCCCAGACCTTTCAACCCCAGCGCGAAGATGGTCGGGAACATGATCCCCAGGAAAAAGCTTGCGGCCACAATCGCCCACGCGCCCAGCATTCCCGGATAAGTCACCGCAATCGTCATCAGCACTACATTCGCGGCGCCATAAATACCCAACAGCTTGCTCGGCGCGACGTACTTCATAATCGGCATCGTAATGAACCGCCCGAGCAGCATCGCCACTAGCGAATAGGTTATGTAGTTCGCCGCTGACCTCTCGTTGATATGCAAATATCGTTGCGTATAAAAAATTAGATTGCTCCACATGCAGATCTGCCCGCCCACGTTGCACACGTTCGCCGCCACGGCAAACCACAACTGCGGATAGTGCCGCAGCGCCGCAAAGCTTCCATGCCCGCCTGAGTCGCCCTCATGCTCGCTCGTGATCGTCGGGAAGTGCATCCGCGACAGCACAAACGCAAACAGCAGCACCGCTGACCCCAGCGCAATGTACGTAGGCACCACCCGCATGATCTCCCCATGCAGATACGCGCTATACGTGCCGGCCGCCTTCTCCGCCGCCACTTGAGCGGACGTCTTCTCCACACCCGACAAAATAAACGTCTGACCGATCAAAACTCCTAGAATCGTTCCCGGGGGATTGAACGCCTGCGCAAAGTTCAGCCGTCGCTCGCTCGTCTGCGCCGGCCCGAACTGCGCCATAAACGGATTCGCCGCCGTCTCCAGGACGCTCGCCCCGCACCCGACCGTGTACAGCGCCGCCAGAAACGGCCCATATTTTCCAATCACAGCCGCCGGCCAGAACAACACCATCCCCCCGCCGAACAGGCACAGCCCCATCACCATGCCCGCCTTATATCCCCACTTGCGCATCACCAGCGCCGCCGGGATCGCCATGCAGGCGTAACCCATAAAGTTTGCCGTCGATACCAGTTGCGCCGAAAACTTCGAAAGTTCAAACGTCTTCTGGAACTGCTTCACCAGGATGTCCGTCAGGTTGTTCGACATGCCCCACAGGAAAAACAACACCGTCACCAGCGCGAACAGCGCCATTTGTCCCGCTGGAAATACCGCCACGCCCTTGCTGCTTTCAGCCGTCTTGCTCCCCACCGACGTCGAAACCTGCATTCCACACTCCTGCCTGCGTTTTAGCGAATCATTAGATCGCAACCGATCATACAAGAGTCGGCCTACATTTGATCCGCCCAAAACATCCTTGTCCCACACAAGTTTCTGGCGAGAAATCCGTTCAATCGGGGCCATCCGAGGTTAAGCCTTTACCGCCGGCCGGCCACCACTAACCCCGCGCGCAGAGTAGACTTAGAGGAGCCTAATTCTTCTCCGCAAGGGAGTCCGTTCTAAATGCCGATTTCGTTTCGCCGATCTGTCTCAGCTGGAACCCGTACCTTTGTTCCGGCTCTCCTGCTTTGCTTCCTCAGCCTCACCGCAACCCAGGCGATCGGACAGGACGCCCCCGCCGTAGTTACCCCGCTGCAGAAGGTGCTCAGCCGCTTCGACCTCGGCGTCGTCGCCGCCGGTGAAATCGGCACCAAAGTGTCCGGCATCGAACAGCGCGACGCCAACACCAGCCACACCTTGCTCACCATCAAGCCCAGCTCCACTGTCGGCGAACTCGCCACCCTCCGCTACACCGCCAAACCCTGGGTCGGCTTCGAATTCAACTTCGGCAACCTCCGCTACACCCAGGACTACACCTTCGTCCCGCCGCCCAACCAGACCATCCTCGTCGGCGGTGCGCAGTCCAGCGTCCGCGAGCTCACCCTCGGCTACGTCGCCCACCTCAAGTACCGCCCCTTCGGAGTCACCCCCTACCTCGGAGTCGGTGGCGGAACCATCCGCTTCAAGCCCACGACGGGCGGCGGACAGGGCCTCCCCTACCAGTATCGCGCCGCCTACTACTACAACCTCGGGGTCGAAGATAACTTCCCCGGCAGCAATTTCGGCATGCGCGTCGGCTTCCGCCAGATCATCTACCTCGCCCCCGACTTCCTCCAGAACTACCTCACCATCACCCGCCGCGTCCGCACCTCCGAACCCACCATCGGCTTCTTCGTCCGCTTCTAAAGACGGTTGTCAGTTGCAGGTTGTCCGTTGTTGCATTTCAACTAACAACCTGCAACCTGCAACCGGCAACCAGCAACTGTCTTACGTAAGCGCCCGATCCAGATGCACGTACCCGCCATCCACCGAGATGTGCTGTCCCGTCGTGTGCCCGCTCTGCGTCGGTGACAGCAGAAACACCACTGCCGCCGCAATCTCCGCCTGTGTCGTCATCCGGTGTCCCAGCGGAATATCGTCGGTAATCTCCTTCAGCTTCACCACCGGATCCCCCAGCATCTTCAGCCAGCGCTCATACAGCGGAGTCATCACCTCCGCCGGCAGCACCGCATTCACGCGAACGTTATCCGGCAGCAGCTCCGCCGCCCATTCCCGCGTCAGCGCCAATTGCCCGCCCTTGCTCGCCGCATAGCCCGAAGTATTCCCCTGGCCTGTCTTCGCGACTTTCGAGCTGATGTTTACGATCGCCCCCTGCTGCCGCTTCAGCCCCGCCAGCGCATAGTGCGCCAGCGCATAGCAGTGAATCAGATTCTTCTCCAGGCTCTGCACAAACTTCTCCACCGACCCCGACGCCAGCCCCACCGCATCATTCACGCCGGCGTTGTTCACCAGCCCGTAGATGTCTCCGAACTTCGTCTCAATCTCCGCGATCGCCGTGCGGCAGCGCTCCGTGTCCTCCAGGTGCGCCTCCACGAATTCGCACTGCGCCTTGGCGGCCTTCATCTCCGCCATAAATGCATCCACGTTTTCTGAGTGCCGCGCCAGCACCACCACCCGCGCGCTCTCCGCCAAACACGCCCGCGTAATCCCGCTGCCAATGCCCGCACCACCGCCGGTCACTACCACCAACTTATCCCGCAACCCTAAGTCCATGCTCCATCCTCTCGTTTGTCATTCTGACCCTAAGCTTTGCCGAAGGGGAAGAATCCCCGCATTTCGCTTTTGTCGCTGTCTCCTGCTCTTCGAACGCAAGTATACCTGTAGAAAATCGTTTACCCGCCGCGCCGCTTTGCCGAAAATTCTCCTCGCGCTGCTCCCTCCATTTACAATCATCGCGGCTGGAGTATGCTGCCCAGCCGGAAAGTTTGTATCCCCCTATGGCTCTGCCTCTCCTCGTAGCCGCCGTCATCGTCCTCCTCTATCTGCTCAACTCCATCAAGATCCTCAAGGAGTACGAGCGCGCCGTCGTCTTCCGTCTCGGCCGCGTCCGCCACGACGCCACCGGTCCCGGCGTCATTCTCGTCTTCCGCCCCTTCGAGCAGATCGTCCGCGTCTCCCTCCGCCAGGAGGCCATGGAAGTCCCCTCGCAGGACATCATCACCCGCGACAACGTCACCCTCAAAGTCAACGCCGTCATCACCCTCCGCGTCGTCGACCCGGTCAAGGCCGTCATCGAGGTCTCCAACTACGTCTACCAGACCTCGCAATTCGCCCAGACCACCCTCCGCTCCGTACTCGGCGAAGTCGACCTCGACCAACTCC
>Ga0207416_1003188_pt1 | contig 16228 bp, 16 predicted proteins | sample PaiPotPPM11metaG_FD_184107 | JGI IMG/M metagenome (GOLD analysis project Ga0207416, IMG submission 184107) | Iron sulfur acid spring bacterial and archeal communities from Banff, Canada, to study Microbial Dark Matter (Phase II) - Paint Pots PPM... ...
GTGCTAGAACAAAAATCAGGAAAAAAAGTTTGAAGGTCTTCATGCGTTCTTTTTGGCGGCGCGTGCTTGACGTTGGGCGGGGTGAACGAACCATGCGACGCCGATACTCAGAACATACAATGCGACCATCGGCGCGGCAAAAACGCACATGCTGCTGATATCGGGCGTCGGCGCAAGAGCTCCGGCAATGATGAAGATGGCAAGGATGCCGTAACGAATGTTTCGCCACATCCAGCCGGCGCTGACGACTCCCATGAGCGCCAGGAAGAAAATCAAGATCGGCATTTCGAAAACCAGACCCAATCCGAGGATCACCGTAAGAAAAAGATCGGTATATTCGTGGATGGTGATCATGGGGGTGAACTGGCTGCCGATGCCGATCAGAAATTTCAACGCTGCCGGATACACCATGCGGTAGCCAAAATAGCCTCCGGCGGCGAAAAGAAAAATCGTGGAGACCATGAACGGTATGGCATAGCGCTTTTCCTTGCGATACAGACCGGGCGAAATAAAGAGCCAGACCTGATAGAGGACATACGGCGAAGTGAGAAACAAACCTGCCAGCGCAGAAACCTTCAAGTAAAGGTTGAAGGGCTCTGCGGGTGTCAGATAAACCAACTTTTGCGGGAGTCCATTCTGCCGGAGGACGTCAAGAATGGGTTTCTGCATGTATCCGAACAAGGCCTGGTGATACCACCAGCAAATACCCATTCCCACCGCGACCGCGATGAGCGAGTGGAAGATCCGGGTTCGGAGCTCCTCCAGATGCTCGAGGAAACTCATCGAGGTCATGGGCTCACGTTCGGATTCTTGTGGCTCCAGTTCGGTAACGGCTTCAGGCATGGCTACTGTGGGCGGGCGAATTTACGTCCGGCGAAGGTGAATCAGAGTCGGTCCGGTTCTCGGGCAAACCAAATCGCGAAGTGGAAGCAGGGATTGATCCCGCCATCGGCTCGATCTTAGGCGAATTCGATTGCGCCAGCTCCTTCCTTTTCTCTTCGAACTCCAACTGCGAAATTTCGGCCTCGATCTGGGCCTTGAACTCGTTCGACGCGCGCTTGAACTCGGCGAGAGCTTTCCCGACCTGACGAGCGATCTGCGGCAGCTTCTTGGGACCGAACAGAAGCAGGGCGAGAATGAACAAAACTACAGTGTCGGGAAAACTCATGCCTAGATCATAGCGGAGCAATTAACGCCCAGCAATGCGGCCGTGTGCCAGCGATGTTCGTTCGCAATCGCGGAAAAGAACAGGTTGAAAAAATCGCCCACTTTCCTTCTGCACCCGAACTATAATGCGTGGTTCCAGTAAGAGCCATTGTCGCGCTGGAACGCAGACCTTTTGTCATGGAGGTGTCATGGCCTCGGCTTCACAAACCGCGTATCAGGCCGCCCGCCCGGGTTCCTGGTGGACGCAGATCGCTCCCGTAGTCGTCATACTGGGCGGCTTCGGCGTGTACGCGACCTGGCGGGCATTTGAAGGCGCATACTTTTGGGCCGCGCCTTATCTCTCTCCTTTTTATTCGCCGCTCATCGACATTCATCATCGCTATTGGCCGTATTCGCCGGCGCTTCTAATTTTGGGCGGCCCATTGGGCTTTCGTGCCACTTGTTACTACTATCGCAAAGCTTATTACCGTGCTTTCTTTCTGGATCCACCGGCGTGCGCTGTTCCTGAGCGAAAACGCAACTATACCGGCGAGACCCGCTTCCCTTTCATACTGCAAAATGTGCACCGCTACTTCATGTATGTGGCGATCATTTTTCTCGCATTTCTCTGGCACGATGCGATTGGCGCTTTTCGTTTTCCCGACGGATTCGGAATCGGCGTCGGAACGCTAGTGCTGCTGGTAAACGTCAGCCTGCTGTCGCTCTATTTCGGTTCATGCCATTCATTACGCCACTTGCTGGGTGGGAAGCTCGATTGTTTTTCCTGCGCCAAGTTTAGCGGCGCGCGCCACTCTACCTGGAAGAATCTAAGCTTTCTAAATGAACACCACATGCTGTTTGCCTGGGCAAGCCTCTTCTCGGTCGGGTTTGCTGATTTTTACGTGCGCCTGGTTTCGAGCGGCGCAATCAGGGACCTGCGAATCCTGTGACGATTAACCTGTGAACGACAAATTCGAAACTCACGAGCATGACGTTCTGATCATCGGCGCGGGCGGAGCCGGCCTGCGCGCCGCAATCGAGGCATTGGCCCATGGGGCCAGCGTTGGAATCGTTTGCAAATCGCTCCTCGGCAAAGCTCACACGGTGATGGCCGAGGGCGGTATTGCAGCAGCGATGGCGAACGTCGATGCGGCTGATGACTGGCGAACTCACTTCGGCGACACCATGCGCGGCGGCAAGTTCCTGAACAACTGGCGGATGGCGCAACTTCACGCCCAGGAAGCACCAGATCGCGTGCGCGAACTCGAACAGTGGGGCGCGTTGTTCGACCGCACCGACGATGGCCGAATCCTGCAGCGAGCTTTCGGCGGACACAGTTTCAAGCGGTTGTGCCATGTCGGCGATCGTACCGGGCTGGAAATGATCCGCACGTTGCAGGACCGCGGCGTCCAAATGGGAATTGACGTGTACATGGAATGCACGGTCACCCGACTGCTCACCGACGGCGGACGCATTTCCGGCGCATTCGGTTACTGGCGTGAGAACGGGCGCTTTGTGGTTTTCAAGGCGAAATCGATTGTGTTGGCGACGGGCGGAATCGGCAAGGCCTGGCCGATCACCTCGAACTCGTGGGAGTACACCGGCGACGGAATGGCGCTCGCCTACGAGGCTGGCGCGGAATTAATGGACATGGAGTTTGTGCAGTTCCATCCCACGGGAATGGTTTGGCCACCCGGGGTCCAGGGATTGCTGGTGACTGAAGCGGTGCGTGGAGAAGGCGGCAGCCTGCGCAATAAAAATGGTGAGCGCTTTATGGAGCGATATGATCCGAAGCGGATGGAGCTCTCTACGCGTGATGTTGTGGCTCGTGCCATCTACACCGAAGTAAAAGAGGGACGCGGCACCGAGCATGGCGGTGCGTATCTGGATATCTCGCACAAACCAGCGGAGTACGTGAAGCGCAAGCTGCCGAGCATGTACCACCAATTTCTCGAACTGGCGGATGTGGATATAACCAAGGGACCGATGGAGGTTGGGCCAACTTGCCACTACATGATGGGTGGAGTTCGAGTAGAGGCGGAAACTGCGGCTTCGACTCTTCCTGGGTTGTTCGCCGCAGGCGAAGTTGCTGCAGGCCTGCACGGCGCGAATCGGTTGGGTGGAAATTCCCTCTCGGACCTGTTGGTCTTCGGACGGCGAGCCGGAGTCGCAGCTGCTGAGCATGCGAAGAAGCAAAGCGCTGCGGCAGTTGATTCATCCCAGATCGACGCGGCGGAACGTGAAGTACTCGCCCCTTTCGAGCGCAACACGAACGAGAATCCGTATATGATCCATGCCGATCTTCAGCAGACGATGCAAAGTCTGGTCGGGATTTTCCGGACTGAGGCAGACCTTCAGTCTGCGCTCGCCAAGATCGCTCAGTTAAAAGAACGAGCGCAGAGACTCAGCATCACTGGCACGCGGATGTTTAATCCGGGATGGCATTTGTGCGCAGATTTGAAATCCATGTTGACGGTCTCCGAGGCGGTCACACGCTCCGCACTGGCGAGGAAAGAGAGCCGGGGCGCGCACAGCCGGCTCGACTATCCAAAGTTAGACGCCGTATGGGGCAAGCAGAACAACATTATTTCGCGGCGCGATGGCGAGATGAGTTTGCAGCAGCGGCCCACTCCGGAAATGCCGCAGGATTTGCAGAAGCTGGTGGAGGGCGAGAAGGGAGCGGGAGCATAGATGCCAAACGTGACCCTGAGAATTTTTCGTGGTGATCGCGAGAGCGGCAAAACCGCCGACTACGAAATTCCGCTGACGCCAGGAATGGTGGTACTGGACGCGCTGCATTACGTTCAAAAGCATCAGGCGCCTGATCTTGCGGTGCGATGGAATTGCAAAGCCGGAAAGTGCGGATCGTGCTCGGCGGAAGTCAACGGGCGGCCTCGACTGACCTGCAAGACTCGCATGGATTCCCTGCCCCAGGACAAGCCGATCACGATCCTCCCGATGAAGTCTTTTCCGGTGATCAAAGATCTGGTCACGGATGTTTCCTGGAACTACAAGGTCAACAAGAAAATTCCGGCGTTCCAGCCGCGGCCGGGAACAGACTGGAAAATGTGGCAAGAAGACGTGGACCGGGTGCAGGAGTTCCGTAAGTGCATTGAGTGCTTTCTCTGCCAGAACGTCTGCCATGTTTTGCGCGACCACAACAAGCATGAGGAGTTCGGCGGGCCGCGTTTCTTCGTAAGAGTTGCGGGCTTGGAGATGCATCCGCTGGATGGAGTTTCGCGGACGGCGCTTCTAAAGAAGGAACTCGGGCTTGGGCTTTGCAACATCACAAAATGCTGTACTGAGGTCTGCCCTGAAGAAATTCACATTACCGATAATGCGATCATCCCGCTGAAAGAGCGAGTGGTGGATGAGTTTTACGATCCTGTGCTGCGGCTGGTAAGAACAATAAGAGGTGCTTGAAGGAAACCGAAAAGCATTAACCACAGAGGACACAGAGATCACAGAGGTGGCACAGAGGGAGCAAACAATATCTGATCTGCTGTGGGATCTTCCGTGCTCTATGTGGCTAAAGCTGGTCCTTCGCCTTCTAGTTATGAGACACGTTAATTACCACGAAGGACAAAAAGTTACACGAAGGCCTGGCTGCAAATGAGTGCGTCCGAGTAGGAGGTCACGTGGAATTTAAACTAAAGACGATTTCGCCCGAAGGGATCGATGCTGCTCTTTCCAAAGCAGAACTTTATCGCTTTTTGAATGAACCTGAGGAAGCGGAATCGATCTGCGAGGACGTGCTGGCGGTGCAGCCTGGTCATCAGCTTGCGTTGCGTACACTCGGGCTGGCGCTAACTGATCAATTCACGGGTGAGAGTTCGGACCGCTACGCGGACGCCGAGAAAGCGTTTCAGCAACTCACCGACGCTTACGAGCGGCTTTACTACACGGGACTCTTGCATGAGCGCCGGGCAAAAGCGCAACTTCGCACTGGCCGCCCAGCACACACGGTTACGGTTTTGCTCGAAGATGCAATGCGCAACTACGAAGAAGCCGAACGCATCCGCCCTACCGGCAATGATGATGCCATTCTGCGCTGGAACCGCTGCGCCCGCCTGTTGCATTCGAAGCTGGATTCCGAATGGCACCGCGAAGTCGGGATTGAGATGGGCGAGTAAATTCCGCGCCGTCATTTCTCTTTACACGCGCTTCGTGTGCTGCGTGTTGCCGGCTCGGCAGGTCCCCTACCATCTAAAAATCGTTAATCTACAGTGCATTCCCTCTTTGACAGGCAGATACATTCCAGCTAAGGTCTTGGCCTAGAAGAACGCTATTTCCGTATCAGTATGAAATTAAAATTCCGCGGCTTGCCCTAGGCAACAGGTTCGCGCAGCTTCGTAGTCGCCAGTTTCTCACCGCCATACCAGGAAACTTCTGATTAAACCGCAACTCGGAAAAGAAATATCTAAAAGAAATATCTCGGAAATGAATACCAAGGAGATTAGGTCAATGCTAAAGATCAACAAAATGTGCATCTTTGCCATCTCTGCTCTTCTTCCCATAGCAATAGCTGCTTGCCCTATCCTAAGCTCCGCACAACAGATCAGGGTGTGGTTGACCACAGACGATCAGCAGACAAAATTAAAACAACAGCCGCCGATATCCTTCTCTGTGAAAACCCGGAGCGGTACACCTACGGTATTCGTGGATGAGAACCAAACCTATCAAACGATCGAAGGTTTTGGCGCGTCATTTACCGATTCTGCGGCTTATCTATTAAATGAAAAAGTGCATGCGTCCCAGCGGAATAGAGTGATGGTGAACTTGTTCAACCACACGAGCGGCATTGGAGTCAGTTTCGTGCGCAATCCTATGGGAGCTTCGGACATCACGCGATTCGATTATTCCTACGACGACATGCCTTCGGGGCAGACGGACCCCACTCTGGCGAATTTTTCCATTGCGCATGATCTGGCGGACGTTGTCCCGCTGGTCAAGTTGGCCAAGCAGATCAATCCGCAACTCAAGATTATGGCGAACCCGTGGAGCCCGCCGGGCTGGATGAAGACAACCGACTCCATGATCGGCGGGTACTTGCTTTCTTCCGACTACGGGCCGTTCTCCAACTACTTCGTTAAATACATTCAAGCCTACGCGGATCAAGGGATTCCGATCGACTACATCTCGATGCAGAATGAGCCTTTGTACATGCCAGGCAACTATCCCGGAATGTGCATGCCGGCAAGCGTGAGCGATACCAGTTGTGGAACATCGCCGACAGATGAGACCACAGCGATCCAGAACGAACTGACTACACTCGCGAACGCCGGGCTGACAACAAAAATTCTGATTTACGATCACAACTGGGACCGGCCGGATTATCCCAAGACCGTGCTCTCAAATCCGCAAATTGCCAGTTCCAGTCAGATTGGAGGCATTGCGTGGCACGGGTACAGCGGAACTCCGGGAGCAATGAGCGCGGTGCGTGAAGCGTTCCCCGCTCTGGGTAGTTATGAAACTGAGCATTCTGGAGGCACATGGATTTCGGACCAGGTGAAAGCAGACTTCGAAGAGATCACGCAGGTCATGCGGAACTGGGGCAAATCATATGTGAAATGGAGCATGGTGCTCGATCAAAATCATGGCCCGAATACCGGAGGGTGCGGCACCTGCAATCCTCTTGTGACCGTAAATGAGACGTCGGGCGCTGTCACTTACGACATCGAGTACTACACGCTCGGTCAGTACAGCAAGTTCGTGCTTCCAGGAGCGGTGCGGGTGTATTCGAGCAACGCGCCGGGAATTGTGAGCGTGGCTTTCAAGAATCCCGACGGCTCCAAAGCGCTGGTGGTTTACAACGAAGGAACAAGCACACAGAAATTCAACGCGGTTTGGGGTGGGCAATCATTCACTTACCCGCTACCACGACTTTCGGGCGCTACGTTCACCTGGGGCGGGTCCCAGAGCGGCGGATATTCGGTGGCCGCAACTGCACAGACGCAAGCTTCCAGCTACAACGACGAATCGGGGATCGAAACTGAAACGACATCGGACACTGGCGGCGGCTACGACGTTGGTTACATCAATAACGGCTCCTGGTTGCATTTTAAGAACGTTGATTTCGGTTCCGGAGCGAGCAACGTCAGCGTAAGGACGGCGAGCGCAGGAAACGGCGGAACGCTGGAGTTCCACCTCGACAGCCTTACGGGGACATTGGTGGGCGCCGCGACACTGCCCGTCACGGGTGGGTGGCAGAATTGGACGACTGTCTCGGCGCCGATAACAGGAGCAGCCGGAGTTCATGATTTGTATCTGGTTTTTAAGGGAACTGCTCCCATCGGGAATATCAACTGGTTTCAATTTCAATAGGCGTCGGCAAAGAGCATTAACCACAGAGGACACAGAGGTACACGCAGGAGCAGCAAGGCCAGCGATCCCGATGATGGGGAAGGGTTGCGGGACGGGTAAATCCAGTGTCCGGCAGGCTCCCTGCCGCATCTAACTCTTTAGGTACGTTGACTTCCGGTCCGGTTCTACTAAGATTGGAAGCAGTTCTTTGAATGGTCCATCCCAAATTGGGGGCGTCACGGCTTCGACGGAGATGCTTGCGGCCAAGAGGCATGCCGGGGTGCACTCACCCGTAATCGAGGGCAAAATGATAATTGCCAATCAACAGATGGCATACGCAGCTTAATTAATTAAGTTGCCGTCTTCCGCAGCTTCGCCCGTGGGCTGCGAGCGGACGTCACACAGCGGGCTGCTCTTCTCTGCTACGTCTGGGCAGAGAGGTTAAGACCTCAGGCTAGCGGCAACCGTTTCTTGTCCGTTCTGAGCGGCGGTCGCGAACGTCTTTGGGTAATGCCAAGGGCATGAACGCGAATAAGCATGTAGTCTCTTGACCAGTAACATTTTCGGACGCGGGTTCGACTCCCGCCGCCTCCACCAATATCTCTTTTAGTATCAACTATTTACTGACAAGTTTAAATTTCGTACAATAACATTCTGCAGGGGCTGTTTCTCCGCCGGACTTCCCTCTCACGGTTTCCTTCTCCACGAGTACAAACCAATTTGAACGATCAGATTGTTCCTGGCAGGAATATTTCGCGGAGACGTATGATCCAAAGGTGTCGATCGATACCATCGTCCAATAGATTCGTCCCCGCGCTTCTGGCAGAACTCGGTTTTACTTACGTCGCGGCAGTGACTTCACGTATTCGACAACCTCGCCTTGTTCCTGGGTTGTAAGACCTAGGCTAAAGCAAGTGTCGTAATGATTCACGAGATCGCCTAGTGTGGCAAAGCGACCATCATGATAGAAGCCACCCTTGGTGTGGGTCCATAGACCGTTCAGAGGGGTGGTCCTGTACGCACGATCGGGCGCACGATTCGCCTGGAAGTCGTCTACACAGACCTCTGAAGCTTTATGCATGTTCCAGCCGGGTTCCGTGAAAATAGGGTCGGCGTGACAGGTGCTGCACTTCGCCTTACCACTAAAGAGTTCCCGGCCTCGATCTGCAGCAGTATGGTCGAAACTGCTGGGGGGCGGCGCCGGAGCAGAAATTGAGAGTTGGTAGAGGTGTAGAGCAGGCAATTTGGCGGTGATCAAATCCGGACTATTCTGGACGTGGCCGAAATGATTAGCCGCTGCAATTGGAAACTGTGCGGCATTGTCCAGGCGCGAATCATAGAAGTTGCCCTTGCCGCGCATTTCGAGATTCGCGACCAGAGCGTTCCAGTGTGGTACCGATCCCCATCCCGTCCAGGTATGCAAATTGATGCCTGCCAATCCGAAAGCGGGCGGAATCAGAGTTGCCGCCGGCTTGCCGTCCGGACGGAATGCCTTCCCGTCCAGTAGCAATTCCGCATCGAATTTCCCTGGTCCCCAGCTGTTTAGCACCGTCCGAACGGTGGTCTGATCCGTGCTTAGCAGATCGGCAATCGGCTGCAGGTTGGGAGCGGCAGCAATAATCGCACCGACATTCAGGTCGCGGTTGGCCCAGCCGTCCAGCCGGTGACCGATTCCGGGAGCGAGCGCGTTATCGACTGTGGAATGACACAAGGCGCACTGAATTCCGACTGATTTCAAGCTGCCATCAGGATTGAAACGGCCGGTAACGCCCACCACTGCGTTGAGCTGCATCAGCGCTAGGGTTACGGCGGGATCGTTCAAATTTACTTTGCCCAATTTGAGTTGCTGCACCAGCGATGCTGGCAATGCATCCAGATCGACCTTAAGACCCAGAGACAGTGCTGTCGCTGGGCTGACGCCCGGACCAATCCCACCCAGCTTGGCTCCCTCGATGGCTTCATGGAGGTGCAATGTATCGCCCCACCAGGCTTCATCTCCGAAGGTGTCGAAACGGAATGTGTGTTGCCCTTCTTTCAGCATCCGCTCCGAGTTGTCAGGAATCATGGCGGCGAATCCCGAGGGCGATGCGCCAGTTTCCTCAGTTTGGGCTGAGGCTCTTTGTGTTCCAACTAAGCGATATGAGCCGACAACCAACCCTGCGAAGAGAACGAGACCGACTGCGATGTTTAGGCTTTTCATGAAATTGCCTCAAATGGAATTTCCCAGCGTCGCTCACTCTCTCAGGGTAGGAAGGGATACGAGGCGTTTGATGAATATCAGCTGAGAGCGCCGCTGTCAGTTACGCGGGTAACAGTGTTCTATATTGAACACTATTGAACCTTGAGAAAGACGAGCGAGCTTAATCGGCGTAATTCTGGAGAGCCTTCAAATCCAGAACCAGATAACCCCGATGGGAGTAATCGACCATCCCGCGATTACGGAGGAAGTTCATAGCCGTTGAAACTCTTTCTCTTCTTGCCACTACCATCTGGGAGATTTCTTCCTGAGTAAGATATGCCGACAGTTCGGTCCTTTGCCCTGAGGTGTGACCCAGCTGAGCCCCGAGTCTCAGAAGTACTCTAACCAGCCGATGGACGGTGTCGCTAGAAGCCAATGTATTCAGTTGATCGTATGCGTCTGACAAGGACTCGCAAAACATCTGCACCAGTTCCTGCAAAAGATGTCTGTTGCTCTGCACGATCTCGAGAACCTCGGTAAAAGGCACAGCGATGATCTCGGTGTGCTCAAGCGCCACCGCTCGGTCCTGACGCTGCTGTCCGGAAGCACAAAGCTCCCCGACAATATCTCCAGCTTTGCGGACATCGTAGATGAGCTCGTGGCCACCTTCGGTGATGCTTCCGATTTTCACGAACCTCTTCTGGAGGAAGAAAAACGTCTTGTTGTCTTCCCCCGCATCGTAAATTAGTTGACCTTTTTCGAAGGTTGTCACGCTGCGATTCCGCAAGATGACATCACAGAGTTTTCCTCGAAACGTCCTCGCTAACGCTGAGGAGAGAGGCCCGTTACTTGTTCCCAAGTTAGCGGCTAGATGCATTTGGTTCAGACTCCATAAAGTTCGCGAAAGCCAGTCTTACGAACGTGGACGGCAGAGCGCAGATGATTCGTCCACACTCGGCCCGCCCCGAGTGTTGCAATCGAAGTGCTCGTTTCCCGCTAGAGCGCATTGGGCCTTGCTTGAATAAGCGCAAGAAACTCATCCCGGGTCTCTTTCTCACGGAAAGCACCCAGCATGGAAGACGTTATTGTGGAGGAGTGCTGCTTTTCGACTCCGCGCATCATCATGCACAGATGTCTCGCTTCAATGACTACTCCTACGCCTAGCTGGTTGATCGCACTCTCAATCGTTTCAGCAATCTGTGTTGTGAGACGCTCCTGCACCTGCAATCGGCGCGCAAATACGTCCACAAGGCGAGGCACTTTACTGAGCCCAATCACTTTCCCACGCGGAATATAAGCGACGTGGACCTTGCCGAAAAACGGCAGAAGATGGTGTTCGCAGAGACTGAACATCTCAATGTCCTTGACGATCACCATCTCGTCGTAAGCCACGTCGAACATCGCGCCCGGCAGAATTTCCTCTGGGTTCTCTTGGTAGCCTTTGGTCAGATATTGCATAGAGCGTTCCATGCGCTCGGGTGTATCCCGGAGGCCATCACGCTCGGGGTCCTCTCCGAGACGGACCAACATTTCCCGCATGAGTTCCTGCAGACCGGTACCGGCTAACGACTGGGATTCAAGTATCGCTCGCATGTCTTCTCACAATCCAAAACACAGCCCCTGGAAATCGGTTGGCAACGTTGCAAACAGCGCCGGATATGACCCGCGCCGTTCGCATCAGGCGGCGACAGGTCCTCTTGCACCTTCGCGAGGGATGTCACTCTGTAGCGCATCGCTGCGAACCTCAGTTATGCGCGCCAGCACAAAAGCCGCCAAGGCCATCTCTACATCCCGCACTGCAATATCAAAGAACATTCCCGTCGAGACCAGGTTGATGGCGATAAGTACCAGCCATACTGAAGCCACATACGCTCCGAGGCGCGTCCACTTGGTCACAATCGCCAAGCCCACGATCATTTCAATGACGCCGACGATGTGCATGAAGGTTTGTCCGCTGAACGGTAGTATTTTCAGTGCCAACGGACTGATGTATCCGGGCCAGTTGGTTAAGAGGTTGAAATACTTGTCCAGGCCCGCCAGGAACGGCCCAACCCCAAGCCCGATCCGCAGAACCCACCAGCCCTGGTCCAATCGTGAATCAAATCCCTTGTTCATATTTGCCTGCCTCCAAGAGAATGGAGTTGGCAGGAGCAAATTAGTTACAAGCAGGCATATCCGGCTTCTTGCGCGGTTTGATCTGTATCCTTTATTGCTGTCGTGACTCCATCAATATGGAGGGTCTGTATGGTCAGCCTAGCGGACGTCGCTATTTCGCAAGAGCCGTTAAGTGACGAAGAAGTTGTGACCCGAGTATTGGCCGGCGAGACGGCGATGTTTGAAATCGTCATGCGGCGCCATAACCAGCGCCTCTACCGCGTGGCTCGGGCTATTCTGCGCAACGATGGCGAAGCTGAGGACGTAATGCAGGACGCTTACGTGCGCGCGTACGAACATCTGGACCAGTTTGCCGGGAGGGCGAAGTTTTCTACCTGGCTAACACGCATCGCGGTACACGAAGCGTTAGCGCGACAGCATCGTGGAAACCGATATCAGGAGTTGGAACCAATGTCAGAACGGGAGGGAGACCCCATGGACAGGTTTGCCTCTTTGGCGCCGGATCCGGAACAGCAAGCGTCAAACTCGGAGGTTCGCAGGTTGCTGGAAGAATCGGTCGAAAAGCTGCCAGATGCTTACCGAACCGTTTTCATGCTGCGCGATGTCGAAGACATGAGCACGACCGATGCCGCGGATGTCCTCGAAATTACCGAGGACAATGTCAAGGTACGTCTCCATCGAGCGCGGGCGTTGTTGCGCAAGAGTCTCTATGCTCGTGCGGGAATGGAAAGGACGGAGGCATTCAACTTTCATGCTGTCCGGTGTGATCGAGTTGTGAAGAACGTGTTTGAAAGAATTCAGAAGCAAGCCCCGAAAACGGGGACCTCCGCGACGAAGACTCAGTGACAGTCTGCTTTGGATAGCGATCTATCAAGGGACTGTGCAGTGTTGACCAGTTTTGCCGCAACATGTCGTCGATCATCGTCTTCTCGGGCCTCCCGAGGCTTGAGAGATGGGTTGCGCCTGCTGTAGTTGAGCTCAGTAGTCAGCACGTAATGAAGACGAAGATGCACAGACTCACAGGCGAAAGGTATTCACTAATGGCTACAAATCTCAGCACCTGCCATCCCGGTGATGGCATTGAGGCATTGAATCGATTGCCCGGATTAGCGGAACCTCTATTACAAATCGACATGAAACGAGAGCTGCAGCAACTCCGGCAAGAAGACTCCTGGCAGCGGGAGACGGGGCGAAGCTCCAAAACGCTCGCGAAATATCCAGATTTGCGAATCGTTCTGATTCTGATGAAGGGCGGCACACGAATGCGCCAGCACAGAGCAGAGGGAAGAGTCTCCATTCAACTGTTGGAGGGGCAGATCTGCATCCAATTAGCCGATCGAAAGGTGAATATGTCGGCCGGTCATTTGTTGGTTCTGGACTGCGGTGTACTCCACGACGTCGAAACGCTGGAAGAGAGCGCCTTATTGCTGACTATCTCTTGGCGACGGGAGAAGAGTGATACGTCGGAGTCGCTTTCACCCGCTCAGCGGCACTTAGACGAAGAGGCTTTGTCGCGAATGGATGATGAAGGTGGTGCCCCTGACGCTGTGGTGAGCCCCTCCGGTGCCGAAAAGAAAGGCCGATCCCATTCTAGTAAGAGGGTTGCTGTACGAATTGTTTGTTGTGGTCTTCTCTTTGGCGACGGCAACGATTGCGGCGCGGCCCCGGTCGTTGTAACCGGACAGGCTTCACACACTCTGTAAGGAGGTGGCCATGGCTACCGAAGCGGTCCCAATGATAGGTCAGATGTCAAAGCTGATACGTCGCGAGGAAGTTGCGGAAGGTACGATGGCCTTTCACTTCGAGAAGCCGTCCGGATTCGACTTCAAAGCAGGCCAGTCTGCCGATGTGACACTCATCGACTCGCCGGAGACTGATGCTGAGGGAAACACACGCACCTTTTCCATCGCGAGCCCTCCCTTTGAAAATGAGTTGGTATTCACCACCCGGATGCGTGACACCGCTTTTAAGCGCTCGCTGAAGGAAGTGCCACTGGGCACGGAAGTGAAGATAGGCTCAGCCGCAGGGTCTTTCGCTCTACACAAGAATCCGTCAAAGCCGGCCGTGTTCCTCGCAGGCGGAATCGGAATTACGCCTTTTCTCAGTATTGTGCGGCAAGCCGATCACGACCGACTCCCGCACAAGTTGTATCTGTTCTATTCCAATCGGCGGCCCGAAGACGCAGCTTTCCTGGACACTCTGCAGACCTTGGAGACGACGAATCCTAATTTCCACTTGATCTGCACCATGACAGAAATGTCGAAATCCAATAAGGAATGGAAGGGCGAAACGGTTCTGACAGACAAGGAGATGCTGTCGAGACATTTGACCGTCCTGCAGGGACCCATCTACTACATTGCCGGCCCGCCAACAATGGTTGCGGCTATGCGGCAGACGCTTGCAGGCGCCGGTGTCGAAGAGGACGACATTCGGGCAGAAGAGTTTGCCGGCTACTGAGATACCGGGGACGCGAACTGCCGAGGCCGACTCTGCCGGGAGGAGTGGTGTTGATTTTGTCTCGCTCGTGCGCGGGGAGAAACTATGAACTCATTAAAACAACTCCAAGACTGTGGGCAATCCATCTGGCTGGATTACATTCGTCGCGACCTGCTCACGAGCGGTGAGTTCCAGCGACTGGTGGAGGAAGATGGTGTGCATGGTGTCACCAGCAATCCCACCATCTTCGACAAGGCAATTGAGGCGGGAACTGCCTATGACGATGCATTGCGCTTGCTGCTCTCGACGGATCCTGACCGCGACGCCCAGACGCTGTTCGAAAGTCTCGAAATCCAGGATCTCCAGATGGCCGCGGACATCTTGCGGCCCGTTTACGATCAAACTAAGGGTGCGGATGGCTTCGTCAGCATCGAGGTTTCTCCGCGACTCGCTTATGACACGGCGGGAAGCATCGCGGAAGCCCTGCGTTTGTGGAAGGCCGTAAACCGACCCAACCTGATGGTGAAGATCCCCTCCACCGCGCAAGGTGTTCAGGCAGTAGAGACGCTGATCGCCGAGGGAATCAACGTCAATATCACCTTGATGTTTTCGCTTGCCCACTACGAAGCAGTGGCTCAGGCGTACCTGCGTGGACTGAAGCGGAATGCGAAGCCGCACCAAGTCTCGTCGGTGGCCTCTTTCTTTGTCAGCCGCGTGGATACCGAAGTGGACCGGGCGCTGGAGGCAATCGGAACGCCAGAGGCATTATCACTGCGCGGAAAGATTGCGATTGCGAATGCCAGGGTTGTTTATCGGCGCTTTCGCGAAATCTTTTTAGGAACTCCCTTCGAGGAGTTCACACGTCGAGGGGCACGACTCCAGCGTCCATTGTGGGCAAGCACCGGGACCAAGAACCCAGCTTTCTCGGATGTTTTATACGTCGAGGAGTTGATCGGGCCGCACACCATCAATACCATTCCACCGGCGACGCTGAATGCATTCCTTGATCACGGCCGGGCGCAGCCAACCCTCGAAGCGGGACAAGACACCGAACAATTGCTGGCTCGGTTGGCCAAACTGGGTATTGACCTCGGGGCAATCACAGAAAAACTGCTAGCCGATGGCATCACCGCCTTCACCCATTCTTTGGACGAACTGCTGGCCTCGTTGAAGGAGAAACGCAGAATGCTGCTTGAGAGTCAGGCAGCCCGAAAGAGCGAAAGTCGGGCTACTCGCGTTGCGTGACATGCGCCGAGATTAAAGACTTGCTCAAGCCAGGCGCGCAACATTGCGGGGAGAGGCACTACGTGAGAACCTATCGGCCAGGATTCGGGAGTGTGTCCTAGTGAGGATTCTGGACTTCCCGTTATGGCTTCGAGCGGCGCATTTCTTCAATTTTCTCCTCCTATCGCTCCTTGTCCGCAGTGGTCTCGAAATCCTAAGCGCGCATCCGAGATTTTACTGGAACGATCACTGCACGCCGGGTAGCGAGTGGCTTAAGTTCACGAAGAAGCAGCGACCTAAGGACCGACTCTGGACGGCGAGTGACGAGGAAACCTCATTTCCGTCCGCGATCGCCTTGCCGGGCCACGAAAATCTAGGTCTCGGACGACACTGGCACTTTCTTGCGGATTTCGCGTGGCTACTCACGGGTTTGGTATACGTGGTGATGCTCTTCGTCACTCCGGAGTGGCAACGACTGATTCCGACTTCCTGGCGGATTGTCCCGGACGCATGGCACGCGATGCTTCGCTACCTAAGTCTCCACATCGTGGAAACGCCGGGAGCATATAACGCATTACAGCAGTTGAGCTACGCGGCAGTCATATTCTTGCTCGCTCCGTTCAGCATTGCGACGGGAATAGCGATGTCCCCAGCCGTTGCCGCTCGTTTCCCGTGGTACATCAAAATCTTCCACGGACGCCAGGGCGCCCGGAGCCTGCATTTCCTGGCTCTTTGCACGTTCATCCTATTCTTCATCGGACACGTCACGATCGTGGCTCTGCACGGTTTTCGGAGAGAGTTGGCGCTGATTGTTCTGGGCCAGAC
>Ga0207416_1003190_pt1 | contig 16209 bp, 15 predicted proteins | sample PaiPotPPM11metaG_FD_184107 | JGI IMG/M metagenome (GOLD analysis project Ga0207416, IMG submission 184107) | Iron sulfur acid spring bacterial and archeal communities from Banff, Canada, to study Microbial Dark Matter (Phase II) - Paint Pots PPM... ...
TCGTGCAGCCGGGGCTATGGATCGTGTTCGCTCTCTACGTGGCGGTCAGCATTTTCAGCGGCTTCATCCGCGGCGCCGCGCAAGGCGCGCACCGTTTTGGATTGTACGCCGGCTCCATCGTGTCCGAATCGATCGTGAAACTTGTCTGCGGGGTGGTGTTTGTCGGCCTCGGCTATGCCGTTTTCGGGGCGGTCGGCGCGCTGCTCGTCGGAGCGGGAGTCGGTCTGCTCGTCGCGCTGCTGCCGGTCATCGTCGGCCCAACCGCGCATGCGCCGCGGCAGCGCGACTATCTGTCGCTCGGCGGCGAAGCGCTCAAAGTTCTCTACGTGACTGTCGCGACGACCGGACTGCTGTTCGTCGACATGGTCTTCGCCAAGCACCATCTTTCCGGAATCGCTGCGGGGTATTACGGCGCCGCCGGAACGATCGCGCGGACGATTCCATACGCCGCCGGCTTTGTGGCGCTCGTCCTGATGCCGAAGGCGGCGGCGGCGCAGCACGTCGATCGCCGGGCGCTTCGGCGGCTGCTGCTCATGGCGTTTGGACTCGTGCTGGCAGTCATCACCATGGGTCTGGTCGCGGTGTTGGCGTGGCCGCACGTTCTGCTGCACGTCGCGTACGGCCGGGCATTCGAAGCGGCCGCACCGATCGTCCGGTTGTACGGCATCGACGGCGCGCTGCTCGCGCTCGGCATGCTTGCAACGAATTACCTGATCGCCACGCGGGAATACGGCATCGGCGCCTATCTGCTCGGCGCGTTGGTCATCGAAGCGATCGTCATGGCGCTGTTCGGCAACACGCCGGTGCGCCTATTGACAACCGCGATTGCGGTAAACGCCGCACTCATCCCGATCTTTGCGTGGTTCCTTGCGCGCTCGCTGCGCGCCGCGCCGCAGGCAACCGGCCCCCTCGCTGCCGAAGCGACCAAGTAGTTCCAAACGCCCCGAAAGGTCCAGGTACACGGCAATGACCGGGTCCGTGCGCCCATCATCGGCGCGCCACGTCTTCTATCGCAAGCTCGATCGCGAACTGCCGACGATCGTGCGTGCGGAAGGCGTGTATCTGTACGACGACGCCGGCCGGCGCTACCTCGATGCATGCGGCGGCGCGATGGTTGCCTGCATCGGGCACGGCGTGCCGGAGATCGCCGCGGCGATGGCCGAGCAAGCGCGCGCCGTCGACTACGTGAACGGCACCGCGTTCACCAATCTCGCGGCCGAACGGCTGGCCGATTTTCTCGCGACGAAGACGCCCGCGGGCGTCGACCGAGCCTATTTTCTGTGCAGCGGCTCCGAGGCGGTCGAAGCCGCCCTGAAACTCGCCCGCCAATATCACGTCGAGCGCGGTGAGCCCGAGCGGCGCGTGATTATCGCGCGCTCGCCCGGTTACCACGGCAACACGCTGCTGGCGCTGTCCGCGTCGGCGCGCGATCATTACCGCGCGCTCTACGCGCCCTGGCTGGTGGACGTGCGCATGATCGCCGCGCCATATCCGTACCGCTCAGAAAGCGTTTCGTCGGCCGCCATGACCGGGGACGCGCTCGAGGCGGCGATCGGCGAGATCGGCCCAAAAAACATCGCGGCGTTCATCGCCGAGCCGATCGGCGGCTCGTCGACCGGTGCATCGCTGCCGCCGCCGGGATACTACGCTCGCATTCGTGAGATCTGCGACCGGCACGGCGTGCTGTTCGTCGCCGACGAGATCCTCACGGGCGCGGGGCGGACCGGCACGTACTTCGCGCTCGAGCACTTCCGCGACGCTCGCGGCGCGGCGATCGTTCCCGACATCATCACGCTGGGCAAAGGTTTGAACGGCGGCTACGCGCCGCTCTCGGCGCTGATCGCGCGGCGCTCGATCGTCGACGTCATCGCGGCCGGCCGGTACGGCGGTCTCATGCACGCGCAGACGTACTCGCACCATCCGGTCGCATGCGCCGCGGCGCTTGCCGTGCAGCAGTACATCGAGCGGCACGAGCTCGTCGCGCGCGCACGCGTGCTGGGCGAGCGCCTGCACCTTCGCTTGCGCTCGCTGGCTGCCGACGGGGACGGCGCGGAGCTGGTCGGGGACGTGCGCGGCATCGGCATGCTTGCGGCCGTCGAACTCGTCGCCGATCGGGCGACGAAGCGGCCGTTCCAGCGCGAGCTGAAAGTGGCGGAAGCGCTCGTGATGCGCGCGCAGGAGCGCGGCCTCATCCTGTGGCCGAACGTCGGCCACGCCGACGGCCGCAATGGCGACCTCGTAATGGTCGCGCCGCCGTTCACGATATCGCCGGAACAGATCGACGAACTCGCCGAGTCGCTGCGCAGTTCGCTCGCGGATGCAGCGGCGCGCATGCATGCGCGCCCGGGATCGCGCTAGAAAAGGGAGCAAAACCGATGAGCACTCAGGCGCCTGCAAAACAAAAGATCACCTATTCCGCGGTCGGCGGCAACATGGACCAGATCCATGCCGAGTTCGACGCCGCCCTGGCAAAGACGCGCGCGAACTATCTCGGCAAAACCCACCGCCCGTTCATCGGCGGCAAAGACGTGAACGGCGAGGGACCGGTTCACGAATCGCACTCGCCCATCGATCGGGATATCATCATCGGTTCGTTCGAAACCGCCGGCGCGGGGCAGGTCGACGCCGCCGTGGCCGCCGCGAAAGCCGCGCAGCCGAAGTGGGGAGCAAAGCCCTGGCAAGAGCGCGTCGCGATCCTGCGCCGCGCCGCAGAAAATGTGCGCAGCCACCGCTACGAACTCGCCGCGATCATGAGTCTCGAGGTCGGCAAGAACCGGCTCGAATCGTTGGGCGACGCCGAAGAATCCGCGGACCTCATGGACTACTACGCCGATCAAGTCGAGCAATCGAGCGGCTTCGCGCGGCCGATGGGCCGGCTGTCACCCAACGAGCAGACGCAGGACGTGCTGCGTCCGTACGGCGTGTTTGCGGTGGTCTCGCCGTTCAATTTCCCGCTGGCGCTGGCGAGCGGCATGACCAGCGCTGCGCTGCTGGCCGGCAACGCAGTGGCGTTCAAGCCCTCGATGCTCTCGGCGCTGACCGGCGCCGAGCTCGCGCAGATCTATCGCCGCGCGGGCATGCCCGACGGCGTTTTCAACCTGCTGCTCGGCGGCGGCGAAGCGGTCGGCGAGCGGCTGCTCAAGCACGCGGACATCGACGGTGTCGCGTTCACCGGTTCCCATGAGGTCGGCATGCGCATGCTGCGCGACGTCGGTGCGTCCGGGCGATTTGCCAAGCCGGTGCTGGGCGAGCTGGGCGGCAAAAACGCCGCCATTATCGCATCGAGCGCGGACCTCGACATGGCCGCCGAGGGCGTGATGAAGTCGGCCTTCGGGCTGCAAGGCCAAAAATGCAGCGCCTGCTCGCGCGCCTACGTCGACGAAAAAGTGGCCGGCGAATTCGTCGCCCTGCTGCTGAAAAAAACCGCAGCGCTCACGATCGGCGATCCGACGCGCGCCGACGTGTATCTCGGACCGGTCATCAGCGAAGCTGCCGTCCGAACGTTTGAGGCGAGCGCGGCGCGTGCGCGAAAAGACGGCGAGCTGCTGACCGGCGGCGAGCGGCTCACGCACGCTCCGCTGGACAAAGGCTACTACGTCGAGCCGACCGTCGCAAAGCTGCCCCTCGATCACGAGCTCTTTCAAACAGAGCTGTTTTTGCCGTTCCTGTCGCTGGGCGTCGTCACATCGTTCGACCAGGCATTGGAAGAATCGAACAAGTCGGGGTTGGGGCTCACCGGCGGCCTCTTTTCGCAGGACGAAAAAGAGATCGAGCGGTTCTTCGACGAGATGGAAGCGGGCGTGCTGTACGTCAATCGGCGCAGCGGCGCGACCACCGGAGCGTGGCCGGGCGTGCAGTCGTTTTGCGGCTGGAAGGGGTCGGGCGTCACCGGCAAAGGCGGCTGCGGGCCGTATTACGTCGCGCAATTCATGCGCGAGCAATCTCGTACGCGGATGGCGTGATGCCCAAAGATTATCCGAGCGTGGTCATCCCGCCGCCGGGCCCCAAGGCCAAGGCGATAATCGAGCGCGACGCCCGATATCTTTCACCTTCCTATATTAAAGAATATCCGCTCGTGGTGGAGCGCGGCGCCGGCGCCATGGTCGAGGACGTTGACGGCAACCGCTACTTGGACTTCATGGCGGGGATCGCAACGGCGTCGACCGGCCACAGCCATCCGCGAGTCGTGGCGGCCATCGAGGAGACGGCGCGCAAGTTCCTCCACATTTGCGCGACCGATTTCCACTATCCTCAATTCACCCGGCTCGCCGAAATGCTGGCGCGCCTCGCGCCGGGGCCCGAAGCCAAGCGCGTATTCCTGACGAATTCGGGCACCGAGGCGGTTGAGGGATCGATCAAGCTCGCGCGCGAGCACACGAAGCGGCAGAACGTCATCGCGTTCGAAGGGGCGTTCCACGGCCGGACCTACGGTTCGATCTCGCTGAACGCAAGCAAAGTCAAATATCGGCGGCACTTCGGTCCGCTGCTGCCCGGCGTCTACCATTTGCCGTACTCGAATCCGTACCGGCAAGAGCTCGACTGGCGGGTCGCGGCGGAGTCCCTCTTCCGCCACCGGCTCTCGCCGGACGAGGTCGCCGCCGTCATCATGGAGCCGGTCCAGGGCGAGGCGGGCTACATCGTGCCGGAGCCGGAATTCATCCGCTACTGGCGCGATTTCTGCGACGCGAACGGCGCGCTGCTGATCTTCGACGAGATCCAATCCGGCGTCGGCCGCACGGGAAAGATGTTTGCGTGCGAGCACTTCGACGTCGCGCCCGACGTCTTGCTGGTTGCAAAGGGCGTCGCGTCGGGCATGCCGATCGGCGCGATCGTCGCGCGCGAGTCCCTGATGACCTGGGAGCGCGGCAGCCACGGCAGCACCTTCGGGGGCAATCCGGTGTGCTGCTCCGCCGCGATCGCCACGCTGGAACTCGTCGAGGGCGGCTTGATGCAAAATGCCGCTCGCATGGGGACGCTCATCATGGACGGGTTGCGCGAATTGGCCGCCGACCACGACGTCATCGGCGACGTGCGCGGCGTCGGGCTGATGGTCGGCGTCGAGTTCGTCCACGACAAGCGGACCAAAGAACCGTTTCCCTTCATCATTCACCGGCTCGAGCTGGAAGCGTTCCGCCGGGGCCTGCTGCTGCTGGGCGCCGGCGAGAGCACGATCCGCATCGCGCCGCCGCTTTGCATCGATGAAGAAGACGTCGACAACGGGCTGCGCATTCTCGACGAATCGCTGGCGGAACACAAAGCAGTCCGTTGACGCCCGAATCTGGAGGGGGGCCTGGACGCTCCGGTCCCGCCGCGAACAAACTGCTGTCGATGCGCGACGCGGTCGCGCGCTTCGTGCGCGACGGCGACGTGGTCGTCATCGAGGGCTTCACGCACCTCATCTGTTTTGCCGCCGCGCATGAGATCATCCGGCAGCGGCGCCGCGATCTGACGCTGTGCCGGCTGACGCCGGACCTCATCTTCGATCAATTAATTGCAGCGGGCTGCGCGCGCAAGCTCGTCTTTTCGTGGGCCGGCAATCCCGGCGTCGGGAGCCTGCACGCGCTGCGCCGCGCGGTGGAAAAGGGCGAACCGGCCCCGCTCGAGCTCGAAGAATACTCGCATTTCGGCATGGTGGCGCGCCTGGCGGCCGGCGCCGCGAATCTGCCGTTCTGGCCGCTGCGCAACTATCGCGGCAGCGATTTGCCCAGCGTGAATCCCCACATCCGAACGGTGACCTGTCCCTACACGGGCGAGGAACTTGCCACGGTGCCGGCGCTGCGCCCGGACGTGACCATCGTCCATGCGCAGCGCGCCGACGAAAGCGGCAACGCGCAAATCTGGGGTCTCTACGGCGTGCAGAAGGAGGCGGCGTTTGCCGCGCGTCGCGTGATCGTCGTCGTCGAGGAAATCGTGCCCGAGAGCGTCGTGCGTGCGGATCCCAACCGGACGGTATTTCCAGGCTTCATCGTCGACGCGGTCGTGTGCGAGCCGTGGGGCGCGCATCCGTCGTACGCGCAAGGCTATTACGATCGCGACAACGACTATTACGTCGCGTGGGAGGAAATTTCGCGCGACCGGCAGCGCCTCGAGGCGTGGCTTGCCGAGTTCGTCCACGGCGTGAGCGGGCGCGCGCAGTACATGGAAAAGCTGGGCCCCGGGCTGCGCGAGCGGCTGAGCGCAAAACCGCGCGTTTCGAGCGGCGTCAATTATGGTTTCTGAGATAACCTCTCAAGAACAAATGGCCTGCGCCGCAGCGCGCGAGCTGCGCGACGGCGACGTCGTCTTCGTCGGCATCGGGCTGCCGAATCTGGCTTGCAACCTGGCGCGCGCCACGCACGCTCCGAACCTCGTCCTCATTTACGAATCCGGCGCGGTCGGTGCCGTGCCCGAGCGGCTGCCGGTGTCGATCGGCGACCCGGCGTTGGTCACCGATTCGCTCGCGGTAGCGTCCATGGCCGAAGTCTTCCAAAGCTATCTGCAAGGCGGCCGGATACAAGTCGGTTTTCTCGGCGGCGCGCAGATCGATCGCTTCGCCAACATCAACTCTACGGTCATCGGGCCGTACGATCGACCCAAGGTGCGGCTGCCGGGCAGCGGGGGCGCATGCGAGATCGCGATTCACGCCGAGCGCGTGGTGGTCGTCGCGCCGCTGTCGGCGCGATCGTTTCCCGCCGAGGTTGATTTCATCACGTCGCCGGGCCAAGCGAATAAGTACGGTACGCGCGAGCAGCTGCGGCTGCCGGGCAAAGGGCCGGTGCGCGTCGTCACTGACGTCGGCGTGCTCGAACCTTCAGCACAAGACGGCGAGCTCGAACTCGTCGGCGTGTACGCCGGCATCGATCCGGACGACGTCAAAGGATTGGTCGGCTGGCCGCTGCGTATCCGCTCGGAGGTTGAGCGGCTGCGGCCGCCGAGCAAAGAGGAACTGCGTTTGTTGCGAGAAGTCCTCGACCCGCATCACCTGTATCTGCAAAAACAGTAAGGACAAGCCAATGCGTCTAGGTCGCTTCCTCCATTTCGCCGTCATCGTGCCGCTGGCGAGCAACGCGATCGCGCTTCCCTCGCCGGCCGCGGCAGCCGCGTTGCCCGCGTACACCGGCATCAACTGGCACCTTACGCCGCAGCAAATCGCCGCATCGTGCGATGGCGTCATCGCCGAGACAAAAGCGCGCATGGCGCAGGTGGAAGCCAAGCTCGGCGCGACCCCGGCGGAGAATCTGAAAAAGCTCATCCAGGTCGAGACGATCCAGGCCGATTTCAGCGATGCGCTGATTTCCCAGACGCTGATGCAGTCCGTCTCGCCCGTCAAGAGCGTTCGCGACGCATCGACGATCTGCAACACGAAGACGAGCAACTACGGCGTCGAAGTTTCGTCGGATCCGATGCTCTTCCACATCGCGCTGAGCGCGCTGCGGAACGAGCACCTCTCGCCGGCCGATCGGAAGCTGGCCGAGATCTACGCCGAAAACGGCCGCACGAGCGGCGCCGGATTGAACGCCGCGCAGCGCGCGGAGTCTTCGAAGCTGTTCGACCAAATCAACGATCTCGAGCGCGATTTCGGCCTCGAACTCGCCAACGAAAACACCACGGTGACGATTTCCGCGGCCGACGCCGCGAGTTTGCCGGCGGCGCTCGTCGCGACGTCGAAGCGAACGCGGTCCGGGTACGCGATCGCCGTCAACGAGAGCACGGTCACACCGTTTTTGTCGAACGAACGCGACGCCGCAGCACGCGAGCGCTTCTACCGCGCCTACAACACGCGCGGCGGCCTCAAAAACGTGCAGCGCCTCGAGCACGCGGTCGCCATTCGCGCCAGGCTCGCTCGGGCGCTCGGCTTCAAGACGTGGGCCGCCTACAAGCTCGACACGCAGATGGCCAAAGATCCGGCCCGCGTGGTCGATTTTCTCACCACCATCGATTCGAAGCTGCTGCCGAAGGCGCGCGCCGAGGTCGCGGCCCTGGCGGCGCTCAAGCGTTCGGAAGGCGGCAAAGGGCCGTTCGAGCGCTGGGATTACACGTACTACGAGGCGCAGCTTGAAAAGACGAAATACGCGGTCGACCCAAACGTCGTCCGGCAATACTTTCCGGTGGATCACGTCATCTCGTCCATCTTCAAGATCTACGAGACGCTGCTGTCCGTGACGTTTCAGGAGATCGAACCCGCCGATGCATGGGCGCCCGGCGTGCGGGAGTACGCCATCGTCGACGACGCGACGCGGCAGCCGATAGGCTGGATGTACTTCGACCTCTTTCCGCGGCCGGGCAAGTACGACCACTTCGCGAATTTCCCGCTCCGGCTCGGCCGCGTGCTGCCGGACGGCTCGTATCAGCGGCCGGTGACCTCGATCATCGGCAACTGGCCGCTGCCCGCGCCGGGCAAACCCGCGCTGCTCAGCCACGACGACGTCGTGACGTTTTTTCACGAATTCGGCCACGCGATGCACAGCTCGCTGTCGACCGCACGGTACGAAACGCTCTACGGCACGAACGTGCGGCGCGATTTCGTCGAAGCGCCATCGCAAATGCTTGAAAACTGGATGTGGCAGCCGTCGATTCTGAAGCTGGTGTCGAGCAACGTCGCGACCCGCAAGCCGTTGCCGGACGAGCTCATCAAGAAGATGATTGCGCTCGAGCACGTGAACGACGGCTTTCAATGGACGACGCAGGCGTTTTATGCGCTCTACGACATGCACATCCACACCGCGCCGCCGCCGCTGCACGCCACGGCGACCTGGCAACGCATGGAAAACCGGGAAACCGCGCTGCCCATGGTGCCCGGCACCTACTTCGAGGCCAGCTTCGGTCACCTTATGGGCGGCTACGACGCCGGCTACTACGGTTATCTGTGGTCGAAGGTCTACGCGCAAGACATGTTCACCGTGTTCCAGCGCGACGGACTGCTTAATCCGGTTGCCGGCATGCGCTACCGTAAAGACATCCTGCAGCCCGGCGCGACCTTCGAGCCGGACGTGTTAGTGCGAAATTTTTTGGGCCGGCCGCTGAACTACGACGCGTTCTATAAGGATATCGGGATAACGCGCTAAAGCCGTCGCTACGGGATAGCCGGCGGGCTTGAGGCCGGCGGTTGCGCGGGCGGCGCGAACGCCGTGGGACGTACCGCCAGCGGCGTGCCGAACGTCGGCTTTACGCGCACGAACGAAACGAGTGCCGCCCCGATCGCGACGCAGCCGATGAGCGCCAGCATCGGTACCGCAAACCACAGCGGCGTCGGGCCGGTGACGATCAGCAGGACGAGCAGACCGATGAGGGCGGCGACGATCGGCCGCGGCTCGGCAACCTTGGACGACTCGAGGAAACGCTGGCCGATGAAGAGCGCGATCGCCGCTTTGCCGATGTAGTACGCAAGCAAGAGCGCGATCGAGACGACCGGTATCAATGGAATACCGAGGACCGTGATCGCCAGTACGATGACGACGGCGGTAAACAAGATCGGCGAAAACACGCCCAGCACGACGGACCACAGCGGCTGCTCGCGCAGCTGGTCGAGCGAATGTGCGGTTCGAACCGGAAACAGAACGAACGCGAAAAGCGTTAGCAGCGCATCCACGAGCACGAAGACCGGCCACGCGCCGCCGCCGCCGGATGCTTCCGGCGGAGCCGGCGCCGGTGTCTCGGCGGGCGGCGGTGTTTCGGGGGCCGCCGAGGGGGCCGGAACGGCTCCCGAGTTGGGATGGGATTCGTCGTGAACCGCCCCGCCGAACGAAACCGTATCGCCGTCGACCAGTCCGCCCGGCTGGATATACAGCGAGCCGCCGAAGACGACCGCGTCGCCGTGCACGTGCCCGTAGACGCGCTCGTCGCCGCCGAAATCCACGACGTCGCCGACGTCCTTGCCCGCCGGCACCGTGATGTTTTCTCCGAACTCGACGATGTCGCTGTAGCCGGTCTTGCTCGCGAGCGCCGGCGCCGCCGATGCGAACGCACCGAAGAGCGCGATCAACGCAACGAGCGCATAGCCGCGCGGCCCCAGGCGCGCGAAATTTCCGCGCGTCACCATCGGGCCCCTAAAGGCGTGTGCCCCAAGCGCGATAAGTACGTGCGGCCGACAATCGCCAGAACGACGAGCAACGCGATCTCCACGCCGGCCCCCAGAGCAGCCACGCCGCCGAGATGGAAGTGAACGGCGACTCGAAGCAGCGTTTCCAACGAAACACCGGCTTTACCCAAGAACGCGCCTGCGGCGGCAAACGCCGTTTGCCACGCGATGGTGCGTGTCGCGACCGCCACTGCGACGATCGCCCAAGCCGCGCCAACGTAGCTGGCGACCCACCATGCTTGGGAAAGCCACGCGCGCTGCGCCTGCGGCAGCGCGGCGATCTTTGCCAGCACCGCGGCGGTAAAGCCCGCGTGGGGCTCGACCGACCGCAGGCCGGCCAGCCGCGCATCGACCGCGCGAAGCTGCAGCGCGAACTCGCTGCACGCGGCGCATGCAGCCACGTGACCGGCCACCGCCAGCCTGGCTCCGGGCTTGAGATCGCCGTCGAAATACGCGCCGAGCTGCTCTCTACAGGCAGAGCACTTCATGCCGCCCCTCCCCGGAAGACTCCGCAGCGTTCGGTTGACGGCCTCGCGTCGCGGTCGTCGTGAGACGTCCGATGTCCGATCGAGCCGCTTGCTGCGCCGGCGCGTCCGCCAGCGCCCGCGCCAACTGAATTTTTCCGCGATGGATCAGGGTTTTGACGTTGCCGAGCGACTCGCGCATTGCCGCGGCTATCTCCTGGTATTCCATGTGCCGAAAATAACGCAGCACGAGTGCGCTGCGCATTTTTTCTGGTATGGCGGCCAGCGCCGCGCGCACCTCGGCGTCTTCGTCGCGCGCAATCATCGACCGCTCCGGTGCGGCGTCGCGGCTTTCGTCCGCGACGCGCTGTTCGAGCGACTCGTCCTCGAAGAGTTCCTGACTCTGCGGCCGGCGGCGTTCCTTGCCGAGATGGGTCCGGACCACGTTGCGCGCGATCTGATACAGCCAGGTGGAGAATTTCGCCAGCCCGGGATTGTAGCTTCGCAAATGGGCGTACGCCCGGACGAACGTGTCTTGGGCCAAATCGTTTGCATCTTCCACCGATCGAATCGACGCATGTATGAAGTTGACGATACCCCGCTTGTGCCGCTCGACGAGCGGCGCGAAGGCGCCCGAGTCCCCGCTCAAGACGAGGGCCACGAGCCCTTCGTCCGACAGCTGCGCCTGAATCGCAGATCCTCCCGTCAGTCGTGCATACCGAACTTGCAGCCCAAGGTTTCGCAGCTCGACGGCCGGTTTAACTGCCGCCTGTGGCCCGGCCGTGCGGCCAAACGCACGTTTGTCAGGCGGGCTGGCTACGCAACAGGTCGCACGTGGCAGATCCAAATCGCGCCTTATTCCCGCTGACCGCAAACTGCGGATCTGGCCGAGAACGGCTTGAGCACGAACAAACTTGCGCTTGACCTGCGGGTGCCGGCAACGCGCATCTTCGAGATCGTGCAGGGGCGGCGCGGCATCACCGCCGATACTGCCGTACGCCTGGCGCGCTACTTCGGGACGTCGGCGGAGTTTTGGCTCAACCTCCAATCACGCTACGAGGTGGAATCGACGGAAAGCGAGCGGGCAAAGATCGAGCGAGAAGTACAGCCAATTTCGGTGGTGTGATCGGCCGGATGCCCAGTCACGACCGTCAGACCGGCAAACCAGTGTCGGCGTCCGCCACCGTCACCGCCGCGCTCATGCAGCCGGCCGAGGCGAACCCCATGGGCAATATCCACGGCGGCCACATCATGCGGCTGGTCGACCAAGCCGCGGCGGCCGCCGCCATCCGCCACGCGCGCCGCATCTGCGTGACCGCCAGCATCGACCGCATGGACTTCGTCAATCCGGTTCACGTCGGCGACATGGTCACGTTCAAGTCGGCCGTCAACTACACGCACCGCACCTCCATGGAGGTCGGCGTCCGCGTAGAAACCGAGCGGCTCGAAACCGGCGAACGCAAGCACGTGGCTTCGGCGCTGCTGACGTTCGTCGCGCTCGACAAAGACGGACGGCCGACGCCGGTTCCGCACATCGTGCCGGAAACGGAAGACGAAAAGCGCCGCTTTCGTCAAGCGCAGCTGCGCTACGAGCATCGCAAAGAACTGCGCGCCAAAGAGAGCGCGCTGCGAGATTCGCCGGCCGACGCTTGACGCGCGCGCCCGTCCGCTACGCGATCCTGCTCGTCGGCGTCGCCGGCCTTTCGATGGCCGGCGTCTTCTATAAGCTGACGGCGGCGCCGGTCGTCGTCGTCGTTGCTTACCGCATGCTGTTCGCAGCCGCGTTGAGCGCGCCGCTGGTCGGCGCCTCGCGCGCGCTGTCCGCTTCGGATGCGCAGGGACGCATGCGCTTTTCACCCGCCGACGTGCGCGCGTCGCTGCTGTCCGGCGTGTTTTTCGCGGTCGACGTCTTGGCGTGGGCGGTGAGCCTGCGATTCACCTCGGTCGCAAGCGCCGGGCTGTTCGTGAGCACCGATCCGATCTTCGTCTCGCTGCTGGCCTGGCTTTTCCTCCGCGAACGTCCGTCGGGGCTGATGGTGCTTGGGATCGCGGTCGGCAGCGTCGGGTTGGCCGTGGTTGCGGGTCACGACATGCGCTTGGCGGGCCGCGCGCTCGTCGGCGACGGGATCGCGGTCTTTGCCGCGCTTTGCGAAAGCGCGTATTTGCTTGTCGGGCGTCACGTGCGGCGGCGCATCGATGCGCCGCGCTACACCCTCGTCTTGTACGCTGCGTCAGCCGTGGTGCTGTGGAGCGCCGTTTTGGCGGGTCGCTGGCCGGCCGCGATCTCTCGGCACGACCTGCTGATCGCGCTGGCGCTCGCGGCCATCGTCACGCTGCTCGGTCACACGCTCGTGTCGCAGTCGCTCGGCTCGACGCCCGCGGCCGTCGTGGCGGCCTCGTTTCTCGCCCAGCCGATACTCACCGCGTCGTTCGCGCTGTGGTTTGTCCATCAGCCCATTCTCGCGCCGACGCTGATCGGCGGGTTGATCGCGCTCGCGGGCATCGCCATCGTTGTGTTGGCGACCGAACGGGGGTTGACTGCCCTAGCGACCACGTGACCGGTCAGGGGCGTACGAGCCATTGCGCGCTATGCGCGTGGAGGGCCCTTTTCTAGGGTTAACTCATTCTTGCGCAGTAGTTTCGCGACCTAAAAGCCGGAGGAGCTGGGCCGAGTCACGAGCGAATCGACGATGCCCATCATAGAAAGGAACCAGCATGCGGAGATTGCTTTGTGCACCTGCGATTTTGCTATTATTTGCGTTAAGCGGTTTCTCGGCTGCGAGTGCTCGCGCCGACGGTGTGCTGGCACTATATTCATTCAACGGCACGCTGGCAGACGCAAGCGGGCACGGGAAGGCGGCACATGATACCGGAACGCCGACCTTCACATCTGGAGCACCTTTCGGCGGCAAAGCCATCGTCTTCGACGGCAGTGGCAAGGCCGTCGTCAGCGTACCACTCAATATCAGCCCAGCGGCAATGCCGCAGCTGACCATGGGTGCATGGGTGAACGCAAGCTCGGTCGCAACGCCGCAGTACGGCATCATCTCGAACGACGATGGCGATTTCGATCGTACGCTAGGCATTGACACTCGCCCAGTCGCAAGGGGCGTTGTTTGGTCTGCCTTCATCGGGGGCACGGTCGTGGGACGCGTTCCCGTCACCACTAACAAGTGGTATTTCGTCGCGGTCAGTTACGATCAAAGCTCGATGCCCGGAAAATACGCGTTCTACGTCAACAACGGATCCAAGACGGTTACTCTTAGAGGCGCTGATGATTTTGACAGCGACAGTCATACAGACGTCGTCAGCATCGGCCGCAACCCAAGCTTTGACAGCTTCTTTACCGGCAAGTTAGCCAACGCATTCTTCTACAAGGGGATTCTCACTGCGAAACAGATAGCTGCGATCGCCGCAAGCGGGCCTGCCGCGATACCGGGCGCAAAGTAATTAAGCAATCAAGTAAGCCACCCCAACGGTGGCTCACATTGTGAAATCTGTCAGCAAACGGCGCGGACGATGCGGTTCGCTCACCACGCAGCGCTTCGTCGTCAGAAAAAACAGCCACCACCCACGGCTTAAAGCGGTCCTCGGGCAATGCGGGCACCACGGCGACCCTGCCGTTCTCCAACTCGAACGCGACCTCGTCGCCGGAGCCCCATAACACGGCTCCGGGTTTGGCATCAAGCGGAGGGCGGCCGCCGTCAAGAGGCGGAAGGACCCGGCATGGCCAGACGGGCGCTCATCACCGGTATCACCGGCCAGGACGGCTCGCATCTCGCGGACTTTCTCTTGGAAAACGGCTATGAGGTTTTCGGCATCACGCGCCGTTCGAGCACGAATTCCTTCGATCGCATCGCGCACATCATCGACCGCATTTCGCTGATCTCCGGCGATCTGCTCGACGGCCACTCGCTCGAAACCGCCATGCGCGAGGCGCGCCCCGACGAAGTGTACAATCTTGCGGCGCAAAGTTTTGTACCGACGTCCTGGACGCAGCCGGTGCTCACCGCCGAGTTTACGGCGGTCGGCGTCACCCGCATGCTCGAGGCAACCCGGACCATCAAGCCCGATAGCCGATTCTATCAGGCGTCGAGCAGCGAAATGTTCGGAAAAGTGGTCGAATCGCCGCAGTCGGAGTCGACGGCCTTTTACCCGCGCAGTCCCTACGGCGTCGCAAAGGTGTACGGACATTGGATCACGATCAACTACCGCGAGTCGTACGGTCTCTTCGCGTGTTCCGGCATACTGTTCAACCACGAAGGCTTTCGACGCGGCCTTGAGTTCGTCACCCGGAAAGTTACCGACGCGGTCGCGCGCATCAAGCTCGGACTCGGGAGCCAGATCCGGCTCGGCAATCTCGACGCGCGGCGCGATTGGGGGTATGCGCCCGATTACGTGCGCGCGATGTGGTTGATGCTGCAACAGGAAGCGCCCGACGACTACGTGATCGCAACCGGCAAGACGCGCACGGTGCAGGAGCTCGTCGAAGTCGCCTTCGACCACGTTGGACTGGATTGGCGCAAGCACGTGGTGACCGACCCGAGCCTGATCCGGCCGGCGGAAGTAGACGTCTTGGTGGGCGACGCATCGAAAGCGCGCAAAAAACTCGGCTGGTCGCCTTCGGTGACGTTCGAGGAAATGATCGCCAAGATGGTGGACGCCGATCTAGCGCGGCTCGCGAAAGATCCGCGCTAGTGCGCGCTTTCGTGACCGGCGCCGATGGCTTTGTCGGCCAATGGCTGGTTCGTGCGCTGCTCGACCGTGCCGACGACGTTTCTGCTACGATGCGCGGTGAAGAACCCGCCCTCACCACGCTTGACCCAGCGATGAGCCGGCGAGTGCGCTGGCATCGCGCCGACATTCGAGATCGAAACGCGCTGGCTGCCGCGCTCGCCGAAGAACGGCCCGATGCGGTCTTTCACCTCGCGGCGCAATCGTTGGCTGCGGCAAGCTTTGACCGGCCGGAAGAGACGATCGAGACGAACGTGATGGGAACCGTCGCGCTGCTGGAAGCGTGCCACGCCGCCGCGGCCGGCGCGGTCGTCCTATTCGCCGGCTCGTCGGAGGTGTACGGCACGGTCGATCCCGCGGAGCTGCCGCTCAAGGAAAGCGCGCCGCTGCGCCCGCACAGCCCGTACGCCGCCAGCAAAGTCGCCGCAGAGGCGATCGCGCTGCAGTATGCGCGCACCGGCTGGCAACGCGTGGTTGCGACGCGTTCGTTCAACCACACGGGTCCGGGGCAATCGCCGGCCTTTGCGGTGCCGAGTTTTGCCAAGCAAATCGCCGGCGCGGCGAGCGGTGAGGGCGCTCGAGTGCTGAAGGTGGGTAATTTGTCGGCGCAGCGTGACTTCACCGACGTGCGCGACGTGGTCGAGGCGTACCGGCAGCTCGTCGCGCGCGGCGCGAGCGGCAGAGTATACAACGTGTGCAGCGGGCGCGCGGTGAGCATGCGCCAGATCGTCGACGACCTGCTGAAAATCGCGGGCGTCGACCTGGCGATCGAAGAGGACGCAACGAAACTGCGGCCGGTCGACGCGCCGATCATCTACGGCGACGCAAGCGCGGTGCAGCGCGATACGAGCTGGCAACCGCAGATTCCGCTCGTGCGGACGCTGACGGACGTGTATCGTTGGTTCGCGCGTATGTAGCGGTCGTTGTTCGGCGGCCGCCGATCGGAGGTCGATG
>Ga0207416_1003191_pt1 | contig 16208 bp, 14 predicted proteins | sample PaiPotPPM11metaG_FD_184107 | JGI IMG/M metagenome (GOLD analysis project Ga0207416, IMG submission 184107) | Iron sulfur acid spring bacterial and archeal communities from Banff, Canada, to study Microbial Dark Matter (Phase II) - Paint Pots PPM... ...
ATGGCGCCCGTGCTCCGTGCTGCCTCGCCCCCCGCGATGCCTCCGCCCCGGCTTTGCCCGGCCCGCAGTGCCTCAGCCCATCCCGGCCAGTCTGGGCTCGCTCGCTCGCCCAGCTCATCGGTCGGCGAACGGTACTTCGCCGCGTACCAGCAGGTTGTCGCGATTCGAATCGTATAATATAATCTTGTCATGATCCTCTACGGGCGGGCCCGGCGGACCACCACCTGGTTCAAGCTCCCGCTTCTCGACTCCCTCCGCCAGGATGTCCTAGCCGAGGCAGAGATCACCGGCGATCTCATGGAGGCCGTCTCGAGCTAACCCCGCCGCGAGGCGGTTGCCGCGCTGAGACATTCAATTGGGTTGGTGGTCTTAGCTGTGGCATCTGCCAGATCACCGCACGGCATAGCTTGCCAAATCCAGGACGAGGTAGCTGCTCCGACCACAACGACTCTGCAGGCCAGCTGTTTGTGTTTGAGCGAGGAAGGCATATGCCACACCAAAAAATCGCCATCGTTGGTGCAGGCATCGGCGGGCTGACGCTCGCGATTGCCCTACAACAACGCGGTATGGACGTAGAGGTGTTCGAGCAGGCGTCCGAGCTCGCCGAGATCGGTGCCGGGATCGGCCTGTTTGCAAACTCCATCAAATCGCTGAAGCGAATGGAGGTTCTTGCCAGCCTGCGTTCCGATGCGACCGAGCCGGTCGATCTTATCTATCGTGATGGACACAGCGGGGAAATCCTCGGAGAGGTCCCTCTCTCCAGGAACTCCACATATGAGCGGGCGTTCGGAGCGCCATATATTGGCTTGCACCGAAGGCATCTACAACGCAGCCTCCTCGGCGCCATCGATTCAACCGCCATTCGCCTCGGCCATCGCCTGGACAGAGTCTCCCTCGTGAACGGGACGCCTACGCTCGAGTTTGCTAACGGCACACGCAGGCAAGCTGACCTAGTCATCGGAGCCGACGGCACAAACTCGGTGGTACGTGAATGGATCACCGGCTCGCAGAATGCAAAGTATTCCGGCACCAGCGGATTTCGCGGCGTCGCGCCTGTAAGTATGCTGCCGTCGCTGCCCCGGCCGCATGCCGCACAATTCTGGGTAGGCAAAGGCAAGCACCTGCTCCACTTTCCAATCGGGCTGAACGCGGACTTTGTATCCTTTCTAGCCGCCGTAGATGAGCCGGCTTCCTGGACCGACGTTGGTTCACGGCGCCCAGCTACGACCGCTGAAGCGCTGGCCACATTTGCCGGATGGCATCCGGCGGTTACCGAGGTGCTAGGCGCAGTCGAGCATCAGGCACGTTGGGGGCTGTTCGTGGTCGATCCTCTGACTAGCTGGAGCCGCGGGCCTGTCGCACTGATAGGGGATGCGGCGCATGCGATGTTGCCCCACCACGGGCAGGGTGCGAACCAGACGATCGAAGACGCTGTTGTCTTGGCCGATCTCTTGGCCACCTCCCGGGTGGACGAGGTGGAGCCAACCCTCATCGAATACGAGACTCTGCGCATGCCACGCGCCCGGCTGGTTCAGGAACTCTCCTGGCATACGAACGAGCTACTTCATCTTGGACATGGGCAGCAATGGAATGAGCGTAGCGCAATGATTCCTCGTTTTTACGAGAGCCTAACATGGCTTCACGAATATGAGCCGGAGCCTGAGGTTGCTAACCTCTCAGTTCAATCAATGGCTGATCCTCTGCCGGGAAGCGGTCATTAGCTGCCAAGGGCGAGCAAGGCCAAGGCGGTCAGTACGGTGAGTCTGCGCACCGGAACGTACGTGACGAGCCGGACCCGGGTCTGCACTTAGGAACTACGCTGAGCTCAGGCCTAGTTGTCCTGGTGGAGCAGATCACTCGGCGTGCGGGCTCCAGGAATACTGGGAACTTCTTCTGGGATTCCGCGAAGCTGATCTACGAACCCGTCTCGCATCGATTGAAGATGTTTGGTAATGAAATCCGCGAGCGACTTGTCCCCGTCCTCCCAGAGCTGCAGCAGGATCTTATGATGGGCCGCCCCAATCGGAGGAACCTCGGGCCGAGCATAGATAAAGATCGTGTAGCGTTCGACTGCACGCCAGATCGGAATAAGCACGCGCTCTATAGTTGGATTGGCTCCAGGCCGGAGAAGGCTCCAGTGGAAGGTGTTATGCGCATACTGAAAGCGAATTGGGTCGGTCGCGCTGTCAACTCGACTCAAAGCCTGAAATGCCTGCCGCGCCAGCCGTACGTCCGCTTCGGTCCGCACTTGGATGGCTCTAGCAGCCACGGTGGGCTCGATGATCAGACGAACGTCATACAGCTCAACTGCCTCGGCCCGGCTAAGGGGCGCCACGTATGTTCCGACATTGGGCGGATGCACGAGAAGCCCTTCGGACTCAAGCCGACGAATTGCCTCTCGAATTGGTATATGTGACGCCTTATACTTCGCACGCAAGTCATCGACGACAATACGTGAGCCGCCAGGTAGGTCGCCGGATATTATGCGGCGACGCAGATCAACTGTGATCCGGTCGGTGAGAGTCCCGGAAGACTTCTTTCTACTGGCAGGACCACGCTCGACTATGTCATCGGTTAGCAGCGATCCCGACGGGTGCCGCTCTTGTCGTGAAGTTACCATTCTAGTCGTTCCTGCTCCACAATCTATCTCGCGAGGGCCCGGGTTACAGGCCATGGCCTTTGCGGGTCGGCTACTCAGCCGGTCGTAGGCCCACCACCGCCTCGATTTCCAGTTTCATGCCAGGCAACACGAAACGGGAGATCTCGATTAGGGTACTGGCTGGCTTGGAGTCACCGAAGTACTCGCGGCGAACCTCGTTGATCGCCTCGCGGTCCTCGATATCCGCGAGATACACCGTTACCTTGAGTATGTCGCGGAAAGCAGCCCCGACAGCCTCGAGCATCGCCTTGATGTTTTCAAACACTTGCCTCGTCTGCGCCGTAATATCACTGCCTCCAACCAGGCGTCCTTGAACATCAACCGGTCCTGCGCCCGACAGGAATACCAGATCTCCATAGCGGACCGCATCTGTGTAGTGGCTGACCGGCTCGGCTAGCCCAGCGACGCGGTATTCCTGACGGTCCATGATCACCCCACTGAAGTACGCGTTACCTTGTGACGCGTGAATATCTTCTTATAATATACTCACGCCCGGCCGTGGCGCGCGGGTGGATCCCGAGCGAACCCCTCGTTTACAAATCGGTCCGCCTGCTACTCAGGCAGGCGCTTTTGCAGAAGAAGCCGACGATCGCCTGGCGGGTGATCGGCAGCCGGCCAGCCAGGTCCGTGGCGGTGGCCGGCCCACCCGAGCCCAGCGCGGCCAGGATCGCGCACCGGCCCGGGTCGGCCAGGCGACGAAGACCTGTTCTCGGACTAAACCGTTTAGTACGATCCGCAGCTGGTGCTTTCATGATCGTGGTTGATTGGTTGCGATAGTTGCAACGAATCAACCACGATCATGGTCGCGTGAGTTTCGGATGGGCGGAAACCCGGGACAGGACAGGGCCCGAACCTATTACGGTCCGACGCGAGAGGGCCCCATGCCCATCTGCAGGGCTCGCCGGGTTGGTTCACTTCCCGATCGAGTCGGTCATCGTGGCCAGCGACCGCGGGTCGAGGCGGACCAGCACGTAGCCGAGGTCGTCGTCGTTGAGCAGGATCAAGTCCGGTTGCGCGGATCCGGTCGGCGGCGAGGCCCCCTCGGTGGACAAGACCTAAGGCGATCCGCCGGTAGCCCGGCACCGCCCGCCTGCCTGACCGGTCTGCAGGAGGCCCGGCGCGCCCGCCTGCCTGACCGGTCTGCAGGAGGCCCGGCGCGCCCGCCTGCCTGGCCCGTCCGCAAGAGGCCCGGCGCGCCCGCCTGCCTGGCCCGTCTGCAGGAGGCCCGGCGCCGGCTGCCTGGCCCGACGTGCTCGGCCGAGCTGGCAGATCCGTCTGTGCTCATACCACTGGGATCACCTCACCATGCTGGTATATATTATAATATATGCTGAGGAAGAGAGGTTGCCCATGCGTCAGGAAGTCTGGCTGGACACGCTAGCCGCGCCCGTGAGCCACTACACCCATGCCGTCCGATTCGGGAATTTGCTGTTCCTCTCGGGCGTCGGCCCTACGGCCCCGGATGGCAGCATTGTGGGGGTAGGCGATATCCGCCGCCAGACCGAGCAGGTGCTCACCAACATTCAGACGGTGCTGGCCGCTGAGGGAGCGACGTACGCGAACGTCCTGCGGGTAACCGTCTACCTGACCGACATCAACGATCGCGCGGCGGTCGATGAGGTGCGCAAGCGCTTCTTCGGTGAGCACCGACCGGCCAGTACGCTGATCGAGGTGTCGAAGTTCGTCCGCTCTGACGCGGGGATGGCCATCGAAATCGAAGCCGTCGCCGGGCTCGACTGACAGGTAGCGATCATCGTCGAGCGGCCATCCCGCCGCCATCATGCGGGACGGCCGCTCGCTGGCGCACACAGCTCCCGACCCCGGCGCGCGCCCGGGCGCTGCGCCGCTGGCCGCCTGGGTGATCATGAGCTGCCGGGTGGCGCGGTGACTCCGGTCGCCCGGACGTCGGCATCAGCCTCGGGCCGGTCGCGCGCGTAGCTCGGACATCCGCCGAGAGGCCCAGTCCCTCCACTCGACCGGTTCGTAACTCGGCACCTCCCCCTCGTTCAGGCAGGTCGGCACGATCTCGATTACGGCGTCGAGGTTGGGGTGCTGGAAGAAGGGGAGCGAGATGCGGTCCGAGACCGCTTCGCCCTCCTCGGTATTGCGGACCCTGTGCTGGGTGGCCACCCAACGTCCGTTGGTCCAGTTCGCCAGCATGTCACCGAGATTGACGATGAAGGTGCCGGGTACCGCGGGCACCCGTAGCCACGAGCCACTACGGCTCTCGACTTCCAGGCCGCCCACGGCGGTGTCCTGGTAGAGGATCGTGAATCCGCCGTAGTCGGTGTGCGCATGCAGGCGTACGCTTCCGCCGACCGGCGCCGCGACTTGTGGCGGATAGTAGTTCGCGAGCAGGTACGAGCTCTCTCGCGTGAACTTCGGCGCGAACCAGCCCTCTTCGAGGCCGAGTGCCAGCGCCGCGATCTTGAGTATGTACTGGCCAAGCTGCTTGATCTGGTCCATGTAGTCCCGCCACGCGGTACGGAATTCGTCTGACGGCCAGATGTTCGGCTCGAAGCCGGCGGCGTATTCTGCGGCGTAGCCTGCGTCAATCATCGCCTGCGCATTGTCGAACAGCGACGCCTGGAAGCCCTCCTTCAGGTCTACCGGTCCGCCGCGATATTGGCCACCGTGCTTGAAGCCACGGAACAGGGAACCGGTCGGAGAGATATACCTCTCCTTTACTTCGACTGGCTGGCGGAAGAACTCGCGGCTCACGTCCATGACCCTGTCGAGCGATTCGGCTGACACGCTGTGGTTGCTGACGACGAGAAACCCGATCGTTTCGCAGGCTCGGCCGAACGTCGCGACGACGTCCGGAGCCGGAACGCTTGGGCAGCCGGCCAGATCGATAATGGGAATCCTGTCGATCTCATTCTTTGTCATGGTGTTGGTCATCGGGCTGCTGTCCCATCTGCCGTTGAGTCCAGAACGCTGGGAAAATCCTCGTGATCCCCGGCGGCCGCCACGGCCGTAAGGGCGTCGTAGGTGTAAATCCACTTTCGGTCGGTGTAGTAACCGGGAGCCTTCCGGTAATGGGCGTCGAATTCGTCACCCCGCGGAAGATGAAGCACTTCGTTGGTTCGCCATGACGCCTCCTGCAGTCGTCGGGTGCGTGACGATCGCAGGTCTTGGTAGAAGCGGAACGCTCGTTCATGCTCACCTACTCGGCATCGCGCGAGGATATCTGCGAGAACGACTGCATCCTCAATGCTCGAGTTCGCCCCCTGCCCTTGGTGCGGGAGCATGCCGTGCGCGGCGTCGCCGAGGAGGACCGCGGGGCCCTTGGACCATGTGGCCAGCGGTTCGACCACGAACAGCGCCCAGCGCTCGAGTGAATCCACGCCGTTGAGCATCTGCAGGATGGCGGGATGCCAGCCGGCGAACTTCTCGCTCGCCTCCTCCTTCGTGGCGGGCAGCCGCCAGCTCGGCGCGGTCCATCTCTTCGGCTCTTCCACTACGGCCAGGAAGTTCAGCCGGGTCGCATCAGTGTTGATCGGGAAGTTGAGAAGGTGCTGGCCCTCGGCGACCCAGAACTGGGAACTGTGCCGAGCCTCCAGCGCTGGCACCCGGCTCGGGTCGACGATTCCCCGGTATCCGCTGGTGCCTGAATAGCGGGTGTTTTCGGTGCCGGTGATCCAGCGCCGCACGGTGGAGTGGATGCCATCAGCACCGACGACGACATCCGTACGGCTGGCCGAGCCGTCCGCCCAGCGAAGCTCCACCCCGTCTCCGTTGCTGATGATTCCTTCGAGTCGATGGCTCCGGTGGATGCTGGCCAGTCCGGCCACCTCGACGAGCGCGTCCTGCAGGACTTGGCGGTGGACGGTGTAGTACGGGGTACCGAACGCTGTCTCGTAACGACGGCCCAGGCCGAGCGGGACGGCGGCGAGGACATCGCCGGTGAGACCGTAGCGGTACAGGAGTTCCTGCGGCTGCGCGGCCTTGACACCGACGGCATCCGCGACGCCCAGGCTTCTAAGGACCTTGACTGAGTTGGCAAACAGCGAGAGTCCGGCGCCGATTTCCACAAGCCGGTCGGCCTGTTCGTAGAGTTCGACGTCGACGCCTCGCTGGCGGAGAGCTAGTGTCAGCGCAAGGCCGCCGATACCCGCTCCGATAACGGCGACACTGACATTTGGCATATGGTTCCCTGCTACGTAAGGCAGCACTGATTGCGCCGCGTGACTGTCCGGCCACCTTCCACTTGATGGCCGGATCGTCGCTTCCCGTCTGAACGGCCTCCCGCGGGAGGCCCGCTACTATGACGCCTTTACCTCGTCGAAGTCCGACATCCTGTACGCTCCCCAGTCCCGCCACAGCACCGGAGGATGATGGGGCTTGTCCCCTGGCGCGATGCAGGTCGGGATAGTCTCGATCAGCGCGTCCAGGTTCGGGTGCTGGAAGAAGGGCACCGAGATGCGGTCCTGCCCGAGTTCTTCCGGCTCTGGGTTCCGGACTCGATGGGGGGTGGCCACCCAGCGGTCGTTGGTCCACTTCGCGAGCAGGTCCCCGAGGTTGACGACGAACGTCCCGGGAATGTACGGGACCCTCGCCCACGAGCCACTTCGGGTCTCCACCTCCAGCCCGCCTACCGCTACGTCCTGATAGAGGATCGTGAACCCTCCATAGTCGGTATGGGCGTGCAGTCGCTGCCGTCCGTCGTTCAGGACACTCTCATGAGCGGGATAGTAGTTGGCGAGCATGTATGAGCTTTGGCGTGAGAATTTCGGCGTGAACCAGTCCTTCGGAAGATCGAGCGCGAGCGCCGCTAGCTCCAGGAGGTAGTCGCCGACTTCCTTAACGGCGACGAAGTAACGCTGCCAGGTAGACCGGAACTCGGGAGGCCATGTCGGCCAGATGTTCGGCTCGAAGCTGTCGGCGTACTCGGCTGTGTACCCCGCGTCGAGCATGGCCTGACGGTTCTCGAACCATGAGACCTGAAAGCCCTCCTTCGCATCCGGGGGCCCGCCCTTGTAGCTGGTCGCCGCCGTGTAGCCGCGGAACTTGTTGCCCGTGGGCGACAGATAGCTTCTCTTGACGTTCTCGTCGAGACGGAAGAAGTCCCTGGCCGTCTGCATCATGGGGTTGATCAGCTCCGGGCCGATCCCGTGGCCTTGGATGACGAAGAAACCGATCCCCTCGCATGCCGTGCCGAGCTGATCAGCAGTCTCGCGGCGCGGATTTCCGTCTGCGCCAGGGCTGATGTCAATCACCGGAATCTCTGACTGCCCTACCTCTGTCACCTTCCCGTTCCCTTCTGGTCGACCGACCGCGCAACCCTGCACCAGGTTGCGTACGCCCTAGTGGACATATCTCGCCAGCAATTCCGAGACATATGGACCCGGAATTACCGACAGAATGCTGGTCCCATTGGACGCTTGCGCCAGGAATGTCCCGGCCGAATTGTGGTACTTGTTGTATATCGTAAGGCCCAGGCCGCCGATGAACTGGATGTGTTTACCAGCGGCCAATGCAGCCTTCCCGGCGGCGAAATTATCCACCATCGTCGCTCCAGGGCTCGGAGCGGTGACCTTGGAAATGTACGAATTAAAGACCTTCGGTACGACGCTCTTTGCCTCGAGCATGGCCAGAGCGGGCACTATCGTTGTGTCCCAGATGGCCAGAGCGTAGGGTTCGTTGAACCACTGCGATACGTCTGGTATGTACTTGCTAGCGGCCTGAGCCGCCTTGTTGTAGAGGTTGGCGGCCGCGGAAGGCGGCACCCCGAAGGATACTATGGAGTAGTCCTTCTTAAAGTTCGCCGCCCCTATCGCGTGAGAGACCGAGGAAGCCCACTGCGCCCCGCTCGTCCCGTCCGTCCCTATAAACGGGACGAGGGATCCGGCATCTAGCAGCTCCCTGAAGAAGGTCGCGCTAGTCTGCGGGTCAGCCTCGGTTATTATGACGTCCGGCTTTGCCGCCGCTACCCGAGCGACTTCTGTCTCGTATGAGGTCTGGTCCAGAGCGAGCGTCTCGGTGGCCACGATCTTGCCGCCTAGCCCAGCGAAGACCGTCCGAGCCGACGGCTCTGCTCCCTGCGACGCGATGTCATTGCCGAAGACGAGAGCTGCCGTCTTGTAGTGCTTGATGTGATATGCGTAATACGCAATGGCCGCCCCGTCCGCGTCATCGGGCGGCTGGTTCCTCCAGAAGAACTCGTCGGTATTGCGGTTGAACTGAGCCTGCCCCGTTCCGGTGAACATCGGCACGTCGGCACGATTGAATATCGGCACGGTCGCACTGGCCTCGTCGGATGTCGGCCCTTGGATGGCGACCAGCGAGGGGGTCGTGGCTATCAGTTGGTCTGCCGCCGGCACGGCGTCGGCGGGATCGCCCCTCGTATCCACGTTTTTCCAGGTGAACGTGTGGCCTAGCACCCCGCCGGCCTTGTTGATCTGCATGACGGCCGGGATCACTCCAGCGTCTCCGACGGTCCCGTAGGCAGCGTCCGGGCCGCTGAAGGGCATAAAGATCGCGATCGTCAGAGGCTTGCCGCCTCCTGTCCCAGCGGAGCCGCCACCCGAACTGCCGCAGGCCGTCGCGGCAACCGCGACGAGCAGGCAGAGCGCACCGACGAGCATGCGTCGTGAAAACGGCCAGCGCCTGCGCCGTGCTGCCCCGCCCGCACACGGGACAACGCCGGCGTGAGCCCGGTTGGCAGCGGAAACTCCTTCTCCGCGTCTTCGCTTGATCAACGGGTAGCCTCCTATCCGTGCCGGCTCGGGATCATTGCCGAAAGCCGATGTCTAAATAACTGGACTATTTCCTGACGAGCCCAAGAAAACTTCACCAAGATCGCCGCGCTGCCGAAGCTCGGACGCCGGGCAGGACGCAAAGCACTTACCATTGACAAGTACGTAACCCCAGTCCGCTACTTCCAGCGCGGCCATGGCCCTCTGCTCGACTAGGAGTACGCCTGTCCCGATGCTGGACAACTGTGCGATCTGGTCTTGCAGCACGTCCCGCGACAGTTGAGGCGACAGTCCTGCGGTCGGCTCGTCTAGCAGCAAGACCTCTGGACGGTTCATGAGCGCCCGGGCGATAGCGACGAGCTTCCGCTCGCCTCCGCTGAGTTTGTACACTTTGCGGCTAACGAGCCGGGCGAGCAGCGGGTAGGTCTCCAGGATCTCCTCTATCCGAGTCGCGGACTTCTTTCGGCCCAGCAGGTAACCGCCCATCAAAAGGTTCTCTCTAACCGTCAGGTCTTGGAACGCATCATCGACCTGAGGCACGTAGCCTATGCCTCTTCGCGTCAGGTACTCCGTGCCCAGCCCCGATACATCTTTCTCGCGGAGGACCACCTTGCCTGACCGCAATGGAATAACTCCGGCTATTGCCTTCAGAAACGTGCTCTTGCCGGAGCCGTTTGGCCCCACGATCACCGCAATGGCGCCACGGTCGACCCGCACAGATATACCGTCCACGATTATCGAGGCACCGTATCCGGCAACAACGTCATAGGCGGCAAAGAGTGCGGGACTGCCTCGTTCTACGCGCCCGTTCGGTGACTCATGCTGGTCGCTCATCCGACTAGGTACGCTTCCACTACCGGCGGCATTTCTCTCAGCTCCGCCATGGTTCCTTCGGCTAGAACTCGACCCTGAGCCATCACTATTACCCTGTCGCATAGTCGCTCGACGGAGTCGAGACGGTGCTCAACAATCAACAGCGACACGCCGCTACGCCTCACTTCTTCCAGGCAGTCCTCGACCGTCTCCATGAAGCGGGGATTCACACCCGCCATAGGCTCGTCCAGCAAGAGCAGGCTGGGCTTGACCATGAGCGCGCGGGCCAGTTCCAGCAGCCGTTTCTGGCCGCCACTCAGAGTCTCCGCATAGTCGTTCGCCTTGGCCGCCAGGTTGAAGCGCTCTAGCAGCTCGAACGCTTCACGGATAACGGCATCCTCCTGGCCGGCCCATGACCGGCGCGGCAACCAGGCGGACCTAAACCGTTCGCCTCGCTGGTGGGGTGCTGCTACGCAGAGATTCTCCAGAGTCGTCAGGCGCCCGAACTCCTGCGATATCTGGGGTATGCGCACCAGACCGGCCCGGGCCAGCTTGTGCGGTAGGTGCCCGGTGATCTGCTGCCCGTTGAAGAGCACTCGTCCCTTGCTGGCCGGCAACACGCCCGCTATAACGGCCAGCGCGGTGGACTTGCCCGCTCCGTTGGGGCCGACCAGCCCTACGATCTCGCCGGGCCGCACGGCGAATGTCAGGTCGTCGACGGCTACCGTGCCGCCGAACTCGCGCCGCAGGCCCTCGACGACGAGCTCACCGCCCCGCGTGGCCTGGCCTTTCCTATCCACGCCGACACCGCTCGTCATGGCTACTCCCGCTCCATCTCTACGCCGCCCGCAGGTGTCGTGCCTATCGGGCGGACGGTGCGCTGCCTAACCGGCCACGAGATGTCGTAGCTTCGCTTCCGCTCCGGCAGCAGCCCCTGCGGACGCCACCACATGAATCCGAGAGTCAGTACTCCGATGACGATCCACTGCAGGGATCCGACCAGGTTGGCGGCTGATACCTGCGGCAGGAACCGTGGAAGCTCGAAGATCAGGATCTGAACCACGAATGCCCCGAGCGCGGCCCCGTACAGGTTGCCGGTACCGCCGACGATGATCGCCGAGAAGGCGGTCAGCGTCTCGGCATACTCCCACGATCCGGGAGACCAGGTGCTGATGAACAGGACGAGCAGCGCGCCGCTGATGCCAGCCAGGGCGCCCCCATATGCCAGCGCAAATATCCGGAGCCCGCCGACGTTTTTGCCCACAGAGGCCGCGGCCTTCTCGTTCTCGCGCACCGCCCGCATGACGCGTCCCAGCGGTGCGCGGGCGAGCAGCCGCAAGCTGAAATACGCCAGCAGGCAGACGAGGGCCACGAACACGACATAGAGCCAGGAGTAGGCAATCAGGGAGACGTGCAGTACAGACGTCAACGGCTGCGGAACAGACGACAGGCCCGCGGGCCCGTTAAGGAACGAGACCGCCGCACTGACGACAAGGATCGCTACCACCGCCAGCACGAAGGTCAGGACGGCCAGATAGTCCTCGCCAACTCGGCGCGTCAGCAGTCCGAATATCACACCGATTATGGCGGCCACGACGCCAGCGACTAGTATCGGCAGCGGGAACGGCAGGCTGGCGCCGAAGAAGTAGGACTGGTATCCGCCATTACCCGAAGACGGGCCCAGGGTAAGTATCGCAGCCGTATACGCACCGGAGGCCTGAAAGAGGATGAAGCCAAAGTTGTAGACTCCGCAGAGACCGTACTGAACGTTCAGGCCCCAGATCGCCAGTACATCGATGCCCAGATATACGAGAATCGTCGTGATGTAATAGGTCACGTGGCCAGCTCCTTCGTCGAGACCGCAGAACCGAAAAGGCCACGAGGCCTGAAGAGGATTATCAGTATCAGTATTCCGAGAGCCGCGACTTGCGTCATGTCCGACTGGATATAGACGGCTAGGACCGACATCGCGATACCGATGACTAGCGCCCCGAGTGCGGCTCCAAGCGGTCGGCCCAGGCCGCCGAGCATCGTCGCCGCGAAGACTACGGTGAGAAAGTCTGTGCCGCTGCTGCTCTGAAAGGCGCCGACAGAGTACCCGAATATCACGCCCGCCAGGCCGCAGAGGCCACCCGAGATTAGCCACGTGATGTCGATGATTCGAGCCGTCCTGATGCCGCACGCCCGGGCGAGTGAGCTGTTGCCTGCCGTTGCTCGCATGGCTCGTCCGAGGCGAGTCATCTCGAGCAGAAGGGTCAGTCCGGCGATGACCACCACGGCCAGGATGATGATGGTTACCTGGGTCGGGTCGAGGATGAAATCGACTGACTTCAGGAAGCCTATCGGCGGCTCAGCGCTCAAGTTGTAGGTAAAGAAGGTATCCCCGGCTATAGCCTGCAGGAGGTTCTGCACTATGACGGCGAACTGCAGGCAGACTATGAGCATGCCGAAACGATTTACGCCGCGTCCGATGAATCGCACGAATAGGAGCCGGTTAGCCAGAGCCGAGAGCACCGCGCCCGCGGCCGCTCCGGCCAGGCAAGCAGCTGCGAGACCGCCGCCGGCTGAGTTCACGGCATAGCCAATGTAGGTGCCAGTGATCATGACGGCACCGTAAGAGAAGTTGAACACATTGCTTATGCCGACTTGCAGCGTGAAGCCGACGGCCGCCAGGGCTGTGACCGCAGCCGTCACCAAACCGAATCCGACCGCCGATATTAGGATGCTCATCCGTCCATCCTTCGATGATTCACGTGCTGATCCAGTTGGCGGATATCCGGCGTCGAGGCGGCTGGTTCTGGTTGCCGCGCCGCGGACCGCGGGACCACGGCGTCCCAGCGCGGCCGGTTGGGAGTAGCTGCTAGATGAGAGTTGCCAGCGCGGGGGTCACCATCGGCTCTCCTCTGATGAGCGCCGAACTGCTTCGGACACTCATGCGTAAGTCCAGGGCCGACATGCGAAGTTATCGCAGGTCGGCCCCCTAATCGGGCCAGAAATTATAATATAGAGACCGTATCAGCGCCGTCAAGACATCGGGGGCGGACTGGTACCTGGCCCCCTGCATCGATGACCGGGCCGGACGGCGGAGGGTCTGTGGTAGCCGACGCGGCGGCTGCGGGCTGTCGGGGGCGCGGTCAGCACATACGACCAGCCCAGGCCGCTGCCATCAGCTCCCGCGCCTACTCCGCGCGGCCACCCTGCCAAGGCGAGCCCGGTCGGTCGGCACTACCAGTCAGCCGGCATTACCAGTGAGCGCGAGGCAGCCCGCATAGCCAGCCACGCCAGCTCCGTCAGCCCGCGCACTTACAACACGCGGCCACCGCGGCAGGGCAGCCAGGCTCGTCGGCATCACCAGACGACCGAAGGCATCTCAGCCGCCACGAGAGCCACTGCATCGCCCTCCCGTGCACCTAGCCGCGACATGGCTGCACAGGGACCGGAAGACAATCCTCGACCGGCCATGCGGCTCCACTGCTCGGCCTCTGGTCATGGCGACCCACCCGCGTTGCGGTCTTGATGATCGTGGTGGATTGGTTGCAACTATCGCTACGGATCCACCACGATCATGAAAGTTGGCCGCACCGCTGGCGCAGCGCGACATCGCTCTCAGACTGGGCCCGGTGCACGACTCCTCGTACTTCCCCCGACGCTGGCGGTGTCACCGCTTCGTCGGACGCAGCCGCTGTCTGGCCGACCTGCTGCTGGCCTACGCCAAAGCCCGAAGCGAGGAACACGGACAACATCAACCAACACAACGCGCCTGCGGCCGAGCCTCGCTGGCTTCCTGGAGCCTGTCAGGGCCTCATGAGGCTGTTCTATCCGGCTGAGCCGGCCGAATGGATGCGAACGAGACGGGTTGAAGCCCGCGAACCCAGACGCGGCTGTTACCCATTACAGCCAGAACCGCCGTTGATTCCGTAGCCTATCTGGAAGTAACCGTAGCCTTGGTCGAGCTGCAGCTGCCCGTTGTACTCCCAGCAGTACTTGCCCGTCGTCTTGTCAAGCACGTAGATCGTTGAGTTGCCGTCAATGGTGAGCGAGCCGGGCCGAGCAATTCCGAAGTAACTACTAAAAGAGCACCATACTTTATCGCTGACGGCACAAGAGTCAGATAGGGTAGAATTTGGCTGAACCTGGTAGTTTCCGTTCCAGTTGTCGCCGGTAAAGACGCACGTGTCGCCTTCCGAGCAGGTGAAATCGGGCGAGGCTGAGCGGACGCCAGCCTGGGCATGGCTTACGGCCGCAACTGTCGTTGCTGCCCCCGCGCTGACCGTCAGGCTGCCCGTCCCGAGGGCTGCAGCGATAGCTGCCGCCATGATCACGAGTCTTCGGATGACGCTCACGGCACGCCTTTCTGCGATGTTCTGACCCGCTGACGCGCTGACCCGCTGACGCGTTGCTGAGCGGCACGATCAGCGGCGGGGACCCGGTCAAGGCCCGCTCTTACATGCCCGGCATGCTACGCTAGCGCCGCATCCGCCACAAGAGGGTGAGAACGCCCCGATTTGCCCCGACCCACCCGACCAGCCCGGCCTTCGCCCGCCTCTGGACCCGCGACGACACTCTGACCGCCGAGCCAGGCCTCATCACGCCCGGCTAGCCGGCGCAGGCCGAGTTGGTCAGCCGCCCAGCTCGGCGTCTCGCTGGGCTGCGGCCGCGCCGAGCTTTCCGCGCGTGGCAGCCCGGGTCACCCAGGCGAAATACCAGACCACGCCGATGCCGATGACGACCAGGCTGCCCTCGCCGGCCGTGTGCCCGACGGACGGTACGGTCAGCGCCACGCAGATCAGCAGGCACCAGACCAGCCCGAGGACACCGGCCGTCGTGGCCCAGCGGCCCAGGCTGAACACCCCCTCGGGGCGCGGCGAGCTCTTCTCCGTCCGCATGCCCGCGAAGATCACCAGGAAATAGGCGAAGAAGATCGCCACTGAGGAGACGCTGGTGATGGTGGACTCCACCTTGGCCTCGAGGGTGAACAGGATGGATATGACGGTCGATACCAGGAGCATGACGAACGGGCTGCCGTACCTGACGCTGACCTTCTGCAGCGAGCCGGAGAAGGGCAGCATGTTGTCGCGGGCCATCGAGAAGCCCAGCCTGCTTACCGCGGCCATGTTGATGAGCCCGCAGGCGAAGATCGCCACGAAGATGAGGGCCATCGACAGCTTGGTCAGCGCCGAGGGCAGGTGGGCTTGCATGATGTAGAGCAGCGGGGTGGAGCTGGCCTGGGTCGCCGACAGGTTCGGGATCGCGAAGGTGAAGCCGAGCAGCACGATGAACCCCACGGTGGCCGAGATGAGCTCGGCGAGGATGATCGCCCGCGGGACGCTCCGCAGCGGGTTCTTCGCCTCCTCGGCGAGGTCGGCGGCGCCCTCGTAGCCGGTGAGCGTGTACGCCGCGGCCAGGGAGGACACGGCCAGTGCGCCCAGGCCGGCTGACCCCGCCCCGCTGCCGTGTGAGGTCAGGAACGACCCGGTGGCGTTCGGCAGGTCGGCCACGAACGAGTAGATGAGCAGCCCGACCCCCACGGCGCTGATCCCGATGAGCTCGGCGACCACGGAGAAGTTGTTCAGCTGAGCTGAGGCCTTGATCCCGAAGATGTGGATCGTCATGTAGATGACCAGCAGCAAGACCGTCGTGATCAGGATGGTCGACTGGGCGTCGCCCAGCCCCACGTAGGGGTCGAAGTAGGCGGAGAAGGCGTAGGCCACGCCTGCGGTGCCGGTGAGCCAGCCGACGAGGGCGAACCAGCCGGGGAACCAGCCGAACTTCGGGTTCAGCATGCGTGCTGCCCACTGGTAGGCGTACCCGGCCAGCGGGACGCGCGGGGCGAAGTGCGCCAGGTTCAGCGCGATGACCAGCTGCCCGGCCGCGACGACGACCCAGGTCCAGACGAACCGCGGGCCAGCCTGGTCGAGGCCGAAGCCGTAGTTGGCGAACAGGCCGGTTGATATGGAGATGAGCGAGAACGATATGGCGAAGACCGAGAACCGGCCCATCGACCGGTGCAGCACCGGCTTGTATCCGTAGGCCGTCAC
>Ga0207416_1003193_pt1 | contig 16191 bp, 17 predicted proteins | sample PaiPotPPM11metaG_FD_184107 | JGI IMG/M metagenome (GOLD analysis project Ga0207416, IMG submission 184107) | Iron sulfur acid spring bacterial and archeal communities from Banff, Canada, to study Microbial Dark Matter (Phase II) - Paint Pots PPM... ...
GAATGGAACCTTGACGCGCTGGCCGACCGCGATCTGGCCCAGCAGCGGCTCGGGGATCAGGTAGTCGAAGACTCCCGTCTGGCTGCCGACCCTGGTGTCGACTGCCACCCGGGCGATCGGGCGGAGCGCGACCTCAGCCGGGCTGCTGACGGGCGGCATCGATGGCGTCCCAGATTCGCTCTGCGATCTCCCACTTGGGCGCTCGCGAAACGTCGATCGACTCACCTTTGGGCGAAATGATGGTGACCGCGTTGAAATCGCTCCCCAGGCCCTGGCCGGGAGTATCCACCCGGTTGGCGATGATCAGATCGAGGCCCTTGGCCTGCAGCTTGCCTTGCGCGCGCTCGACCAGGTCCTCCGTTTCCGCCGCGAAGCCAACGCGAAAAAGGCCGTCCCGGGCCGCGATCTGCTGCAGAACGTCGATGTTGGGCTGGAGCTTGAGGGTGATGGGTTCCTTGCTTCGACGAATCTTTGACCCCGACACGGTCTCCGGCACGTAGTCGGCCACCGCCGCTGCCATCACGAGCACGTCCGCGTCGGCCACCGCTGACCGGACCGCGGCGAGCATTTCCCTGGCGCTGCTCACGGAGACCTCCTTGACGCCCTCGAGGTCGGAGGGGGCCGTGGTGACCAGGGTCACGCCGGCACCACGCGCTGCGGCGACCTCGGCCAGGGCGCGGCCCATCTTGCCGCTCGAGAAGTTGCCAACGTAGCGGACGGGGTCGATCGCCTCCCGCGTGCCCCCGGCAGTGATCACGACCCGCGTACCGGCGAGGCTGTAGCGACGGCCGAGCGCCACCCGGATGGCGGCAACGATCCGTGAGGGTGCGGCCAGCCTTCCCATCCCCGACTCGCCGGAAGCGAGCCGGCCGCTGCCTGGCATGACGACGATCGCGCCGCGGCCCTCGAGGGTCCGAAGGTGTTCCTGGTTCGTCTCCGCACGGAACATGCGATCGTGCATCGCGGGAGCGATCACCAGCGGAGTGCGGCTGGCGAGCACCGTGCCGGAGAGAACCTCGTCGGCCAACCCCGTCGCCAGCTTGGCGATCGTGTTCGCGGTTGCGGGCACGACGGCAATCACCTCCGCCCACTGGGACAGCTCGACGTGCGGCTCGCCGGCTCCCCGCGCCTCGAGCCAGTCGGAGGCTACCCGGTGGTAGGAGAGGGCTTCAAAGGTCAGGGGCGCGATGAATCGAGTCGCCTCGGGGGTCATGATGACGCGAACGTCGGCTCCCGCTTCTGTGAGCCGCCGAAGGCATTCAATCGCCTTGTAGGCGGCAATGCCTCCGCAGACGCCCAGCGCCACTCGTCTTCCCTGCAGACGCCCGCCTTCGCTCATGCCGGGCTGTGACGTTGCTCACGTACAGCCTCGATCTTGGCCAGGATCTCCCGGGCTGTTTCATCGACATCACGATTGCAAACCACATGCTCATAGTCCTTGGCCAGACCCAGTTCGACGAGCGCCTCACGCTGCCGGATGGCAAGCGCTTCGGGCGACTCGGTATTACGGCCAGTCAGCCGGTTGAGCAGCTCATCCGTCGAGGGTGGTGTGATGAAGACGAAGAGGCCATCCGGCCTGCGCCTGCGCACGAAGGTCGCGCCCTGCACATCGATCTTGAGGATGATGTCCTCGCCCCGCTCCAGTGCCTGGTCCACCCTGGTTCGTGACGTTCCGTAATAGTGGTCGTAGACTTTCGCCCACTCGAGGAACTCTCGCTGTTCGATCAGGCGGAGAAATTCCGGTTCGCTCACGAACGTGTAGCTCCGGCCTTCGACCTCGCCGGGCCTTGGCGGCCGGGTTGTGTAGGAAACCGAATATTTGAGGTCGGGCGCCAGCTGAAAGAGCCGGCGCAGTACCGTGTCTTTGCCGACGCCGCTCGGCCCGGAGATAACGATCAGAAGTCCGGGCCTGGGCTGCCGCATGTTCACCGCATTGTACGGTTCGAAACTGCGCGCCACGCCGCCTCGAAGTCATCGGGCGGAGGGCTCGTCCATGTCATCGGGCGTTCCGTTCGAGGATGGCGCAGAGTGAGTGTCTCCGCATGCAGCGCCGGCCGCCCGATGAGAGGCGAGCGCCGGCCGTAGACCGGGTCGCCGAGCACCGGGTGCCGAATGTAGGCGAGGTGGACGCGAATTTGATGCGTCCGGCCGGTCCCAAGCGCTACCCGCAGCAGGGTGTGACCGGGCGCCAGTTCCAGGCGATGGAGCTCGGTGATCGCCGCGCGTCCATCGGCGACGACCGCCATCCGCTGCCGGTGCTTGGGATCCCGGCCGATCGACGCTTCGATTCGTGCCTGGGCATCTGGCAGCTCGCCGACCGCAACCGCCCGGTACTCGCGGCTCATGCTTCTCCGCTGAAGCTGGTTCGTGAGGTTGCGATGACTCTCGTCGTTGCGCGCGATCACCATCACGCCTGAGGTATCCCGGTCGAGTCGGTGGACGATCCCCGGTCGCTCCACGCCACCGATCGACGACCACTCCGGCCCCCGGGCCAGCAGGCCGTGGACCAGCGTGCCGGTGCTATGTCCAGGGCCCGGGTGGACCACCAGCCCCGCCGGTTTGTCGATCACCAGGAGGTCTTCGTCCTCGAAGAGGACGCGGAGCTCCATTGGCTCAGGCAGGAGCCTGGTTGGAACCACGGCGGGCAACTCCCAGGTCAGACGGTCTCCAGGCCGCAGCCTCGAGCCGGCACGAGCCGGCCCCTCGTTCAACTGGACGTGACCGTCCTCTATCAATTGCTGCACCCGGGTGCGACTCAGATCTGCAAGCAAGCGGTTAAGGTACAGGTCGAGTCGCGGCGCGGCGGCCTTCACGAGGTGGGGAGATGCCTCGGTCAAGATCGGTTTACGCGGCCGGTCCGCAAGAGCCCGCCCAACACAAGGATGGCGACACCAACCGAGATCGAGGAATCAGCGACGTTGAAGATGGGCCAGTGCGGCAGTTGCAAGAAGTCGATGACCGACCCCTTGACCAGCCGGTCGTAGGCGTTGGCCAGGGCTCCGCCGAAGACCAGGGCCAGGCCAAGCCGGGCGGGCCAGTCGCCTGCCGGCAGCCACCAGTAATAGATAAGGATGCCGATCAGAACCACAACGGAGACCGCCAGGAAGCCGAGGGTGAAGTTCTGGAAAAGCCCGAAGGCGGCGCCTCGGTTCCGGGTCACCGTCAAAGAGAGGAAATGGTCGAGGATCTGGCGGGGCCCGTAGCCCACGCCAAAGCGCCGCTCGACAAAGATCTTGGTAATACGGTCCACCACGACCACCAGCGCAGCGATCAACGCCAGGATGGCGTACCGACCCGCCTTACCCAGCCTGCGCCACCCGGGCCACGCTGACGGTCAGCTCATGCTGCTCGATGCGCAGCGTCTCAGTCGAAGCCGAGTCAAGCGCCGGGCCGCGCGCGATGGAGAGCGCCAGGACCTCGGTAGTGATGAAGTCGCGCCACCTCTCGATCGCGGCCACCAGCAGGCCGTCTCCCTCATACGTCAACCGGATGCGGTCCTCAACCGAGAAGCCCGATTGCTTGCGCAGTTCCTGGATCTTCCGCACCAGGTCACGGGCCAGCCCCTCCAGTTTCAGCTCCTCGTCAATCTCGGTGTCAAGCGTGAGCGCTCCGCCCTCGCCGTCATAAGTCGCCCGCTTGATGTTCAGCTCCTCCAGCAGGATGCTCTCCAGCTCCGGCCGCAGTGGCCGGTCGGCGATCCGCACGGCGCGCAACGGCTGCCGCACCTTGATGCCTGCAGCGTTGCGGGCGGCCAGCCCATTGGCGACCAGCCGCCTGACGGTCGCCATCTCCCGGCGCAGGTCCTCATCCGCCCAATCTGAGGGCACGGCCGGCCAATCGGTGAGGTGCACACTGCCGGGCATCCCTCCCCTGCCTGCCGCCAGGTTGGCGTAAATGGTTTCTGAAACGAAGGGCATGAAGGGCGCGAGCAGCTGAGTCAAGCGGAGCAGCACCAGGTAGAGCGTCTGGTAGGCGCTCTTCTTGTCGCGATCGGATTCCGATTTCCAGAAGCGCCGTCTCGAGCGGCGCACATACCAGGTGGAGAGGTCCAGGACGAACGCCTCCAGCCGGCGGGCGGCGGTCGGCGGGTCGTAGGCGTCCAGCGCTCTCTCGACTTCCGTGATGGTGGCTCCGAGTTCGGCGAGCAGCCAGCGGTCCAGCGAAGCTCGCTCCGCTACCGGGACCAACTCCGCTTCTGGTTGGAAGCCGTCCAGTCGCGCGTAGTTGGCGAAGAACCCATAGGTATTCCAGAGGATAAGAAGAAAGCGCCGTACGACGTCCTGGACCGCCGAGAGGTCGAAGCGGTAGTCGTTCCCGATCGCGACCGCAGAGAAGAAATACCAGCGGGTGGCGTCGGCGCCGAACTTGCTCATGACCTCGAGCGGGTCTACCGAGTTCTTCAGCGACTTGCTCATCTTCCGACCCTGCTTGTCCAGCACCGTGCCGTTGACGATTACGTTCTTGAAGGCAGGCTGATCGAAGAGGATCGTCCCGATCGCGAGCAAACTGAAGAACCAGCCACGCGTCTGGTCAAGTCCCTCGGCGATGTAGTCGGCCGGAAAGCGTGCCGCGAATACTTCCTTGTTCTCGAACGGGTAGTGGTACTGAGCGACCGGCATGCTGCCGGAATCGAACCAGACGTCGATCAGGTCGGGCACCCGCCGCATCGTCTTGCCGCATTTGTCGCAGGTCAGGGTCACGCGGTCAATGTAGGGGCGGTGCAGGTCGTCCTGCAATGTCAATCCGAGTTCGGCCACCGAACCGACACAGCGCTGCTCCCCGCAGTCCTCGCACACCCAGATCGGTAGTGGCGTACCCCAGTAGCGCCAGCGCGAGAGCGACCAGTCCACCAGCGTCTCGAGCCAGTTTCCCATCCGACCCGCGCCGACGAACGCGGGTACCCAGTTGATCAGCCGGTTGTTCCTGATCAGCTGGTCCTTGACGGCGGTGGTCTGGATGAACCAGGAGGTAAGCGCGTAATAGAGCAAGGGTGTGCCGCAGCGCCAGCAAAATGGGTAGGTATGCCGGACCGTTTCCGCGCGGTACATCAAGCCCCGCCTCTTGAGGTCCTCGATGATCAGTGGGTCCGCCTTCTTGACGAAGATGCCGGCGAAAGGCTGGACCTCGGGTCGGAACTTTCCCTGCAGGTCGACCACGTGTCGAACCGGAATCCCCTTCTTGAGGCAGAGTTCCAGGTCGTCGACGCCATAGGCCGCCGCGGTGTGGACGATCCCGGTCCCATCTTCCACCGAAACGAAATCGGCATCGACGACGAAGAAGGCTGGCTTGTCGGGCAAGAGGTATCGATATAGAGGCTTGTAGCGCTTACCCAGGAGGCTGCGCGCGTCGACATCGGCCTCGATCTCGTAGGGTGAGTCCAGGACCGACAATCTCGCCCTGGCCAGGATCAGGCGGTCCTGGCCCTGCCGGACACGGACGTAGGGGATGTCCAATCCAACCGCCAGGGCGACGTTTCCGGGCAAGGTCCAGGGCGTGGTGGTCCAGGCCAGGAAATAGGTTCCGGGTTCATCTTCGAGCTCGAACTTGACGTAAACGGACGGATCTTCGACGTCGTCCTGGTATCCCTGGGCCAGCTCATGGCTGGAGAGCGGGGTCTGGTCCCGAGGGCAGTAGGGAACGACCTTGAATCCCTGGACGAGCAGCTTCTTGTCCCAGATCTGTTTGAGGATCCACCAGACGCTCTCCATGTAGGAGGTGTCCAGGGTGCGGTAGGCCTGGTCCAGGTCGACCCAATAGCCCATCCGCTCGGTCACCTCGGCGAACTGGTGAATGTACTTGAATACGCTCTCCCGGCAGAGCTTGTTGAAGGCTTCGATGCCGTACTTCTCGATGTCCTGCTTGCCGGTGAATTTGAGTTGCTTCTCCACCTCGATCTCGACCGGGAGACCGTGCGTGTCCCATCCGGCCTTACGGTCCACATAGAAGCCGCGCATCGTCTTGTAGCGAGGGAATAGGTCCTTGAGCGCCCGCGCCAGCAGGTGATGAATCCCGGGCAGGTTGTTTGCGGTCGGTGGCCCTTCGTAAAACACGAAAGGAGGACACCCTTCGCGCTGCTTCAGGCTGCGGTGGAAGATCTCCTCCTCTTTCCAGAACCGAAGGACATCGGCCTCCAGCTCCGGAAAGTTGACACGTGTCGACACCTCCTGGAACATGGTCGCCAATTCTAGTTGGTGAGAATCAGGCGAGGAACTGCCCCAGCACGTAGAGGACGACGATCGCGATCATGGGCGAGAAGTCAACACCCATGCCGCTGGGAATGATCCGCCGCAGGGGCGCGAGTACCGGCTCGGTGACATCGACGAGGAAGCTCATCACCGCGCTCCGGAAATCACGAACGAACCAGGAGGCGGCGGCCCGCGCAACGATGGCGCAGATATAGAGGTAGACCAGGACCTGGGCGAACGTGTGCAGGTAGCTGATGACCGTCTGCACTTGATTCAGCGCGATCCAAACAGCGCGCGGCCCAATCGTAGCATGGTGCTGCCCTCCTCAACCGCGACCGTGTAGTCGTCCGACATACCCATGGAGAGCACCGGCAGGTCGATCCCGAGGCTGTCACTCAGGCCTCGCTTGAGCGACGCCAGCTGTCGGAAAAGGGGACGGGCCAGCTCGGGATCCGGCGATTGGGGTGCGATCGTCATCAAGCCACGGAGTCGCAATCTCGAGGACTGGAGGATGGCCCCGGCGATCCCCAAAACGGCTGGGCTGAGCGCGCCCGTCTTCTGCGGCTCCGCCGCCAGGTTGACCTCGATTAGAGTGTCCAGAATTCCGGAAATCCGGCCGTCGAGGCTTTCTACCAGCTCGAGGCTGTCGACCGACTGGAGCATATCGAAGTGGCCCTCGACAAACTTGACCTTGTTGCGCTGGAGGTGGCCGATGAGGTGCCATGAGACCTCGACGCGGCCGACCGCCTCGATCTTGGGCAGCGCTTCCTGGATACGGTTCTCGCCAAAGACCTTCAGTCCGGCCGTCATCCCCTCCCTGACCCGTTCCGCCGGCATGCCCTTGGTCACCGCCACGATGGTTATGCCTGCCGGCTCACGGCCGGTGCGTTGCGCCGCGGCGTCGACGACCGAATTGATCCGTGCCAGGTTCGCCATGACGGGCGACCGATCCATCAGGGGGCGACGATGGCTGCCAGGAATCGGCCAGCGCGGCCGGCGCGGTGCGAGAACCAGCGCGAGTCTTCCATGGTGCACCAGCCGGTAGTGGTGATGGAAGAGGATGGCACGCCTTCATCCTCGAGTTGCAGCCGGATCAACGCCTCCAGGTCGAGATGGTCCTCCTGACCGCTCCTTCGCAGGTAGCGGGACTGCCGCCCGAAGCGCTCGACGAATTTGTCGGCCACATCCCTACCGACCTGATAGCAACGGCCGCAGATTCCGGGACCGACAAGCACCTCCATCCCCTCCGGCCCGCTTCCGTAGGCGAGGTGCATCGCCTGCAGCGTTTGGACCGCCACGCCGCTGAGGCAACCACGCCAGCCGGCATGCGCCGCGCCGACCACGCCACGTTCTCGATCGAGAAACATCACCGGATAGCAATCCGCGTGGTAGGTGATCAGTGCCTGGCCCGAAACGTCGGTCGTCAGCGCGTCGGTAGCAAGAACGCACTGAGCGCCCTCCGCGCTGGCTCTCTTGAAGGCGTGGACCCGGGCGCCATGCTCCTGCACCGTGAAGAGCGCCAAACCCATGTCGAACCCTACTTGCTGCGCGAACTCCTCGCGCCGCCGGATCACGGCGCCCTCATCCGTGGCGTTGGAGAGGCCCATGGAGCCGAGGGCGGTGGTGGTGAAACCGTGACGGACTGGAAAGCTGGCCTGGGAAACGACGGTCGCCAGTTCGAGGGCGCCGACTGGTCAGCCTCGCTTTTCTCGGCTCAGCAGCTGATCGATCTCATGCTTGACCTCCTGGAGGTCCATGAACGACCGGTAGACGGAGGCGAATCGAATGTAGGCCACCTCGTCAAGCGCCTTGAGCTTGTCCATGACCAGCTCCCCGACCTCGCGCGAAGGGATCTCCACCTTGCCACGGGTTCGGAGCTCGGCCTCGATCTCATCGACGACCCGTTCGACTGCGCTGGGGGAGATCTCCCGCTTGGTGGTCGCCTTCATCAGCCCGGAGAAGAGCTTCTGCCGGTCGAAATCCTCCCGGCGCCCGTCCTTCTTCATCACATATAGCGGGACAGCCTCGATCCGCTCGTAGGTGGTGAAGCGCTTGGTGCACTCGAGGCACTCCCGCCGCCGCCGGATCGACTCACCCGTATCCGAGTCCCTGGAATCAACCACCTTGAGGTCATCGTGACCACAATATGGGCACTTCATCTCAGCTCAGTATCCCACATCTTGTGGACTCCTCTAAAACCGTCGGGCTGCGCTTCGGCGCAGACCGACACGCGCCGCAGGCGAGCTTTAGCGTAGGGCGCGTGGCGGGCCGTCGGAGCCAAGGGCAAGCCGAGCGCTGCCGCTCCGGCGGCAGCGAGGCGCCCGGGCGAAGACACCTGGCCCGACACATGCGCCCGTGTCATGTCACCCGACTGAGGGCGAGCGCAGCGCATGCGCCCGTGTCAGTCATCTCGAGATAAGGACGCAAGGGGCGGGAAGGGGGCGCCCCTTGCGCAGGTTAGCGGCGACCGCGAAGAAACGCGGGGATGTCGAGGTTGGCGGGGTCGAAACCCTTGTACGCCGGCACTTCCTCAACCGGCGCTGGGCGCGTGTATTGCTCGACGATCTCCCGGTCCGACTCAGTCCCGGTCACGAAACCGGTGGCGACAACGGTGATCTTGATCTCGCCGGACATCTTCTCGTCGATGACCGTGCCGAAGATGATGTTGGCGTCTTTGTCGGCCGCGGCGCGGACGATCTCTGCCGCCTCGTTGACCTCGTGCAAGGTCAGATCCGTACCGCCCGTGATATTGAAGAGGATCCCCCGGGCGCCGTCGATCGAGGTCTCCAGCAACGGGCTGGCGACGGCATCGCGGGCGGCGTCGGCGGCCCGCTGGTCGCCGCTACCGAAGCCGATGCCCATCAGGGCCGCGCCCTGGCCGGACATCACCGCCTTGACGTCGGCGAAATCGAGGTTGATCAGGCCCGGCTGGACGATCAGGTCGGAGATGCCCTGCACGCCCTGGCGCAGGACGTCATCTGCGATCTTGAGCGCCTCCGTGAAGGGAACCTTCTTGTCGGTCACGTCGAGGAGACGCTGGTTCGGAATGATGATCAGCGTGTCGACCTTTTCGCGGAGGGCTGTCGCGGATTCCTCCGCAATCGCGCGGCGACGGGTGCCCTCGAACGTGAAGGGCTTGGTCACCACGCCGATGGTCAACGCGCCGTTGTTACGGGCGATCTCCGCCACCACCGGCGCCGCGCCGGATCCGGTGCCACCGCCCATGCCGGCGGTGAGGAAGACCATGTCCGCGCCCTGTAGCAGCTCGGAAAGTTCCTGCTGGCTCTCCTCCGCGGCCTCGCGGCCAATGGTCGGGTTGCCGCCGGCGCCGAGGCCGCGGGTTAGCTTCTTGCCGATGTTCATCTTGGTTTGCGCTTCGGAATGAGCCAGCGCCTGGAGGTCGGTATTGATCGCGATGAACTCCACGCCGCGAAGCTTGGAGCGGATCATGCGGTTCACCGCGTTGCTGCCGCCGCCACCAATGCCGACTACCTTGATCCGTGCATTCCCTTCGAGCGTGCGGTCGGTCTCACGCATTCTTCCATCCTCCTTGTCGCGCTCGAGGCGCGCCCTTACGAACCGCTCCGCCGGCGGCCTCGAGTCCTGGCCTCCGGGGTAATTCATCGAGTTGGCCGGTCGTTGGGACGACAGGCCCTTCAATCGCAACTGGTCGTCCATGTCCATAACGGCCTCCTTCCTAGAAGAAATCCCGGAGCCAGCGAACGGTGCGTGAGTAGGCGGCGGAAACGCCGGCCCCGGCGGGGACGTGTCCGTTCTGCTGATGCCGCAGCTTGGTGCCCCAACGCAGCAGGCCTATCGCCGTCGCGTACGCCGGGCCCGTGACCTGGTCGGTCATACCACTGAATTGAGCGGGCGCACCGATCCGCACCGGCAGGTCGAGAACCGATTGCGCAGCTTCGGTGAAACCGAGCAACCGGCAGCCGCCGCCGGTGAAGACGACACCCGCCGGCAGGAACCCGTCGTGGCCGCCACGCCGCATCTCCAGCCGGATCATGTCCAGGATCTCCCTGGCGCGGGGTGCGATGATCTCCGCCAGGTGACGCCGGGGAACTACCTGGACCCGGTCCTGGCCGATCTGGTGAAGCTCGACCATCTCCTCTCGCGGGATGCAGGAGGGGATCGCATGCCCATAGTTGACTTTCAACATCTCGGCCTCGATCAGCGTCGTCCGCAACCCTATCGCGACATCACTGGTGACGTGAGCGGCCCCCACCGGAAGCACGGCCGTGTGAGTGACGCTGCCATCGGTAAAGAGGGCAACGTCGGTCGTACCCCCGCCGATGTCGACCACGGCCACGCCGAGCTCGAGCTCGTTGTCGTTGACTACCGCCTCCGCGGACGCCAGCACCTGGACCACGAGGTCCTCGACGCTTATGCCCGACTGGTGGACACACTTGACGACGTTCTGAACCGCCGTTAGCGAGCCGGTGATGATATGCGTCTCCACCTCGAGACGCGCTCCCGACATGCCGACGGCGTCTTTGACGCCCTCCTGCCCGTCGACGACGTAGCCGCGGGGCACCACGTGGATGATCTCCCTGTCGTTCGGCACCGATACGGCGCGGGCGGCGTCGATAACGCGAGTGACATCGTCGTGCCCGATCTCCCGATCCGAGCGCGCAACCGCGATCACACCGCGGCTGTTCTGGCTGAGTACGTGGGTACCGGCCAGTCCGACGTAAGCCGATTCGATCTTGTGGCCGCACATCCGCTGGGCAGCCTCGACCGCCAGGGTGATCCCCTTGACGGTCTTCTCCATGTTGACGACCGCACCCCGACGGAGGCCGTCAGAGGGGGATTCGCCGACGCCGAGGATGTTGATACCGCGCTCGGTCGGCTCGCCGACCACGCAGCAAATCTTGGTTGTGCCGATATCGAGTGCTGTGACGTATTTAGATCGGGGCAAAAACCTTTCCTGGAACGTGGGCTGGAACGCTTGGGACCACATTATACGGTGGCTGGGGGCGAACGACAATACAAGTTCGGCCAAGTTCGGCCCTGGGGCTGGCCTGCCTCGAAGGGCGTTCGCGGCCGCCAGGCCGCAGCTTTAGCTTAGGGCCCGTGTCAGTCACCCTGAGTAAGGGCCTAGAGGATGTGTCGCCTGATTACCGCCAGGTTGTCGAAGATTCGGACGCCGAAGGCGACGATGGCGGCGAAGTAGAGCTCGACCCCCAGCTTGTCCCCGAGATAGGTGAGGGCGCCTGCGACCAGCGAGTTCACCAGCAGGCCCGAGATGAAGACCTTGTTCTCGAAGTTGCCATTGAGCCAGGCCTTTACCGCGCCGAGGATCGAGTCGAGCGCCGCCAGGATCATGACCGCCGAATAGCGCGCGTAGCCGGGTGGGATCTGGACCGGGGCGTTGAGACCGAGAAAAATTCCGAGGATGGCGAAGACCACCACCGCAGCAACCAGCCAGAGCGCTTCGCGCGAGCCGCCGGCCGGGAGTCTCACCGTGGTCGAGCCAGCATCTGAACCGCCGGCGCCCCCGGGCTCATCAGGTTTACGTAGTCGATAGGGGCCGAGCTCAAATCGAGGCGCGTTTGAAGCGCTCGGAGGGCAGCCAACTTGGAATCGAGGCTGGCCCGCTGCTCCGCCGTGGCCATCTGGCCGAAGACGATCGCCCAGCCACGGTCGGTATGCGCCGTCAGCACATCTCGCTGGTCCAGCTCGAAGGCTGTGAGTGAGACCGTGAAGGCGGCAGGAAAGGCGGCTTTCATCTGACGGACCATGTCCAATAGCTCGGCCGTGATCGCCTGGTCACCCGAGCGCACCCGACCGAAATCGGGCCGGTCGATGATGGTCAATCCCCTGGCCTCCGGAGCCGGGTCGAGAACGACACCACGGTCGTTGACATAGTAAGTTGCTTCGCCCACCTGCAGAACCGCGTTGGGCTGCCATTCAGAAACGCGGACGCTGACCTGGCCCGGCAGCGCGACCGTTACCGCTGCGCTGCGCACCCAGGGCAGCGCTTCTACCCGGCGCTCCAATCCCGCCTCGCTGAGAAAGAAGATGTTGCGGTCTCCGGGCAGCGCGAGCGCCTGCCGGACCTCGGAAGCCTGGACATGGTAGAGCCCGCTTATCTGCAGCTGGCGCGGAAGGAAGGCGGGTTGGGCCAGCAGGAAGAGCAGCGCAAATGCCTCCACGCCGATCAGGGCGAGCTGCAACAAAGCCCAGAACCAACCACGGCCCCCCTCCTGCGCCACGGCTCTGGCCCCCGCGCTTGCCCTGCGCCTCTTTTGCAGCGCTCCCACCGTCATGCCTGCGCCTCACGAAGCAGGCGTGAGTCGATCGCGGTCTGCGAGCGTTGCTTATCCTCAAAGCGCTCGATCGCCAGCTCGATCAGCCGCTCGACCAGACGCCGGTAGGGGAGACCGGACGCCTCCCACAGTTTTGGATACATGCTGATACGGGTGAAACCCGGGATCGTGTTCACCTCGTTGAGATATACGCTTTCCGTGCCGCGCTCCAAAAAGAAATCCACTCGAGCCATGCCGGCCGCGTCAACTGCCTGGAAAGCCTGGACGGCCATGGCACGGATCCGTTCGCTGAGGGCGCCCGGAATCTCCGCCGGGATGATGAGGCGTGAGCCCTCATCGAGGTACTTCGCCTCGTAATCGTAGAACTCGCGTGCCGGCACGACTTCGCCGACCACCGACGCTTCTGGCACATCATTGCCGAGAACGCTGACCTCTAGCTCGCGTGCCTCGATGCCGCGTTCGACGAGCAGTTTCCGGTCGAAGCCGGCTGCCAGCCGGAGTCCCTTCAGCAGCTCATCACGGTTGTGAGCCTTGGAGGTCCCCACGCTGGAGCCCGAGTTGGCAAACTTCGCGAAGCACGGATAGCCGAGCCGTGATTCCACAGCCTTGAGAAAGGTGTCGGGATCCTCCTCGAAGCGCCGGCGGGTGATCGCGAGGTACTCGACCACCGGCAGACCCACCGCGGCGAACGCGCGCTTCATATAGATCTTGTCCAGGCCCAGCGCGGAACCGAGCACGCCCGACCCGACGTAGGGCAGGTTGGCCAGTTCGAGTACGCCCTGGATCGTCCCGTCCTCGCCATTGAGACCATGAAACACGGGGAAAACGACATCGAGCCGTGGCAGTCCGGGCCGAATGGGATCGGCCCCGGCCGCCGCTACCAGGGTCCCCTGGGTAGGATCCGGCGGCAGGTAAACGTAGGAGCCCGAGTCCTGCGCCTGGGTCAATTCGGAGAGAGAGGCGCCGACCAGCCAGCGCCCATTCCTGTCGACATAGAGCGGGATGACCTCGAACCGCTCAGGATCGATGGCGGAGATGATCGAACGGGCCGAGAGAATGGATACCTCGTGCTCGGTGGACCGCCCGCCGAAAAGCACACCGATACGAGTTCGGCTCATGCCCTGCCCACGATGCGGACCTCGGGCTCGAGCTCGATTCCAAAGCGCTCGCGGACCCGCTCCCGCATTTCGGCCATTAAGGCTAGCACGTCATCGGCGGTGGCTCCGCCGAGATTGACTATGAAATTCGCATGCTTGAGGGAGACCTCCGCGCCACCCACACGACGCCCCTTCAGCCCGCTGGCCTCGATCAGGCGTCCCGCCGACTCACCAGGCGGGTTCTTGAAGGTGCTGCCCAGGCTTCGCTTCTCTATCGGTTGGGTGTCGCGCCGGTGTTTCTGCACCTGCTTGATCCGCTCTCGGATTCGCTCGGGAAGGTCGGCGCTGGTGGTGAAGCTGGCCTCAACTACGACGTGGCCGACCCGCTCGGTCTTGAAGGCAGACTCGCGATAGCCGAAGCGGCACTCCGTATTGGAAAGGATCTGTTGCTCTCCGGCCGGCGTCAGGATGGTCACGGTGCTGAGGCAGTCCTTGACCTCACGGCCGAAGGCTCCGGCATTTCCATAAATCGAGCCGCCGACCGTCCCGGGAACACCGGCGCCGAACTCCAGCCCTGCCCTGCCATCCTTCGCGGTTTCCGCCGCCAGGCGCGGCATCAACATGCCCGCCGAGACCGTCACCGACCCATCGTGCATCACCCGTCTCACGGTGGCGAGCTTCATGGTGAGCCCGGGCTGCTCGGCAGCTGCGAAGAGGGTATTGCTGGCCGCGCCGATCACGAGCAGGCCGATTCCGTCGGGCTGCAGGCGCTTCAGCAGCTCCGGCAGAACCGAGTCATCAGTCACCTCGAGGAAGTAGCGGGCGCGCCCTCCGATCCTGTACCAGCTATGAGCTTCGAGCGGCTCGTGCTCCCGGACGCCCGGAAACGATGCCAGCCAGGAGTCAGGCAACCGGCGAGCGCTCCAGGACTTCGAGTGTCTTACCAACCACGTCGTCAAAGCCGCGGACCGACATCAGGACGATGGCGTCGCCCGGCCTCGCCGCGGAGGCGAGGCGGTAGGCGGCTGTGCGCGCAGAGTCGACGGTTACCACCTCTTTGACGCCGGTGACCCGGCGAGCCAGGTCCTCTGACGAGACTGTATTGGCAAGATGTCGCTCGCGGGCAGCTTCGATCGGGCCCAGAACCAGGAGATCGCACCCCTGAAAGGCGTCGGCATAGGCGTCCATCAGGCTGAGAGTTCTGGAATAGGTGTGCGGAACGAAACATGCCAGGACACGGCCGGGCCGGAATCGCTCCTGCGCAGCCTGCAGGGTCGCCCGGACCTTCGCGGGGTTGTGCGCGTAGTCGTCGATCACGGTCACGCCACGGGCCTGGCCGCGCACCTCGAAGCGCCGGGTGACGCCATGGAAGCGGCCGATCGCATCGACCGCATTACTCACGGGCACACCCAGTCTCACCGTTGTTGCCAGAGCCGCCAGCGCATTGGCGGCGTTGTGCTCGCCCGGAAGCCTCGTGCTGACGACGGCCAGGATTTTGCCCTCGTGCCACGCCGTGAATCGCATTCCTTCGCCATCGACCGTTAGGTCACGTCCGTGCCAATCGGCACCGCCCCGAAGTCCGTAGGTCTCGACCTGGGCCCGCGTCCGGCTGAGCAGCCGGCGCACCGCCGGATCGTCCGAACATGCGATCAGGCGGTCCTCCGATCCGAGGTACTCGACCAGCTGGCGAAAGACGGCTTCATAGGAAGCGGGGTCGGGGAAAACATCGGGGTGATCCCAGTCGATGTTGGTGAGAACGGCAAGCTGTGGCGCGAAATGCAGGAATTTTGGGCGCGGATCGAAGACCGCGGAGGTGTACTCGTCGCCTTCGAAGACGAACTCCCGGCCACTACCCCAGGCCGCCGCCGCCCCGAGGTCACGGGCGGCCATTCCCAGACGGAAGCCGGGATTGCGGCCTGCCGAGCGAAGGATCCAGGCGATCAGGCTGGCGGTGGTCGTCTTCCCCGCCGATCCGCAGACAACGATGCGGAAGCGTTCGGATGTCAGCTCGCCCCAGTACTCGGCCTCGCTGACCAGCCGGATACCAAGAGCTCGCGCCGTCTCGGTTTCGGGATTTCCGGCGCGCACCTGGTTTCCCTGTACCACCAGGTCGGGTCTGCCCCAGCGGGTCACATTCTCGGCCGCGTGCGAGTCAGCCCAGCGGATCCCCGCGTTGGTCAACAGGTCGGTGGTGGGCGGATACGCGTCCTCGTCCGAGCCGGTCACCTCATGACCGAGCTGCTTGGCGATCAGCGCCAGGCCGGAGACCGCGTAGCCGCAGATGCCGATTACATGGATTCGCATCAATTCCGCCCGCCGACAGCCTGGAGGAGTCGGGCCACCGCGTCGGCCGCCTCCGGTTTCCCCAGCGCTTTCATGGCGGCTACCATTCGAGCGTAACGGTCGGAGTCGCTGGCGATCGAGGTAACCACCTCGGTCAGCCGTGGGCCTTCGCAATCCTCATCGGGGATCACGAGCACAGCACCGGCCTCGGCATAGGGGATGGCATTCAGCTTCTGATGGCCGCCGGCGAACGGACCTGGTACCAGCACCATCGGGATGCCCGCAGCACTCACCTCGCTTAGAGTCCCAGCGCCGGCACGCGCCAGCACGAGGTCGGCCGAATAGATC
>Ga0207416_1003198_pt1 | contig 16164 bp, 8 predicted proteins | sample PaiPotPPM11metaG_FD_184107 | JGI IMG/M metagenome (GOLD analysis project Ga0207416, IMG submission 184107) | Iron sulfur acid spring bacterial and archeal communities from Banff, Canada, to study Microbial Dark Matter (Phase II) - Paint Pots PPM... ...
GGTGCCGGCCGCCGTTCCGCTGAACAACAGCCCGTCGCTGGAAGCCGCTAACAGCCCGCTGTACCTCGCGGAGAAGCTCACCCCGAGCAGCAGCCCCCTCCCCGCCTTCTGGGTCGCGGCCGGCACCAACGACCGACCCGACTACAAGCCCGCGATGACGTTCGCGGCCGCGCTTGACCGCATCGAGCAGGTCCCCTTCGTCAAGATCAACAACGTCGGCGACACCGCCAACGGCTGGGCGGCCGCCCTGCCCGCCGCGCTGACCTGGCTATGGCAGCAGCTGGCGCCGCCCGACCTGCGGGTCCTGTTCCCCGTGCGGACCGTCACCCGCGGACTCTTCACCACGCTACCCGTCCCTCCGGCGAAGGGGCATAACTCAGGCCAGTGCGTGCCCGCCAAGGGACCCGGCCCCGTCGTCCTCCCGTGCGCCAAGTTCCCGACCAGCCCGGCGCGGAAGGCGTGAGGTAGGGCGGTTCCCCGGATCGCCAACCACCCTCCGGCGGTCATTTTCCGGGCCGACAAGGCCACGCACCCGTTCGGAATAAGAGATTTCATTCCGAACGTATGCGGTCTCCACGTGACCCGCGACATGACCGCTCCGCCCTGGTGCGCCCGGGCGGGCGGTTAAGCGAACCCAGTTAGTTGACAGCGCGGTTCCGTGGTGTTTTGTTCAAGTCGGCACCTAATGAACCAGCGGGCAGTCTCAAGGGAGAGCCGCGATGACTCACGTACCTGGGCCGGGATGGCGTCGCGCACGCAAAATCTGGATGGCCGGGGGCGCCGGGGTGGTCCTGTCGGTGCTGGCGCTGCCGGCGTCGCCGTCGTCCGCCGCCCCCGCGGCATCGTCGGCGCCTGCTCGAGCGATCGTCGGCACCGCGCAGGACGCCGCCGCCTGCAACGGGCAGGCGGCACCCTGGATGGATACTCACCTTTCGCCCGATCAGCGGGCCAAGCTCCTGATCGCGAACATGACGCTGGCGCAGGAGGTGCAGGAGACCGCCACGATATCCACGGCGACCCAAAGCCGGGAAGTCCCGGGCATTCCGGCGCTGTGCATCCCGGCCCTCCTGCTGACCAACGGGCCCGCGGGGGTCAGCACTAACGCGCCGGTGCAGCGGCCGGCGACGGCGCTGCCCGCGCCGATCTCGCTCGCGGCGACCTGGGACCCGGCGGCCGCCCGGCAGTACGGGGTCGTCGAGGGCAACGAAACGCTGGACCAGGGGCGCGACAACCTGGAGGGGCCGGACATCGATATCGCCCGGGTGCCGGAGAACGGCCGGACCTTCGAGGCGTACGGCGAAGACCCGTACCTAACCGGACAGATCGTGGCGGGGAACGTCGAGGGCATCCAGTCGCGCGGGGTGATCGCGACCCCCAAGCACTTCACCGCGAACAACCAGGAGACGAACCGCCAGACGATCAACGAGATCATCAGCGAGCGGACGCTCCAGGAGATCTACCTGCTGCCCTACAAGGCCGCGGTGGACGCGGGCGCCGGGGCGGTCATGTGCTCCTATCCCGCGATCAACGGGGTGTTCTCGTGCGATAACTCCGCAATACTCGGCACCCTGGACAATCAGCTGGGCTTCAAGGGCTACGTCATGTCCGACTTCGGCGCCATCCACAACACGGTGGACGCCGCGAACGCCGGTACCGACCTTGAGCTGCCGAGCCCGTCCTACTACGGGACGGCGCTGGCCACGGCCGTTACGAACGGGCAGGTGAGCAAGGCCACGCTCGATGGCATGGTGGAGCGGATCTTGCGGACGATGTTCGCGTTCGGGCTGTTCGACAAGCCCACGCCGCAAGTGCAGCCCATCCCGGCGGCGAAGGACGGCGCGGCCGCGCGGCAGCTCGCCGAGGCGGGCACGGTGCTGCTGAAGAATGACGGTAACGTGCTGCCGCTGGACGCCTCGTCGCTGAAGTCGCTCGCGCTGATCGGCCCGGAGGCGGATGTCGCCTCGGCCGGGGGCGGCGGCAGCGCCAAGGTCGCGCCGTTGTACACGGTGAGCCCGCTCCAGGCCATCGGGCAAGTGGCGAACAGTCACCACGTCTCCGTGGTGAATGCCGGGGAGCCGCCGGTCAGCCTGGGCGGGGACCCGGCCATACCGGCTGACGCGCTCTCCGCGCCGAACGGGCAGCCCGGGCTGCTCGCGCAGTATTTCAACAACTCGACGTGGTCGGGCCCGCCCGCGGTGTCGCGGGTCGAGCCGTACGTCGACCAGTACGCGCTTCCCCCGGCCGGGATTAGCACCGCGGCGGCCGACGGCTCGGCCCACGGGTACTCCGTCCGCTACACCGGGACGCTCACGCCGCGGACGACCGGCTCCTATACGGTCAGCCTGACCAGCAACAACCATGAGACCCTGTCCATCAACGGCACTCAGGTGCTCAGCGACGGCGGCGGGTTCCCGTCGGCGACGAAGAGCACGACCGTTGACCTGACCGCGGGAACCGCGTACTCGGTCGAGGTTGACTACACGGCGACCAACGTGGCGCTGGACGAGCTTGGCTGGGAGCTGCCGGCCGGCGCGGACAACCCGCAGATCGACAGCGCGGTCGCCGCCGCGCACAAGGCGCAGGTCGCGGTGGTGTTCGTCGGCGACGAGCTGTCCGAGGGAGTCGACCGGCCCAACCTGGAACTTCCGGGATTCCAGGACCAGCTGATCTCCGCGGTGGCCGCCGCCAACCCGAACACGGTGGTGGTGCTGAACACCGGCGACCCGGTCCTGATGCCGTGGCTGTCGCAGGTGAAGGGCGTGGTCGAGGCGTGGTACCCGGGTGAGGAGGACGGCAACGCGATCTCGGCGGTGCTGTTCGGGCAGGTCAACCCGTCCGGGAAGCTGCCGGTCACCTTCCCGTCGTCGGAAACCGACGTGCCCGCCAATACGCCGCAGCAATGGCCCGGCGTTAACGGCGTCGCCACTTACAGCGAGGGGCTCAACGTGGGGTACCGCTACGACGACGCCACCGGGCAGACGCCGCTGTTCCCGTTCGGGTTCGGACTGTCGTACACCACCTTCGCGTTCGGCAACCTGCGGGTGCTCGGCGGACACGACGGCCAAGTCGAGATCACCGCGCGGGTCACGAATACCGGAAGCCGGGCCGGCACCGAGGTGGCTCAGCTGTACGTGGGTGATCCGGCCTCGATTGGCGAGCCACCGCGCCAGCTGCGCGGGTTCCAGCCGGTCACGTTGCGGCCGGGGCAAAGCGCGACGGCGCGGTTCACGCTGACCGGGTCTTCCGTGGCCTACTGGGACACGGCGACGTCGGCGTGGGCGGTCGCGCCGGGGACTTACCAGGTGTACGTCGGGGATTCCTCCTCGCTGGCGAACCTGCCCCTGCAGGGGAGTTTTACCCTTCCGGCGAGCGCCGGGTAGGGCCTTCCACGGGTGTGGCGGCTGGACGCGGGCGGGGCGGTCAGGCGAAGGTGAGCTGGTGGATGTTCCAGCCGCCGTTGTCCTGGTCGATGGCCAGGGTCTGCTGCCCGGCCGGCAGCGTGACGGTCGCGGTGACAGTCGTCCAGGTCTGCCAGCCGCCGGTGGCGGGGACGTTGATGTTCCCGGACCGGTTGGCCCCGGAGGAACTGGCGATGTGCAGGCCGTCGGTCACGCCGCTGGGCGAGGCCAGCCGCAAGGTGACTGTGTAGCTGCGGGCCGTGGACGCGTTGACGGTGTACCTGAACCACTGCCCGGTGCCGGTCCAGCCGATGTCGTACCCGCAGCCGGTGTCGGTGCAGGACTCCAGGTCCACGCCATCGGAGCGGTAGCTGTTGGCGGTGCCGTTGACCGAGCTGACGTTGTCGGCCACGCCTTGCCCGCCGGTGTCATAGTTAGCCGCCTGCACCGTCCCGGGCACCGCCGCCGCCGTCCCACCGTACGGGGCCTCGGCGCTTCCGCCGGTGGCGGCCAGCGCGAAGACATGGATCGCGGGGGTTCCGGCGGCTAGCGGCCCGCCGGCCGGCAGGGTGACCGACGCGAGGGTCTTGCCGGCGGTGAGGGTGACGGGGACCGAGAAGATGTCCCCGGTATGGGCGTAGGTGGAGTTGCCTTGCCGGTTCTGGTAGGCGGAGGTGACGGCGACGCCGCCGCCGGATGGCGCCGTCGTCGACCACCAGTCGGGGGCGGTCAGCGTGTAGCTTTGCGTGCTGCCGTCGGTGTAGGTGATGGTCCCGGTGCCGGTGGCGGGCCCGTAGCTGGCCGAGACCAGGAAACCGAGCGTGCCGCTGCCCGACAGGTCGATCGTCTGGCCCTCGGCCACGGTGTTGTCGTTGGTCCCCGCCGCCACGTTCGGGAAGGTGAAGCTCACGCCCGACGAACCGACCGACGCCCCCGGACCCGCCCCGGCGTTGGTCAGCGCGGTCTCCGAGAAGCTCGCGTCTCCGCCGTCGAAGTTACCCGGCGCGGTGTTGCTGTCCGCGGTGATCCCCACATCGTTGAACGACGCGGCCAGGTTCGGGTACGCGCCGCCCCCGGTGCCGTTGCCGTTGAGGCCGATCTGCACGCTGCCCAGGTGCTTGGCCGTGGTCGCCTCGGTGCCGGTGACCTGCGCGAACGGCAGCGACGTGGTCGGTGACGACACTTGTTCGACCAGGTAGGTCGAGCCGGCCGTGACCGGGACGCTGAACGTGGACGCGGTGGTGGCGCCCACCACGACGGCGCCGCTGGAACCGTTGACCACCTCGGCCTGCTGGCCGGGCCAGGGATTGCGCACGGTCATCGTCGCGGTGGTGCCGGCCTGGATCGCGGCCGTGGCGATGGTGCCGCCCTCCACCTGCACGTCCACCTTGGACCCGCCCTGGATGGACACCGTGCCCGAGCCGTTCCAGCCCGCCGGCCACGCCGGGGCGAAACGCAGCGTCCCGTCGTAGTCGGTGGCCAGCGCCTCATCCATGGCGGTCGCGACGTTCGCCTGCTGCTCGTCGTACGGCTCGTCGGGGGTACTGTCGTACGCCGCCAGGCCGGAAATGTAGGTCTGGTACTTTTCTGTGTTGGCGACCAGGTCCGACGACACCTGGGAGCCCATGTCGAGGCGAGCCGCGTCGACCGCGTCGAAGCTCCAGTCGTTGGCATCCACATCCGGCCTGCTGTTGTAGGTCCGGTCAGCCAGGGCGGTCAGGTTATCCCCGTTGACCGTGGTGCTGTCACCGATCACCCCGTACGGCCACACCGGCTCCATTCCGATGTTCTCGCTGTTGCGGATGGTGGCGCCAGGCTGGTAGGAGTCCCCGATCACGTCGCTGCCCCCGGCGTCGGCGCTGGCGGCCGCGGACACGGACGTCGGCTGCGAGTTGAGCAGGTTGCTCAGGTTGGACTGGCTGACCCGGGCGTACGGCTCGATCTGGTTCTCGGCGGTTTTGAGCTGCGACACCAGCGCGGAGTCGGTGTTCAGCAGCGTCGCCGCGCTGATCACCGCCGGGAACAGCGCCTGGTCCGCGGCGATGTCATCGGTCGGGTCGGTCACCGCCCACTGGCTCTCGTGCGCGTTCGCCACCGCGTGCAGGAAGCCGTCGGAGCCGACGCTCTGGTCCGCCAGCAGGAACGTGGCGGCCTGCTCCATCACTGGGTAGTACTGCTGCAGGAAGCTGAGGCTGCCGGTGTCCTGGTACTGCTGCCAGATGTCCAGTGCGATCTCGGGGCCGCTGGCGATGTTCAGGGCGTTGTAACTGGGGCTCGATGCCGTGGCACACGAGGCGTTCTGCGTATTGTTGCCGCCGTTGTAGTAGCCGTTGCCGTTGAACCGCATCGTCTCCGGCACGCAGGCGCCCGGCTTGCCGCCCATCTGCGCGCTGGTCCATGACTCGATGGCGGGCAGGTCGTTGAGGTACATGCTGAAGATCGGGATGTTGTTGTTGAAGTTGCCGGACGACAGGTTCGCGGCGATCTGCCCGCGCAGGTTCCACAGCCAGTACCCGGCCGGGTACCAGTCCTGCTGGTCCTGGTCGTAGGCGAACATGTCCGCGACCCCGGCCTGGCTGCCCGGGTAGGCCCCGCTCTTCATCGTCGCGGCCTCGTCGTACAGGTACAGGGTGCGCAGGTTCTCCAGGTACTGCGCCGACCCGTCCGACGAGCTCGCCTGGATCAGGCCGCTATTGGCCCAGTAGCCGTTCCACCACGACGACTGGGTCGCCAGCAGCGAGGATGTCGTCGCGGTGGCGTCACCGCCGATCACGCTCGACGCGGTCGTCGTCGCGTTGCCGCCGGTCCACTTGGGCGATGCGATGATCACCCGGAACGAGCCGTCGGCGTTCGGGTTGAACGTCACCTTCACCTGGGTGGAGCTGACTACCGACGCGGTCACGTTCTGCCCGCCCGCCGTGACCGCGGCCATCGCGCCGAACGTCTGCCCCGAGTTGCCCGTCTGGGAGTTGTCCACCCACGTCTGGGCCAGGCTGCCGATCGCGCCGGAGGCGGCGGCCGACGGGGACCGGCCGCTCCACAGGTTCAGCGTCGCGGTCTGCTGCGTGCCCGGGTTCGCCCCGGTCACGTTCACGACCAGCTCGTCCTTGCCCGCCGGCACCCACGCCTGCATGGTCATTCCGCCACCGGACTCGTCCAGCACCCCGTTATAGAGGTCCAGCGTGCCGCTGAAGTTCGACGCTGAGGTCATCGCCGACAAGCCGGGAATGTTGACCTGCCCGGGAGACAGCCGGTACGGCATTGTGTCGCTGCGGTTCAGCTGCGCGGTGAACCCGTTCGCGGCCCAGGCGGCGACGCCGAGCGAGCCGTTGCCCAGCGGCAGCGACTGGCTGTCGGCGGTGTTCGCCGCGCCGAGGACGATGTCGGATTCGGCGACCACCCCCGACGGGTTCAGCGAGAACGAACCGTTCTGCCAGGCGGTAGTGACCGTCGCCGCCAGCGCGGGCCGGATCGGGACGGCCACGGCGGCCAGCGGTATGACCAGGGCGAACCCGACAGCCACGAGCAGGATCCGTGACAACTTGTACCGATGAGACATGAGCCTCTCCCGCGCGTCGTGGTACGAGGGTTCGCAGCCAACACAATCAAGAAGACGTCGGATGTGTTGTGTCGCCGCTAGGTGTTGGAAGGGTTGTACCGCCGTTGAGCGCCGTTGTCCACGGGCCTGTGGATGATTTTTAGGAAGGTTTCTTATCTCTTTGAGGAATACATCGGATCTTTCCCGACCTCATCGTTAACGGAATATTTCCGTGACAGGCGGTTGACCGCCTGTCAGCGCGGTGCGATCTTCATGCCAGGAATCCGCCCCGCACGCTCGATCACGACGGAAGCTGGCGCATGTTCTCGATAACCCTCACCCGGTGGTGGGTGCGGCTGGCCGCGGCCTTGGTGCTGGCGGCGGCGCTCGCCATCCCCGCGTTCAGCGCCACGCCCGCGCGGGCGGCCACGCCCGAGTCTTGCGACATCTATGCTTCCGGCGGCACTCCGTGTGAGGCGGCCTACAGCACCACCCGGGCGCTGTTCGAGGCCTATGACGGGCCGCTCTACCAGGTCCAGCGCGCCTCCGACGCGACCTACCTCAACGTCGGTCTGGAATCGGCCGGCGGGGTTGTCAACGTGGCGCCAGAGAACTCGTTCTGCGCCGGCACGACGTGCACCATCACCGAGTTGTACGACCAGACCTCCAACGCCAACAACATGCCGATCTCCCCGGGCACTTCCTGCTCGGGTTGCAGCGGCGGGAACGCGGGTCCCGGCGCCAACGGCGCGGACATCGGCGCCCCGGCCGAGGCGCTGCCGGTCTACGTCGGCGGCCAGCCGGCGTACGGGATCTACTTCGACAAGTTCGGCACCGGCTACCGCGACAACTCCGCCCGCAACCTGCCGACCGGCGCTCAGCCCGACGGGCTGTACGCGGTCATGTCCTCCAACATCACCAGCAACCAGTGCTGCTTCGACTTCGGCCAGGGCGAGACCAACGACTCCGACGACGGCAACGCCACGATGAACGCCATCTACTACGGCACGGACTGCTGGACGGGCAACTGCACCGGCCCCGGTCCCTGGGTGGGGGCCGACATAGAAAACGGCATGTACTTCAGCAACACCGGGAACAATCCCCCCGCCTATCCGAGCGAGAACGCCACGTTCCTCTCCGCCTGGGAGGAGAACAACGGCGGGACCAACATGACCCTGCAGTACGGCAACGCCCAGTCAGGCGGGCTGATCCAGACGTATTCGGGCGCGTTGCCGAGCGGCGGCTATAACCCGATGAAGATCCAGAGCTCTATCGAGCTGGGCACCGGGGGTGACAATACGAGCCTGGGCGACGGAGAGTTCTTCGAGGCCGCCGACGTTTCCGGTTTCCCGTCCGCGGCCACCCAGAGCGCGGTGCAGGCGAACATCGTCGCGGCGGGCTATAGCCAGACCCCGGCGGGCGAGGCCGCCTTCGGTGGCACCGCTCCCCAGGTGCCCGGCACCGTGCAAGCCGCCAACTACGACACCGGCGGGCAAGGCGTGGGCTATAACGTCAGCTCGGTCAACGGCACGGCCGACAGCTACCGCAGCGACGGGGTTGACCTGGAGACGACCAGCGACACCACCGACACGACCGGCGCCGGCGCCGGCTACGACCTCGGCTGGACGGGCAGCGGGCAGTGGACGCGGTACACGGTCAACGCGGCCGGCGCCGGCACCTACACGGTGAGCTTGCGCGTGGCCTCTCCTAGCGGGGTAACGGACGCCCTGCACATCGCCAACCTCGCGGGCACCAACCTGTCGGGCAACATCAATATCCCGGCCACCGGGGGCTGGCAGAACTGGACGACGGTGACTGCCACCGTCACGCTGCCCGCGGGCACCCAGACACTGGTCGTCGACCAGGACAACGGGGGGTGGAACCTCCACGCCATGAGCTTCGCCCCCTCTGGCGTCGCCTCGTCGTGGTTCGAGGTGGTCAACCAGAGCTCCGGCCTGTGCGCAACCGCCGCCGCGGGCTCGACCGCCAACGGCACCGCCGTGGTGCAGCAGGCTTGCACAAGTGCGGCCAGCCAGCTCTGGAAGTTCGTGCCGACGTCGGTGAGCGGCTACTACGACGTAGTCAACGACAACGCCCAGTCAGAAGACGAGACCTGGAACATCACCGGCGGGGTGGGCGCCACCGCCCCCGGGGACACCCTCCAGACATGGAACTACGGAGGGACCGGCAACACCAACGCCCTGTTTTCCGCCAAGCTCGGCTCCTCGGGCTCCTACACCTTCACCGCCGATAACTCGGGCCTGTGCATTAGCGTCCCTTCCACCAGCAGCGGAGCTCAGCTCGTGCAGTCCACCTGCAACAGCTCCTCGGCCCAGGCGTTCAGCCTGGTGCCCAACTCGGGCATCAACACCTCGGCGTGGTCCGAGGTGGTGAACGAGGGCTCGGGCCTGTGCGCAACCGCGGCCGGGGGCTCGACCGCTAATGGCACGGCCGTGGAGCAGTCGGCCTGCACCGGGGCCACCAGCCAGCTCTGGCAATTCGCGGCGACGTCGGTGAGCGGCTACTACGAGGTGCTCAACGACAACGCCCAGTCCGAGGGCGAGAGCTGGAACATCGCCGGCGGAGTGGGGGCCACCGCCCCCGGGGACACCCTCCAGACATGGAACTACGGAGGGACCGGCAACACCAACGCTTTGTTCGCCGGCGCCCTGCAGTACTCCGGCTACTACACCTTCACCGCCGACAACTCGGGCCTGTGCATTGGCGCCCCTTCCACCAGCAGCGGAGCTCAGCTCGTGCAGTCCACCTGCAACGGCACCCCGGGCCAGGCGTTCAGCCTGCTGCCATGAGAGAGAGTGGCATTTGGTCCGGCGATGGCGGGACCAAGCGGCAATCCGGGGCTTGTCAAAACGGCCCGCCCGGCGCCCCCGGCATCTGTCGGTCGATGACCACTGTTGCACGGTATGAGACGCTTGGGTAATCCTTGGCGTCAACTCACTATTGCATCGCCGTTTGTCTGATTTGTCCGGCATCCCGGCAGCTCAGGTTGATGATCGCGAAGGATTTTCATCTGATTCGATGAAAATCCTTCGTGAAAGGAAAATCCTTCGCGATCATGGTGCGGGCCAGCAGGCGTGCGGTGGCATCAGACCCCACGCGTTCATCACCGTTGATGCACGCCCAAATTGCGGACTAAAGTTTGTCCTGGTTTGGGAAGGGCGCAATGGCGATACATCCACAGAAGGTGCTCCGGCAGGCGACGGAGTTCGTCGATCGGCTTGGCGCATTGGAACAGCTCCCCGGGCCGCCTCTCAGCGGGGTCGAGACAGCGGCAGCGGCGGTTGATCGAAGGTGGGCAGTCCCTGCTCTTGTTGCGGCTTGGAACGCGACGCTCGCCGGCCGGGAGTTCGCGGCCGAACGACCGGAGATAAAGCGTGCGCTCGTCTCGGTACTGCGTCACTCGCAATCGGGCGGGTCGCGCTCGACCAGGGATCTGCTCAGGCTGCTGGGTGCAGCGGGTGAGGCCTACGCTGCAGAGTCGGAGCTGCTCGCGCGCCCATGGATCAGTGCGCTCGAGGCAGTGCCTGAACAGGACCAGTCTCTGTCCCTGCGCGTGGCCGGCGACGAGCTGCAAACGGCGCCCGATGCAGCGGGCCTTGCGCACCTCGGCTTCTTCGAGGCCGTAGCGCTGCTGGCTGAAATCCTAGACGGATCTGTCGCCCCCAGCGCCTTGGCCGACATCGCTCCCGTACTCTCGCGGGTGCCGGTCACCGAGAGCACTCGGGACCTGTGGTTCGGCGTATACATGCGCTTCGCGGTGCTGGTGTCGATCGCACGGTTCAACATCGGGCAGCCCGACGACGGCCTCAGCGTCCTCCCGCAGCAGTTCTACAACCAGGTCTCGCTCTTTGCCGACGGCGCGATGCTGGGTACGGTGAGCGCCACCGCAGAGGACATCCGGCGCGTGCTCTCGCCGTCCCCTGCCGGGATCAGCGACCCTGATGCCGAGTCTGTTATCACCATGTTCCCCCTGCATGAATCAGGGCCGTACTACGTTACTTCTGCCCGGCTTGTTCTAGACTCCATTGCCCCGTGGATCCTCCGTAAGGTCCACGACTTTGGATTCTGGGAGAGCGCAGTCAGCTTCCCGTTCGAACAGAAGATCATCGCAACATTGCAGAAGCACGGGTTCACGGCTGGGCCCGTGGAAGACAAGAGCGGCCACTGGAATACGAACAGTAGGAGCGCAGCCACTGAAGAGTTGCGGAGGGCCCTCGGAATGGCTGCATCGAAGCCACCTGGCCAGATCGATGTCTTGGCATACAGACATGACGGGCTCTTCCTGATCGAGGCCAAGTCGATCCTCGGATTCGGCAGGAACATTTCCGACAGACTTGGCCCAGCCGACATGAATGCGTGGCGGTCGAAGCTGCAAGCCAAGGCAAACTGGCTCACCAACCAAGGCCTGCAGCCGGATCTCACGTGCATCGTGCTGGAAGGCGTCGCGTACCTGAGCGGCACCGAAGCGAACAGCGCCGTTCCGATTGTCCCGTTCGCTCTGTTCGATGACATGCTCGCTTCGGTTGGCTATCCGGGCGACGTCACACAGCCAGGACTTTGAAGTTGCCGCTGATGATTAAGCATCAGCGGCAGCAGTCGACCGGACGCCCGAAGGCCAGAGCGATCGCCTCGGGTCGAGCCGCGGCAAAGGCCCTGACCGGCCGGCAGCCTGCTTGAGGGCTGGCGCGCTAGGTCCGGACTTGGTAGCTTCTGGGGCGTGTGTTGCCTGGCCGCCCGCACGGCGTCATCGTGATCATCCCGCGTCCGGTCAAGGCGCGCGCGCACCCCGACGGCGGTCGGGTCAGGCTGACCGCGGACGGCTTCGTCATCGCCGCCGACGAGGCCTCGCGCCCGGCGGCGGGCCTGCTGCGCGCCGCGCTTGAGGCGTGTACCGGCTGGGACATCGCCGTCGTCCCGGTAACCAGCGAAGTCAGGCCGAACGCCGTCACGCTCACCGTCGGCCTGCCCGATGGCGGCGGCCTTCCCGATGGCGGCGGCCTGCCCGACGATGGCTACCGGCTGCGGGCCGCCCCCGGCGAAGGCGTGGTCATCACCGCCGGGGGCCCGGCGGGCGGCTTCTACGCGACGCAGACCCTGCGGCTGCTGCTGCCGCCCGAGACCTTGCGGAAGGCCCCCGCCCACGGCGTGCCCGCCGCGCTTGAGCTGCCCGCGGTGGAGATCGAGGACGCGCCCCGCTATTCCTGGCGGGGCGTACACCTGGACGTGGCCCGGCACTTCTTCCCGAAGGCATGGATACTCCGGCTGATCGACCTGGCGGCCCTGCACAAGTTCAACGTGCTGCACCTGCACCTCACCGACGACCAGGGCTGGCGCTTCCCGGTCCAGCGGTACCCGCTGCTCACTGAGGTCGGATCCTGGCGGAAGCAAAGCCCGGTCGGGCTAGCCAGGGAAAAGCGGTTCGACGGGACCCCGCACGGTGGCTGCTACACGGTCGCCGACTTGGCGGAGATCGTCGCCTACGCCGCGCAGCGGCACATGACGGTGGTGCCGGAGATTGACCTGCCCGGCCATATGCAGGCCGCGATCGCCGCCTACCCCGAGCTCGGCAACCGTGACGCTTACAACGGCCGCAAGAAGCCGATCAAGGTGCGCACCCGCTGGGGCATTTCCCGGCACGTCCTGAACGTCGATGACGCCACCGTCGAGTTCTGCGCGAACGTGCTCGACGAGGTGATGGATGTCTTCCCCAGCCCCTACATCCACCTCGGCGGCGACGAGTGCCCGGCCGCCGAATGGCACGACAGCGACCGGGCCCGGCAGCGTATGCGCTCGCTCGGCCTGCGGGCCGAAGCCCAGTTGCAGGGCTGGTTCATGGCGCAGGTAGCGAGGCGGCTCGCCGCCCGCGGCCGCCGCATGGTCGGCTGGGACGAGGTCGTCGACGCCGGCGGCCCACCGGACGCCGTTATCATGGCCTGGCGCAAGGACGGCTACATGGGCCGATGGGCCGCGGAACTCGGCCACCCCGTCGTGATGGCACCGGAGTATTACGTCTACCTGGACTGGGCGCACTCAGACGACAAGAGCGAGCCGCTGGCGATCCGCGGCGCGACCAGCGTGGCGGATGTCTACACGTTCGACCCGATACCCCGCGGCCTGTCGGAAGGCGCTCGCAAGAACATCATCGGCGCGCAGGCGCAGCTATGGACCGAGTACATCCCCGACACCGAGAAGGCCGAGTACATGTACTTCCCGCGGCTGTGCGCGTTCGCCGAGGTCACCTGGTCACCGCCTGGCGGTGAGCTGGCGGAGTTCGAGGAGAGACTGACTAGGCACCTGCCGAGACTGGACGCCTGCGACGTCAACTACCGCCCGCTCGCCTAGCACGTCCCAGACATACGGATCGGAGTGCGCAATGGCAACAGCGGCAGCGGCCGCCGGGATGATCTCCATCGCGGGACGAACGGTGCCACGCATGGGCTTCGGAGCGATGCAACTGCGCGGGTCGACTCGGCACGAGTCAGACTTGGCCGTCCTGCGCACGTCCCTCGAGCTCGGCGTCCGAGTGATCGACACCGCCTGGTACTACGGTAACGATGTCGTTAACCGGCTCATCGCCGAAGCGCTGCAACCGTATCCGGCGGACCTCGTGCTGGCGACCAAGGCGGGCGCCCGGGCGACCGGCCGCGGCTACCAGCTGCAGCCCGACTACCGGCTCGAGCAGTTGCGGGCCGGCAACGACCGCGACCGGACCGTGCTCGGTCTTGACACCGTCCCGCTCACCCATCTGAGGTGGATGAGCGGGGGCGACACGTACGACGGGGTGACGTTCGACAGCGCGTTCGACGGGATGCTGGCGATGCAGGCGGAGGGCCGCATCGAGCACATCGGACTGTCAAACGTCACGCTCGGCCAGCTGCGCCGGGCACACGCGCGCGGCTCGGTCGCCAGCGTGTCGAACGTATTCAGCTACGGCAACCAGAAGGACACGCCGACGCTTGAGTTCTGCACCGAGCATGGAATTCCATATCTGCCGTTCGGACCGCTTGGCTACGGTGCGACCGATACCCCGCCAGCCGAACGGGGACAGACGGCAGCGCAGGCACGGCTCGCCTGGCTGCTCGCTCGCTCTCCCGTCACCGTGGTGATCGCGGGCACTAGCAGTGTCGAGCACCTGGAGGAGAACATCTCGCTATTCGATGTCAACCGCCAGTAACTGGTAGCCCCGGAGAGGCGTCACGCCCCCGTTCGGGATGAAAACCTTCCGGGTGGCGGGCCGACGTCCGGCGTCACTGGGTTAGCAGCTGGCGTCGCTCCGCGTCCATCGCGTCCAGGCGCCCGGTGACCGTGCCGATCTGGTCCCTGAGCCGGTCCCTCAGCGCGCGGACCTGCTGCACCGACCGGCCGACGTTGTCCTGCGCCGCGCGGATCTGGCGGCCGACCGTCAGGTCCGTGAAGACGTTGTTGAGGAAGATGTCGGTGAACCTGAAGCCTGCGCTGATCTCAAGCCCGGGCGCCGTTGGCTGGTTACCGCCGAGCTCGGCCAGTTCGGCGCGGAGCGCCGCCAGCCGCTGATCGGCCGTGCGGGCCGCCTGCGCGGCCTGGTCGATCCAGTTGTGCTTGATCGCGTTGACGGCCGCGCCATAGCCGGAATAGGTATCGACGGTCGGCAAGCTGGCGGCGGTGCCGAGGCGGTCCTGGACCTCGGCCAGTGCCTGGGCGGCGGCGCCGGCACCGCCGCTGGCACGGCGCAGCTCACCGAGCTCCGCGGTCAGCTGGCCGCGTTCTTCGGCCAGCGCCAGCAGCCGGGCGCCGCGCGGGTCGGCGGAGTCCGTCAGGTACTGCTCCTTCGCGGCCAGCGCGTCCGCGTAGGCCTGCGGGGCCCCGGCCAGCCGCGCCTGCCGCTCCCCCATGCTGCCGAGCTCCGCCCGCACGGCGTCCAGGCGCTGCTGAGCCTGCGCGACCCGGTAGCGGGCCGCCTCCGCTTCCGCCTTCTCCCGCGCCAGCACGTCCTGGCGGGAGCCGTGCAGCACGGCGAGCACGCGGGTCAGTGACAGGCGCTCCAGCCGCTCGACGTCCTTCTCCTCGCCCGCATACTGCTCCCGCGCTGCGTCCAGGTCCGTCGCCGCAGACCGCTCGCGCGCACACAGATGGACTCGCTGCCGCTCGCACAGGGCATATTCGTGGGCCGCCTGGGCCGCCGCCGCCAGCCGTTGCTCAATCGCGTCCGACATGGACGAATTACAGCATGCGCCGGCAAGAGGATGCGGCTCGTTTGGGGGGACTAGCGTGTGCCGGCCTTGCGGCCGATCCCGTCGCTCCTGCCCTTCGGCTCCTCCCAGTCCTGCTGCCGGCCAAGGGCGGTCAAGTCCAGCACGTTGATCTCGAAGCCCATGTTGTCGGTCCCGCGCCCGTAGGCTGAGTACGTGTGGAAGACCCGGTCATCGTCGCGCAGGAAGCAGCTCAGGCCGGGCAGCTCGATCGGCTGCTCCCCGTCGAAGTAGCGGGCGCGGGGGCTGCCTGCCTGCTCGTGCTCGGCCCGGGTGCGGTAGTTGTACTCGACCGGCGCGACGGACTCGTCGAGCGTGACGTGGAAGTCGTAGTTGAAGCCGCTTCCGTGCGACGAGTACCACGGGAACGTCCAGCCCATCCGCTGCTTGAACGGCGTGATCTTCGCCAGGGGCGCACGGGAGACGGCGGCGAACGTGGTCTCGGTCGCGTTCAGGTGCTTCAGGCGGCCGACCTGGTCGGCGAAGCCTGAGCAGCTCGGGCATCCGGCATCCCAGTCCGGGCTGAACATGAAGTGGTAAATGACAAGCTGGCGGCGGCCCTCGAACAGATCGGCCAGGCTCACCTTCCCCTCCGCCCCCTCGAACACGTAGTCCTGATCGATCCGCACCATCGGCAGCCTGCGGCGTGCCGCGTTCAGCTCGTCCCGTGCGCGGGTGGCCTGCTTCTCCCGCACCAGCAGTTCTTTGCGCGCGGCCAGCCAGTCCGCCTTGGACACGACATCAGGAAGGCTCATCGGACCTCCTCACACTCGATGCTGAAGCCGCCATGGCGCGGCGGCACTTTCACTAACAAGGTCGGAGCCGGTTTCCGGATCGGGACACCGTCTCGGACAACCCGCTTCGGCGCGGACCCGTTGCATCATGGAGACCATGACGACCGATGGCCCGGTCCAGGACCGGTTGCGGCCACTGGTGCCGAAGGTGCTCGGCGCGCTTGTCCGGCGCTATGGCGGGTTCG
>Ga0207416_1003199_pt1 | contig 16164 bp, 9 predicted proteins | sample PaiPotPPM11metaG_FD_184107 | JGI IMG/M metagenome (GOLD analysis project Ga0207416, IMG submission 184107) | Iron sulfur acid spring bacterial and archeal communities from Banff, Canada, to study Microbial Dark Matter (Phase II) - Paint Pots PPM... ...
CCGCACAGGCGGCACCGAAGCCGTCAGAGCCTGCTCCAAGAACCGAGGTCAAATCTGTCCCCGAGGTCCCAACGGCAGCAGCCTGCGCGACCCCGACGGTTCAACCCGCCTTAGCACCACAGTGGAAGATAGTGTCGGCTGCCGAATCGTTCGCTGCGTCAGCTGCGCAAGCGAAATCGGCTGCCGCTCCACAGGCTCCCGTTGCTCAAGCGCAATCTGCTCAACCACAGCTGACCGCCGCATCCGCAACTCCCGCGCCCGCCGTTCCGACTCCGGCAACAGACCTAAACGCCGTCGCTCAAACTGCGCCTCAACAGGCGCCCGGTGGCCCGCCTCCACGGCTTACACCATACGCTGCCACGCAATGGGATATTGCGGGCGAAGTCATCGCACCAGCGCAATCCAGTCGACCAACGCCTGCTGCCGCAAAAGCTTCTGTCGCAACCGAGAATCCTGCCGATGCACCTCTCGCGCCGGCGACGCTGCACACATCTCCCTCGAGAGCCGTGCGCAAACGCTACACTATTGAAGCGCTCGCCGAACGCCCCCCACGGCCAGGTCTCTTGATCGGTGGGCTTGCAGCGGTTGCCATCGTTGTAGGAATCTTCATCTTCAAGCCAAGTCCGCAGATGCAGGCACCTTCGACGACGCCAGTCGTTGCTGCGCCTTCGGTCGTCGCAGTCAATCCACCCAACATCGTGAAACCGGCGGTCGTGCACCCGCGCGCCGCAGGCAAACCCGCAGTCACAATAAAGCCAAGCGTGAAGGTGGCCGCGACGTCAGCGCCCGCTACCACTGCTAAACCCGCGACTCCAAGTCCCGCGACTGCCTCTCCGGCAACACCGAAGCCGGCTGCGCAAACTCCACCCGTTGTCGTAACCAGACCACGCCCGGCTCCACGGCACATTGCCCGCTACGGAAAGCTATATCAGCCTGAGAGTGGATCTGTTGTAGCACTCGGGGGAATCGAAGCGTTTTACGGACCGCGTGGCCGCGCCGTGCGCGTCATCTGGAGTTCGGCAGAGCAAGCGTCCGCAAGCATATCGCTCATCGACGATCGCGGCGCGACGGTTAATTCCCTCAGCGTGCGGGGCGGACGTCAGTCAGCCATCTTGTACCTGCCGCGCGGTTACCGCGGCGGACTAACCGTGCAAGTGTCGTCGATCGGCAGACTCGGCGAGCGCGTCGCACAAACGACATCGCTGCCACCCTTCGGATTTTAGAATTTTGGCGCTTCGGGATTTTGGGTGGGTTAAGCAGCGGTAGGTGAGTTTCGTGTCGTATGCTCATGATCCGTGCGAGACCGTGATTTCCAAGGCACGATTCTAGGAATCGAGCATCCGTGGATCGTCGACGAGGTCGTCGTGGTGAGAGCGACGCTGGCAGCATCTGGATATCTACGAGTTTGAAGCCGTCGTCGTCGTCCAGGTTCCTCGTGTTGAGTGCCCCCAGGATGCGTCCAGCAGATCAAGGTGCCTTGGGCTGAGAGCCGGAGCGGACTTACGGCATTGGTACGGCTGGGCGATTCGATCGAGGTTCCGGCATATGAAGGAAGTCGCCCGCGTGATCGCGCGGCACATCGAGAACATCCTCACCTATCTGCGAATCCCGATAACCAACCGCTAGCGAATGCGCGAACAGCAAGATCCAGTGGTTCAAGTGTCAGGCACGCGGGTTCCGCAATGAGGCCCGCTTCATTGCGGTCGATCCTCTTTCATTGTGGTGGTTTAGATTTAACTTGATTGAAATGGTCTAGTCGTGGGGAGTCCGTTGGGCCGCGCATCGCACAACGAAGTGGCATGTACCAGCAAGTGCGCGCTCTTGGCGAGGGTCTACGCGACGACGCGGAGGAGATCATCATGCGTATCCCGCACGAAACGTCATTTCGTATGTCGAAGTTGATCTACATCACCAGTACGTCGCTCGACGGTTATGTGGAGGACGAAACCGGTGCCTTCGATTGGGTCATTCCCGATCAAGTACACGCGTTCATCACTGAGTTGTTGCGGCCGATCGGAACCTATCTCTATGGGCGGCGACTCTATGAGACGATGGCCTACTTTGATGCGCCGGTGATCGAGGGCTATCCACCCGAACACCGCGACTTCGCACGGATCTGGCAGAAGGCCGATAAGATCGTCTTTTCACGAACGCTGACAGGCGCTACGACACGCAACACGCGTGTCGAGCGGGACTTCGACCTCGAGGCTATTCGGAAGCTCAAGCGGGAATCGGAGCACGACATCAACATTGGCGGCGCCGAGCTTGCGGGGCTTGCGCTCGAAGCCGATCTCGTCGACGAATGTCACCTGTTTCTCAACCCGGTGATCGTCGGCGGCGGAAAGCCGGCATTCCGACCCGCCTTACGACGGAATCTCGAACTCCTTGAGACGCGCCGTTTCGGCACCGGAGTAATCCACGTGCGCTATCGCATACGAGGCCGTACTCCTTGAGGAACTAGACGACGTCGACTCTCTTCTCTGCCAAGCTCAATCCCGCGCCGCGGTTTCAACCAACCTCTCTTAGGAATCCTGAATCGGCGCGCACACCTCTTGGACTCCTGAAGTCCCAGAATTTAAAGTCCAGCACTGTTAACGCGCTCGAAGCCTTAACCCGAAGCGATTTGCTTGCCCGATGAGCAGCACGATCAGTGAGCCAAGAGCAAATGACAGGGCCGCAACAAAGAACAGCGTCTTGTACCCGGCGAGCGGTGAACGCGCGTGCGCGAGCAGCCATCCGCCGAATATCGGCCCGACGATCGCCGGCACGCCGCTCGCGAGGCCCCAAATGCCCAGATCCCGAGCGACGTCGCGCAACTGCGGCACCGAGTCGATTGCAAGCGCCCAGCCGGTGGAGATAAACGCGCCGAAGCCAAGCCCAAAGAGCAGCGCAACCAGCACGAGATAGTGGAGGCTCGGCGCTGCGGCAAAGACGCAGATGGCGATGGTCATTGGCACGCCGGACAACGCAACGATGTTCTTGCGCGCGACTCTGTCCGAGAGGCGACCCATCCAAAAACTAGTCACCGCAGCGCCGGCGAGTGACAGCACGCCGAAGTAACCCGTGCTGCGCGACGGCGTTTGGTCACCCAAGACATCATGGAAAAAATACAAGACGAACGTCATCAGCAAGATGAGGCCGAGGTTCACGAACATGCGCGACGTAAACGCAACGGCGAAATCGAACCAGTTGCCGATGTGCACGTGCTCTGTGTCATCGACGAACCGACCTTCGGGAGTCAGCGCTACCGCAACGGCGCCGCCGATGACGAACACTGCCGACCACATGAAGATTGCATCGGGATCGAGGAAACTCGCGAACCCTAAGCCGAGCACAGAGCCAATGAGCGTTGCGATGCCTTGATAACCCGATGCGAGGCCCCACTCCGAGCGATGGACGACTTCTGGAATGAGCGGCTGATATGCGGCGAGACTAATGCTTTGGCCGAGCACCGCTATAAGCAACGCGATGGTAAAGGGCTCGAGCGTCGTCACGCGGCTCATCCAAAAAAGGCCCGCGACGTTGATGGCTGCACCAACCAAGATCACCGGCCGCCGCAACCCGCCGCGACGCCGGAAATGATCCGAGATAGCGCCCGCAACCGGCGGCACGACCATAGCAAGCGCGGCCGCGACGCTCACGAGCAATGCGAGTACCCTGGTGTGGTTGGTACCGGCGATGCGCAGCAAATCGGCGGGGACGGCAATGGCGAGGATAGCGGAATTTTGGAAGTTGATCGGCACCCAAAACGCGTTTAGGAGCGACTGTTGCCGCACGCCTCGTGTAACCACCGCCGACGCTTAGCGCAGAACCTGCAAACGTCCTAGGCGCCGGGATTGCTCGCGCCGGATTGGCGCTGCTCTTCCTCGCCGACGGGATAGAGATCGCTTGTGACCCAGCGCGCACGCGGACGCAGGCGCGTCGGACTGAGGCGCGCGTAGACGACGGGGATGAGGATGAGCGTGAGCAAGAGCGAGCTGATCAAGCCGCCGATGACGACGATGCCCAGTGATTTGCGCGACTGCACCGCGTGATCGAGGCCGAGCGCAAGCGGTAACATGCCGAAAACCATTGCGGCGGTGGTCATGATGATGGGCCTGAAGCGGACGCGCGCGCTTTCCTTGATCGCTTCGAGACGCTCGAGGCCGCGTTCGCGGAGCTGATTCGCGTAATCGACGAGCAGGATGCCGTTCTTCGTCACAAGACCGATGAGCAAGACAGTGCCGATGAGCGAGAATGCATTGAGACTTTCGCGCGTGATCGCGAGGCCGCCGAGCGCACCGACGACCGCAACCGGCACCGAGAACATGATGATGAGCGGCGAGCGATAGCTGTTGTAGAGCGCGACCATGAGCAAGAACACCAGCAGCAAGCCGAAGACGAGCGACAAGGCCATGCCGCGCACCGTGTCGCTGAGGTTCTGCTGAGTCCCATTGCTGTTGGGTACGACTCGCACGCTTTCCGGCAATCCGATGTCATCGAGCTTTCTGGCAAACGCTTTCTCGACGGCGGAGAGCGTCGCGCCTGAAGCAACGTTCGCGCTCACGTGCACGACCGTCTGCCGATCAACCTCGTCGATCGATCGCGTACTATTCGTGTAGCTCAAGTGGGCAAGCTCGCCGACCTTGACGATCTCTCCGGTGTTGGAGCGCACGCGAATATTTTTGATGTCGGCTTCTGTTCGCTGATGTGAAACCGGATACGTGACCTGAACGTCCTTGAGTCCATCCGGCGTCTGAAACTGCGTTGCACGCACGCCGCCAAATGCCGCGCGAATCGCAGTCGCCATCGCTGCCAGGTCGACGTTGCGCCTGCGAGCGGCGTCCTTGTCGAAGGTGATGTTGAGCTGTGGCGCAAGGCTGCTTGCAGAGCTGGTGACGTTCGCGGCGCCCGGGGTCTCTCGCAGCGCCAAGTACGCCTTCTGCGCATACGGCGTGACGTCGCCGACGCTCGCGCTCACTAAATAGTCGATGGGCTGCGAATTGCCGCCGTGCGTGTTGGTCGCGGGTATGACGACGGGATTTGCGTCGGGAGCAGTTTGCTGCGCGATCGTCCGAATATAGTCGACCCAATAATCGGTTGAATTATGGCGATCGTCTCGCAGGCGCAGGTCGATTTGACCCACACCACCGTCGATGATATATCCGCCGTAGGGCGACATCGCAGCGCCTGCAAGCGACGTCTCGGTGCGCAGATCCGGAATGAGGTTCACCTGACGCTCGATCGTGCGCACGGCTTGCTGCGTGACCGACAGCGGCGTGCCGCTTGGGTAGTTGAGTTGCACAAAGATCTCGCCGTTATCTTGCGGCGGGTCAAACTCGAAGCCGACAATGCCCAGCGGCCACAAGAGCGCGATGGCCGCAACGAGCGTGACGCCGGCAACGGCAAGCACGGTTGCGGGGTGCGCAAGCCCCCATGGGAGCGCGCGGCCCGCGTACCAGTCGCGCAGACGCTCGAAGCCGCGCGTGAACTCATTGATGATGCGCAGCGTTCGTTTGCTTGAGAGCAGCGACCAGTTGCCGGCCAGCGCGGGGGTGATCGTAAACGACACAAGCAGTGAAGACAGCGTGGCGACGACAACGACCAAGGCGAACTCGCCGAGAAACTTGCCGACGATGCCGGGTAGGAATGCAATCGGCAAGAACACGACGACGTCGACGAGCGTGATGACGATGGCCGCAAGACCGATTTCCAAACGCCCGTTGATTGCGGCGCGCAGCGGCTGCTCACCGCGCTCGCGATGCCGCTCGCTGTTTTCGAGCACGACGATCGAGTCGTCCACCAAGATGCCGGTGATGAGCGTCATGGCGAGCAGCGAGACCGTGTCGAGCGTGAAATTGAGCAAGCGCATGACGATGATCGTTGAAAAGAGGCACACGGGAATCGCGATGAGCACGGTTGCCGCGTTGCGCCACGACCGCAGGAAAAATATCATGACGATCGCGACCAGCAAAATGCCCTCGATAAGGGTGCGCAGCACGCCGCGGAGCAGCGCCTGCGTGTACGCAGCCTGATCGTCTACGACCGAAAGATATGTACCGGGGAAGCGTCGTTCGAGGTCCGGCATCGCCGCCATGACCGCCTTTGCGGTGTCGACTTCGTTGGCACCAATCGTCTTGTTCACCGTGAGGAAAAAGTTCGGTTCGCCGTCCACGTACGAGTAGATGCGTTCGGGCGCATACGAGTCGAGCACGTGCGCGACGTCACCGACTCGGATACCTCTGCTCCTCGGAATTTCGATATTGGCGATTGAGCTCGGACCGGTGATGTCGCCGCGAATGTTGATGCCTGTCTCGCGCTCGCTGCCGTATAGGATGCCGCCCGGGAGCCGGACATTATTGACGGAGATCGCGTCGACGACGTCGTTGATCGTGACGTTATCGTCTTTGAGCGCTTTGGGATCGACCTCGACCTGCACCGACGGCGTGACGATGCCATTTGCTTGCACATACCCAACACCCGGAATCTGCTCGATCGCAGGAATCAGTCCGTTTTGGATATTCGCTGAAAGCGCACCGGCTGAGAGCGTCTTCGACGAAACCGCAAGCGTGATGACTGCCGACTCGCCTGGGTTAAAGGTTTCGATGCTGGGAGTGGGCAGATCGCTCGGAAGCTGCGACTGCGCGCTCTGCAAGCGCCGTTGCACTTCGACCAGATCTTCCGCGCGAGAGGAGCGCAGACTGAACTGGACGATGATTTGCGCAAAGCCTTGATTGATTGTCGATTGTGTGTGCTCGAGATAGGGAGCGCCCGCAAGTTGGTCTTCAATCGGGCGCACGATGCTGTCGCGCATCTCCGCCGGGGACGCACCGGGGTAGAAGATAATCATGTCGACGATGGGCAGGTTAACGTTGGGCAGCTCCTGCTCGCGCAAGCTGAACAGGGCGAGTATGCCGCCAATGGTCAACGCAGAGATAAGCACGACCGCGAGCGTCGGCCGGGCAACAAAAAGCTTAGTGAGCATGTAACCGATGCATCATGTCGTAAGCGGTCTTATACGGTTTTCGGCACGCAGACTCCGGTGTTAACCCGGACATAGTCTTTGGGGTTTATCCTAGCCGCCGCAAGCGCCCTCCGTGGTATCCACTAGGAAACGATGTTGAAATCTTAGATCGTCAAGGCTCCGGCGACCGCCTGGTCTTCTGTCCATCCGGCACCCTCCGCGAGTAGCGCTTTGACCTCTTCGTCATTGAGATGTGCTCGCAGCGCAACCATAAGCTTCTCCAAGCTCCATTTCTCAGTGGGTTCGCGGGTAAATTCGGCTTTTCGAATCGTCTCGTCGACATAGCCCAAAAGGCGCGCTGCGTCTTGCGCCCTGCCTTCTTGCGCACTAACGACCGCTAGATGCTGTACTGCATAGGCGATAAGCAAGTGTGCCTGGCCTTCGCGAGCCCAATGAATCGCCTGGCGACCGTTCTCACGGATCTTGCCGTCGTCATTGCGGGCAAGCCAATATGCCGCAAGGTTGCAGTACGCGTTTGCAATCCCGTCGGGATTTTTCGTTTTCAGTCTGAGCGCTAACGCTTCATCACTGGTGCTGATCGCCTTGTCGACATCCCCCTCGGCGAAGGCGAGTTCCGCAATGTTCCCAAGGACGGTCGCCATCAGGACTTCGTCATCTAAGGTACGCGCGATCGCCAACGCCTCGCTAAAGCCCTTGCGGGCCGCATCCGAGTTTCGGCGGATGAAATGAATGATGGACCACCACGAAAGGGCACGGGCGAGTAGCTTCTTATTCCCGATTTCCCGCAGCAGCGGTGCAGCTTTGAGGTAGGTGGCTTCAGCTTCGTCAAAGCGGCCACGCCGATCCAGCGCAAAGCCATAGACGGTAAGCGCATTCGCGGTGAGTGCCTTGTCCTCGAGTGCTTGCGCCTGCGCCAACGCTCGCTGCGCGGCCTGCTCGCCATGTTCGCCAATACCTTCATTGTTGATCGCGAGCCCAAGCCACAGATTCGCAATAGTCAGCGTCACCTCACTCTCTGGGAGCGCATCCAACGCGAGTCTAATCCAGCGGATACCTTCGACTCTCGATCCGACTCCAGTCCATAACTCTTTGAGAGCGCCTGCAAGATCTGATCCCAGGGCGATATCCCGCTTGTCCACGATCGCCCAACCCATGGCGGCACGGAAGTTCGCAAGCTCGGGCTCGAGTGAGGCAACCCAAGTATTCGTCGGGGTTGAACTCCAAGCTGCATCCGCCGCTTGAGCTATTTTTAAGAAATATGTGGCGTGTTTGCGATTAAGACCTTCGCTCTCGCCGGCTTCGGATAGCTTCTCTCGGGCATATTGCCACGTCGACTCGAGCAAACGGTAGCGTTCGCTCGTTCCGCTCATCTCTACGACAACCAGCGACTTGTCGACGAGAGAGCTAATCAAATCGAGGATTTCCCACGACTCGATGCTGTCGTCGGCGCAGATCTCACTGGCGGCCTCGAGTGTCCAGCCACCCGCGAACACGGCGACACGGTTAAGGATGGTGCGCTCACGCTCGTTGAGCAGGTTATAGCTCCAGTCCACAAGCGCACGCATCGTTTGCTGGCGCGGCAGTGCGGTGCGGTCACCTCCCGTGAGAATCCGGAAGCGCTCCTTAAGGCGCTCGGCAAGGTGGGTTACACTCATCACCTTCACGCGGGCTGCAGCGAGTTCGATGGCAAACGGAATGCCGTCGAGGCTGCGACAGATGTCAGCCACGACCCGGGCATCCGCGTCGTTCAATGTGAAGCGCGTGTTCGCTGCTGTTGCGCGATCGACAAAGAGCGCCACAGCGCCGTGCTCGGTCGCGTTTTGGGCGGTGATATTGGTACTTGATTGCGGAACAGCCAGCGAGTTCACGCGGTGAACGACCTCGCCTCCAATGCCGAGTGCTTCGCGGCTGGTCGCCATCACGTGAACTTGGGGAGCGCCTTTGATGATCGCGGCCGCTATCTGCGCGGCTGCTGCGATGAGATGCTCGCAGTTATCGAAGATTATAAGAATCCGTTTTGGCTTCAGCGCATAGATAATGGATTCGGTGAGCGCTCGGTCGGCGCCCACTCGCACTCCCAACACCGAAGCTGTCTCGCTAATAACAAGATCCGGATCTTGCAGCCCGGCAAGGTCGACAAGCCAGACACCGTCAGGGTGCTGATCGAGCACTTCGGCGCCAACCTGTAGCGCTAACCGCGTCTTGCCTACGCCCCCAGTACCGGCGAGCGTCAGCAAACGCGTCTTCTCAAGCAGCTTCTTGACTTCGGCGATGTCTTCGTCTCGTCCGAGAAAGCTCGTTACCTGCAGCGGAAGATTATTGGGCAGTGAATCGAGCGAGCGCAGGGCCGGGAACTCTGACGGTAACCCGACAGCAACGAGCTGAAACACTTGCTCGGGGTGAGCGAGGTCCTTGAGCCTGTGACCGCCCAAGCTGCGGAAGCTCGTATCGGCCGGCAACTCGCCTTGAAGAAGATCGCTTGCCGCGGCGGAGACAAGCATCTGACCGCCGTGACCAATCGCCAGAAGGCGGGCAACGCGGTTCACTGTGGGGCCGAAGTAATCGTTGTCGCGCTCGTCCGCGTAGCCTGTGTGCAGCGCCATGCGTACACGCAGCCCGTTTACTTCTGAGAAGTCCTCTTTGTTCAACCCGACTTGTGCATCGATCGCGGCACGAACAGCTTCAGGAGCAGTGCGAAAGGCTGCACAATATGCATCGCCCATTTTTTTGAAGACGTATCCGCCGTTGGACTTGATGGCCGCGTCAAGAATCTCGTCATGCCGGTTGAGCGCCGGTTTCATGGCAGCGCGATAGTGGTCCCAACGCTCGGTCGAGCCCTCGATGTCCGTGAATAGAAACGTCACAGTACCCGAGGGTACCGGCGACGTCGAAGCTGGTTCTTTCTTCTGTGCAGCTTGTTCCATGCTAAAGCTTCATCGCAAGTTCATAAGCTTGCTCTTCAGGCATCGATGCTACCTCGGCGCTGAAACGGATCAGTTCTTGATCGGTGAGCACGAAGCGGCGATCTGATGCGCTCGCACGCTCCACGAATAGAGCAATGGCGCCGTAGCGCTTTGCTTCGATTGCGCCAAGCTTTTCGTCCGTCGATGGCACCGCAAGTGAGGGCACGGGAAGCACGGCCTCGCCCTCGATGCCGAGTCCTTCGCGCGAACTCGCAAGGATGCGAAGATGTGCGCAGCCGCGCAAGAGGGTGTCTGCGAACCGGGCGGCTCCCTCGACAAGATGCTCGCAGTTGTCGAGGACGATGAGGAGTTTCCTGGGCTTGAGCGCGTGGACGAGCGAATCGGTAATGGAACGGTCACCGGTTTCACTCACTCCGAAGAGGCCTGCCGTTGTCATTGGAATGAGCGCAGCCTCGGCGAGAGGAGCGAGATCAACAAACCAGACGCCGTCCTCGAATTTGTCAAGCAGTTCCGCGGCTACTTGCAGCGACAGCCTCGTCTTGCCGGCGCCACCAGCGCCAACAAGGGTTACGAGGCGATGCTTGGCCAGCAGGTCTTCCGCCTCTGCGAGATCATCCTCACGGCCAACCAGATGCGTGAGCTGCAGCGGAAGATTGTTAGGCAGCGCATCGAGCGAGAGCAGCGGCGGGAAGTCCGCGGCGAGGCCGGAGGCAACGAGTTGATACACTTGCTCGGGATGCGTGAGATCCCGCAAGCGGTGAGCCCCCAGATCGCGCAGCGTCGATTTGGCGGGCATCGCGCCTTGCGACAGCTCGGTGCTGACTCCCGACACGAGTACCTGTCCGCCATGTCCGATTGAGAGCAGGCGTGCAGCGCGATTGACGGTCGGCCCGAAGTAGTCTCCATCGCGTTCGTCGGCCAAGCCTGTGTGGACAGCCATGCGGACTTTAAGTCCGTCAACTCCTGACCAATCTTCCAACCCGAGCGCTCGCTGGGCGCTCAGCGCCGCTGCGATGGCATCGGGCGCTGTTTGAAAAGCCGCGCAAAATGCATCACCGATAGTTTTGAAGACGAACCCGCTGTTGGCCGCAATCGCCTCGCGCATCAACGCATCATGTTTCGCGACTGCGGCTTTCATGCCGTCGCGATGGCGCTCCCAGCGCTCGGTTGAGCCTACAATATCGCTGAATAGGAAAGTGACCGTTCCAGTCGGTAGCACTCGTTCAGCGATTGCTTCAGACACGCAAAGCCTCATCAGTGGCCTGGTCCTCAGACATCATCGCTCCTTCGGCAATCAGCGCAGCGACCTCATCTTCAGTCAGATGCTGTCGAATGGACGATACGAGGCGGTCGTAGGCTAACTGCTCCGTCGGTTCGCGCTGATTTCCGGCGCTCTTGTATCCAGCGTCAGTGAAGCCTGCGAGGCGCGCAGCTCGCCGGTGGTCGCCATGCAGCGTGCTGATGAGGGCGAGGTGCTGGACGCCGATCGTTATGTGGGCCACTGATTGCGCCTCGCGGGCCGCTCGAATCGCCCCCCGCGCGTCGGCCCGCGCTTGGTCGAACTGGTCCAATGCGGTGCGGTACGCGGCGAGATTGTTGTAAGCAATCGCAAGACTTGACTTGCGCTTGAGTCGTAGATCGATAGCGAGCGCTTCCATGGCACACGTGATGGCCTGCTCGATATTGCCAGCTTGAAATTCTAATTCGGCGAGATTGGCGAGAGCGCGGTCGCACCCGGCGTCGTCGGCCTGTGCCTGATAAAATGCAAGAGCATCTTTGAAGATCTTGCGCCCCGTTTCGATATCGCCTTCGATCAGCGCTAGGGTCGCTTCGCGGTCCAGGCAACGAGCGAGCCACCACGTGTCCGCGAGCTCGCGGAAGGTCGCATGCGCATCGTGCAGCGGCGGCCTCATGTCATTGTTGCGGCCCATGCGGAAAAGGCCGTTGGCAAGTGCGAGCTGCGCTTGCGCCAGACCGCGCCGATCTCCCAGCTCTTTATACAGTGTGCAGGCACGCTCTGCCGCGCGGCATGCTACCTCACCCTCATACGCGCGTATCACTGACAGGGCTCGCGACAAACGCGCTTCGATTTCGGGTTGGATACCCTTGCCATCACTCGACAGCGCAGCATTGACCCAGCGGCCACCTTCGGCTTCCATACCGCCTTCGACCCATAGCCCCTCGAGCGCTCCGGCCATCGCGCCTCCAAGCGCCGTGTCATGGTGCTCCCCGAGCGTCCAGTCGAGCGCGGCACGGAAGTTGTCGGCTTCCACGACAAGCGGTGCGATCCACGTGCCTAGCGGCATAGTACCGTATGTCGCGTCAGCCTTTTGAGCTGCGCGCGCGTAGTATTCAGCATGCTTGCGCGCCATCTTGGGGCGCTCGCCACTCGCGTCGAGCTTCTCGGCCGCGTACTCGCGCGTCGATTCGAGAAGACGATAGCGCGGCGAGGTTCCTTGGAGTTCGGCCACCACAAGAGACTTATCCACGAGCGAGGTCAGCAGATCAAGGACATCCCATGACTCGATGTTCTCGTCAGCGCAGACATCACTCGCCGCATCGAGTGTCCAGCCACCCGCGAAGATCGCGATGCGCCAGAGTAATTTCTTTTCCGCTTCGGTCAGAAGATCGTAGCTCCAATCGATGAGCGCACGCATCGTCTGCTGGCGCTGGAGCGCCGTCCGTTTGCCACCCGTGAGCAACCGGAACCGCTCGGCGAGGCGCTCGGAAAGCTGTTCGACGGTCAGGGCACGTAGGCGTGGTGCCGCAAGCTCTATTGCGAGCGCGATGCCGTCGAGCCGTTGGCAAATGTGCGCGACTGTGCGCGCGTTTTGGTCGGTGAGCGCAAAAGTCTCGACCGCCGCGACAGCGCGCTCGACGAAGAGCGCGATCGCTCCGTAACCCAAAGCAGTCGATGCGTCGAGTTCATCGACGGACTCCGGCACGGCAAGCGACGCGACGCGGTGCACCGTCTCGCCATCCAGGCCGAGTCCTTGGCGGCTGGATGCGAGTAGACGGACGTTAGGGCAGCCATGCAAGATAGCGTGAATGACAGTTGCGGCGGCTTCGACCATGTGCTCGCAGTTGTCCAGGATGAGCAACGCATGTTTGGGGCGCATCGCGTAGACGACCGAATCGACGAGAGAACGGTTTTGGACTTCAGCAACGCCGAGCACTCCGGCCACAATGCTTGGAACGAGGCCCGGGTCCGAGACAGCACCGAATTCCACAAGCCATACTCCATCCTCGAACTGATCGAGGAGATCGGCGCCAACCTGGAGTGCCAGGCGCGTCTTGCCGATGCCGCCCGCACCCACGAGCGTCAACAGGCGTGTCTTGGTAAGGCGATCTTTGACGAGCGTCAGCTCCTCATCGCGACCGATGAAGCTCGTGACTTGGATCGGAAGGTTGTTTGGCAGCGCATCGAGCGAACGCAGAGGCGGGAAGTCGGCGCCGAGATCTGATGCGATGAGCTGGTAGACCTGCTCGGGCTGTGCAAGGTCTTTGAGACGCTGTGCGCCGAGATCACGCACGGTCGTTTTCGGCGGCATCTCGCCTTGCGCGAGGTCATTACTCGTTCCTGAGACGAGCACTTGCCCTCCATGACCGATGGAGAGCAGGCGCGCAACACGATTGACCGTCGGACCGAAATAGTCGCCGCTGCGCTCGTAGGAAAGCCCGGTGTGGATGGCCATGCGCACCTTAAGTCCATCCACTGCGGAAAAATCCTCGTGTCCTAAGGCACGCTGGGCGTCGAGCGCGGCCGCGATCGCTCCAGGTGCGGTGCGGAAGGTCGCGCAGACGGCGTCGCCCACAGTTTTGAAAACGTAGCCGTCGTGCGCAGTGATGGCGGCCTGCATAATCTCTTCGTGCCGGCGCACGGCACTTTGCATGGCTTCGCGATGACGTTCCCAGCGTTCGGTCGAGCCTTCGATGTCCGTGAACAAAAACGTCACGGTCCCCGACGGTATAAGCGACGACGGCGGACTCGATGCGCGATTCTGCGCGGCTTGATCCATAACTAGTTTCTCTTCATCATGTCGTCTTTATCATGTCGTCTTTGACGACCGGATAGCCTGGTCTTCGGCCAGCCACTTGTCCATGATCTTCGCGCGCGGCGTGTGATTTGGGAACGTGCCTGCGGGGTGTTTCTCCAGCCATAAGTGTGCGCGCTGCGCCATGTACTCAAAATTAGCGAACTGCCAGTCTCCCCGGCGGCGGCGCATGATGGCGACGACAGGCTCGAGTCTATTCCAATAGGAAACCGTGAGGCGGCTAAAGAGATCCATCCACGCATTTTCATCAACGAGATTATTCTTGAGTAGCGTCCCCACTGCATTGAACCAATTGAGGGCTTGGATCTCCAAATGGGCGCGCGAGTCGATGAACCCGATCGCGTCAAGTTCTGCGCGGAAGTCCTCATTGTACAGTTTGTTGGGGAGCTCAGTCTGAACGAAGCGAAATGCTTCCTGCATGTCGGGGCTGCGCAGATCGCGTTCCATTGAGATGACCGCGCTGATCTGATTGAACGACGCTGCATGATGGAGCGACACGGCGGCCGCGATGACGCTCGCCAGCAGCAACAGAAACGTCCCAAGGTTAGCCCAGGTATTGAGGACCGAATAATCGATTGCGGCCATAAGCAACGCAGCGAGTGTCATGAGTGCACGCGATGTAGGCGGCTACGTAGAAATTGGCACGGGTTGTTTCTCAACCGCCTGATCCTCCGCGAGCCAAGCATCCTCGAGCGGCATCCGAGGCACGTCTTTTGGGTAGACGCCTGTGGGGTGTTGGGTGCGCCACTTTCTCGAGAGCGCCGCAAGGTATTCAAAATTCTGATATTGCTCGTCGCCTCGGCGGCGGCGCAAGATCGCAATGACCGGCGAAAGCAACTTCCAATAATAGTCGACCATCCTGCCGAACTGATCTAAGAACGCGTCTTCCGATACGATGTCGTTCTTCACCAACATGCCCATCTCGTTGAACCAGTTGCAGGCCTTCATCTCAAGATGGACTCGTGAGTCAACGAACCCTATACCGCCGAGTTCAGCGCGGTATTGCGGATCGTGCAGCTTTTGACCCAGATACAGCTGAACGAAACGCAGCGCTTCTTGAAGTTCGGGATCGCTAAACTCGCGCTGCAACGACAAGACGGCGTGCAATGAATTGCGCGCCTGCATATGCTTGAGCTCGATCACCGCCGCAACGGCCGTCGCCAGGATGACGAAGACCGTGCCGAACGAGGCGACGGTATTCCACAGTTCCAGAGTCATTCGTTACTCATATACATGCAAAAGCTACGGGGCTCCGAACGGGAAAAGCCCGACGGCTAGATATCGGGCTTCTCTATCGTCGTGATGTTTCCTTAGAACCTCAGGAACCATTTGACCACGAGAGCTCTGCTCGTGATATAATCTGCGTGCAATTACGATGCCTGAAATCACGCTGCCGGAAGCCAAACCTGCCTACGAATGGGTCAACGGGCGCGCACTTCAAAAGGTGAGCCCCAAACGCAAGCATGCGATGGCTCAAATAGCGTTCGCAGCGGCGCTCGACCGTTGGGCGCGAGCAACGGGCGCGGGCGTCGCCGGCACGGAATGGCGCTTTCGGATCGCGCCCCCAGGCGAGGTTCGTCGGCCGTTGGTTCCGGACGTGGCGTTTTTATCGTACAAGCGATTACCATACAAGGCGATGGAAGTTACGGACGAACCGCGCATCGCACCCGATGCTGTGATCGAAGTAAAATCGCCGGGCGACCGACCGTCCGACATCGCGGAAAAGGTTCGCATCTATCTTGCCTCTGGTACCCACGTCGTTTTTCTGGTGGATCCAAGCACGCGGGTAGTCAGCGTGTGCGATGCTCGCGGCGAGCAATGGCTCAATGATAAAGGGATCATCACCCACCCAGCGCTGCCTGGTTTTCGTCTCGCCGTGAAGACTCTGTTCGAGCTCCCGCGACCAAAATAATAAAGAGGCGATCCTACGATCGCCCCTTCGAGATGCTAATCCCTTGCGGGATTACATCATGTCGTAGCCGCCCATGCCGCCACCCGGTGGCATCCCCCCGCCGTTCTTTTTCTCTTCCGGCTTGTCGGAGATGAGGGTTTCGGTTGTGAGCAACAGTGCCGCAATCGAGGCTGCGTTTTCAAGCGCCGAGCGCGTCACCTTGAGCGGATCAACGATGCCCTTCTTGAACATGTCGACGTACTCTAACGTCAGCGCGTCGAAACCGTGGTTGGGCTCGAGTGACTTGACCTTCTGCACAACCACTGAACC
>Ga0207416_1003201_pt1 | contig 16163 bp, 10 predicted proteins | sample PaiPotPPM11metaG_FD_184107 | JGI IMG/M metagenome (GOLD analysis project Ga0207416, IMG submission 184107) | Iron sulfur acid spring bacterial and archeal communities from Banff, Canada, to study Microbial Dark Matter (Phase II) - Paint Pots PPM... ...
ACCGAGAAGTCCGTGTTTGAAACTCGCGATTTCCAGTCCTGATAGAGACCATAGAGAGAGGTTCGGGCCGATCGCGATCCTTCCATCACGCGGCGAGCAAGAGCGTCAATGCTTCGCACCTTGCGAAAGTAGTGCCGCATCCAATCCGCAGCGTCGCCACAGAGCTCGCCTCGCATTCCCATTGCCGTCGCGGCCGCCAGTTCTTGCAACTCATAAGTCAGGAGGTTGTCATCCCGGCCACGAAAGCCATGCAAGAAGCAGCGAATGTCACAGAGGAACTGGAAGCCATGCTTGGCCGCTTCCCGCATGGCCGCTGGCCAACCCAATTCCGGATCATCCCAAGCGCCTTTTTCTTCCAAGTTAGCAATCTGCGAAAGCCAACGCGCCACTTGAACGTCGCGGAGACCACCGGGAGCGTCTTTAACATTGGGCTCAAGATGGAAGATGGTTCCACCGTGTTTTTGATGCCGCCGGACAGTGAAATCTTCAAGTCTTGCCACGATCGCTTGCCGTTCCCGCGCGACCAGATGTGGGATGGCCCGCTGCCGCAGGTTTTCGAACACCTCCCACCCTCCGGCCAGAAAACGGCAATCCAGCAAGGAAATGGTGAACTCAAATTGGTCCGGTTGAAACTGGTAGCAATCCGCCAGGGTGCGATTGCTATGTCCGATGCGGAGCCGCAGGTCCCACAACGCCTGGAGCATGGCGCTGATGGTGTCGCGCTTCAGCGAGGGTGAGCGGTGATCCGAGGAAAGGAAGAGGAGATCGACATCCGAATGAGGGAAGAGTTCCCGGCGCCCGTAACCTCCAACCGCTACCAGGCAAAAATTCCGGGGAGTGTGTAAATCCGGGGAAAGAAATTGGCGGTAAGTCTGCTGGACGAGGACATCCACCAGAGACGTCCGGGCCTGAACGTACTGCCCGCCGTCCTTGCTCGATTCAAATTCCGTCCAAATTCGCGCCCGCTCCGCAGCATAAAGCCGCGGCAGGTCCGCATAGGACAGTTCTGAAATGTCCGCCGCGGAATATCCCGGAATCGAGCTTGCCAGTTGCATGAATGAACCCGGCATCCAGTCCTTTGAAGCGCAGGACTAGAGCGCAAGGTCGCCCCTTTCTTCGTTGCGAATCCGAATTGCTTCCTCGACGCTGTAGACAAAAATCTTGCCATCCCCAATCTTCCCGGTTTTCGCGGCCTTCAGCAGGGTATCCAAAACCTGATCCAAACGATCATCGGGCAGAACGATTTCGATCTTGATCTTGGGCAGCAAATCAACCGTGTATTCGTTACCTCGATAAATCTCCGTGTGGCCTTTCTGCCGGCCATGTCCGCGCACTTCGGAGACCGTCATCCCATCAATCCCGATCTCCTGGAGAGCCTCCTTCACGGCGGTCAATCGGGAGGTCTGGATGATCGCTTCGACTTTTTTCATGGAATCAACCTCATGGCCTTATCCCTTTGGATACTTTCGGAGGCGGCTTGGTAAGAATGCCGAGGGTTGCCGGCCCTAAGCCTCCAGATTGTAAGCCTCTTCACCATGCAACGCCAAATCCAGACCCTCAACCTCCTGCTCGGTGTTGACGCGAAGCCCAATGACAGAATCCACAATCCACAGGACGATGAGGGTCCCAACAATCGCCAGCGCCCATGCGATTCCAATCCCTGCCAACTGGTTTAGAACCTGATGGGCATTCCCGTCAATCATTCCAACGGGAGAAGCATGGCCTTTGCCGTCTTGAAAAATCGGATTGATGACGCTCGTGGCAAAAACGCCAGTGAGGAACGCGCCGACCGTTCCTCCTATTCCGTGAACACCGAAGGCGTCCAGCGAATCGTCATAGCCAAATATGGGTTTCACCTTCACCACCATCAGATAACAAACAACTCCAGCAATCAGCCCGATGATTAATGCCGGCATGGGGGCGACAAATCCCGAAGCGGGAGTGATCGCCACCAACCCGGCTACGGCCCCGGAGACAGCGCCGAGGACGCTGGGCTTTCCGGTCCTTAGCCACTCTGCTCCCATCCAACCGAGGGTTGCGCCGGCTGCGCCCAGGTGGGTTGCCACGAAAGCGCTGGTCGCCAGTGTCCCCGCGCTCAAGGCGCTTCCGGCATTGAAACCGAACCAACCAACCCAAAGCAGGCAAGCTCCAATCACGCTCAGGACAACGTTGTGCGGAGGCATCGGCTCGTGGGGATACCCGACACGCTTACCCAAATATAAGGCGCAAACTAGCGCTGAAACGCCGGAAGTGATGTGGACCACGGTGCCGCCGGCAAAATCCAATGTCGGCACGGCGCCGCCCAGCGACGCATTCAGCAATCCCCCTTTTCCCCACACCATATGCGCCATCGGATCATAAACCACGATGGTCCAAAGGGTCATAAAAAGAACCAGAGCGCTGAATTTCATCCTTTCTGCAAACGCGCCCGTGATCAAAGCCGGAGTGATGATGGCAAACATCATCTGGAAGACCATATAAGTCTGTTGAGGAATGGTGGCCGCATAGTCCGGGTCGGGCGCCAACCCGACGTGCCGCAAAAAGCTGTATCCCAGCCCGCCGATGAAATGGTTACCTGAATGGAAGCACAAGCTAAATCCAAAGAGGGACCAGAGAACTGTGACCAACGCCATTAACCCAAAGCTCTCCATCATGGTGCTGAGAACGTTCTTTTTCCTTACCAGCCCACCGTAAAACAGCGCAAGCCCAGGTCCCGTCATCAGCAGCACCAGGGCGGATGAAACCAACATCCAAGCATTGTCTCCGGAGCTTTTGGCGTCCGCAACCGCCTTCTCTAACTCCTGTGTTTTTCCCTGAAGAGTGGTGAGGGCGCTTTCCGGGCCGCTGGAGGTTGCGCCGGACGTTGATGGGGAAGATTGCGCCCCCACAGTTACCGCCAATGAAAGACCCAAAACAAGCAGTAAGGCGGCTCGCCGGAATGGCCTGCAGCTCATTAGCAGAATTCTCCCTTCTATTTCTTTCTGATCACGTTTTTAAAAAATAGATAGCCGAGGTAAATTATAGAGAGGCCGGGAGAAAAGCACCAATCAAATGACTTTATTGGCTGCATAATCAATTGTTTCGGTAAGGACGATGAATTCTGCTGATAACAGCTCAACTTAACGGAATGGAGAACTATACACACGGTCGTAAGTCGGCGACGCTCGATTTTGTAGCGCCGGTCTGTGACCGGCGGATTTCGCCGCTCCCTGTCAGGGCAAGCTCCGAGCGGCGCTACAGCAAATGCCCGTCGCCGACTTATGTCCTCATGTGTAGCGAAAGGATGGCCCCAAACCCTGTCTAAAGGCCGTTGAAATAGTTTGGAATGGCGGCGCCGTAGGATGCTAGAATTTCGGCCAGGGCCCAACCAACCCTGGCGGCAATGAAAAACCGCCATCGGCACGCGAGTCATCGTCAAAATTTTGAAGACGAGGGGCATAGCAAGGGTTAATCTTATTTAGATCGCCGGAGGCAACATGAGAGCATATGTGCTCATAAACGTCAGACCCGGAAAAGTGCGGGATGTTGTCAGCTCGGTGGGCGGCCTTCAGGGCGTCATGCACGCAGACGCATGCTGGGGATTGCCGGACGTCTTTGCCTACGTCGAAACTCCAGACGAAAACAGCCTGCATACTCTTGTCATGGAAAAGATCCAAAAGCTGGAGGGAGTGGACCGCACGGAAACGCACATCGTGGTGGGTTGAGCTGGAGCCCATCTGCGTTTGGACCTAGTATTGCTATGTTAAGTCATCGGGAGCACAGGAAAAAGGGTTTGCCCGGCTGAAGCCGACGGCGGCAAGGATGAACCGTGTGACATATTTATAATCAATTACTGGCGCCATCTGCCGGCAGGGCGGCGGGCCTTGCAACGGCCACCCGGTTCCGTCCCAAGCCTTTGGCCCGGTAGAGGGCTTCGTCGGCTTGGCGAAGCAGGGACGCCGCGTCCAGCATTCCCAACTCCGCCGTGGTTGCAACTCCAAGACTCAAGGAGATCGGAATGTTGAAACCTTCGGAAATTGCCACCGGATTCCCTGCCACTGCCACCCGAAGGCTCTCCGCACGGCGGCTGGCGGCAGCCACATCGCAGCCGGGCAGCACCATCAGGAATTCTTCGCCGCCGTAACGCCCCACCGCATCGTAAGAGCGCACCTCCGCCCGTAAATGGGAACCAACAAGGCGCAACACTTCGTCTCCGGCAAGGTGTCCGTAGTTGTCATTGACGCTCTTGAAGTGGTCGAGGTCTGTGAGAATAACGGCGACAGGGGTCACATCACGCCTGGAGCGGTCCAATTCCTTATCCAAAAACTCCAAAATGCCAGCGCGGTTCAAAACCCGGGTTAAGGCATCGTGCGTGGCCTGATCGCGAAGAGCCTCTCTAGCCCGCACCAACTCCTCCTGCAACTCCAGGATCCGGCTGCCTGCCCTCACCCTTGCCTTCAGTTCGTGTAGATCGAAAGGCTTCACCAGGTAATCGTCCGCGCCCATATCGAGGCCCCGGACAAGATCTTCCTTCCGGTCCTTGGCCGTCAAAAGAATGGCATAAACGTATGCGCCTTGCTGATCCTTCCTTAATTCCCGGATTACATCAGGCCCATCCATTCCGGGCATCATCCAATCCAAGATCGCCAATCGCGGGGAATCCGGCCGGCGAAGCGTTTCAAGAGCTTCTAACCCGTCCCTCGTAAGGATGACCTCATAACCCCACTTCAGCAGGGAGGCCTGAAGCAGCCGCGCCGAGATAGGATCATCCTCTGCAATGAGCGCTTTCATCCTTCGAACCATTCACCTCAAACTTGAACTATTTGAAACATCAAACCACGTTCGAATGGGGTAGTGGGTCAGTTTGCTGTAGCGGCGCTCTATGAGCGCCGGAAACTGTTGAGAAATAAAGTTCGGCGGTCACAGACCGCCGCTACAGCAAACAAACTGCACCACTACCTCGATTGAATATACTTGCCACAGAGGGTTTCGATCATATCTACCATCACCAGCTCATCCACCGGGTCCTTCAGCCTGGCAGCAACCGCAAGTTCTTCGACCTCCCCTTTATAGCATTTTAACTCCGCCGGGGACATCAGCAGAATAGGCAGGTCGTTTCCAACTTCTGAAGTTCGTTGGCGGATAAATTCCACCACTTCTTTTGCGCTCCCAGACATTCCCCCGTGCCGAAGCACCAACAGTTGAAAACCACCCCAATTGTATTTCTCGAGGAGCGCCAGCATTTCACTCTCATCTTCAACCGCCACAACCGCATGGCCGCAGTCCTGGAGACTCGCGGAAAGATTGGCTTGAGCCTGGTCCTTAAACCCCTCAATCAGAATGGGCTTCCCGCCGGCAGTGTTTTTTTCAGCATCCCCGGGTCTGGCCAATCTGTGTCGCGGCAGCGCTCTCGCGGACCTTGTCGCCATCGCCCCACGGCAGGGCTCAATTCTTTTCAGCCTGACCCAGAAACGCAATACGGTTCCATTGCCCGAGTTGTCGTATGGGGCCACGGCGCCACCCATCAATTCAATGAGTCCTTTGGCGAGTCTCAGGCTGGCGATGGCGCCTTGCCTGTCGCTGCGATTCATATGCCTAGCCCCTAACAGAACTGTCGACCCGGACGATGGCGGGGGCTCGTCTTCCAGAAGCCCAGTACCCTCGACCTTAAAGGACAAGACCGCTTCCTCTTCATCGATTGAGCCAGTTTGCGCCCATACCAACACCCCACCGGTTGTTAGGCAATCCAAGGAGTAGCTCACGATGTTATTCAGAGCCTGGCGCAGGCGGCGGGAGTCACCCACATAAACATCCGGCACTTGGGGGTCTATCTTCCAGTTGAGCTGCCGGCCTACATATGCTGCCTGCGCCGCAAACGGCCTGAAAGAGTCCTCCAGGAATTCACGCAGACTAAACTCGGCCGGCTCCATCACCAATTCCCCTGCATCGAGTTTGGCGAGGTCTCCAGCGTCTTCTAAAATTCGGAGGACAGACTGTGAGGAAAACATCAGCACGTCCAAACACTCTTGGATTTCAGGTTCAAGGTTGGTTTGATGCAGAAGCTCTGCGACTGCAAAAATGCTGCTCACGGGCTTCCGCAATTCGTTTAATAGAGGCAAAATCAGGTGGTTTCTCAAACCCGCCGCTAGGCTGTCTCCCCTGCTGGGTGAGCCGGTCGTCCCCTCTGCGTCTGCATCACCGCCCAGGTTGATTGCCAGACCCACCAAACCCGTGACATCTCCTTTTTCATTGTGCACTGGAGCATGATGGACGGAGAAAGTATAGCCACTCGACCTCTCCAGGCAGGCGGAAGGCTTTCCTTTCTGAGCCATTTCCATGTGCTTACAAAATAGCGGGTTCGCTCCGCGGAGATCCTGAACGAGCCGTCCTTCACACTCTCCAGGTTCAATCCCCGTGTCTCGTGTTCCCTTCCCGCCCAGCAGCTTGACTCTTCCGCCTTGGTCCGCAGTAAATACCGTGAATGGAAGATTGGCAAGAGCCCATTTTAAGTCTGCCGCGCTCCGGGGCAGTTCCGGTTCGGTCTCCTCCGTGCATTTCATCACTCGCGCCACGCAAAGGACTCCCATAAACTTGCCTTTGCGGCGCATCAGCTTCGGGTTGACCTTCAGAACCACATCATTTCCGTCTCGAGAGATAACGGTGAGGTTGGGCAGGCCGGGATCCTCGCCGGCAATGACGCTCTTCAACCACCGTTGAGTTTGCCCTTGAAATATATCGGGCGTTAAGCGTGTAAGATTTAGTCGAATAATATCCTCGGCCTTTTGCCCGGTCGTCTTTTCTGCAGCGCGATTCCACGTGGTGATATTCCCGTCCCCATCAAGAATGAAAACAAGATCGCTTGAATAGTCCAGCAACATCCGAAGGTAGTTCTCAAGCTCCTCTCCCCTTTCGGTCAACCGCTGGATGATTACCGCCTGCTGCCTTCCCGTCCACGCCAGAGATAACACAAAGAGGAGTAGCGCCGTGAGAACGGCCAGCGCCGACCATGCAACCCATCCAGGATGGCTCGCCAGAGTTTCGTAAAGCGTCCATATCTGGACTTCAACCCGAACGGCAATGGCATGCAGCCTAAGACCGGGAATCGTGATGGCAGCTCCCAGGCAAAGTTGAGAGGAAAGGAGGTTGCTCGACATGACGACGGTTTTGGCGGGAAAGGCCCGATTCGATTTATTCATGTCCGGCACTGTGTATTACCCGATTGGATGAATCCAAAGTTGTCCGAACATGGCTTCAGCCATGCTGCATATTCGAAGGGTCCTGGTGGGATCAATCAGCCGGCCTTGCCCAACCCGTCAAGCTCAGTCTGGACATGGTCGGCATAGCAGCTCGGGCAAATGCCGTGAGTGAATGCGGCGTTGGAGTGGTCAGCGATGTAGGTTTCCACCTGCTGCCAATAATTCTGATCATTGCGAATCCGCTTGCAATAGGAACAAATCGGAAGTAATCCCTGGAGAGTCTTGACCTTGGCCAGCGCTTCTTCCAGTTCTTGGACCCGCTCCGCGAGAGCCCGTTGCAACCCAGCCACTCGCAGGCCGACTTGAAGCCGCGCTTTCAGCTCCGCCTGATTGAACGGCTTGGTGATGTAGTCGTCCGCCTGGGCCATCAGCCCTTCCACCACATCGTCCTTGCTGGCGCGGGCCGTCAGCAGAATGAGATAAATGAACCGGTCCGCCAACTGTTCCCTCACCAGGTGAAGCAATTCAATCCCGTCCCTCCCCGGCATCATCCAATCCAGAATAGCAAGGTGCACATCCGGCTCGTTCGTGAGGATGTCCCACGCTTCATTGCCGTTGGCGGCCACCAAAACCTCGTGCCCCCAGGTTTTAAGGTTTTGAGCTAGGACGCGCCTGGAAAGCGGTTCGTCCTCTGCAATCAGCACCTTCACTCGCGTCAATTTGGAATCCGTCATGAATTGCCCCTCACCCTTTCGCACAGCCTTCGCGCCGGCAGGATATACACTCATACCCCGCCGTGACCTCTTCAGCCTCTCCGAAAGATTTTCGGCACAGATGGGTCGAGACTTTAGCAAATTCCAAACTTTTTTGGCGGTGATACGATCCGTTTGCTGGAGCGGCGGTCTTTGACCGGCGAGTTTTGTTTGTCAATACTTCCCGGCGCGCCGATATAACAAACTCCGTAACTATCTCCAGGTGGCTGTATACATCGGGAACCGTAGGGCTGTGTTATATTTCAGGTCCTGGGGGACTTGCAGCGGGCGGGTAGTGGCGTGGTTTGTTTGCTGTAGCGGCGCTGCTTACACGTGGAAGCAACGATGAAAACCTCTCACGGCCAGAAGTTGGCCTCTTTTGCCATGCCGCCGGGAAAATCCCTCGGGCGAAGTCATCCTGAGCCGCCACATCCTTACCGCAGCGAATATGAGCGCGACCGTGACCGCATCATTCATTCCCGGGCCTTCCGCCGCCTGGAGAACAAAACCCAAGTTTTTTCCCGCCGCTATTCCGATCACTTCCGCAACCGCCTCACGCATACCCTGGAGGTTGCCCAGATCAGCCGCACGGTTGCACGTTCGCTGGGTCTGAATCAGGATTTGGCTGAGGCGTTGGCGCTGGTCCATGACGTGGGACATCCGCCCTTTGGCCACGCCGGAGAAGCCGTTCTCAACAACCTGATGGCAGAATATCAGGACCGCTTCGACCATAATCTGCACGCCCTTCGTGTGGTTGAAGTGTTTGAGCAGAAATACGTGGGATTTCCAGGATTAAACCTCACTTTTGAGGTGCGCGAAGGGATCATCAAGCATTCGCGGGATTACGATGCCGCGCAGAATCCCGGCCTTTCGGAATACCTGCTGGATCAGCGTCCACCGCTCGAGGCCCAGATCATCGACCTCGCGGACGAAATCGCCTACAATTGCGCCGACCTGGATGACGGGTACGAATCAAGACTTCTCAACCTTTCCCAAATCCTCGCTCACGCGCCGATCTTCGCCAAACTCTATCAACGCTTCGAGAGCAAATTCCCGGAAGCCCTCGAAAAGTTGAAATTCAACGAGGCTTTGAAGCGGCTCATGGACCGGCTGGTGACAGACCTGATTGAGAACACTCAGGCGACTCTCAGGAAGCACCGGATTGATTCTGTGCAGAAGGTGCGAGCGAGGAAAAGCCGGCTGGTAGGACTGAGCCCGAAGATTGCCGCTGAAAACCGGCAAATCAAGGCCTTCCTGCATCAAAATCTCTATTCCCACGCCGATGTCAGTACAGAACGCCGGAAGATCGTCCGCCACGTTGAGAGACTATTCACTTATTTCGTGCAGCATCCTCGATCCCTCCCACCCGCGTACTTCGCAAAGACCCGCCTCGAACCCGTTCACCGCGTTGTCTGCGACTACATCGCCGGCATGACGGATAATTACCTGCAGAGCCAGTACCGGAAAATCTTCCGGTGAAACGGATCGTGGCAGCAGGAAATGGCGCGCAATTCAAGAGTTTAATCTGGATTATCCACCAAGTTTTATTCGAGGACCGGAAGGGCACGGTTTTAACCGTGCCCTGGAGTTTCTACATTTCCGGAATCTGTGAGTATCAGCCAAGCCTCCAGTGCTGTCATCCTGAGCGGAGCGAAGGATCACTGTATTTGATCTTTTGCCGGGCAGCGAACTGGACAATCTTCGTGGAGTTTACCCTGAGCCAAATGCCGGGATTCTTCGCGGAGTTTACCCTGAGCGGAAATACCGGGATTCTTCGCTTCGCTCAGAATGACTGCGAAGGGCTCAGAACAGCAAGCTGGCCGACAAAATGTAGAAACTCGAGGGCACGGTTAAAACCGTGCCCTTCCGGTCCTCCAAGGGAAGTCCATGAATAATCCAGGTAAATGCCCCCCGCCAGCGGAATGTCTTTGGGACCTAGCGTCAGGACGCTTTCAGGCAGGAAGGATTAGAAAAGACGGAAGCTGATTTCAACGGTGACGCGGACGGGAACCGGCACGCCATTGCGCATGGCGGGCTTGAATTTCCAGGTCTTGACGGTATTCAGGGCTTCTTCGTCCAGGCCCAAGCCCAAGGCCTTGATGACCTGCGGATCCTTGACGTTCCCTTGAGCGTCAATCACAATGGCGAGCACCACGGTGCCCTGGAATTTGGCCTTGCGGGCCTGTTCGGAATAAGGCGGATCCGGCTCATAAATGGCAACAGGCTCACTCACGTTACCGCCCACGCTGAAAACCCCGCCGCCCAGACCGCCGCCGGACCCCGGACCGAGACCTCCGCCGTTGCCGGAACCGATTCCAGTTCCGTTGCCAGTTCCAATGCCGCCGCCCGTTCCGGGCCCATTCGAAGGCGGGGCAGCCGCAGCCTGGGGATCTCCCCAATTCATGTTCGTGGCCATCTCCGGCAGCTTCAACTGGGGTGGCCCGAGAAGGGTGGCCTGAACGGGAAGCTTAGGTTTCGGAATTAAGATTTTCGTTTCAGGAGGTGCAAGCTGCACCTTCGAGAATTGTGGCACGACGCCTTTCGATACCGGCGTGGGAGCGCGAACACCTCCGCCTCCGCCGCCGCCCGCCTTTTTGTCGCTGGCCTGCAACTGCGGAAGGTAAGGAGAAATATCAATGGGCACCACTTGCTGGGCGACCGGCGTTGCTTTGTGGAGACCCAGAAGGTAGAAAGGCAAAAGCAGCGCGATCAAGCAGACGATGTGCACCAGGAGCGAGTTTATCCACGACGCCGGTTGTTGCAGATAATCCTGCCAGATCTCGGGAGTCTCAACCGGCTCGGAAGTGATGGGAATCGGCGGCGGCGATGGCTTCTCAAAAAGGCTGCGAATTTGCGCTGGCAACTCCCGGAACCATCCGGGCAAATCGGTGAGAGGTAGGTTGGCCTCACCCTGATAATATTCGGCCGGAACCGTGATCTTGGGCTCACGGCGGCGCTCTCGAATCTGACGAATCAAGGACGTGAAAACGAACGAGTCGTCGACAAAGGTGAGCCCATAAGTAGGTCCGGAGGATTTGGCCGGCTGTCCTGTCCGGGTCGTCCGGTCGGTCTCAGTCTCGACATGACTTGACGGCATGATTATTATTCCGCTTCCTTGCGATTCATTGGCCTTCTGGCCGGATACACCCTTGATTTCTTCTTCCCTTCTAACTGATGTTCATTATACCAGCCAAGTTGCACGGCTGAGACCGGAAATTACCTTTGGAAAGACCTCACCGCTGATATATCTATTTTCATTGTAGCACAGGGGGGAAATTAACGCTCGACGGACAATACTGGAGGGTAGTGTCTCAGTTTGTTTGCTGTAGCGGCGCTCGGAGCCTGCCCTGACAGGGAGCGCCGAACTTAGATCCTCAGCGCCTTCCGGCGCTCCCTGTCAGGGCAGGCTCCGAGCGCCGCTACAGCAAACTGCGTCATTCGAGCCAAGTCCCTCGACCACGGCATCCGCCGGGACCATGCTTGCGGCCTGGCGAGGACGCGCCGCCGTACTGGCGGCACGAGCCGACATGATGCGGGCGCTTACACGGGTGTATATAAGCCAGCTATTCCGTGGGTTAACTTTGTAGTACATATCAGTCGAGTCGTCTATTGACTGCGGATTACGGGGGAGGCGACTTTCAGCTATGAACGCTCAGAAGGAAACCCGGGCGCTCAACTGTACTTCACGTCCCTCGGTACTTGCGGTAGTAATGGTTCCGAATCCGGGTTCGTTCACAAAGCGATTGGGTGTCCCCATATTGACATTATTCAGAGCATTAAAGAACTCGGCGCGGAATTGGAAGTCATATCGTTCGGAAACATGGAAATCCCGCATCAGCGCCAAATCCATCTCTTGCAAGCCCGGCCCTTGAACCGTATTCCTGCCGGCATTTCCAAAGGTATAGGAGACCGGAGTGGCGAAAGCCAGCGGATTGAACCAGAGTGAAGCCGTCTGGGTTCCAGCGGGGAACAGCGCTGCGCCGGTGACGTTGGCGCGAATGGGATTTTCTCCGAGCAAGGTGCCGGCATTGGCGGTGTCGCCAAAAACTGAGATGGTGAATGGATAACCGGCTTGGAGCGTATAAATTCCCGCCGTGCTCCATCCGGTGGTCATGGCTGAAACCAGCCCGCGATTTTTCCATCCCGGAATCTCATAGACAGCGCTCGCCGCCAACCGCTCGGGAACGTCGCAGGCCAATCCTTTCTCCGCCGCCAGGTTCGAATTGTTCTGAGGAAGGGTCGATTCATCCATGGGCGAGCGGAAATCCGGCCCATCCGTCAGGTTCTTTGACCAGGTGTAGTTGGCAAGGAAAGTCAACCCATGCTGGAAGCGGCGGCGGACATTCACCCAACCCGCGTCATACCAGCTATTGGCGCTATTTTCCAGCAAGTTGATGGCGGAAACCGGAAAGGTATTGCTGACCGCATCGAATCCCGGAGGGAAGACGGTTCCCGGCAGAAAGCTGACGGTCTGAAACGGCCGGCGCGGGTTGATGGGCCCAGGGCCCGGCGGCGCGTCATTGATCAGATGGGCCCGCTGCAGGTGGTAGCCTCGTGAGCCTTCGTAACCCACTTCAATGATCGTGTCACCCGGGAGCGCCTTTTGGACTGTGAAATTCCACTGGCTGATATATTCGGGCGGGTTATTCAGAGGAATGGCAGCGTAACTGATCACCGTCTGGCCCAGAACGGCCGGCCCGAAATTGTAGCCGTTCAGGCTCGGAATAAAATTGTCACTTTGCTGCGTTTCCGGGAACACCAGCGGCGGCTGGTGGCGCATATCGCACCAGGTGTTCATATCCACGGGTGTGAAGAAAATCCCGTATCCCGCGCGGATCACGATGTGGCCCCGGGTTGTTTCGTGCGCGATTCCGAAGCGCGGCGCAAAGTCAAGAGTGTTGGGGTTCATCAATCCGCGCGGCATTCCCAATTGTCCGCCGATAAAAGCGTAAGGTTTGCTATTGAAAAAAGCCAGGTTGCTGTTGGGATTTTGGACATCGCTCAAAGGCGACATATATTCGTACCGCAGCCCGAGGTTCATGGTTGTTGCCTGCGTCATTCTCCAATCGTCCTGGATAAAAGCGTCGCCGTACCACTGGTGCAGGTCCATGATGGGGATGCCAGCTTGGCGTTGCTTTACCACTGGATCGCCCATCAGGAAGCTTGCCAGGCCGGAGCCGGTGCCGTCATTCGAGGCCGTCCGGGTGGTGAAGCCGGAAGTAAACTGGTAGAAACCCCGATTCTGGAAGAATCCCCACATGGGCCAGAAATAGGGCCGGACATCGCCGCCCACCTTCAGCGAGTGGCGCCCCATCTGACGGCTCCACGTGTCGCCAAAATTCAGGAGCGTGTCCCAGCTCCCGACGGGCGTTGCGGCAAAGGAGTCTCCCAGACCGCTATAGCCCTGGACGGCAAACCACGGCATGCCCCACGCCCCTTTTCCTCCATAGCCCACGCCCTTGATGCCAAGCTGGGCAATATAATTATTCGTAAAGTTATCTTGGGAGTAGCGATGCATCGCCAGCCGCGAAGCGCCGATCCAAAGATCGTTCACCGACACGGGTGAAAGGATGTGGGTATAACCTATCGTCAGGTTTTGCGCCGTGTTGTTGTCGTAAGCGCCGAAGGTGGGCAGATTCTCCGGCGTGAAAGCGTTTTCCCCCTGCGCCGAATAGCGGGCAAACAGCGTATCGCCGCGAGCAAAGTCGTGGTCCAGCCGGAATGTGCCTTGATTGGTAGACTGCAACTCCGGTCTCACATCCCGGTAGTTATTGGAGTCCGGTTTGCCAACCGCTTGAGGAAGGTTGGGCAAGGGAAAATGCTGGATGGCCGCCAGCGAGACGGAATTCATCATGCCCGCCGGAATCGCATTACCGGGAAATGGATTGCGGATCACCTTGGGATTGGTTTTGCTGACCGGCAGCGAGGGATTGTAATTGGGATTGGCGTAAGCGGTCGTGGGATCATAGATCGTCTGCCCGCTCTGGCTGAAGTTCCCCAGGCGTTCGAGCACGGTCGGCACAGTTTCAATCTGGGTCGCCAGGGTGCTCATGCGGAACCCTTCGTAGTTGGCAAAAAAGAACGTCCTGCCTTTCTGGATCGGACCGCCCAACGAAGCTCCGAATTGATTCTGAACCAGTGGAGGCACTTGATTTTCATTAAATGCCCGCGCGTCCAAGGCGCCGTTGCGAATGAATTCGTAGACCGTACCGTGAAACTGGCCGGTCCCGGACTTGGTGATGATATCGATCTGCCCGCCTCCCGCTCCGCCATACTCCGCAGAATAGCCGCCGGTGTCCACTTTGAACTCCTCGACTGCGTCCGGGGAGGGGCTGAAAGCAAGGGTGCTGAAGGTGGGGTCCGTATCCGTTGAGCCGTCCAGTAGAAAGTAATTGGCATTGGGCCGGTTGCCGCCCAAAACCAGTGCCGAGTTCTGTCCGGGACGAAAATAAAGCGGGTTGGTCGTGCCGCTCTGGGCACCGAAGCCCTGGTGAGCGTTGGGAATGGTCAACGTCAGGTCCAGCAGATGGCGGCCGTTCAACGGCAACTGCGAAGTCATCTCCGGTTCAATGACCGTGCCCAAACTGGCATCGGAGGTTTGCAAGCCTTGAGCCGTGCCCACCACCTGGACCTGTTGCTGCACCTTTCCCAGAGGCATGGCAATGTCCAAGCGCAGGCGCTGGCTGACTTCCAACGTAAATTTCCGCGCCTGCGGACCAAAACCTGAAGCCTGCGCCTGCAATTCGTAATCGCCCGGTTCGAGACCCACGAATTCGTAGAGGCCCTCGCCGTTGGAGACGGTGGTGCGCGTGAACTCCATTCCCAGCGAACGAATGATCAGCTTGGCATTGGGCACAGCTTTGCCTTTTGGATCAGTCACCTCTCCGGTGACTGAAGCGAGATTCGACTGTGCGACTGCACTTGCCGCGAAGTGACATACCAGAATGCAAACCACGCGCAAGGCATTCCACCACTTGGGCATCGCCGCCTCCTTCAATTGATTCAAGCCTGAAAGGAATATCCGGTAAAGGCCGCATCAATTTATGACAAGGTCGCAAAGCCCGCAATATGCGCAATCGTGTAAATAAACTAATCAAATCAACTATTTGACCGGTGCAGAAACACCGGAAACCGGGAATAATGCAGGTTAAAAACGAGTGATAGGCGACGATTGGCCAGTGCCAAGCATAATCGCGCTCCGTAAAATCACGCGCTGATAAGGCACGTCAGCCGTTCTGAGTTTTCGCGGCTGTCGCGGCGGTGTTCCCACCGCCGAAACCCTGTCTCTTGCCCTGTGGCGGTGGTCTCGAACCAACCTCCGGAAGGCCGATCGCAGGCATCGGAGACTCGCCCAATGCCTCCGAATTCGATGATTTCCGGCAAAACGAACCGGAGCCGATGCTTTGTTTTGAGCAACTTCTCCGGTTCGTTTTGTTAAAAAACATCTTTTGCGCGTGCGGACGGGGAAGGCATGTGGCGGGAATCGAGCTCGCATGGATTCCGCTCCTCGCTTTCGTGGGGACAAGCTTCGTCGTGACAAGCTTCGCGGCAATGACGGCGGAGACCGGCGGCGGGATCGGCGCGACGGGGGAATGGAAGTTCACCGGGCTCGAGCCGGCCTGGGCGTGGCATGGAAATGTAGAGGCGCCCTTCAGGGCGGCAACTGAAAATCCAAAGTTCACCCCGCTCGAGCCGGTGATGGAATTGCCAAGGTCGAGGCCACCCGGCGAAGGCCCGCCCAGGGGCGAACCCTCTGGCGCGCGGCGTGGCGGTGTTTTTTGGGGCGGCGCGCGGCGCGGTGAAGGATCGGCGGGTTCTTCCCACTGGCGCCGCTCCCGTTGCATATCCAGCAGCAGGCGCAGCTTGCGCTCAATGTGGCGGTGCAGCGAGTTTTCCATGCGGATCATCAGCACCCACTGCGGGCCTTCCGGGGCCAGCGCGGCGTTGCGCTGGGCGCGCGTCACCTCCACCTTTTCCTTGAAGAAGACTTGATAGCGTTCCGTCACGTCGCGCATTTCTTCGTTCAGCGCCAGTTTGAGGGCGCGCTGGGCGCGGTCTTCGGCTTCGCCCCACACCCCCTGCTGAGCGGCTTGCCGCAAGGCGCCGAAAAATCCCTCGATCTGGCCGCCGCGCCAGGTGAGATGCTCGCCATAGAGCAAGCGCAGGAAGTGAGCCACGTCGTCCTGGTAATGCTGTTGTTTGACGAGGGCGTTGAGCAACTCCAGGACGGAAAGGG
>Ga0207416_1003202_pt1 | contig 16156 bp, 12 predicted proteins | sample PaiPotPPM11metaG_FD_184107 | JGI IMG/M metagenome (GOLD analysis project Ga0207416, IMG submission 184107) | Iron sulfur acid spring bacterial and archeal communities from Banff, Canada, to study Microbial Dark Matter (Phase II) - Paint Pots PPM... ...
ATTCCGCCGATCCCGCACGCCTCGAATCGACGTTGATGCGCCTTTCCGAGATGGTCGGACGCCGCCTCCGCGAATCCAACTTCCACGCTCGTACCGTTCAACTTAAACTTCGCTACAAGGATTTCACCACAATTACCCGCGCGCATACGCTGCCCAATCCCACGCAGCTCGACACCGAGATTTTCGAGCAGATGCGCAATCTTTTTCGGAAAAATTGGAAGGCGGGAAGCGAGATTCGCCTGCTCGGCGTGCAAGCTTCACAGTTCACAACCCAGGCCGCGCAGATCGATTTGCTGGAAGGCAATCGCCAGCAGCGCTGGAAAGACGCGCTCACCGCAGCAGACAAACTCCGCGATAAATTTGGCGAATCCAGCGTTGGCTTGGCTTCCGGTCTTCGCGGCAGCTTCCGCGAGCGCACCCACGAAAATCCTGCAAGCCTGCCAGGCAAAGCCAAGCGCAAAGACGAAAGTTAGGAGGTGTGCGCGAGACCAGCTCTAACTTTAGGACTCGCCTTCTTCTTGGGCCTGAATCTGACCCAAGTCAGATTCTTTCCTGGTATCGAACAGCTTTCCATCGATCAAACGACATATTGGCAGTTGGATGCGCGGGTCTGTCGCGCAGGTTATCCGACCGGCCTGCTGAGCGTGCAGAGCTGTGGATGCATGTATTTACAGTCATATCTTGACGCTTTACGTTGTGCACCCATAAGATGCCCATTCTCTCTCGGAATAGCTTGAGTCCTCAGGAGTGCCAACATGCGCCGACTTTCGTCTGCTGTCCTAATTGTTTTCATTGCAGCGGCTTTTCTCCATGCCGGTCCCTCTGATCCGCCCCTTCTTCTTCGCTTTCCCACGGTGAATAAAACGCACATCGTTTTCAATTACGGTGGCGATCTCTGGATCGTCTCTCGGGATGGCGGTGACGCTCATCCGCTGACCTCCGGCATCGGTGCCGAGTCGCTCCCTTACTTCTCGCCGGACGGTTCCATGATCGCTTTCACGGGAGAATACGACGGCAATCGCGACGTCTACGTCGTGCCAACGGTCGGCGGCGTGCCGCGCCGTCTCACCTACCATCCCGCCGACGAGTTTGTCGCCGGCTGGACGCCCGACGGCAAAAAGATTCTGTTCAACTCCTGGGGCAGCAACTTCATTCACTTCGAAGATCAGCTCTTTACCGTACCGGTCGAAGGAGGACTTCCCACCGCACTCCCGCTCCCTATCGCCGAGGATGCATCTTTCTCTCCCGACGGCACTCACATCGCCTACGTTCCCCATCCCAAGTGGCAGGAAGCGTGGAAGCGTTACCACGGAGGGCAAACCACTCCAATCTGGATCGCCGACCTGAAAGATTCCAGCATCGTTAAAATCCCACGCGACAACTCCAACGATCACCATCCCATGTGGATCGGCGACACCATCTACTTCCTTTCTGACCGCAATGGCCCGGTGAGTCTCTTCGCCTACGACACGAAAAGTAAGCAAGTCACTGAAGCACTGCACAGCGATGGATTCGATTTCAAAACCGCAACTGCCGGTCCCGACGCCATTGTGATCGAGCAATTCGGAGCCATCAAGCTCTACGATCTGCAATCGCGCCAGGCCCGCAATGTCAATATTCACGTCAGCGGCGACCTCGTTTCCGTCCGCCCGCACTTCGCCAAAGTCGAGCCGAAACGTATTGAGAACTTCGGCATCTCGCCCACCGGCGCTCGTGCTGTCTTTGAAGCCTGGGGAGAAATTTTCACTGTTCCCACTGACAAAGGAGACATCCGAAATCTCACGCACAGTCCAGCCGTCGCGGATCGCGACCCAGCATGGTCGCCCGATGGCAAGTCAATCGCGTATTTCTCAGATGAGTCGGGGGAGTACGAACTCTGTATCCGCGATCAGAATGGACTCGGTGCGGCTCGCCATATCAATCTGGGCAAGCCGCCGACGTTTTATTACACGCCCACATGGTCGCCTGATAGCAAGAAGATCGCCTATATCGATAAGCGCTTGCAGTTGTCGTATGTCGATCTCGAGAATCCTGCGCCAAAACTTGTTGACACCGATTATTACTGGACCTTCGCGAACCCGTCGACAGCTCAAACCTGGTCTCCTGACAGCAAGTGGCTGGCGTACATCAAGCAGCTTCCCAGCGGACTTCACGCTGTATTCGTCTACTCTCTCGAACAGGCCAAGATGTTCCAGATCACTGATGGGATGAGCGATGCTCTCTATCCCGTCTGGGACAAGAACGGCAAGTACCTTTATTTCACGGCTTCGACGAATACCGCGTTGACCACTGCCGGCCTCGACATGACCAGCGACGAACATCGTGTAACCCGCAGCGTCTATGTCGCCGTGCTGAGCAAAGATGAGAAATCGCCGCTCGCCCCCGAAAGCGATGAAGAGAAAGATAAAGACGAGAGCAAGCCAGATCAGGAGAAAGACAAGAACAAAGAAGAGGCGAGAGAAAAAGGGAAATCGAAGAAGGCAGAATCGGATTCCGCGACTGCGGACAAAGATAAGGACAAAGACAAGGACAAAGGCAAGAAGGATGAACCGGTCATCGTCAAAATCGATATCGACGGCATTGGCCAGCGCATTCTCTCGTTGCCAATTCCAGGACGAAATTATCTGAACATGTTGGGCGGCAAATCCGGCGTCCTCTTTCTTTCCGAGGGACCCTTAGTTGTCACCGACGACTGTCCTGCCTCAGTTGGAAATGGAGAAAGCGTTCGTCCGTTAAGATAACGGAGCGAACGTATGAGGAAAGAACGAAAGCATTTCACCCCAGAAGAAAAAGTAGCCATCCTGAGGCGGCATCTTGTGGACAAAGTACCCGTCTCGGAGCTGTGTGAAGAACTAGGCCTGCGGCCAACTGTGTTCTACCGCTGGCAGAAAGAACTGTTCGAGAACGGAGCCGCTGCTTTTCAGTCGCAAGAGCGTCCCCACCGCCAAGTGGAGGAGAAGCAGAAACGGATCGAGTTCTTGGAGAAGAAGGTCCAGACCAAGGACGAGGTCCTGGCTGAGCTGATGGCTGAGCACATCGCGCTAAAAAAAAGTCTTGGGGAACTCTAACCGGCATCTGGGTGCCGCATGATGTGCGGGATCTAGTCGTGGATTTCGTCCGGCGCTGGTCGGAGAAGGCCGAGATCGGCGTCGGACGGTTCATCCCGTGGCTGGGCGTGACCGCCAGCAAGTTCTATGACTGGCGGCAGCGGTATGGGTGCGTCAACGAGCACAACGGTTGGGTTCCCCGCGATTTCTGGTTGGAGCTGTGGGAGAAAGAAGCAATCATCGGGTTCCATCTGAAAAACCCGCTGGAAGGCTATCGGCGGCTGACGTTCATGATGCTCGACGCTGACGTTGTGGCGGTTAGTCCGGCGAGTGTTTGGCGAGTATTGAAGCAAGCTGGATTATTATCCCGGTGGAAGAGCAAACCTTCACGCAAGGGAACAGGCTTCGAGCAACCGCTGCAGCCGCATCAGCACTGGCATATCGACGTTTCCTACATCAACCTGTGCGGCACCTTCTATTACTTGTGCAGCGTTCTGGATGGGTTCAGTCGTTTCCTCGTGCATTGGGATCTGCGTGAGTCCATGCGAGAAGCTGATGTCGAAGTGATCCTGCAGCGAGCCAAGGAGAAGTACCCGGAAGCGAAGCCGCGAATCATCTCCGACAATGGCCCGCAGTTCATTGCTCGCGACTTCAAGGAGTTCATTCGCATCTCGGGCATGACGCACGTCCGAACCTCCCCCTACTATCCGCAGTCGAACGGCAAGATTGAGCGCTGGCACAAATCGCTGAAGAGCGAGTGTATCCGGCCCGGAACGCCGCTGTCGCTAGAAGATGCGCGTCGTCTGGTCGAGGGCTACGTCGAGCATTACAACAACGTTCGCCTGAACAGTGCCATCGGCTACATCGCGCCGAACGACGTGTTGGCAGGGCGTCAGCAGGAGATCCACGCAGAACGCGACCGCAAGCTGGAAGCCGCCAGAAAGCAACGCCAGAGTCGCCGCAAGCAAGCCGCGTGAAGAGCGAAGCGGCGATGCGATGAACTCAACTTCAGGTATTGCTGCGGGCCTTTCTATTTTGGGCCGATTGTGGCAACATTCGAGACCACTGCACCTGTCCAAAAGGGCATGAGAGTCACCCCTTTGAGATCGAGGTTGGCCTCAGCTTGGCTGACGCCTTTTCCCGTGAACTGAGCTTGAAGTGTATATTGCTTGGTCGGATCAGGCTTGAAATCCTCGACTTGCCCGGAGGCGTACCAAGGCCGACTCCCAAAAACGTCTAGTGGAAGCATGAAGGATGCGCCGCTCGGCAAGGGGACGATAAGGGTGTCGATCCGGCCGCCAATCACTCCCACCGGTTCGGCTAATCTAGCTCGGTGCTCTACGCCGTGTGCGTCCTTTAACAACAAGGTGATAGCCGTTGGGTACTGCCGCATACCGTTCGCCTCCATCGTCCCTAGGTTAAGGACCACATCCTTCACGGCAATATTCCTCACTTCGAGCGTCCCGCGACCCGGTGAAAGGCAAAGTGCAATTCCAGTCATGGGAGCGCCGCATTCGCCGGCGTCCTTGAGAGTATCTCCCACTACGCCTCCAAACCATGCAACCTTCTTGACGAAGCTGTTGTAGATCTTGGCGAAGAGCTGTTGATTGTGTTCACCCCACAATTCTGGTTCGGGGGTGAGGTCCAGGATGACGAGAGGTTCCATAACCCTCCGAAAACTCTCATAGGCATTGAATAGATCGACAGCCTCAGGAATGGAGAGCCGACGATAGTGTGTGATCTCCGCTTTGGCTTTTTGAACGCGAGTTCCCAAATCCTCGAGCCCTATCTTGCAAGTATCACGTAACGCTGCCGTCGTCGCGTCTTCGCAGCGGATGCCGGGTGCAAGTTGCTGATAGTGGTCGAGCGCCTCGCTGGCTGCATTCAGCAGAGAATCGATGTCTGGCCGCGGCTGAACCTGACCATAGATGGGGATGGCAAATGCGAATAGCAACAATGCGGGGAACGGCCGGTGTAGTTTCATATTCCTCGCTCCTAAGCGCTTACACCATTATGCGCGAATCATGGCCGACTCGGGATCAATCCCACGGCTGTGCAGCCGAATAGTTCGAGGGCCGTGAATAACTGTTGCAAGCAGCGATTACACCCACGGTTCGGGTCTGCCCCGATCTCGGGTTTTTGGCGGAATAAAGGGGCACACCCCGATGTTGAGAACAGCATGGAACGGCGGGGCTACAATGAACCTGCCGGGCGAAACGGAAGCGGGCACTGCGGGGACGCAACCATGCCGAGGGATAACCCGGAGGGCTCATCGAGACGATGAACGGGGGCGTGAGGACTCGTTCTTGCGCCACCCAGCCTCCATCGGATCGAAAGACCCCATGCCTTGAAAATCCCCGCCCGAAGGGCGGAATACTCACTAACGGAGAACGTCGCTTCTCCATTTCAGGCTGAGCCAAGACAATACCACAATACGCCCACGCGGCATCTCCGAACTTGAAGATCAATCGATCCCTTGCTGCTCGCTGCTTCATGTCGCGGCGGCTCAAGCCCAGAACTCCGCAGAGCCTCGCCAGTGCCGAGTCAGACGGTAGACAATCTCCCAGTAGGAGTTTTCTGACGTGCTCATACGTCAGACTCGCATCTTTCGCCAACTCTCCGGCGGAAACACCCACTTCATTCATCCGTTGCGCTAGCCGAAGATTGAAGAACCCTAATCTCTCGTGGCGAAACATCATGCCCCGGCCTCTAGATAATACTTATAGTCTCTAGACTTATAGTCTGTCAACTAAGCACAATTTGAGATGTGCGAATTGACCCAAGGGAGTTGCTTGGACAAGCAATACGAACACGGAGACTTGCGCTAAAGCTCTCTCAAGAGAGGCTGGCAGAAAAAGCACATCTGCATTGGACCTATATCGGTGGAATCGAGCGGGGGGAGCGAAACGTCAGTCTGCTGAACATCCTAAGAATCGCAAGGGCATTGAACGTCACGCCAAGCGACTTGATGAAAGAGATAACGTAGGGTCCCCTGACGGGATTTTGAGTGCGATTAATCGCCTGTTCTCGACACCTAACAGAACAGGTGCCATAATCCCCCGCGTGGACAGGACGGTACTGGCCGTACTAGTTTTCTTTCTGTTCTTGGGATCGGCATTAATTTCGGCATCAATATGAACGAACCATCAGAACCCCGAGCACGCGTGTTTATCAGTTGCGGTCAAAGGAAGAACTCTGATGAGGTCTCGATAGCTGCACAGATAAAGGACAGACTTCACGATCTTGGTTTTGACCCTTATGTGGCAGTGAGACAGCAAACGCTTCGAGGGCTAAAGGAAAACATCTTCGATCAGCTAACCAACTCAGAATACCGTTTTCGTGGATTTTAGGAGAGAAGCTCTTGATCTGAAACAGGATGTCCATCGCGGATCGTTGTTTTGCCACCAAGAACTTGCAATCGCATCCTATTTGGATATCCCGGTACTCGCTTTACAAGAGTCGGGCGTCAAGGCAAACGACGGAATACTCGGCTTTGTTCAGGCAAACCCGATCCCTTTTACCGACAGGCACCTCTTGGCCAATGTGGTCGCCGATGAAGTCCGCCAGCTAAAGTGGGACCCACATTGGAGGAATGAACTAGTTTTGGAGCGAGATGATCCCCACCAGTACTCGCGTACCCTTCTGGACCAACATTGGACTAGGTTTTTTCATATTAACGTGCGCAATCGCCACCGCTCGAAAACAGCCAAGAACTGCTGTGTATACCTTGAGAAAGTTACGAAGCGTGATCTAAAGACCGCTATTCCCGTCAAACAGGTTGAATTTCGTTGGGCGGGAACCGGGTTGCCGACTGCTCACGTTTTTCCTAAAAGAGTGAGGCCCTTCGATGCCTTTTTTGTCATGGAGGAGCGTCCGAGCCAACTCCAATTCAACGTATTTGCTACAGGAACAGACTTCATTCCTCGGATCGAGGGCGAAGGGTGTTACGAGTTGGAGTATGCGGTAGTGTCCGACAATTTTCCCGAGATTAGGAGTTCATTCATACTGACCGTTCCCTCCCGGTTGGACGCGACTAGTCTCTCGATCAAACCATAGTTGGCAAAACATCTCGATTACGCTCATCATGCCCCTGCCGGGGGTTCTGAGTGCTATCGCCTGATTACAGCAACTCCCTAGCGTCGCACTGCTGTCGAGAGTAGAGTTTTCTCGTGACTAACTTCGTTAGAACTGTCCTGCTTCTGGCGGTCTTCGGCCTGAGTGCATTTGCCCAACAAGCGGCACCAAACCCGGCTTCAGGGGTTCCGACAGGCAACGTTGTTCTAGTGAGCCTATTCAAGCCCGTGTATCCATCGCTAGCTCGGCAGGCAGACATCTCTGGTGAAGTCAACGTTGCTGTAACGGTTCATCAGGATGGAACGACAACGGCCGCCATAGAAAGCGGCCATCCGATGCTCAGGCAGGCTGCCCTCGATAGCGCAAAACAGTCCAGCTTTGAGTGTCGAATGTGTGCTGCGCCTCTCTCTTATTCGCTTGTATACAGGTTCGAGCTGACCAGAAAGGGCGACTGTTGTAATGCGTTCTCATCACCAACAGAGGTTACGCAAGAACCCGAATCAACTAGCAATGATAAGGGGCGGCCGCAAAGCCGCATAACAGTAGCGTCCCGACACATTTGCCTCTGCGATCCACCTGCGATCATGACGAAGAGAGTTCGTTCACTAAAGTGTCTCTACCTCTGGAAATGCTCGGTAAAGTAGCAGACAAGCTCCGATGGTTGTTGAAACATCCCCATTACACTCACTGACCGGACGGGCGGCGCCAGCTTTTCCACGGCGTTCGATCTCCACTGGCAGACACTCAGTTTCCTCCTAATTTTCGACTAGCAACACTCAGTTTCGGTGGAAAATACACACGGGCCGTGTGTTTACAACAGATTCATGTGTGTAGGAACCATCAGTCTCTTTGACTGTTGTTCCCCAATGAAAATCATCCGGTGCGAAGGGAAGGTGAAGTGAACACTCGACTTAGGGTGCATTTCTGACACACATGAAGTGGTGCAGAAAGCACGGCAACTCCGAAGACTGATGCTCTATCCAATTGAGCTACGGAGCCGCGATCGAACGAGTGTAAATCCCATTAGACCCTAATTCATAGAGCATGAACCCGGGCCGCGCGGGTCGCCGCAAGATCCGCAAGGGCCGGCGGCAGGTTTGGTCGAGCTGGATCCGCTTTTGGCAGAAACCGCGAACACCGACAGTTGCGGCTCCAGTTTCTTGGTGTGGCACTTGGGGCACTCGGCTTTTTCTTTGCCGTAGACCAGCGCCTCAAAATGATGGTCACATTCCTTGCAGATGTACTCGTAAATGGGCATGGACAACTCCGACACCTATTAGAATCAATTTGTGGAGAGTTCGCAAATCGCAAATTCGTGGCGCCAACCCTCTGTAACTTCTATCGGCCGGCTTCCTGGTAAGTGGGAGGTGCGTTCGCCATTTCGCGCACGGCGCGGGCTGGCCGGAGGGCATACCCAAACCATTGCCAGTTTCCTGATGCCGCGGAAGATTCACTTGCCCCCAGGAGAGGAGCGTCTGGTCGAAGTCGCGCCGGATATCAAGGTCCGCTGCTGGTGCCGCTGGCAATCGCAGAATCGGGAGCAGGCACTTACTTTGATCGTTGTGCACGGGCTCGAGGGGTCGACCGAATCGCAATACATGACCGGCGTGGCGCGCAACGGATTAGCTGCTGGGATGAATGTTGTGCTGATGAACCAGCGTAACTGCGGCGGCATGGATCACTGTGCACCGACGCTCTATAACTCGAGCTTGTCAGGCGACGTAGCAGCCGTCGCAAAGAATGTCATTGAGAATGATGGTGTGTCGCGATTTGCCCTCATCGGATTTTCCATGGGAGGCAATCTGGTTTTGAAGTTGGCCGGGGAGTGGGGAAGCGACGGCCCTCCACAGTTTCGCGCGGTTGCAGCGGTCTGTCCGGCCATGGATCTCGCGGCCTCGGCCGATGCGCTGCATGCGCCCGCCAATCGCATTTACGAATGGTATTTCCTGATGCAGTTGTTTCGTCGCTTCCGCGGCAAGGCCCGGATGTTTCCCAACGACTTCGACGTTCGGCGGCTAAAGGGCATATCCAGCTTGCGCATGTTCGACGACCGGATCACGGCGCACTACTGCGGATTTTCTGGGGCAGACGACTACTATCAGCGGGCTGCTGCGGCAAACATCGTCGACCGAATCGCCGTGCCTGGACTCATTCTTCACGCCGCCAACGATCCGTTCATCCGCATGCGGCCAGAAACCCTGCAGCGCATTGCCGAGAATCCAAACATTACCTACATCGAGACTGCCGATGGCGGCCACTGCGCCTTCGTGGGGGAGCCGGACGGCAATGGCTACGATGGCCGCTGGGCGGAGCGGGAAGTGGTGGAGTTTGCGAGAGAGGTTGCGGGGTAAAGATACCTTCCCTGGAAAATCAGAGGCAGTGCTTGCACTTCTGCAGGTCTTGTCTCGCTCAGGATGACAGCTTCAACTTGGGAGCGACTCCAGACGTGTTCCATTCTTTGAAGTGCGTTCGAATGTATGCCAGCGCCAGCATTGCCAGGGAAATAATCAGAAGCCCGATCGTGGCGCCGGCAATCGATTGCGCGTGCTTGGGCAAGATCGAGACTCTTCCATAAACGAATTCGAGATGCACCCAGTACACAAGAAGAGACGCTTGCCCAAGCTGAATCAGCGGGCTGAATCCCCACTGCGCGAGACCCCAACGGCACCAGCTGTAGGTCGCCGTGAGAATCACCATGAGCATTCCGAGCCGGACCAGGAAGAACTCCGGGCTGGTGTGCCAATAGTCGTAGACGGGATAGATTTGTCGCGGCTGTGCGTCGAGCCAAAGCGAAAGTTCGATCAGCACGATTCCCGCAGCGCCTAACGTGAAGAAAATCTGCGTTTCTCTCCCTCTCGTCCATTCGCTTTGCAGCATGAACCCTACCGCGAGACCGGCGAAGGCGAAGGCCGTCCACGGAAAGACGGGAAACAGCCCGGCCTGCGGCACACCGATATTGTGGACGCCGTTGATGTAGGACTCGACCGGCCAAGGGAGCCAGTCAGGCCGCCATGTAGTCCAGAGAAGAGGTGTCAGCAGCGAGATGAGGAGGGCGGTTCCGGCGGCAGAGAGGATGAGGGCGGAACGGGTTCGTGCGCCGCCGACGACCGTCGAGGACGACTGCCCCGTCCGCTTCGTAAGCCAGAGAATCACCCAGCAGAGAACTCCCATCAGCATCATTGAGAGGCCGATGGTGTTCAGGATGTCGACGCGGAGCAGGTCACTTTTCGGCGCCCAGCCCCAGGCGATGACGTATTCCTGCAGACGAAAGAGCAGACCAAATCCGAAGATTTCTGCACCGCGTCGGATCGTGCTGCGGGCGATTCGCGATGGCGGCACCTGTTTCTGCCGCAATTTTTCCGTGACGAGCGCAAAAGAAATTCCCGCCAGAAAAAGAAAGAGCGGCGCGGGAAAAGTTCCGCCCAGCTGCGAATACATAAAGAAGTGGCTTTGGCGCGCCTGACCGCTCAGCCAGGAGTCGTAACAGTGAGTCTGGAACATCAGCACGCAGGCGAGCCCGCGCATCCAGTCGATATAGGCCAGGCGCGGTTTCGAGGTGATCGCAGGGTTCATGCTGGCGGAATGGGGCAGTATACGGCAGGTGGGCGAAAATCGCGCGTTTCCGCGGTCGAATGCTGGTTCTCATTCGGCATCACCCCCATTTCGCCGGTGTCTCACCTGCGAACATGCCTAGTTCGCAGATTTTCCTCCTCCGTATTGTTAAGTTTCCGTCGGGCATACAACCTTCGGCAGCGGGCACTTGATCGAAGATGGCATAGTCGTTATAAGCTTAGACACAGCTAAATTGCTGGTCAGGGGAGCGTTTATGGCGAAGAGTAGGGCCCTAGTGTGCCTATTGGTCGGTGCGTTCGGCTTTTCCATCCTTTGTTGTGCTGCAAGTGTAGATCGAGTCACGGGAGCCCTGAACGGCGGACCCATGGTCGCTCTCAAAGGGAATGTGCACGGTCTTGCCAAGCCGGAGTTTGACCTCGGTCGCGCCGACAATAGCAGGCTGATCCAGGGTATTTATTTGGAGTTTCATCCGTCAGCCGCGCAGCAGCAGGATCTGGATAACTTCCTCGCCGCACTGGGAAATCCCTCGTCGCCGAACTACCACAAGTATCTGACTCCGGTTCAATTCGGCAGACGCTTTGGGATGAGCCAGAACGACATCACCAAGATCACGACCTGGCTGGCGTCTGAGGGCTTCACGAACTTCTCAGTTTCGAACAGTCGAAATCATCTTTCGTTTGACGGCACCGTGGCGCAGGTTGAGTCCGCGTTTAAGGTTGAGATGCACAACTATCTGGTGAATGGAGAAATTCACCTTGCCAATGCCGGCGAACCGTTGGTGCCGGGTGCGCTCGGGGGATCGGTCCTGTACATCGGACATTTGCACGATTTCGCTCCTAAGCCGCGAATTAAAGTGCGGCCGAATCTGACCTCGTATGTCACCGGCAATCACTTTCTGACTCCCGCCGATTTCGCCACTATCTATAATCTGCAGCCGTTGTATACCGCGGGGACCGACGGAACGGGGCAGAAGATAGCGATCGTCGGGCAGAGCACGGTTAGCACAACGGACCTCAATAACTTCCGTAACGCCGCGGGACTTCCCGCGAGCACAGTGACCATGACTCTCGCCGGTGGAACCGCCGCACGATGCTCCGGCGACGAAGGCGAATCCGATCTCGATCTGGAGTGGTCTGGCGGAGTCGCAAAGGGTGCGACCATTATTTTCGTGTATGCAGGTCTGGGGACCGGTGACACTTGTGGGTCATCAGCGCGCGTGAATAGTGTTTGGGATGCCCTCCATACTGCTATCGATAACAACGTTGCGCCATTCATCAGTACCAGCTACGGCTACTGCGAGGTGGGTTTAGGAGCGAGCTTCGCTGGCTTTGGTGGCACGCTGGAGCAGTGGGCCGAGGAGGCTCAAACTCACGGACAGACGATCGTTTCGGCCGCAGGTGATGAGGGAGCGGCGGACTGTGAACCCAGTGGAAGCAAGTCCGCGACTACGGGACTTGCCGTGGACGCTCCTGCCTCCCTGCCGGAAGTTACCGGTGCGGGTGGCAGCGAGTTTACTGGGGATAGCACCACCAGTACTCCTCCTGGTGCGGATCCGCCTTATTGGGCCGCAGCGGGCACCACAACAGACACCGTTTCTTCAGCTCTGGAATACATTCCCGAAATGGCATGGAACGACACTACGGCCGACATCGCCGCCGGAGGCGGTCTCTCTGCTTCTGGTGGCGGCGCCAGCATCTATTTTCCGAAGCCCAGTTGGCAAAGCGGCGTCACCCCCAATGACAGTAAACGTGATGTTCCGGACATTGCTTTGAGCACTTCCGCAAATCACGACGGATACCTCGTCTGCTCAGAGGATGGCGCGAACGGGACGATCGTGCAGACTTGCACCAGCGGGTTTCGGGACGGTGCGGGCGGCAATTTTGACCCCGTGGGCGGAACCTCTGCGGCTGCACCAACCTTTTCCGCGATTCTTTCCATCGTCAACCAGTACCTGGGGAATATTCCTCCAACTGGAATTGCGCCCCTCAATCCCATGCTGTATTCGCTCGCCGCCAACACTACTTCGGGGGCCTTCCACGATATCACCAGCGGGAACAACATGGTGCCGTGCACGGCGGGGACGACCAATTGTCCGAGCGGCACGACTGAGATCGGCTTCAGCGCGGGCGTTGGCTACGACCAAGTGACTGGGTTAGGTTCGGTCAACGCGCAGAAATTCGCCGAAGCTTGGGCTGCTACTCGATCGGCGACAACAACTGCGATTGCTCCCTCCACCACCACCTCTTACGTTGGAAGCAGCGTCAGTTTCACCGCAACAGTTACTCCTTTTGCTACGGCGGGAGTCGTCAGCTTCTTCAATAACGGTTCAACGAATGCCCTCGGACAAGCAACTCTGTCCGGCGGCACGGCAACCTTGACCACAACTGCATTGCCAGCGGGAACTAACAGCGTAACGGCAAACTTTAATGGAAATACCACGAGCGGAAACTCGAGTTCCGCGACTCCGGCTGTGGTCACGGTTACGATTCCGTTTACGCTCTCGTCGAACACATCCACGGTGACCATCGTAGCCGGTCATGCCGGTTCGGCCTCGATCTTGGTAACTCCACTCAACGGATTCGCCCTGCCACTGACTTTCAGTTGCGCTGGGCCAACGGGAGTGGTCTGCACGTTTACGCCGAACAACACAAACCAAACGTCCGTCGCTGTTAGCATTTCCACGCTTCCATCGATGGCACCGAGTAGTGGTCCCGTCGTCATCACCGCCACCGCCGGCGGGTCGAACGCGGCAACGAACAGCACGCAGATAACGCTGACCGTTACCAAGACCGATCAATCCTTCACCCTGAAATCGACCACCACCAGCTACCAGGTGACGCAGGGACAAAGTGCCACCGCGACCGTAAATCTTACCGGCGCCAACGGCTTCAGCACGCCTGTGACATATTCCTGTACGGATACCGCTTCCGAGTCCACGTGCACCGGTCCCGCAGGACCTGTCAGCAGTTCGACGCCGGCCAGCTTTCTAATTAAGACTACGGCTCCAACGGCCCAACTGCGACGGCCGATGGACCGCAGTAGAAATGTGTTCTTCGCATCTCTGTTTCCGGCGCTGCTGGGTATCGTGTTTACGGTAGGTTCGGTCAGGCGCGGAAAACTTCGTCTGCTCGGGCTAACCTTGCTCCTTGCTTTTTTGATGATGTGGATTGCTTCCTGTGGAGGCAGTTCGGGTAGCGGTAATACGAACCCAGGCACACCGACCGGAACCTACACGATCACGGTCAGTGCAACGACTGGTGGCGCAAACCCGGTGACAGGGCAGACCACGTTCACTTTGAATGTGCAGTAGTTGCGGAGATCTAAGGCGCTCCACCGGCGGAGCGCCTTTTTCGCTGGTGACGATTCGAACTCCGGCGAGTCTTACATGAGTCATCAAGGGGGCCATATGAAGAAGATTCTCGTGTGCCTTATCGCGCTGCCTGCCCTTTTTCTGTTGATCGCCGCGGCGCCGGAAGAAAAACTTCCCAAGCCGCAATATGATGAAAAGGGACAGCTCCTGTGTCCCGCGAATTACCGCGAGTGGATGTTTCTCTCCGCCGGATACGGCATGAACTACAGCCCCGAGCCCGGCAGCCACGAAATGTTTACCAACGTTTTCGTGCAGCGCTGGTGCTATGACGAGTTCGTGAAATCCGGCAAATGGCCGGAGCAAAGCATGTTCGTCATCGACGAGCGTGACGCCGCTAGCCGGAGTTCGATCAACCAGAGGGGGCACTATCAGACCGATCTGATGGGGCTTGCAGTGGAGGTAAAGGATTCGGCGCACAATCCCGATAAGTGGGCCTACTACGCCTTCGATCCCGACGGTCGCGCTGCCGGCGCCATGCCGCACGGCAATGGATGCTGGTCGTGCCACGATGCGCACGCCGCCGTCGAGCACACCTTCGTGCAGTTTTATCCGACCTTGAAGCCGGTCGCGAAAAAGTTCGGAACATACAATGAATCTCGGGAGCAGGTGGCCGACGCGAAGTAATCTGTCGCGCCCCACACTGCAGGTGCACCGCGATGCGCACGAAATCAAAGACTCCTTAGCCACTGATCGGCACTCCTGCGCTTTTCGGCAGCTTTGATTTTTTACTCCTATCTGCGAAACTGGCCTCTGACTCCGATCAGTAACCTCTTCATGGGCCGCATCCACGTACTCTCCGAGACCGTTGCCAACCAGATCGCTGCCGGCGAGGTAGTGGAGCGACCTGCGTCCGTGGTGAAAGAGATGCTCGAAAACTCGCTCGACGCGGGGGCGACTCGCATCAAGATCAGCGTCGAGGCCGGAGGGAAGAGGCTCATACAGATCATAGACAACGGATGCGGAATGGTGCGCGACGACGCTATGCTGGCGTTTGAACGCCACGCGACATCGAAGATCAAGAATGCGGAAGACCTGTTGAGCGTTGCGACTCTCGGTTTTCGCGGTGAGGCGCTGCCGTCCATCGCTTCGGTGTCGCGGCTGCGGCTGGAGACGCGTTCGGCCGATGAAGCTGTCGGTACCGTGATCGAGATTAATGGTGGAAAAATTGCTCGGGTCGAAGAGGCCGGACTTCCGGCGGGAACCTCGATCACAGTGCGCGACCTTTTTTTCAATACGCCGGCGCGCAAAAAATTTCTTAAGGCGGAGTCGACTGAGTTGTCGCACATCGCGTCGTTGGTTACGCACTATGCCCTAGCGCATCCCGATAAGCATTTCGAGTTGCATTCCGCGGCGAACGCGATGCTGGTTGCACCTCCGGTGTCAGGACACAGCGAGCGCGTATACCAGGTATTCGGCAAGGAGACGCTTGACCAGTTGATTCCCGTGGCAGCACGCCAGGCGCTCGGACACGTCGGATTGCCGCAACCTCCGCCATGGCGGCGCAAGGAAAAAGAAGAAGACGAGGACGGCGAAGGTACTGGACCGAAAATGCCAGGTGAAATGCGGGTTCACGGATTCGTCTCTAAGCCCGAGATTCAGAAGCTCAACCGCAACTCAATTTTCGTATTCGTTAACGGGCGCTTGATTCGCGATCGATTAGTGCAACATGGGTTGACTGAGGCTTACCGAAACATCATTCCGCCCACTGTATACCCGGTGGTGCTGCTGTTTCTGGAATTGCCGACTGCTGAAGTCGATGTGAATGTCCATCCATCGAAGACCGAGGTGCGCTTCCGCCAGCAGTCAGCGATGCACGATTTTGTGCGCGATTCAGTCCGGGCAGCTTTGATGAAGGCGCGCCCCGTGCCGCAGTTCGTAGCGGAGATCCGGGCCCATGCCACCGCTAGCCAGGCACTGACGCCGGGTGCATTAAGCCCGGCGGCAACGTGGGACCCTTTGTCAGGCGGAAATGGCGGACCCGATGTGCCCCTGGCCTCGATGCCGGCGACAGTTGCCGGCGCAGGATTCGCGTTGCAGTCGCCCGCTCAACCAGCGATCTCTGCACGATTTCAGTTTGAAGGTGGAATCGCCG
>Ga0207416_1003206_pt1 | contig 16145 bp, 13 predicted proteins | sample PaiPotPPM11metaG_FD_184107 | JGI IMG/M metagenome (GOLD analysis project Ga0207416, IMG submission 184107) | Iron sulfur acid spring bacterial and archeal communities from Banff, Canada, to study Microbial Dark Matter (Phase II) - Paint Pots PPM... ...
GCAGGGCACGGGCTACCTGTGGTACCGTCGCCATGGGGAGGCGCTCCTTGCTGATGAAGTGGGTCAACCTCATCATGCCGCGGACGACCTCCCCTCTGTCACCTCTAACGTTGATGCGAATTGGGCGAGCGCAGGTCGCCCCTACCGCGGTTGACACAGGATGAGGAAGATGGCTGGCGAGGGTAGCATCTTTGGCTCACTATGCAACGATCAGTAAGGATTCTGATAGTCCCTCTAAGCCGTGGACACGAGAAAGGAGGAGAGCCAGCAGCAACGAGCATACTCAGCGGACACCCAAGCCTTCGGCGGGGTCACCCAAGCCTTCGGCGGGGTCACCCAAGCCTTCGGCGGGGTCACCCAAGCCTTCGGCGGGGTACCCGGGAGCAAGCCGCAGTCCGCGGAAGCTCACAGCTCATGGCTCATAGCTAACTATGGATGACCCGGTTTTCACTGTCAGCGCAGGACCAACCACCGTGTCCGCACGGACGCTCGCTGCGCTTGGCTCGCCTGTCACCTATCACTACGACCCGGTTTTCCTCGAACAGTTTCGAAGGACTGAACGGAAGGTCGGCCAGATCCTCCGCACGAGCGCGGAAGTGATCCTCATGCAGGGCGAAGCGGTGCTTGGCCTGGAGGCTGCCGCCCGCTCCCTTGTCCGGCCGGGCATGCCCGTCCTCAACCTCGTGTCAGGGATCTTTGGCAAGGGTATGGGTTACTGGCTCAAGGACTTCGGCGCCGAATTGCATGAGCTGGAAGTTCCCTACAACGACGCCGTGGAACCGGCCGAGGTCGAGCGCTTCCTCGAGAGCCATCCCGAAATCGAGCTGGTTGCGGTCGTACACTGCGAGACGCCATCCGGAACGACTCATAACCTCGCAGAGATCGGTCCTATCGTGAAAGCGCATGGCGCCCTGACGCTCGTCGACTGTGTGTCCTCGGTCGGTGGTATGCCGTTTGAGGCCGACGCATGGCGGCTTGATCTGTGTGTGCTGGGGCCGCAGAAATGTCTGGGCGGACCACCCGGCATGTCCCTGATCAGCGTGAGCGAGGACGCGTGGAAGGCCATTCTGGCAAATCCGCAGGCGCCTCGCGCCTCTTTCCTCTCCCTCCTCGACTGGAAAGAGCAGTGGCACGGGCAGGGCAAGTTTCCCTATACGCCTTCGGTCGCGGATCTCCATGGCGTCGAGGCGGCCTGTGACGAGCTGCTCGAAGAAGGAATCGAGGCGTCGATCGCACGACACGAACGGGCAGCGCGAGCCTGTCGCGCCGGCGTCCGGGCGATGGGACTCGAGCTCTGGCCCCGCAGGGAAGACATATCCTCGCCAACTGTGACTGCGATTGCCCTGCGGGCAGGAGTCACCGATGTCCAGGTGCGCGAACACGCGCGCGACCACTACGGCGTGATGCTGTCGGGCGGCCAGGGAGCGGGTAATCTGATGCGCATCGGTCATATGGGACCTACCGCGCGCTCCTTCTACCCGGTCGTCGGTCTAATGGCGGTTGGACGTACCCTATCTGATCTTGGCGTCTCGGTGCGCATAGGTGAGGGTGTCGAGGCAGCGCTCGAGGTGTTGGCTGCCGGGAGGGTGGTGCAGCCTGCGGGGAGCCGATGACGCTTCCGCCCTTTCAGCTTCATCGGCCCGAGTCAATCGAGGAGGCCTCGGCGCTCCTCGATCGGTATGGTGACGATGCCGCGCTCTACTGCGGCGGCAGCGAGCTCGTGCTCCTCATGAAGCTCGGCTTCGCCGACTACGGGCACCTGATCGACCTCAAGGGTATCGCGGAGCTGCGGAAGTTTCGCGAGGAAGACGGTTACCTCGAGATCGGTGCGGCTATCACCCACCGGCAGCTAGAGCGCTCGCCGCTGGTGCAAGAGGGCTGGCCCGCGCTCGCGGCCATGGAACGGAACGTCGCCAACATCCGTGTCAGGACTGTGGGCTCTCTCGGCGGCAACCTCTGCTTCTCCGATCCACACTCTGACCCGGCAACCTTCTTGCTTGCTGCCGAGGCTGAGCTCGTGTGCCGGCGAGGCGCGGTAGAGCGGGCAATCCCGATGGCCGACTTCGTCCTCGGCCCCTACCAGACGGCTCTGCAAGCGGGTGAGCTGCTGACCGCCATACGCGTACCGGCGCTTCCCTCAGAAGCCGTGATGGTACACAGGAAGCTGGCATTCCGTGAACGGCCCGCGGCGACGGTGACGGTCCTGATACGGGTCGAGGACACGAAGGTAGCCGAAGGGCGCGTGGCGGTGGGCTCGGTGGGTGTGACTCCCTCACGGGCCACCCAGGCCGAGGAGATGCTGGCGGGCCTCTCAATCGATGCGCCGGACAGTGCTGCAGTCGAAGCTGCGGGCGAAGCGGCTGCGGAGGTGGCCAATCCTGTCGCCGACCTCAATGGCTCGACGGAGTACAAACGCAACCTCATCCGCGTTCTGGTGAAGCGCTGCTTCGACGAGGCCAGGCAGCGCGCCTCACAAACTCGTTGAGGTGGACAACAGCCGGGTACCCTCTGGGTGTCAGCCTTCCTTATATGACTATTCACCGATCATCCACCGGCCGAAGCTGGAGTGGCCGAATGGTGCGCCTCTGGCCTTCTGGATTGGGCTCAACGTCGAGCACTTCGAAATGGGCAAGCCCTCCACCAGCATCGCTCCCATCACGTCCGGCCTCATCCCTGACCCTCTCAACCATGGCTGGCGCGATTATGGCACCCGAGTCGGCGATTCCTACCTTCTTCACCGTCGAATACTACGAGGAGCAGGACTTCCGTGACGCCGGTATCTGGGCCCTCAAGCAGCGGGGGATTGTCAGCCTGGTTGCCGGCACTCCTGCGGTTGAGCTCGATGAGCGCCTGAGTCGACGACACGATGAGCCCATCATCGTGAAGAAGTATGCCAGCGCGTTCTTTGGCACAGACCTGATTGCGCGGCTCAATGCCCGGAGGGTCGACACGCTGTTGGTCACCGGTTGCACGACGAGTGGTTGCGTCCGCGCAACCGCCGTGGACACGCTGCAGCTGGGCATCCGCCCCGTCGTCGTGCGCGAGGCAGTAGGAGATCGAGCCGAGCCGGCTCACCGGCAAAGTCTGTTCGATCTTCAGCAAAAATATGCAGACGTGGTGAGTCTCGAAGAAGCGCTTGCCTATCTGCAAACGGTGAAGCACGTTGCGGTTGGCAGTTAGGAGCCTGGAGTGCTCGACGGAGGTTGGTCGTGAATAGTGATCTGATTGCCGCCCTTCCTGAAGTACGCCCTGTCGTGGATGAAGTCCTGGCCGCGATTCATGCGACCCCCGAGCTCGCTTACGAGGAGCTGCGAACGGCGGAGCTCCTCGTCGAGCGTTTAGAGAATCTTGGGGCGCGCGTGGACCGATCTGTAGCGGGCCTTCCGTCATGTTTCCGTGCCGAGATTGGATCTGACCATGGGCCGGCTGTTGGGGTTGTCCTTCCCCTCGACGCTGTCCCATTGCATGTGGAGGAGCAAGGGAACGACGGATTCAATGCGATTCGACCCGTCCACGCCTGTGGCCACTCCGTGATTGCCGCGGCGGTGGTGGGAGCAGCGCAGCTGTTGACGGTGTCTCCAGAGCTTCTTCGCGGGCGCCTGGTGGTGATGGGTATCCCGGGCGATGAGATCCATGCGCCGGTGGTCCGCACACGTGGCGGAGGCAAGGCGGTTACAGCCGATGCGGGTGTCTGGGACGATCTCGATGCGATTCTCTACGCTCATCCCGAGTTCCTGGACACCGTCTGGCTGTCCTCGCGCTGGATGAGCCGGCGGCGCATCAGACTGCACGGACCGCGAGTGTTCAGCGCCGATAGACACGACATCGTGGCGGCCTTCGCCGGCATGCTCCAGAACTGCCGGACGCTGGTGAATCGCTATGGAGCCGAGTGGGTCGTGATTGAAACAGCCTCGTTCGAAGGGGATGTCGAGGATGGATCTCCCTGCGGTGCGGAGCTGAGCGTGTTGATCTTCGGACGCGATGAGGACGAGCTCCAGGAGCGCCTCGACGAGTTGAACGGCCTTATTGGAGAGGCATGTGCCGGGAGCGGGTTGTCGCCGAATATCGAAGGACACCCAGAGGGTCACCCAAGCCTCCGGCGGGGTACCCGGCCGGTCTACCAGGGGATACTCGCCAACTCGGTGCTCGTGTCGGCGATTGCTGCAGTTTTCGGCGATTCCTACGTGCCTGCGTCAATGCAGCTGCCATTTGCAACGGACTTTGGGAACCTCAGCCGGCGTGCGCCTAGCGCCCTGATTGGAATCGGACGTCCCGGCGGGTGGCGCTTTCATACGGAAGCAGGCGCCGACGAATTCGCGTCTCAGGACGGCCGTGATGTAGCCGCCAGACTTGCTCAGGTACTCGCTCTGACCATCTCGAAGCTAACGAGCGATCAAGATCTGCTGGCTCGAGCACGCGCCGAGTTCGAAGCGCGCCGCGCCAAACTGTAGATTGCATGCTCCCTCGTCGGCTGGCTCATGCGCCGAGCAGCTTCCGTCACGAGCAGCCAACCACAGAGGTGTACAACCTACATTAGAAGACCGTGGCTGGTTCAATGTATGACAATGGTCATGGTGTCCAGTCATGAGAAGCCACGTTGCTATCGACCGAAACCGGCTCGCCGACTTTTGCCACCGCAGTCATATTCAGAGGCTGTCCCTCTTTGGGTCCGTATTGCGCGATGACTTCGGACCAGAGAGCGATGTTGATGTACTAGTAGAGTTCGAGCCGGGGCATGTGCCTGGTCTAATCACACTGGCAGGAATGGAAATCGAGCTTTCGAGGATCGTCGGTCGCACGGTTGACATGCGAACCCCTGGCGATCTTAGCCGGTATTTTCGGCAGGAGGTTCTCGATTCTGCAGAAGCCCAGTATGTTCGAGGATGACCAGACTCGCATTCATCACATGCTGGACGCTGCACAGGAAGCTGTCGCATTCGTGCATGATCGGGATCGTAGCAGCCTGGCTTCAGACCGGATCCTCTCGCTCGCACTGGTGAAGTCCATCGAAATCATTGGTGAAGCGGCATCAAGGGTTACCGCCGCACGGCGTGAGGAGATTTCAGACGTTCCATGGGCAAAGATCATCGGGATGCGAAACAGGCTCATCCACGCCTATTTCGATATTGAGCTGGATCTCGTATGGGTGACAGTTACTAAAGATCTGCCCCCCCTGATCGAGGCACTCGGAAGGGCGCTTTCAAGAGGGAACACATGAGATATTGAGCCTGATTACGCGGTTCTCTCAGCCTCTTGCTGCATGATGCGGAGCATGTCCTCGCCAAAACCATCACCCAGGTAGGCAGTAGCCTGGAGCGTGAAGAGGCGGGCATAGCGGCCTTCCAGCGCCATGAGCTGACGGTGAGTTCCCTGCTCTACCAATCGGCCGTTTTCGAGGACGAGGATGCGGTCGGCCAGACGAACCGTCGAGAAGCGGTGTGAGATGAAGATGGCGGTATGGCCTTCGGTCAGGGCGCGCAGCCGCTGGAAGAGCTCGTACTCTGCCTGGGCATCGAGCGCAGCGGTCGGCTCGTCCAGAATGAGAATTCTGGCCTCGCGCATGAAAGCGCGCGACAGCGCAACCTTCTGCCATTCACCTCCGGAGAGATTGAAGCCTTCGTCGAACCACTTTCCAAGCATGGTTTCGTATCCCCGCGGCAAGCGTTCGATCAGCTCAGATGCGCCACCTCGGGCGGCCGCGTGCTCGACAGCAGGCAGATCCTCCATTTCCTCGATCCGGCCCAGACCGACATTCTCACGTGCCGTCATCTGGTACGTGGCGTAGTCCTGATAGAGCACGCCGATCTGCTTGCGGAGCTCGTCCGGGTCGTAGCCGCGGACGTCCTGGCCGTCGATCAGGACGCGTCCGGCGGTCGGCTCGTACAAACGGCTGAGCAGCTTGATCAGCGTGGTCTTTCCAGCGCCATTGCGTCCTACGATGGCGACCGTCTCACCCGGCTCGATCGTGAAGCTCACATCCTCGAGGGCGACGCGATCCGAGCCCTCATACTGAAACGACACATTCTGAAATTCGATGGCACCGGTCAGGGGACGAGGAACGGGTATGGGATGCTCCGGTGCAACGATGCGAGGCTTCTCATCCAGCAGCTCAAAGAGCGAGCTCAGGTAGAGGTTGTGCTCGTACATCGTGCTGAAGCCGCTGAGAATGCTCTGGAAGGAGCTTTGCACCGAGGTGGCAGCCTGGGTGTAGAGCGTCAGATCCCCCAGCGTCAGCCGTCCGGCTACCGCCTGGAGGGCCACGTAAAGATAGGTGCCTGAGCCGGCCAGTGTGCTCAAAGAACCCCAGGCATAGCCCGCCAGGTAGCGGCGCGTAATCAGTGATCGCTGCTGCTCGTAATAGCCCTGAGCCAGCGACCGGAATCGCGTCACGAAGTGCTTTCCGAGGGTGAAGAGCTTGACCTCCTTGGCATAGGTATCCGTGGTGAGCATGGTGAGGAGATAGAGCATGCGCCGCCGCACCGGAGAGTTGCGGCGGGCAATGGCGTATCCCCACCAGCCGTAGCGTGCGTCCGCGATGAAAGAGGGAACGGGAGCAACCAGCGCTACCAGCGCCAACCACGGGCTGACGCCAATGAGCAGCGCAATCATGCTGAGGAACGTGAGCAGTGTCCGAACCAGGCCGAACCCCCCCGAAACCATCTGCACGGGGCGGGAGGTGGCCTCCCGCTGCGCCATCTGCAGCACGTCGTAGGAATGTGGGTCCTCGAAATAGTTCAGGTCGAGCGAGGCGGCGTGCTCCATGATGAGAAGCTGCACGCGCATGGACACGCGCTCCTGCAGGAGCTGCTGGCTGATGTTGCTGAGCGTCTGAAGGAGTGAGCTGAAGGCGATGATGGCGAACTGAATTGCTGCCAGGACCACGACCACTCCGACGACGGTCATGGCCGGTGTGCGCACGGAGAACCAGATCAGTGGCACGTTCAAAATGGCGTGATCGGGCGCGTGGCGTGCATGAATGATGATGGCCTGCACCACGGCATTGATCAGCAGCTTGGCCATATACGCCTGCGCGGCCGGCACCAGACCGGCCACCACGGTTGCGATCGCGAGCGTAAGGGTCAGCGGCTTACTCGCTCCCCAAACCAACGCCAGCACGCGCCCGAGCCCTCCAACGGTGCCCATCGTCGACTCGGCGATCCGATGGAAGCGGCCCCTCAGCCCGCCCGGTTCTTTCCCATCGTTCTCTGTCGAACTAGGGCGTCGAAGTTGCCGGTGACCGTTGTAGCCATGTCCGTGACGATCAAATGCCATACGCGCTCTATGCTAGCCGGGATTGACATAGTTCGGCAGTCAATAAAACGTCTAGGCAGTAAGCCACCCAAAAGGACAGGAGCGCGCTGGCGCGAGCAACCTCGCAGCGTTTTCCCGGATGAATCCTTTTGTTGCTGGTCGTTGCATGGGGAGTTGAGGATATTGCCTCGCCAGCCTTTCGTGGCATCATGCGACAAGCGACGGTAGGGGCGACCGGCGAGCGCAGGTCGCCCCTACCACGGGTGGGCAGATGGCGACGAGGACGGCTGGCGGGGCAACACTGTTAGCCTCCCGCACAGTGATCAGCAATGGGGGTAGACTGGCATTTGTAGAAAGGAAGTAACAAAGATGTCTCGCCTTCTTCGGTATGCAATTGCGGTACTCATGATCACTCTGATCCTCGCGTTCTGGCTGGTCGACGGTGAGGCGCGCGGCCAGTCGTCCGGGACGCCGACCGACACGCCCACTGCCACAGCGACGCCTGTAGCGTCACCTACGGTCACGACCACACCATCGATCCCATCCGGGCAAGATCTTCTCACACAGAGCGGGACCGCCATCGCGGCGAAGAACACAGTCCACGAAACCCTTCGCGTGAACCTGGAAATTCCATCAACGGCGAGAGTGGTGGAACGCCTCCAGGGAGACGTCTCCCTCAAGCCCTTGCTCGAGCATGTGGTTGGGACCATCCGGACGACACAGCTGAATACTCAGCCGGCGAAGACGACAACTCAGCGTGAGGAGATCGTCGTGGTCAAGAAGAAGGCGGCGACCAAGACCGGCAAGAAGGCATGGAGCTGCACCACGGTGGCCCAGACAACCCAGATTGTGAGCGGCATACTGGGGAGCGCAAAGATCCAGTCTGTTGATAACCTTGGCCCCGAGACCGTCGGCACCGTCCCAGTGTGGCACGTGAGGGCAGTTGTGACGGTGGAGCTCAGCGGCCAAACACTGCCGATAACTGCGGACTACTACATCTCCCAGGCAGACTTTACGCTGGTCCGAGTGACCGCATCCGCTTCAGGCACCATCTCCGGTGTCACCGTTAACGAAAACATCGTCCAGAACTACACGAAGTATGGCGAGAAGGTGAAGGTGACGCTCCCCGCCGCCTGCAAGGGCAAGAGCACGTCGGCCCACGTCGTCATAACGCAGCCGCTCCATGAGTTCGACAGTCCTGCTGCCGTTGCCGCAAGACTCGGGACGGCAGCATGGGCTTTCACGCGTCAGGTGCGATCAGGATCGTAATCTTCCTGTTCCTCGATGGCTCGCCGACCGCCGAAGAGGCGCTGCCACAGGCTGTGGTGCAGGCGCGGGCCTTTTGGGTGCTCAGCTGCACCTCCTCCTGGAACGCCGCGTCTTTGAGAACGCTACGGGCCTTCTGCGCATCGGCACAACCCGCCCTGGCCACTACCCCCGCCCGGAAGGAATAATCCGCGCCTTTGCCGAGCACCAGGGGATCGGCAACCTCAGGGCAGGGGCCGCGTAGCACAGGACTGTTCCTGTTAACGGGCCGTTAGGCCGCGCCGGGCAGGAGATACGTAGTTTCCCCGATGCGCGCTCCCTCTTGGCGGGGTACCGTAGAGATCACAGAAAGAGCATGAAGAGGGGATGCCTCAAAAGCAGGAGGGCCGACATGATACACCGCGTTGTGCACAGACTTGCTCCAGGGCTGCTCGTCATCTTTGGCGCCACGGTAATACCAGCGGTGCGAGCAGGGCTGCCGGCAGTGCAGGTGGTCCACGCGAGACCTGTCCAGGCCGACTCACGTTTCGGACAACTCCCGCTAGCATTCGAAGCCAACCGGGGGCAGCTATCCGGGAACGCGCGCTTTCTGGCCCGGGGCTCCGGATTCGCCCTCGTGCTCGCGCCTCGGGACGCCACCCTTGTGCTCAATCCAGGTTACTCAGCGCCGCATAGATCCCTCCCTCACGACACGAGCGAGGCAGTGAGCCTCACCCCTCTTCGTGCTTCCACCCATCCGCGGATGATCGGCCTCGATCGCCTGCCGGGCACGACGAACTACCTCATCGGCCGGGATCCTCGACGCTGGCACACGAACATTCCGACGTACGGCAAAGTAAGGGAGCAAGATGTCTATCCGGGCATCGACCTCGAGTATTACAGCCGAGCAGGACAACTGGAATATGACTGGATCGCTGGACCGGGCGCACGACTAGATGTCATCGCGACGAGTTTTAGCTGTGCGCCCCATCCCTGCGGTTCGCCGGCTCGGCTCGATGGAGAAGGAGATCTGGTGGTGCAGACCGACGCAGGCTCTTTTCTGCAGAGCCGACCGATCGTCTACCAGGCGTTCGGCCGCCAAAGGCGCCCCATCGCGGCCCGCTATGTTCTCCGCGGGGCGCACACGATCGGCTTCGCGATTGGTCGATACGATCCGGCAAGGCCCTTGATCATCGATCCAACGCTAGTCTATGCCACGTCCCTCATTGGCGAGGACAATTTCGGGTCGGCGGCCATCGCCGTGGATGACCAGGGCAATGCCTATGTCACCGGTGCGGCCTCGAACAATTTTCAGACGGTGAACCCTATACCAGGTGGAAGCGCGTACCGCGCCGGGACTTGCCCCATATCCCCCTTTACGAAGCCGTGTGATCACGCCTTCGTCGCCAAGCTCGATCCATCCGGCAGGTCGTTGCTCTACCGCACCTACCTGGGGGGCACAGGCGACGACTACGGAAACGGCGTCACCGTAGATGGCTCGGGCAACGCCTACGTCACCGGTTCGACTACGTCCCCGGACTTCCCGACGTTGAGTGCAGTGCAACCCAGTTATGGCGGCGGCACGTGCGGCCAAGCCGAGCTAGCGCAGCCTTGCAGTGACGCTTTCGTGGCGAAGCTGAATCCGTTGGGCAACGGACTGGTCTATAGTACATATCTCGGCGGCAATGGGGATGACGGCGGGCGTGGCATCGCTGCGGATGCCGCCGGCGACGCATACGTGACTGGAGGCACCTCGTCTCCGAACTTCCCGATGGCAAACGCGTACCAGAGCACGCTGAGTGGTTCGGATGAGGCATTCGTCGTCAAGCTCGCCCCCACCGGGAATGCTCTCCTCTACAGCACCTACCTCGGTGGGAGCGGCGGAGACTTCGGCGAGGGGATCGCAGTGGATGGCGCCGGAGATGCCTACGTCGCCGGCACAACCGGCTCTGACAACTTCCCTGTCGTCAATGCGCTGCAGTCGGCAAACGGCGGTGCTGGTGATCTCTTCGTCTCGAAGTTCACTCCCCGGGGAAACGCTCTTGTCTACAGCACGTACTTCGGTGGAAGCGGTTCGGAAGAGTTCGGCGGCATAGCTGTCGATAGCGCCGGGCAGGCGTATATAACCGGTGCTACTGAGTCCACCAACTTCCCAATCGTCAACGCTTACCAACCCACTCTCCTCCCATCGCCAGGCTACATCAGTCCTCATCACGCCTTCGTCTCGAAGCTGGCCGCGTCGGGCGCCTCCCTGATATACAGCACCTACCTGGGTGGCACCGGCTTCGATCAGGGAGGCAGCATTGCGGTGGACACTCTCGGGGACGCATACGCTGCCGGGGACACGACCGCCTCGGACTTCCCGCAGCAGGACCCGGTGCAAGCACCGTCGGGCGGCTACCTGGTCAAGCTTGCTCCGTCAGGCAACGCGGCATTGTACAGCACCTACCTCGGCCCCGGTGAGAACCATGCCGTTGCGGTGGATTCAGCCGGAAGCGCCTACGTCGTTGGCCTCAGCTCAGGGCAGGCCTACCCGTTCATCAGTAACCCTCCGGACACGGGCAGCTGCTGGTGCATGTACATCGTCAAGGTTGCAGCCCCTCTGCCCGCCACACCGACTCCTACGGCCACGCCGATCCCGCCGACCGCGACCTCCACGGTTACCGCAACCCCGACGGAGACTCACCATGCGCTGCATGTTTCTGTCAAAGGGCACCTGCGCGCGAAGCATGCCAATTCCCTCAGAGTCAGTGTGGCGGACGAGTCGGGCAGCCCGGTCGGAGGGGCGGTTGTCCGGCTTGACGGTAGGGCCGTCGGCCTCCCTACGATCCTGAAGCGGAGCACCTCGCAACAAGGCGTGGCTACCTTCCGAAACGTCCGCCCGATGCACCCCGGTACGGCAACACTTTCAGTCTCAAAGTCGAGCTTCCCTCGGCTCACTACCCGCCTCAAGGTGGGACGCTAGCAAGGGCGCGCAGCAGGAAGGGAGCGAACGGGGGAAAGCGATGGTATGGAACCGCCCTGGGGCACACGGTAACCGTCAGGAAGAGGCGACGTAGTGAGCGCGCCACGCATCCAACGTGTCGTTATTCGCGACCTACCCCCGGTCTTGGAACCGACCCTCTTTGTCCGACCTGCGAATATGGCTATGCTTGGAGCGATCGGCCTCTCGCTCTCCGTCCAGGTTGCGGGAATAGTCCAGGTGGTCGCGGGCTACGGCAATAAGGTTGGCCGGTTTGACCACGCCTCGTTTGCCGTCGTGGCTCTTCTCTGGCTGCTGCTGGGGAGCATGGTGTTCCTCCAGCGCCGTGCAAGCCTTGCTGCCCGCTTCTTCCTCCTCTCTTCGGTCGCGGGATCCGTGTTCCTGGGGCTCGGTACGCTGTCCGGAGTCAATGTGCCGGACGCCCTGCTCTATACAGCGGGACTCTTGCTCTTCCCTCCTCTGACCTTCAGCTTTGTCCGTGCTCTCGACGAAGATCGGCCCTGGCGACCGCAGGAGCTACTGTTCTTTGTTCCCCAGGTGCTCCTCATCTGGCCCATGGCGCAAGACTTCGTCCTGGGGCACAAATCGTTGGCTTACAAGCTGGGTCTCGCTTCTGTAGCGATCTTCTTGCTGGCAGCTACCATCCAAGCAGGTCGTAGCCTGCGCACAGCACGAACGCCCCACGGCGCAGCACAAATGCGGGCACTGCTCTTTGGTCTTCTGGCGGGGACGCTGCCGGGGACCGTGTTGTTTGTTGCGCCGCTGGTGTTTCTTGGCCGGCTGGTGATCATCACCACCTGGCAGCCCCTCATTGTGTTGCTGTTCTTGATCGCGATGAGCTACGCAACGCTGCTCTTCGAGTTCAGTGAAGCGGACCTCATCGTGCGGCAGGGGGTGGTGTATGGCGTGATGACGCTTGCCATCGTCGCGGCTTACGGCGTGCTTGGCACGGTGCTGGACGCTAACCGCATTTCGGTGACCAACCCGGTAGGGGGGTTTGGCTTTGTGGTTGTGGCAATTGCCATCGGAGCAGGCTTCGCACCGGTCAGACGCCAGGCTCACCGGTTCGTCGACTGGCTGCTGTACGGCAGCAGCACCGACCGCTGGCAGCTGCTGGAAGAGCTGAGCGCCCGGCTGGAGACGGTCATGCAGCCGCAGGATCTCGAGCATGTCCTCGTGAACGATCTCCGGGAGGCGCTGCACTTGCACGGAGCGTTTCTGTTGAGACGGGGCCAGGACGAGAACTATCGATTACAGCAGGCGGCCTGCGGCGAACGGAGCAACCGCAGGACGAGCATCGTCCCGCAGGACCTCACCATGGATAGCGCTACTGTGGACGCAGCGTTTGTCCAAACGCCTCTCCCCCTGCTCCTGGTTCATGCCAGGCCGCTCCTGCCAAAGCAACAGGAGCCGGTTCCGGCGCGATACCGCGCGTTCGACCGGCTCGGCGTCTCGCTGGCTGTTCCTCTGAATACGCGCTCGGGACTAGAGGCCGTCCTCTGTCTGCAGCCAAAGGTGCGGCACGTCGCTTTTGATGCGAACGATCTCGAAGTGCTCGCCCCAATCATACGGCAGGCGAGCGCAGCCCTGGACAATGCGCTGCTCTTTGCACGCCTTGATGACACCGTTGCCGAACTAAAGCAGGCGTACGTTCGCATGGCTCACGAACAGGAAGTGGAAAGGGCACGCCTGGCACGAGAGCTCCACGACGGTACGTCGCAAGAGCTGGCAGGGATGATCACCCTTACGTCCGTGCTGGAGCGTCAAATCGACGGTGACAACAGTGCCGCGCGACAGACGCTCCATCTCCTGCGGCAGCAAGCCGAGGATTCCTACCAGGGGGTGCGACGCTCGAGCCACGCGCTGCGTCCGGTGATTCTGGATGGCCTTGGACTCCTCCCCGCGCTGCGGCGATTCCTGGAACAGTTCGAGCAGAGGACGCATATCGCGGTCGAGATCTCAGCAACCGAGGTTGGCCCTCTGTCTGACGAAGTCGAGCTGGCGCTCTTTCGCGTGGCGCAGGAGTGCATGGAAAACGTGCGGAAGCACAGTAGCTCAGCTACAGCTCGCCTCCGTCTCAACCGTCGTGATGGGCAGGTAACGCTCTCGGTTACCGATGCCGGCTGTGGGATCCACACGAATGCCGAGGGCGGCATCGGCATGATCGGAATGCGTGAGCGTCTGGCAGCTGTGGGAGGCACTCTCCGGGTGGAGAGCGCGCCTGAAGTGGGTGCACGCATCGAGGCGCTTATTCCGCTAGCGGAATAGCCAAAGGAGACGAAGCTGTAGGTGCCGCGGTCAGGTGCATCGATCGGCGTCGTGGCGCCGCACTGGCCGGGGCGGCCGGACGAATTCTGTCCCTCGACCAGGTAGTCGAGTACGCCCGCCAGCGAGACACCGTGTCCAGCTAGAAGTAGCCCGTCCGTAGTCCGTAGTAGTCCGTAGTGGCAGAGTCCCGCTCTGCTCGTATCCGGCAGAATTCCGTCCGCAGCCCGTAGTGGCAGACCCCCAGTCTGCCCGTACAGCGATGTCCCGTGCAATAAGAGGAACGATGAAGAGCGCAGATCGCGCTCGGTCAGAGTTCCGGCAGAGCGGGGCTCTGCCACTACTGGGATGGGCTCAACAGAGATTCTCAGGATGCTCTCGCTCCAGCGTCCACCGCAGGGGATTCTCCCGGATATACTGCCGGATCGCCGTCCGTCAGCGGGCCCCGCGCTAGCATATGGGCCCTGCTGGATGAATGTCCACTAACTGGCCTCTGGCCTGGTGTGGCAGACCGGGGGTCTGCCACTACGGGGTGGAGGTGTGGCAGACCGGGGGGCTGCCACTACGGGGTGGAGGTCAGGTCGGTGAAGACGCAGCCGTACCGTGCTGCCGTCGCGGCCATCCGGGCACTATTGGGTGGGGCTGGGTTCGGAGGCAAACCCACGTACTCCGCCGGCTCGCTCAGCTCGTGGAAGTAGCGCTCAAATCCGGCCGGGCTCAACTGCAGCAGCAATGTCACCTCCTTGGTGTCGTCCCCGACGGCGAGGAGGGTGATCAGCTGGTTCAGATACCAGGCGGAGTTGCTCAGCGGCGAACGTGGGTGGGTGGATGGCGTCCTGCGTATAATGAATCTTTCCGCCTGCGTGGCGCGAAGATGTCAATCAACGCCTCGTCATGACATGGCAAATGGGCAAGACAGATGCTGCTTACCATTACTACCACGCACCGGCCGGCTACGGATCTGGGATTCTTGCTGCACAAGAACCCGGCTCGATTCCAATCGTTCTCGCTCTCCTTTGGAGAAGCTCACGTGTTCTATCCGGAGGCGAGCGAAGAGCGATGCACTGCCGCGCTGTTGCTGGATCTGGATCCGGTTGGACTGGTGCGTGGGCGCAGAGGTCCGGCGGGCGACAGCTTCTCGTTGCAGCAGTACGTCAACGATCGCCCCTATGTGACTTCGTCGTTCTTGAGCGTGGCACTGGCCCAGGTGTATGGAAGCGCGCTCGGAGGCCGAAGTAAGGACCGGCCCGAGCTGGTCGACATGCCGCTGCCCCTCAAAGCAGAGCTCGCAGTTGTGCCCTGCCGTGGGGGTGAAGCGGTACTGCGCTCGCTGTTTGAGCCACTTGGTTACTCCGTCACGGCGCAACGTCATATTCTGGACGAGCGATTCCCCGAGTGGGGAGTGAGTCGCTACTTTACGGTCGGTCTGGACGCCGGAGAAGCACGTGGCTGTCGCTTGCGCGATCTCCTCAGCCACCTCTACGTCCTCCTGCCGGTTCTCGACGACGACAAGCACTACTGGATCGGCGACGACGAAGTCGAAAAGCTGTTGCGTCACGGTTCGGGCTGGCTGGCGGCGCATCCGGCGCGAAGCCTCATCACGAATCGCTATCTCAAGCACCAGCGCTCGCTGGCCCTCGAAGCGCTCTCGCGTTTGGTCGAGGAGGAGAGCCCGAACCCAGACGAGTTCACCGAAGCGCATGCCGGCGAGGAAGCGCAGGTGGAGGAGCGCATCACTCTGAACCAGCAGCGGCTCGGCGCCGTCCTGGCTGCCCTCAAGAGCAGCGGCGCCAAGCGTGTGCTCGACCTTGGCTGCGGTGAAGGACGGCTCCTCCAGGCGCTACTGGGAGACAAGACATTTGAGGCCCTCGTGGGAATGGACGTCTCGCAACGCACTCTGGAAAAAGCGCGAGACCGGCTTCATCTGGAGCGGCTGACCCCCAAGCAGCGTGAGCGCATCACGCTTTTCCAGGGCTCTCTCACCTACCGCGACACCCGCCTGGAGGGCTACGACGCGGCCACGGTGATCGAAGTCATCGAGCATCTGGACCCACCGCGCCTTGCGGCATTCGAGCGAGTGCTCTTCGAGTGCGCTCGACCCGTTACCGTGATTCTGACGACGCCGAACGTGGAATACAACGTCAAGCTCGAATCCCTACCCGCAGGCAGATTCCGACATCGAGATCACCGGTTCGAATGGACGCGTCAGGAATTTCGGTCGTGGGCCACGGCTGTTGGCGGGCGATTTGGCTACGCCGTTCGCTTTCTGCCCATCGGTCCTGAGGAGCCGGATGTAGGAGCAGCGACACAGATGGGGGTGTTCAGCCGTGAGTGAGCTGACCATCCCCGAGCTCTCGGTCGTCGCCCTCATCGGTCCATCGGGCGCCGGTAAGTCTACCTT